>Ga0335072_10001787_pt1 | contig 34192 bp, 34 predicted proteins | sample Lox_Sample_21_FD_206725 | JGI IMG/M metagenome (GOLD analysis project Ga0335072, IMG submission 206725) | Soil microbial communities from Loxahatchee National Wildlife Refuge, Florida, United States - Lox_Sample_2.1 | ecosystem: Environmental > Terrestrial > Soil > Wetlands | place: USA... | reverse complement strand
TGCGGTGTGCGTTGCTCTTGGTGTGTAAAAGCGCTGGTGAGGGCGCGGCTGATTGGATTGGCAGTGCAGGTGAATCGTTGAAAGCACGCTGGCTTGAAACGACCTTTGGAGGCGAACTCAAGTGCAGAACGGGCTTACGGGATGCGTAGCCGATGCAAATAGCAAGCAAAGCTGTGGCCCCTACGGCGGTTATGTGCCAATGCCACCTCGCGTTCGCCGCAAGAGAAGGCTGTTCCGCCAAGCGCATGCGCACCCCAGGAAGAAACGATGGGGGAATCGGTTGATTCACGAGGGAGTGCAGGCCCGCGTCGATCGAACGGAACAACTCCCGCTGGGTCTGGAAATATTCGGCGCAACGGGCACAAGACTGGACATGATCACCGGCTTCGCTGCTCAAAAATTGCTGACCGGCAGCGAGGGACTCGACCATCTCCTGTTGGCACTGTCCGCAATTCATCGCAATTTCTCCGCCAGCTGTTTTCTGGCAAAAAACAATCTGGATTTCACAGTCCCGATGGGCACAGCCAAAATTTCAGAAACTTCGGCGAGCGTGTGACCTTCAATCGCAGCGAGCAACAACACCAGCCGCGATTTTTCCGGAAGCGCCGCCATGGCTTTTTCCAAGCGAAGCTGAAAGGCGTTCGCGGAGGCCACCTCCTCGGTGGTAGGGGGAGCCGGCCGCAAATCCGGCAACGCCCATTCGGTTTCGCGCAGCTCGCGGCGCTTCCGGGAGCGCCAACGATCCAGTGCCATGCGGAAGGTGATGCGCACGAGCCAAGCACGAAATCGAGCAGGATCGCGCAGACGGTCGAATTTCTGGTAAGCCCGCAGAAGGGCTTCCTGGGCTACATCCTCGGCGTCCGCGGCATTACGAAGCACGCCTTGCGCGACCCGGAAGGCCAGCGGGCCACATTCGGCGAGCAGCGTCTCAAACTCACGTAGGACGCGGGCCCGGGCAATCTCCCGTGGTGAATCGGTCTCGAGTATGCTTCCGGGCCGGGTCAGAACCAACTCCTGCATGCGCGAGCTCCTATCACTTCACTAGACGGCATACTCCGGGTTTTGGTTCATTCACCCGGCGAAAACGATCAAATATTCAGCAGCGTCAGAAGCTGCTCAAGGTTGGTCTCATCAACCTCGAGAGCGACATCCGCCGCACCTTCCGGGGTCAATGGGACGGATCCTTCATCGAAGGCCTGAAACAGGCGCATTTTAACCACCGCATATTCTTCGCTGGCTGTAAGAGGCCGTCCGTTGGCCCGGGCCCAAGCTTCCAAGGCGGATTGATACACCAAGATCCTTAGTCCAAAGGTGGTTTTGCGATCGGCAGAGATCGCGTAGATGAATTCACCAACCGGCCTGTCATTCAAACGGATGCGGTTCACTTCAAAAAAGAAATATTGATACACGTAGCCGTTTGCGGCGGAGTAGCTCTTCACACGACGGAGCGCGTCGGGACGTGGCATGGGCGGATTATTGGAGGCGCAAGAAAGAAAGTCAATGGAAGCAAAGCACAGGGCGATTTTCAAAGTGGGATGGGGAGGCGCACGGAGTTTCAGAAGAGAACGAGTGATTCATGTTGAAGCTATCCGGACGGTCTCTCGAGACGGCATAGGCCAGGCGGATAAGGTTTCGGAAGATGCTATTTCAAAAGAGTTTAGCAGCCGTCGGAAGGAAAATGCCTGAACGGATCCGCCCAAGGGGCTGATGAGGAGAGGGGTGGACCTCAGCCTGCTTTTGAGTGTGAGCATGCGGCCCCTTCCGCAAATGCGAATAGCGAAGGAAATGAAGAACGACATTGCCGCACGGCGCGAATCCGTGCTGGTAATCGCGCTCCTCGCGACGAGTGCGTGCACTCTGGGCTGCGGTGGGGGAGGCGCAGGCTCAGTAACGCAAACGCCGCCACCACCTCCCTCCATCTCAGTGAGCGTCACACCCGGTTCCGGGAATGTGTTGCTGGGTGAAACGCTGAGTTTCACCGCAACGGTTTCCAATTCCACGAACACGGCCGTGACCTGGAGTGTGAGCGGGGTCGCCGGCGGGTCGGCTCAAGCCGGAACTATTTCCGCCGATGGACTATATACGGCGCCCATTGATCTGCCGACGGGCGGGACGGTACAAGTGACCGCAACGAGTCAGGCCGACGCCTCCAAATCTGCAAGCGCGACTGTAACGGTAGTAAGCGATCTTACGGTTTCGGTCACGCCCAACGCGTCCAGCGTCGAACTGGGAGCGCAGCAGAGCTTTCAGGCCACGATTCAGAGCCAGGGCAAGCCCGACCCAACTGTGCGTTGGAGCTTGGCGGGAGCAGCTTGTCCCAATGCTTGCGGGAGCATCACCAGCAGCGGAGCTTATACCGCGCCACAAATTCTGCCCAGCGCCACGTCGGTGACCCTCGTGGCCACCAGCGTAGCGGATCCCTCCAAGCAAGCGTCCGCCAGCGCCACCATTACCAGCCATTTCACACTGCAGCTGAGCGCGCCGTCGAATATGGCCACAGGCGCGAGTTCGTCGTTGGTAGCGACGCTCACACCTGTGCCCGGTTCTAATCCGAATCCAACACTATCGTGGTCAGTGAGCGGGAGCGGATGCGTCGGAAGCGCCTGCGGACTGTTGTCTGTGACCACCACGCAATCGGCCGGTGGAACTCCCCTCGAGAACACGGCCGTTTATACCGCGCCTACCACCGCCCCGCAGCCAGACACCGTGCTGATTACGGTGACTCCGCTCGCCGACCCCAGCAAACAGGTGCAAGAAAATATCACGATTCTGGCGGGCGAAAGCCTCAGCATTTCTCCTGCGAGCGCCACCGTCGTGGCTAACGGCCGAATCACCCTCAGTGCCACGCAGAACGGAATCAGCGGGGCGCTGAATTGGGCGGTCAACGGGATTGCCGGAGGCAGTGCCACGCTAGGGCAAATTTGTGTCAGTGGCTCAAGCCCGTGTCAACCGTACAGTAGTGGCACTGCAACGCAATTGGATTACCTGGCGCCTGGTTCGATACCTTCGCCCAATCCCGTTACCATCACCGTGAGCAGTGCAACGAATTCCAGCCTGTCCACTTCGGCCCAGATCACCATCATCAACCATGTGGTTGTAAGCGTGCTGCCCGGCAGCGTGACCCTGCCACCTTTGGGTCTACAGACGTTTACCGTCTCCGTTTTGGGGACGACCAATCAAAGCGTTATTTGGCAAATCCAGGGGTCTGGGTGCGGGATCGCGGGAACCTGCGGAACTATAGATTCGTCCGGGGATTACACGGCTCCGGGCGCACCGCCCACACCGAACGCGTTGCAAGTAGTTGCGACCAGCCAGTATGACTCCACGCAATCGGGTAGCGCCAACATTGTCATTTCCACCCAGTTGGCCATCGTCACACTGCACCCCGCCAGCGTTTATGCCGGTGGACTCGAAGGTTTCACGTTGCAAGTTGACGGAAGCGGCTTTGTCCCGAGCAGCCCGGGCCCAGGCTCGACATTATTGATCGGAGGAACCGCTCGCGTTACCAATTGCACCGGCGCCGGAATTTGCACTGCGCCAGTAACCAGCGCAGACGTAGCACAAGGCGGGAATTTGAATATCCAGGTGCAAAACCCGAACGCGAGCACGTCGAACGTCGTTCAACTCGTGGTGGTCCAGCCCAGCACAGTCGACAACATTATCCCCCTCACCACGGGTTCGCCTGCCGCAACCGGCATGAACATTACCGTGGTGGAACCCACTACTGCGGGAATTGACTCTGAGGATGACGACCTCGATCTGGATATTGCCGCGATCGGGATGTATGCCACGTCCACAAATACGTGCAGCCTCGGCGGTAATGCCATCCCGTTGGTCAGGCCGTCCAGTGGAACCGCCACCGCAGATATCTGCATTTTTTCGGAATCGGGATTGGACACGAGTATGACGTACACCGTGTCTGGCCCTGGAGACGTCGCGGTGATCTCGCAACAGCCCGCGGGACTTGGAATTATCCATCTGACCCTGCAGGTTCCCTCCACAGCCACTCCCGGAGCACGAACGCTTTTCATTCAGAACACCAACCTGGACCAGACCTCAGCATCGGGTGTTCTGCAGGTGCAGTAAGTCTTGGGAGGCCTTCCATGAGTAGCGCGCAACGCCGACGGTTCGCCAGGATCTTGCTCCTGACCGGCGTGTGCCTGGGCGCGTTGGCTGCGCGTGCCACAACACTTACGCGCTTGCAATTTTACCAACTGGTACAGCTTTCCTCTGCCATCGCGCGAGTTCGTTGCGTGCGAGCCGATACGCGGTTCGAAAGGCGGGAGATTTGGACCGACACCGTGTTTGAAGTGGTGCAACGCGACAAAGGTTTCTTGCCAACACCGATCGTCGTCCGGGTACCTGGGGGCAAGTTTCAACACCTGACTTCTCACGTAGATGGAGTTCCGGAGTTTCGCCCCGGGGAGGAAGTCTACCTGTTCCTGACCGGCCAGCCTGGAAGGCAATTTTATATCGTGGGTTGGACCCAGGGAACCTTTCGCATCCGCAAAGACGCGCGTACCGGGCTCGAGACTGTGACCCAGGACTCAGCGGAAGTGCCGGTGTTCGATCCGCAGACACAAACGTTTACGAAGAGCGGCATTCGGAATTTGAGCATGGACCATTTTCTGGAGAGGCTGCAGAAAGAGCTGCACCGGCAGTCGCTGTCGGTAGGATTGGACCAGCAAGAAAAGGAAACAAGCGGCCGGAGCAGCGCGCGGTAAATTGAGAGGCGAGAGCAATGCGAGACATTGGCCGAAAATTAAGCGCAACCTTAGTGACCGTATTTTACGGACTTTGGTCCGTGGCCGCCGCCCACGGATATGCGTTCAACGAAATCGTGCCAGACGTTCGTCAGTCCGCCGGAATTTCCGGAGGGTCCGCTTGCCCAATTCCGTCGCATCAATTGGTTGCTACTGACAGCATTGCGGTGCAGTGGAGCACGGTGCTTGGCACGAATCCGCAGACAATTTTCACCACGAATCAAACCCCTGCGGGCGCGTTAAATGAAATAGAAGCGGTGATTCAACAATCGGAAAGCGTGTGGACCGGTGTGGCCTCCACTTCGCTGACGGAGGGAACCTTCGCTCCGCTCACGCGCGTTGCCACGGCGAATATCTGCGGCGCGGATGGCCTCAACTCGATCTGCTTCGACCAGCCGGACATGGGATTTACGCCCGGAGTTCTGGCCTTCACGCGTGTGATCACCGCAGACGCCATCGACATCCAGCTCGGCAACGTCGTATCCACCGAAGTCGGACAGATTCTGGACGCGGATATTTATTTCAACCCCAGCGACTCGAATGTGACGTTTGCAACGCCATCGGCGTTGAGCGCACATCCCACGTCGTACGATATGGAATCCTTGATGATCCATGAGTTCGGGCACCTGCTGGGATTCGGCCACTCGGCCGTGTGGAGCGCCATTATGTTTCCCTTCGCAGCCGCACCCGGCACTTACTCGGGACAGCGGCCTACGGCGCAGCAGCCTGACGCGCCGCTTGCGGATGATGATCGTGCCGGCTTGCGCACGTTGTACACCGATCCGAATGACACCACGTACGTCGGTTCGATTGCCGGCCGGGTGATTCCTGCAAATCCACTTTCCTTACCGATTTCCCCCGCTGGCGTGACAGGAATATTTGGAGCCCACGTGGTGGCCGTAGACGTCGCGTCCGGAAATGTGATTGGAACGCTGGGAGGCTGGAGCTGTACGGCGCCGGGACCGACTCAGTTTGACGGGAGCTATGTCATCCAGCACTTAGCAGTGGGACACAGCTATACGGTGTACGCGGAAGCGCTGGACGGCGTAGTCACACCATCTACGGTGAGCACCACGCTGACAACCTTGTGCCGTAACGCGAACACAGACCCGGGTTGGCCAGCATCGCAAGCCTGCGTGGTGCCTTCGCCGGATTTGCAATTCTCCACACGGGGACTCCCCGCGCCGTAGCTCCTGTAAGCGTTCGATGGGAAGAATGCATCGGCGGGGTCGTGGCCGCGTTAGTTCCACCGCCCGGAAAGCGGGATCTCATATTGCTTTCCAACGAGCGAATGAAAGAGAGGAATTTTAGGTGGTGGCGGGGACCATCCAGCCGCCGCCAAAAATCAGTCCCGGCCCCAGAGACGCCAAAAATACCGGCTGGCGCTCCTCGGCGGGTTGCGAAGCGGCATGGTGCAGAGCGGCATGCAAGGCCGCACCGCACATGGAGGAACCCAGATTGCCGCGCGTGCTGCCAATCGGGGGAAAATTCTTAACGGACACGCCAAGTTGCTTGGCCAGAAGAGTGACCAGGCGTGGATTGGGCTGGTGGGTGGCGAAGGCTCCGACATCTTCACGAGAAATGCCGCTGCGATGCTCGACCTCGTCGATCACTTTTTCCATACGGCTGACTGCGGCGCGGGAAAGCGCGTCGCCGTCGAACTGGACGTCCAATTGGCCTTTTCCGGATTCACTGACAGTAATCGCTTCGGCATATTTTGGGGCGCATCCAAAGAAAAACTCGCCCAGCCGGTAAGCAAGACTTTTGGAGTCGCGCGGCTTGCTGGACAGAAGAAACGCGCTGGCGCCATCGCCGAACAGCCCGCCAAATTCGCCCACCGCCCGGCCAGGACCCAGCGTGCGGCTGTGCACATCCGCTGTGGCGACAAGAATCTTCCGGGCTCGTCCGGAGGCGAGCAACGCCTGGGCCACGGCAAGTGTTTGCAACAAGGCTAAGCAGCCGCTGCCGGCATCCAACGTGTTGCAATTTTCGCGCAAACGCAGCTTGGCATGCAGAATAGCGGAGAGGGATGGATAGGCGTGGTGCGTTTCACTGGCCGCTACGATCCAATCCAGACTTTCGGGCTCTTGCCCGGTATCCCTTAAGAGCTGCTGGCAGGCTTGTGCGCCGAGTGTTCCTTCATCTTCATGCTCGGCCGCATGAGCCACGGAAACAATTCCCGCGCGGCTTTTTAGCTTGCCTTCGGGCATGCCAAAAGCGTGGTCCACTTCCTCGGAAGGAACGAGCCGCGAGCCGAAAGCGCTGGCGGAACCAACGACGTACACATCGGTAACGGTCAAAGCTGGGACCTCATTCGTTCCCGACTAGCCGGGAGGGAAAGAGCAGTTAGTGTAGCCCATTTGAACGGCGCTATCTATCATCGGCCAAGTAGAGCAAATTATCCAATGCAGAAGCGCCAAAGTAGTCCGGACTTGCCCAATCAGAAATACTCGATGGCTTCCGGGGAGGTTCGAAATCCGTACTGTTCCGATTGCAAACGCAAAGCATCTTCCAGTGCGCCGGAACGGCCCTGGGCAAACAAGGAATTGCTGGTGACATCGGCAAATCCATGCAACTGCAGCAGGCGATCTTCGGCGTCCCTTTGCGTTTCCAGGGCGGCTCCCCGTCTTAGATGCGCGGGCACAACTCCACGCTGCACCAAGGCCGGACAAATGAGCAGAAACCGATGGCAATGAAGCGGGTCTTCCTCGGCACACATCAAAACGACATTTTGAGTCTTCAAGAAACCCAACAGGCGATCCATCGCTTCGGCAAAATCGGGCGCTTGACGTCGCGCGGTATAATCCACCAGGCCATCGGGACGATAGTAACGAGAGTCGAGCGGACGCCCGCCAAACTGATCGCCAAAAAACTGATAGATGATCTTCGCGTTGGCCAGCTGCGCCATCAAGGGCTCGCGATTAAACTGCGGAAACCGGAAGCTCCCGGGACGGCTCCGTACGTCGCAAACCATGTGGATTTCGTGGCGAATGAGCGTGCCGACGAGATCCGAAATTTCCTGATTAGAGTGACCAATGGTGAACAGGCAATGCGATGCGGTCTTAGACGGGCTCATGGGCAGGAAATGTGCTGAAGGAATTGTAGCGCGATGTCCGCGTCACAGCAAAAGCCAGTGGTCCCGCGGTTCCGCGTTACGATTTTGCGCTGTTGGCCAGCGATTCCAGCTCGGTCACCACGCGGTCTAACTCCTCCACCAGTGGATTGCTTCCCGCTTTGCGAAATTCCGTGACCAGGGCGCGGTAATACCACAGCGTGCCTTCCTTCTTGCCCGCAAATCGGTCGAACACAGCGTTGCCATGGACTCGAAACTCGTAAAGCGTTTCGCGCGCATTGGAGAGTTTGTCCGCGGCGGAGACGAGTCGCACTTCGGCGGATTCGCCCGCGACCCTTTTAACATAGGCGCGTTTCCGTTCCATCCAAGGAAGTTTAGGTTGGGCGTAACTATCGGTGCAGCCGTCCACGATGTGCGCGACGCGTTCACCGAACTTCTTGCGAATTTCGCGCAGACGCCGCAGGCCGCCTTGGTCTTCTACGGCATCGTGAAGGAGCGCTGCAATAGCCATTTCCTCGTCGCCACCGTATTCAATGACAATCGAAGTGACGCTAAGCAGATGACCGATATACGGCCGCTGCGTGCGTCTGCGGAATTGACGCGCATGCAGACGGGCTGCGTAGGCAAGGGCCTGAATGAATCGATCGGAGAAAAGCCGCTTTGCGGTGCGTTTGGCGATTGCAGTAACTTTCGTTTAACGGCGGCGCACCTTGCTGAGCAGCCGCAGAATCTCCAAGTACAGCCAGATGAGCGTAACCATCAGCCCAAAACCGCCATACCATTCCATGTATTTGGGCGCGCCCATACGCGCAGCGCGCTCGATCATGTCGAAATCGAGAATCAGATTCAGCGCGGCGATGATCACGACAAATACGCTGATACCGATACCCAGCGGTGTGGCGCTGTACAGGAAAGACATGGGCCGATGGAAGAAAACGCTCATCACCATGTTCACCACATAGACCAGAGCGATGCCGCCGGTCGCGGCCATGACGCCCATGGTAAACCGAGGGGTGGCCCGAACAATGCCGAATTTGTAGGCGAGCAACATGACGAACATCACAGCGAACGTGAGGCTCACGGCTTGAATGGCTATACCAGGATACGAGCGCTCAAAGATGGCGGAGATGCCGCCCAGGAACAAGCCTTCGAGCAACGCATAGATTGGGGCGGTAATCGGAGACCATGTTTTCTTGAAAATTGTCACCAGCGCCACGACAAATCCGCCCAGTGCGCCTCCGATCATCCACGGATACGCGGCTTCGGGCGTTTCGGAGTGGCTTAAGCCCCAGGTCCAAGCCGCGGCAACAACCACAAACAGGAGCAAGAGGCCGGTTTTATTGACGGTGCCCTGAATGGTCATAACTTCGCCGGTGATAGCCTGACCAGCAAACGCGCTTTCTTTCAAAACAGGATTATTGGAGCGAGTTAAATCGGCCATGAGAATTCTCCTCCGGGCGGCAAAGCCTGACACGTAAGAATATCATCTTTGAGAGAAGGAAAACTTGGTAGCGCTAACGGGAATCGAACCCGTATTTCGGCCTTGAAAGGGCCGCGTGCTAACCGTTGCACCATAGCGCCACAGGGGTTCACTGCAATCTCGTAATTATACGGGAATCATGAGCGGCGCGCCATCCGCCGCCGATCCAGTCATTTCTGGCGATCTTCCCATTCTTCGTGCCAAGCCATCTGAATGGCTTCCAGTTTGCTCTCGTTGGATTTTTCCGGAGCGCCAGCAAAACCGGGCAGTTCCGTAATCCACTTGTGCATGTCCGTGAAGCGAACGGTCAAGGGGTCGACATCGGGGAAGCGATCCGCCAAGCCTATGGCGATATCGTCGAGGTTATCCCAATCAAAGGTATGCGGCATCGGAATTCCTTAATGGTCCAACTCGCGCGCGTAATTCTTATTCCATTCGGGAATCTCGACTACGATGTCCGTGGTGCCATCGGGCACGGTTTGGCAGCCGAGGCGCGACTTTGGCGTAATGCCTGGAGCTTCGTCGAGTTCATCCAACTCCGCATCGGTGGCTTCGTTGCAGGATTCCAGACCTTCCCTGACGACGATGTGGCAGGTGGAGCAGGCGCAGACCCCGCCGCACGCGTGGTCCAGCCCTGCCTTAAAGCCTTCAGAGATGTCCAGGATGCTGCCCGGTAAACCGTTGTGGCCATAAGGAAACTTTTCCGGGTCGACCTCTACGGTCTTGCCGCTGGGCAAAAACGTAACCTTGAACTTCTTCGTGGCCTTTTTGTATTTCACTTCTTCGATATAAGGATTCGAACCACCCATATGCGTCTCCCTAAACTTCCGCCAGTTTTTTGCCCTCCAGCGCAGACTGCAGCGCCGAATTCATCAGCAGTTCCGCCAGATGCTCCGTAGCCTTGTTCAGGTCATCCATCTGTTTGCGTATGAGCTTGTAATCCGTTCCCTGCACCGCTTCTTTCAGAGCCGCGACCGATGACTCGATCATGGCGCGTTCTGGCAGGGTGAGATTGCTCGCGTTCGGATTCGCCAGCGCCTTCGCGGTTGCGGTCAAGATGGATTCGGCCTCAGTACGGGCTTCGATGACCTGGCGCTCGGCAAAATCCTGTTCCGCATATTCGATGGATTCTTCCAGCATACGTTCAATGTCGTTGTCATTCAGGCCGTAGCTCGGCTGGACCTCGATGCTGTGTTCGGTGCCGGTACGAATATCCTTCGCACTGACTTGCAGGATCCCATTCGCGTCGATCAGAAACTTGACCTCGATGCGTGGCAATCCGGCGGGAGCGGCTGGAACGCGCAAGTTGAAACGGGCTAAAGAACGACAGTCTTTCGCTAATTCCCTTTCGCCTTGCAACACATGAATATCGATTCCCGTCTGGTTGTCTACGCCGGTGGTGTAGAGTTCCTGAGCGCTGGCGGGAATTGTAGAATTGCGAGGGATGATCTTGGCCACCGCGCCGCCGTAAGTTTCAATGCCCAAGGAGAGCGGGGTCACGTCCAGAAGCAACATGCTGTTCACGCCGTGATCCAGAATATCGGCCTGAACCGCCGCGCCGAGCGCGACCACTTCGTCCGGGTTCAATTCCGTATGCGGTTTGCGGTCGAAGTACTCTTGAACGGTACGCCGAGTCAGCGGAGTGCGCGTGGCGCCGCCGACCAAAACCACCTCGTCCAGATCCGTTGGTTTAAGATGGGCATCGGCCAACGCCTGATTCACCGGCACCATGGTGCGGTCCACAACTGGCCGGATCAACGCTTCCAAGGCACCGCGCGTAAATTCATGAACGAATACTCTGCCGCCCGGCAACGGGAACCGCAAAGTTGCGGATTCCGCTTCCGACAGTTTGTGCTTGATGGCGATCAGTTCCTTGCGCAACTCCTGCGCAAGCTCGCCGTGCGGCGAGAAGTCGATCTGGTCGGTTTGCAGAATCTGTTCGTGAACAAACGCTTGAAGCAAATTGTCGATATCGTCGCCGCCTAAGTGCGTATCCCCGTTCGTCGACAAAACCTGATAAATATCGCCTTCCGAAGTAGAGATGAGCTTCAGGATGGAAATATCAAAGGTACCGCCGCCGAGATCGTAGACGGCCACCTTCCCCCGCTGCTCTTCGTGCAACCCATACGCCAGGGCAGCGGCCGTAGGCTCATTCACCAAGCGCAATACTTCCAGACCCGCCAGCTTGCCGGCGTCTTTGGTGGCTTGGCGCTGCGCATCGTTGAAATACGCAGGCACGGTGATAACCGCGCGATCCACAGTTTCGCCGAAGTAGGTTTCGGCCCAATTCTTCAGTTCGCGGAGAATGAAGGACGAAATTTCCGGTGGCGTAAAGACCTTGTCGCCCAGTTGAACTCGAATGACGTGGTTGCCGGACGGATCGATGCGAAACGGGAACAGCTTCAGCTCGTTCTGGACATCCGCAGGACCTCGACCCATCAAGCGCTTCACGGAATAAATGGTACGTTCGGGTTGCGTGAGCAGACGGCGGCGCGCCGGTTCGCCCACAATGATGCTACCGTCAGGATCTAAACTGACCACCGACGGACAAAGCGTGCTGCCAGATGGACCCGGGATACACTTCGGCTGGTTGGTCGCAGGGTCCAGATAAGCGACCAAGCTATTGGTGGTTCCGAGATCGATTCCGACGATTCTGCCCATTTTTCAGTAATCAATAATCCGTTTTCAGTAATCCGTAGACTCAAAATACAAAAACTACAGAAGCTCCTTCTGGACGTTCGTGACCAGATTCCTGATGTACGAGCGGCGATTCAGCAGCTCATTCAACTTATTTCTTATCGATTGGCGCTTCGCCGAATCGCCCGATTCGAGCGCGCTGTCCCATTCGCGGGCCGCGTTTTGCAGTTCGCCATCGACTCCGGTCAATTTGCCTGCGAAATTCTTCTCCGCAGCTTCCAAGCGATGCTTCAGATTCACCGTGTCGCCGCCCGATGCTTTCACCTCGCGCAATTCATCCAGCGATTCATTAAGTTCGAAGACTTCCTCGAGCAACTCCGGAGGGGCCTGCTGCTTGTTCTGCCCCTCCTTGCGCGCGCCCTCGATAGCCAGCAGGTATTCGACACGAGCAACCGGATCGCGCAAGGTGCGATAGGCATCATTTAGTTCGGAACTGCGCTTCAACGAAATCTCACGCTCCGCCGGGGTCGCTTTGACGAAATTATCCGGGTGAAGCTTCCAGCTCAGTTGAAGGAACTTCTGTTCGAGGGCACCCATTTCAATCCAGAGCTTGCGAGGGATTTCAAACATGGCGAAGTAGTCGCTGTGTTCGGGCACCTGCAAGACCTTGCCACAGGAAGAGCAGAAATGCGTGCCGACGGTGCGCTCGTGGCAATTCCAGCACACAAGCGGTGCGTTCGTCGTGGAAGAGGAACTTGTCATAAAAGGTCTTCCGGTGCCCCCATACAACAAAAAAAGTGGCTGGCGCTTGCGGTAGCCAACCACTTATGCGACCGAGCCTAAACCAGCGCGGCAAACAGACCCGAGTCTGTGCTACCGCTACGCCGTAAATGAACTCCCGCATCCACAACTGCGCGAGGCATTGGGATTCTGGAAGACGAAGCCCTGGCGCATAAGCGTCTCTTCGTACTCCAGCGTCGTGCCGTTGAGGTACAGCAGGCTTTTGGGATCCACAAAAATCCGCGCGCCAAACTCTTCGAAGACTTTGTCGCGATCACGCGCCTGCGTGTCCAGCCGCATCGCGTAAGACAGCCCCGAGCAACCGCCACCCTGGACACCCACACGCAAGCCGCCGGATTCGGCAGGCACACCTTCTTTAGCGAGCAACGCGAGAATTTTCTTAGCGGCTCGCTCGGTCAGGTGAACCACCGGGCCCACTCTCTCCGTGGCTTGCGTTGTTGTGTCTGTCAGCATTGCAACTGCCTCTAACTTCCCGGAGCGATTGTCTAAACTAAAACCTTGGACAGCATCCTCCGACGGCCGGGTCCTCTATCCGCCGGAAGACGCCACTAACACCGCGCTGGCCTCCCTTAGTGAGAGGACTTTTCGTGCGCGGGAACTTCTACTCCGTGCTTTTTCTTCCAATCGCCAATGGCCGCCTTGATGGCGTCCTCGGCCAGCACAGAGCAATGGATCTTGACCGGCGGGAGGGAAAGCTCGCGGACGATGTCCGTGTTCTTGATCGCGAGCGCCTCGTCTACGGTCTTGCCCTTCACCCATTCGGTGGCTAAGGACGAGGAAGCAATGGCTGAGCCACAGCCGAAGGTCTTGAACTTAGCTTCCTCAATGACGCGCGTGTCCGGATTGATTTTCATCTGCAGCTTCATTACGTCGCCGCATTCCGGAGCGCCCACCAAACCGGTCCCTACATTGGGATCTTCCTTGGGCAGGCTGCCCACGTTGCGCGGATTGTTGTAATGATCGACTACCTTATCGCTGTATGCCATGAGCCCCTCTCTCCTTCACTGATTTCCCGAAAATTATCCCCTCGCCGCAGCGAGCAGATTGCCAAAACCAGCGTTTTTCATCGCCTTTTCGGTTAACGCGATGTTGGTTAGAAACGCAGAACGGCCCGCGGTCAATTCCCGCAGGGCTTCCCGAACATACTGCGCACCAATTCCCAGAACATTCAAAAATTCCCGAACATCCTGGAGGTGATAGAACGCCCGCTCTGCCGCGGGAGCCGGTTCGTCACCATCCTGGTACGCTTGATAGGTCACGCGGAACGGGGCGGAAGTCCCCGCGATAGAACGGTGAATCCGAAGTGTACCTTCACTTGCTATTGCGCTTGCCATTTTGCCTCTTCTCTTCATCCTGAAAAATTACGCGGTTTGCCACTTGACCTTGGAAATGTCGATGCCTTCCTTAGCCATTTCATAGAGTGGCGAAAGCTCGCGGAGCTTGGTAACAACCTGCACCATTTTGTCGACCACATAATCGACTTCTTCCTGAGTGGTGAAGCGCCCCAGGCCGAAGCGGATCGATGTATGCGCGAGATCCTCACCGACGCCTAGAGCTTTGAGTACGTAGCTGGGTTCCAAGGTTGCCGAGGTGCACGCGGAACCGCTGGAAACCGCTACGTCGTTGATCCCCATCAAGAGCGATTCGCCTTCGACATACGCGAAACTCATGTTGAGGTTATTAGGGAGCCGATGCTCCAGGGAACCGTTGATGAAAACCTCGTCTAGTTTGGCCTCAAGTCCGGCCCTCAGGTGATCGCGCAATTCGCGCAGCCGCACCGATTCGGTGGCCATTTCCTGCTGGCAAATCTCGCAGGCCTTGCCGAGGCCCACAATGCCCGGCACGTTCAAGGTTCCGGAACGCATGCCGCGCTCGTGACCGCCCCCATCGATGATCGCCGAAAGCTGCACACGTGGATTGCGGCGCCGGACGTAGAGCGCGCCAACGCCCTTGGGCCCGTAGATCTTGTGGGCCGAAATCGCCAGCAGGTCGATATTGTCTTTCTGCACGTCCACAGGAATTTTGCCGACCGCCTGGACGCCATCCACAGCAAAGATGATGCCGCGCTCTTTGGCGATCTTGCCGATTTCCGCGATCGGATTGATCACGCCAATTTCATTGTTGGCGTACATGATGCAGATCAGGATGGTCGTGGGCTTAATGGCCTTACGCACATCCTCGGGATCGACCCGGCCGTCCTTCTGCACGGGCAGATAGCTCACCTCGAAGCCATGCTTCTCGAGGTTCTTGCAGGTGTCCAGCACAGCTTTGTGCTCGATCGCCTGGGTGATGATGTGGTTGCCCTTTTCGCGGTACATTTCCGCGACGCCTTTGATCATCAAGTTGTCGGATTCGGTGGCGCCACTGGTGAAAATAATCTCTTTCGCCGTAGCATTAATCAGGGAAGCAACCTGCTGCCGGGCATTCTCCACGGCTTCCTCGCCGGCCCAGCCAAAGGAGTGGTTCCGGCTGGCAGCATTGCCGAACTTGTCGGTGAAGTAAGGCAACATAGCCTCTAGCACACGCGGATCCATCGGCGTGGTGGCGTGATTGTCCATGTAGATCGGCAGTTTTACGGCCATATTCCTTGTCTCCTCTTCCGCTAGAAGCTAGCGGCCTACGGGCGCCAGCTTGTCCATCCCTTTCAATTCCACGAGCGACGGCTCCTGTTTGTCTTCGCTCAAATGAGCAACGGTAACCGTGCTCAAAACTCCCAAAATGCTCTCGTTCACCCGCTGCAGCGGCTCTTTGACTGAGCAGCGCTCGGTTGCGTCACAATTGCCATGACTGGTCACGCAAGAGGTGATCAGCACCGGTCCATCGATCGCGGTCAAAACTTCCAACGCGCTGATACGATCCGCGGGCTTCGACAGTTGATAGCCGCCCGTTGAACCATGCTTTGCGGCTACCAAACCGTGCTTGGCCAGTTTCTGCAGAACCTTGGCCATCAGCGTTGCCGAGATGCCATATTCCTCGGCGATCTCGCTGGCGCTGCAAGAGTGATTCTGCCGATGGTTCGCGAGGTGCTTCATCGCGATTAGCCCGTAATCCGCTTTCTTCGATAGCTTAAACATGCGTACCGCTTAACTTTGACAAAGAGTTAGATGCCAATGCGACTGATTTAGTCGCATTTTTACTATATCCGGATTCAGCCCTACTTGTCAATGGCCAGTGAGCACGTTTTCCATACAAGCCCTTATTTTCGGCACACTTAGATTAAGACTGAATTAGTCGCACATCCAAGCTTTTCGTGGCGAGTGGCCTTCATAGTCGGCTGAACTGTATATTCCTGCGGTCGAACGGCGGCGCCGTGTACAGCGGGCACCAGGCAGCTTTAGTAGCTTTCACTAGTGCGTCGATCGAAACAGCAGGGGCAGGCGCCGTAGGACCGATCAGCAGTCGATTACGTTCATTTCGCCGAGGCACATGCTCCACCCGCACCTGACGCATCAATCAGCTTCTGAAATGCCGCTAAGGTTGGGATTGTCAACTGAGACTTGTGCGCCTGGGTCTCGAATGCCGCCAAGGCATCGGATTGCTGCTTTTTCAGCGCATCAGGCAACACTAATCCATCATTGATCCGATCCAGAGCGGAAAGAGCCAACTCCGCGGCCTGCGAGAAGGCTGCCGAGGCAGGTGTGGCGTTTTGCACCAGAGTGGAAGTTTGGGCGAGCGGCTGGATTTGCGCATCGATGGCGGCCCACTGCATAAGCTGGGCGCGCAGAGCGGTAGATTGTGGGCGGTCTTTGCAAGAGGAAGCCAGGAAGCGATCCACAGCCACTGAGAACTGGCGGGACACTTCGCTTTCCGGGTGCACGGTGTCGACCATACGATTCAAGGGGTTCAGGCTGGTGGGTTCGTCGCCCGGAATGTTCTCTCGGTTGTAGTCCTTCACGGGTTCAAGGGCTTCTGCGAGCGCGAGCAAGGCATCAACTTGCACAGCGGGCGCCGGGCCGGCCATACGATCGACCATCGGCGGCAGGTAGGATCGCTGCGTAAGGCCTAGCCATTCCAGGCGGGTGCTCTCAGCTTCCATGCGGAAGTACATGGACGGCACATCGGTGGTGCTTTGTGGAGACCAATAGCGCTCGGCGATCGCCGCCGTGCGCGGCCAGATGCGCGAATCGATCGTCTCCCAGTTCACATACTCGGACCACATGGTCGCTTCGCCACCGAGTATTCGTGCTTTCTCCTCGGGCGTGAGATTGGCAGCCGCTCCAGCCATAGGATCAACAGCGTAATGGCGTGCAGCGCTCCAGCCCAGGTCGATGTAATAGCCATTAGATAGGATGCCGCGATAGCCTTGCTTTGCGGCTGCCGCCAACGAGTCCGCGCCGCGCCAAGACTGAATCACAATGTTCTTCGAAACACCCGGCACCAGAATCTCGTCCCAACCAACCGGCGTCTTTCCGTGTTTGACCACCAATTCCTGGACGCGCTGGCTGAAGTAGGCCTGCAATTCCACATTGTTCTTGATGTTGTGCGACTTCATGAACTCTTGGATCTTCGGATTGGCATCCCATTCCTTGCCATTCACTTCGTCCCCGCCAATATGGAGATACTGGTCGGGAAAGAGTTTGGCCATCTCGGCAATAAATTCATTCAGGAACTTGTAGGTTTTTTCATTCGTGGGATCCATGGCGGGATCAAACACACCCCATTTGCGTTCCAATTGGTAAGGGCCCGGCCCACTGGCAAGTTCCGGATAGCCGACAAACCAGGCGGTGCTGTGCCCGGGCATGTCGAATTCCGGGACAACGCGAATGCCGCGATCGTGCGCATACGCGATCAAGTCGCGTACTTCTTCTTGAGTGTAGAACTGGCCATCGGCACCCTCTTCCTGCAACTTCGGAAACTTCCGGCTTTCCACGCGAAAACCTTCGTTGTCCGACAAATGCCAGTGAAACACGTTCAGCTTTACGGCTTCCATTCCGTCCAAATTGCGCTTCAACACCTCTAGAGGAATAAAGTGCCGGGCGACATCGATCATGAGTCCGCGCCACGGGAAGCGCGGTTGGTCCTGAATGTTGACTGCTGGTGCGACAAATCCACCGGAGCTGATGGTCACGAGCTGAAGGAAGGTCTGGAGCCCGTGCATCGAGCCAAGTACATTCGCCGCATGAATTTTTGCGGCCGTGGGCGTGACTTCGAGCGTGTACGATTCGTCCTCCCCCAGTTCCTCGACCGGTTTGCTGTCATGATCCGTAGTTACCAGCAGCGTGGGATTCGCGGCGTTGGTTGAATTGTGCAGAAGGACGAGCCCGGTTTGATGGCGAAGCGTGGTAATAAACCTTTGCCCAGCGCGATCTAGCCTCGCATCTTTGTAACCGGTGAAAGCCAAAGTGAAGCTGCCATCAATTTTCAGCGTGCCACTGCCCATTTCGACTTTCGCGGGCAAAGGCATCACATTCAAATCAGCGGGCGCTTGCGCGTGTGTGGACATGGTGATCAGGAGCGAGGTAAAAACCAACCGACATAGGTGCTGCTTCCAGTGAACCTGGTTCATGGGCTCGGCCTCCGTGGGTACTCATAACAAAGTGCAGCCATTAAATCGTTACAACAGAGAACAGATGAGAGTGGCACATCCTTGCTGCAAGACACAATAGTTTTCCGTGCCCATAAGCTACCCGGTGGCGGTTCTCCTTGTCCCATGGTTTTTGGGTTAGAATGAGCTGCGGAGATTCCTTTCCATCCACAATGAAAACTTCCGTAGCGATTTATCCAGGCACATTCGATCCGGTGACCAATGGACACCTCGACCTGATTGGCCGCGGCGAGAAGATGTTTGATCGCCTGATCGTGGCGGTGCTGAAAAATGTCGAGAAGGAGCCACTGTTCTCGATCTCGGAGCGAGTGGAAATGCTGCGGGAAGTGACCAAGGCGTGGGACGCGGTGGAAGTGGACGTGTTCGATGGCCTGCTAGTCGATTATGCGCGCAAGCGCGGCGCCGGCGTGATTTTGCGCGGAATCCGCGCCATCTCCGACTACGAATACGAACTGCAAATGGCATTGATGAACCGAAAATTGGAACCGCAGTTGGAAACCGTATTCATGTTGCCGGGGGAAAGCTACAGCTATTTGAGCGCCAAGTTAGTGCGGGAAATAGCCCATCTTGGCGGACCACTCACCGGTCTGGTGCCGGCCATAGTCGAACAGCGGTTGCGCGCCAAAATCTGCTGATCCGGGACCGTTGTTCGGCCAATTTGTCTTGCCTGGCTTCCGGCTTCGCTTCTCGATTGAATTTCTCTGCGATTTCCTGAAAACTGTACATTTAGAAATTTCCTCGGCTCCAAGGAGATGTTGTGGAACTAACCAATCGCATTAACCGCATACAGGTTTCGCCCACCGCGGTAGTTATCAGTGCCGCCGAACAATTGAAGGCTAAGGGCGTGGACATTGCGGACTTTGGTCCGGGCGAGCCGGATTTCCCCACGCCGGCGCATATTAAGAAAGCGGCCATCCAGGCGATTGAAGAGAATCGCACCAAATACACGCCAACCGGTGGGATCATGCCCCTGCGCGAAGCCATTTCCGCGTGGCACAAGCGCGAACTTGGGTCGGATTACCACGCCAAAGAATGTGTAGTGAATGTCGGCGGCAAACACTCGATCTTCAACACCATTTCCGTGCTCATTCAACACGGCGATGAAGTTGTTCTGCCTGCGCCCTATTGGGTGAGTTACCCGGACATCATCAAATATGCCGGCGGCACTCCGGTCATTGTGCCGACCCGCCAGGAAGACGGATTCAGCGCGAAAGCCGCGGCCATCGAAAAAGCGATTACCCCGAAGACAAAAATGGTCATCATTAACTCGCCGAGCAATCCCACCGGCGGGGTAATAGATGGCGAGGAATTCGAACGCATTCTAGCGGTTTGCCAAAAACATAATCTCTGGCTGATGAGCGACGAGTGCTACTCACACTTTGTGTACGAGCCCCACAAGCCGTTCTCCATTGCGAGCGCAAAGGACGCCACGAATCGATTGATCATCATTGGATCGATGTCGAAGACCTTTGCCATGACTGGCTGGCGTATTGGATATACCTTGGCTCCCGAACCGTTGATCCAGGCGATAATCAAGGTACAGAGCCAGTCCACATCGAATCCCACATCGATTGCACAGTATGCCGCGCTGGAAGCCATGCGCGGTTCGATGGAAAGCGTTCCCCCGATGCTTGCGGAATATGCCAAGCGGCGGAAGCGCATCGTGGAGGGGCTGCGAACGATTCCCGGTATCGAATGTGAATGGCCCGGCGGAGCGTTTTATGCCTTTCCGAATGTTTCCGCTCACTTGCAAGGCGCTCATCCACTGGCAAAAAGCTGCACGGACCTGGCAAAAGATCTCCTGGAAAAAGCGCACGTCGCGCTCATACCAGGCGAAGCTTTTGGCGCCCCTGGCTTTCTGAGGCTTTCGTACGCTACTTCGATAGAAAGGATTGAGGAAGGACTCCGGCGACTGGAAAAATTCTTCGCTCGCGCTGAAGCTGCCGCTTGATTGTGCTCGAACCCGTTCTAACACGTATCGACCCGTTCTTCAGTCCGCGGCCGTGGGGAGCCCGCTCGCTTGCACCACTCTTCCCGGAAAAGACGAATCTGCAGCAACCAATCGGGGAAGCGTGGCTGACCGCGCTCGATTCCCGCGTTGCTAACGGTCCTTACTCGGGCAAACCGCTCGGAGGGAGCTGGCGAGCGATGCCCGCGGATTGGCGAGGCACGCGGTCCGGTCACTACCAAGAATTCCCGCTGCTTCTGAAATTCTTATTTCCGACGGACAAGCTCTCCATCCAGGTGCACCCTGACGACGCCTTTGCCAGCAAATTTGAGCAAGCCGCCGGAGGTCGCGGCAAAACGGAAATGTGGCACATAGTTTCCGCCGAACCCGGCGCGGAATTGTTGATTGGGTTGAAACCCGGGGTTTGTCGCGAAGAGTTTATTCGCGCCGCCGCCGATGGAACGGTAGAAGATCTTTTTGTGCGTTATCCAGTAGCTGCCGGGGAAACATATTTCATTGAAGCTGGGACGCAGCACGCTATTCTGCCCGGAATGATTGTCTGTGAAATTCAGGAATACTCGGATTTGACTTACCGTGTCTACGATTACGGGCGGGTAGATGCTCAGGGTAAATCTCGCGAACTGCATCTGGAGAAAGCGTTGCAGGTAACGCGCTTTAATGGCACGCGGAGCGGAAAAATTCCGCCTCTGCCCCTGCATTCACCCGATGCAGACAAGCGCCTGCTGGCGGCCTGCGAATTCTTTGCCACGGAACGCTGGGACTGCGATCGGACCACGCTCATCGAGGGCGATTCCAGCGAATTTCAATTGATCGTCATTCTCTCTGGGCAGGGCGAGTTCCACGACAAGGACACCCACTACCCGTTCGTTCCGGGACAAGCGTGGTTCTTGCCGGCTAGCCTGTCCGTGGCGATCTTGCAGCCAAAGGAACCTACGTCGCTCTTGCGCGTCACTGTCCCCGACAAGGAAATTCTGCATGCTCAATTGCTACGCATGGGATTCGAACCGCAAGCCATTTCTCGCGTGTTGATGGGGTAAAGTTCATGCCCGACAAAAAACTCACTGCCCATGCGGTAATCCTTGCGGGAGGACGCGGCACACGCTTTTGGCCACGCAGCCGCACGCGCACCCCAAAACAGTTGCTCAACATTGTGGGCAAAAGCACCATGCTCGAACAAACCGTGGCGCGTTTGCGTCCCCTTATCGCGCCCGAGCGAATCTGGTCCGTCACAAATGCGGAACAGGCGCAGGCGCTGCGGAAGCAACTGCCGGCTGCGGCTCGTAAAAGAGTTCTGACTGAACCCATCGGCAGAAATACAGCCGCCGCCATCGCTCTGGCTGCCATCCACATGCGGCACGCGGCGAAAGGCGACGCACTCATGGCGGTGTTGCCCGCCGACCAACACATCGCGCAGCCAGAGCGCTACCGAGAAATCGTTCGTGCGGCCCTCAATATCGCAACAACACAAGCCCGCATGGTGGTGCTGGGCATTCCACCCACGCGGCCCGAGACTGGCTACGGTTATATCGAGCGCATTGAGCAGCCTTTCACCATTGATGGTTTCCCCACCTTCCCGGTGCGGCGCTTTGCGGAAAAGCCGGAGCTGGCAACAGCAAAGGAATACGTCGCGTCCGGCAGATACCAATGGAACGCCGGAATGTTTTTCTGGCGTGTGTCCACGTTTCTGGACGCGCTCCAAAAGTTTCTGCCAAAAACCTTCGAAGCGATGGATTCCCTCTCCACGCATATTGGAAAGCGCACCTACGATTTCCAGCTGAAGAAAATCTACCCAACGCTGGAGAACATCTCCGTGGATTATGCCATCCTGGAAAAAGAAACCGCTGCCAGCGCGGAGGCGGCGGATAAGCCGCCGGCTGTCTTTGTGATCCCCGCGGAAGTTGAGTGGAGCGATATAGGCTCCTGGGCTGCCGTTTACGAACTACTGGCGAAGCGCCCGGGCGAAAACATTCTCGCCGGAGCTGGCGAGACTATCGACGCCCACGGCAATTTACTGTGGAGTCCGGATAAGTTTGTGGCTGCCATCGGGGTGAATAATCTTGTGGTGGTCGAGACACCCGACGCTCTTTTGATTTGCCCTCGCGACCGCGCCCAGGACGTCGGAAAGATCGTTAAATCGCTCGAACAAACCAAACTGACCAAGCTGCTTTAGCGGGCCAATACTACATCTCAAGGGGCTCAGGCGTTTAGCTGGAGTTGCTACGCTTGCGATTTCAACCGGCTGAACGCTTCGCGTATACTCACTTAACATGCATACGATTAAGTTTGGCACTGACGGCTGGCGCGGGATCATCTCCGAGGATTTTACGGTGGAAAACGCGCGCATTGTCGCCACCGCCATCGCGCGTTATGTTATCCGCGCGGAAGATCCCCGAAAGGGCGTGGTGATCGGGTACGATCATCGGCACACCTCAGATGCCGTAGCGGCAGAAGTAGCCAGCGTAATCAGCGCAGCGGGCACGCCGGTGTGGCTGGCTGACAAGCCTTGCCCGACGCCGACCGTTTCGCTACTGGTCCGGCAGCGCAATGCCGCTGGCGGGATTGTCGTGACCGCGAGCCACAATCCATACAACTGGAACGGCATTAAGTACAAAGCCAGTTATGGAAGCAGCGCCCTGCCCTCGATCGTGGCGCAAATTGAGCACGAATTGGCAGGAGTGCTGGCGAACGGAGTGCCATCCCTGCCCCCGAGAAGAGACCTCATTCATTCACTGGAGCCCCGCGGTCCTTATCTGGACACCATTGAGAAACTTGTAGACTGGCAACGAATGCGCGACGCAAAGTTTCGTTTTGTCGTCGATCCTATGCACGGATCAGCCGCTGGCTTGCTGCACGAACTCTTCACGCGAAACGGAATTACCAGCGAACAAATTCGAGGAACCCGCGATTCCCGCTTTGGAGGCGTTCATCCGGAACCCATCGAGCCGAACATTGAGGCCCTGCGCCAGGCAGTGCGGACCGGCAAATCTGACGCGGGCTTCGCGGCCGATGGCGATGGCGACCGTATCGGCGCCATTGATCGTGACGGCAGCTTCGTGAATCCGCACCAGATTCTCGCGCTACTGGTGTGGCATCTCGCCGGCACACGCAAGCTACCCGGCGATATCGCCAAGACTTTTTCGGTGACCAAGCTCATCGATAAGATGGCCGCGAAATACGCTCGCAAGCTCCATGAAGTCCCAATTGGCTTTAAATACATTTGTGAGCTCATGCTCGAACAGGACATTCTGATCGGCGGCGAAGAAAGCGGCGGTATCGGCACGAGTCTCTATCTTCCGGAGCGCGACGCCACGGTGTCTGCACTATTATTGGCGGAACTTATGGCTTGGCGCGGTAAATCCTTGGGGGAGTTGCTTGCCGTGCTGCACCGGGAATTCGGTGAATTTCATTACGGCCGCATCGATCTAGACGTCAAACCTTCCCAAAAGCAAAGAGCTATCGAGTATTTTTCGAACGGAAAGCTGAAATCGCTGGACGAATGGCCCATAGTTCGCCGCGAGGATATGGACGGCATCAAGGTTTATCTCGGTGATATCGGTTGGGTTATGATTCGCGCTTCCGGCACCGAGAATTTATTACGGATTTACTCGGAGACCAGCAAGGTGGCGACTACCCAGAAAATTCTGCGTTCGACGGTCGCAACGATTCAGGCCCTTTAGGAGCAGTCCATGCACACGGTGAACCTCGCGGAGAAATTTGCGAAATTTCAGGACTATTGGAATCCTCGTCTCCTCGGCGAGTTGAACGATTTCGCGGTAAAGGCGGTTAAACTAAAGGGCGAATTTATCTGGCATCATCACGACATCGAAGATGAACTGTTTCTGGTGGTGAAAGGGATTCTGCGGATGCGCTTTCGCGATCGCGAAGAGATTATTCGCGCCGGGGAGTTCCTGATCGTGCCACACGGCGTGGAGCACCAACCGGTGGCGGACGAAGAAGTGCATCTGATTTTGCTGGAACCCAAGGGCACGTTGAATACTGGGAATGTCACCAATGAAAGGACCGTTCGCGAGCTCGAGCGCCTGTAACGCCCGAGCCTAGCAACGCGGATGGACGGAGCTGCGATGGATCACCGTTTCTACACGCTGGATGTTTTCACCACCACTCGATTTCAGGGCAATCCCCTGGCGATCATCACCGACGGCGACGGCCTTTCGAACGACCAAATGCTGGCCATTGCGCGCGAGATGAATCTATCCGAGACCGTGTTTGTGCAAAAGCCCACGGACGATCGGGCCTTGGCGCGGCTGCGCATCTTTACCACCAAGGAAGAATTGAAACTTGCGGGACATCCGGTAATCGGCACCTGGTTCCTGCTGGCGGAACTCGGTGTTGTGCCAGCGCAAGAAGGCGGCGTGCATATTTTGCAGCAAACCGGTGCGGGAGTTCTTCCGGTGGAAATCCGCTTCAAGGACGGTCGCCCACAACGCGTGACCATGACGCAAAAGGAGGCCGCCTTTAAGCCTTCCAAAATCGACAAGAAGAAACTCGCCGCCGCGTTGGGGCTTACTCCGAAAGATTTCGATCCGAAACTCGAACCGGAGTTTGTCTCCACAGGAATTTACAATTTGATGGTGCCGCTGAAGAATCGCACAGCACTGAGCAAGATTCAGATGAATATGGTGGAACTGGCCCGGCTATTCGGGAAGGAAGCTGCCCTGGCGTATTGTTTCAGCGTTGGCGCGAATCACACCATCTGGGCGCGCGGCATGATGCCGTGGGAGCTGTACGAGGACGCCGCAACCGGTTCTGCCGCAGGATCGCTTGGCGCTTTCCTGGTGAAACACGGACGCTTCGGCGCGGGACACACTTTGAATATCACACAAGGCGTAGAGATGGGCCGGCCCAGCCAGATCGAAGTCGAAGTAACTCAAACAGAAAAGAAGCTCACCCCAAGGGTAAGCGGCGCTGCCGTGAAGGTTTTTGAGGGCGTGATCCGAACCTGAGCCGAATGAATAGCCAGGGCACTATTCAACATTCAACGATTTTCGGTAATTATCGAGAATTCCGTTTACAAAGCCGCCCGCTTCGTCGGAAGAAAATTTTTTCGCCAAATCCACCGCTTCATTAATCACCACCTTTGCGGGCGTGTCCGTCGCGCGCATTTCGTGCATGGCCAACCGGAGAATAGCCCGGTCAATCGCCGAAATGCGATCCAGGCGCCAATTCGCGGCATATTTCGTGATGATTTCGTCCAATTCCTTCGCGTCATGAGCCGCGCCTTCGAACAGTTGATTGGCGAAGTTGCGTGTCTGCGCCGCGCCCTTCGCACTCTTCCAGAAATTGGATTCCAGTCGCGAGGGCTCCTGCTGGCTCATGTCCCACTGAAACAGCATCTGCATGGCAAATTCGCGGGATTTTGTACGCAGGGCCACTTTATTTGCCACGCCCCTTGTTGGACGCCTTGCTCGCATTGCGCAATTTGCGGACGAGATGCGCCATCTCCACCGCGCCGAGTCCTGCTTCAAAACCTTTGTTGCCGCCCTTCAGCCCCGCGCGGTCGATCGCTTGTTCCAGCGTGTCGCACGTCAATACGCAAAACATGATCGGCACCCCGGTATCCATCTGAGCAAGCTGCAAGCCGCGTGCCGTTTCCGAGCAGACGTAATCGTAGTGCGCGGTTTCTCCACGCAAAACGCAGCCAATCGCGATAATGGCGTCGTACCGTCCGCTTTGTGCCATTTTCTTGGCGCCGAGTGGCAACTCAAACGAACCGGGCACGTGGGCCACATCCACGTTTTTACTGACGGCTCCGCTGCGCTCAAGAGCATCCAGCGCACCTTGGAGCAGTCGCTCGGTAATAAAACTGTTGAACCGGCTGACAACAAATCCAAAGCGGAGCCCGTCCGCATTCATTCCAGCATCGATCCTCCCCGGCTGAAGCTTGTCCGTCATCTCGTGGCTCATTTGCCCTGAAATTGCGCTGCGCGCTTCTCCAGGAACGCCTTCGTTCCCTCGAGCATGTCTTCCGTCGCACAGCACAGACCAAACAATGTTGCCTCCAGGAACAATCCCTCCTGTAATGGCATCTCTACGCCACGCTCAATCGCTTCCATACAATACCTCACCGCCAGCGGCGCATTTGCGATGATCTTCTTCGCCATTGTTTCCGCAGCCCAGAATAACTCCGCGGGTTCGTGAACACGATTGACCAGTCCGATGCGCTGCGCTTCCTCCGCAGTGATCATTTCACCGGTCAAGCAAAGCTCGTGAGCCGCGCCCTTGCCACAAAGACGAGCCAAACGCTGCGATCCTCCATAGCCAGGCAAAATTCCCAGCTTCACTTCGGGCTGTCCGAGCTTCGCCGTTTTGCTGGCCAGGCGAATCGAGCAACACAGCGCCAATTCGCAACCACCACCCAATGCAAATCCATTAATAGCGCAAATCGAAGGTTTGCCCAGGGCCTCCAGCAGATGGAAAACGCCCTGGCCGAATAGCGAGAACTCCTTGCCATTCACGGGGGTTTGTTGCGCAAGTTCGTTGATGTCTGCACCGGCGACGAACGCCTTTTCGCCCGCTCCGGTAAGAATCAACACGCGCACAGCGGCATCGTCGCGGGCGTCCAACAAAACTTGCTGTAATTCTTCAACGGTTTTTCGATTCAGCGCATTCAAGACTTTCGGACGGTTAAAGGTGATGTAAGCAATGCCGTCTTTTTTTTCGTATAGCAAATTTTCATAGGCCATGTCTGGTCCTCACAAACTCATCGGCTTTGGATTCGCGGGATCCGCGTAATCATAAAAACCGCGCCCTGATTTCTTGCCATGCCAACCTGCAAGAACCATGCGCTTCAGCAACGCGGGGGCCGCAAAGCGCTTTTCTTTAAATTCATCGAACATGATTTGCGAGATGTAGTAGGTTGTGTCTAACCCAACGAAATCCAAGAGCGTAAATGGCCCCATGGGATAGCCGCAGCCCAGTTTCATGGAATTATCGATGTCGACCACGGAGCCGACGCCTTCCTCCAATGCGCGAATGGCGTCCAGCAGATAGGGCACCAGCAAACGATTGACGATAAAACCCCCGCTATCGTGGGCTCGAACCGGTGTTTTTCCCAGCTTCGCGCCGAACTGCACCATTTCTTCATAGACCGCCGGTTCCGTGGCAATGGTCCGAACGACTTCCACAAGCTTCATCACCGGCACAGGATTGAAAAAATGTAAGCCGACGAAACGTTGCGGTCTCTTGGTGGCCGCGGCGATTTCCGTGATCGTCAACGAAGACGTGTTGCTGGCAAAGATGGTGTGCGGAGGGCAAAGTGCATCCAATGCGGCAAACAATTCCCGCTTTGCGGGCAATTGCTCGATAATCGCCTCCACAATTACGTCGCAGTCCTTCAGTTCGTCGACCGATGTGACGCCTTTGAGCCGACCGCGGATTTCGTTTTTCGCGGCATCGCTGATCGCACTCTTTTCTACTAAACGGGTCAGGTTCTTCTCAATTCCTTTCAGACCCTTCTCCACTAGCTCCGGAGTCACTTCCCGCACGATGGTTTGGAATCCTGACTGAGCGCACACTTGCGCAATGCCGGACCCCATCAAGCCACACCCAACGACTCCAACTTTTTGAATTGCCATCCTTAATCCTCACTTCAGAAGAACCCTGCGAATTCGGCGGGAAAACTACCCGTCAAAGTGTACCAAAGACGGGCGACTCGTGTGAAAGCCGCGGCCATCGCGTTTGGCGCAGTCCGTGCGAGTTTAGTGGTTCCTGGTTTCGAGTGCTTCAACGATCATGGCGATCCCCTGGCCACCACCGATGCACGCCGTTGCCAGGCCGTATTTCAGGCCGTTGCGGCGTAATTCATTTATAACCGTGATTACCAGGCGCGTCCCAGAAGCCGCCAATGGGTGGCCGAGGGCAATCGCACCCCCATTTATGTTGGTTTTGTCTCGAGACAATCCGAGTTCCTTTTCTACCGCGAGATACTGCGCCGCAAACGCTTCGTTCACTTCGATGCGATCGATCTGCTCCAATTTCAGTCCGGCCAGTTGCAGCGCCTTGCGTGTCGCAGGCACCGGACCAATACCCATGATGCTGGGATCGACACCCACGGCGGCCCACGACACAATCCTCGCTATCGGATTCAGTCCGCGTTCCTTGGCCGTTTTCTCGCGGGTCACCACCACCGCTGCGGCTCCGTCGACAATTCCACTGGCATTACCCGCAGTGACAATGCCGTCCTTTTGAAAGGACGGTGGCAATTTCGCAAGCGTCTCCAGGGTCGTCTCCGGCCGGCGGTGATCGTCTTCACTGACCAGGATCGACTTCTTGCCTTGCTTCACCTCCACCGGAACGATTTCTTCCTTCAACCGGCACGCCTTGGCAGCGGCGTCGGCAGCTTGTTGGCTACGCAGCGCGTAGGCGTCAGCATCTGCCCGGGTAATCCCTGCCTGCGCTGCCAACTTTTCTGCTGTGACAGCCATTGGCAATCCGCAATAGGAATCGGTGAGACCGACGAAGAGAAAATCCTCCAGAACGCCGCTTCCCAGCTTCAGCCCATTTCGCGCGCCGCGAATCACAAAGGGAGCTTGCGTCATATTCTCCATACCGCCGGCCACCACCATGGTCGCTTCGCCCAACAACAACCGCTGTGCAGCCTGCGCGATGGCTTCAATCCCTGAACCGCACAAGCGATTCACCGTCACCGCCGGCGTTTCCATTTTAAGTCCGGCCTTGAGGCCAACGTGGCGCGCACCATAGATGGCGTCCGCACTCGTCTGCAGCACATTGCCAAACACCACGTGGTCAAACTCCTGAGGGTCAACACCCGAGCGATCCACCGCAGCCTTGGCTGCGTGCGCTCCCAATTCAATTGCCGACACATCAGAAAAAACGCCGGTGTAGCGCGCCATGGGGGTACGCGCGCCCGCAACAATCACCACATCTGTCGGAAACATAATCGTCCTCGCTGTTAATGAGTCTGAAGTTAGATGCGAAAGGGTCTGGGAAAGTCGCGCTGGTTCAGCGGATCCTTCGTGGCCGCCACGGCCTGCCTCACTGCTTCGCCGCCTCAGCCACCACTACTGTATCACCACCGAGTTTGCGCGCCTCTTCGATGGTGAATTCCGCCCGGTTGATCAAATCCGTTACGATGTCTTCGCTTTCGTAATCCTGGCGAGCCGCCGCCTCAACGATTCCAGCGCTCAGGGTTATCTGCGTGGAATCCCACGGGGGACGCACGCCCGCCGCGGCTCGGCGCAATTTTTCGACCAGATTCTGCGCTCCGGTGGTATTCGTGTCCGGCAAAATGAACGCCAGCGCCCACGAAGTGTATTTCACGGCCATGTCATTTTGCCGCACCATTGGCTGCAGTGAGCGTGCCAATTGTTCCAGGAATCTTTCCAGCGGCGCTTCTCCTTGTTGCCGCAGCATTTCCGAGCCACGATCAATTTGCAGAATCGCCAAGGAAAGCGCGGTGCCCTGCGTACGTGCGCGGTCCGCTTCGTTCAACAAGCAGCCTACATAAGAACTGCGGCTCATCAATCCGGTGCGGTCGTCGGAAACGCCCATACGTCGCACCAGCGTGCGCAACCGCGTGTGGCTCACACTCATCATCATCTGGTCGCCGATCGCCTGCAAAAAATAGGTTTGGTTCGGCTTCCATTTGTGCGGCGTGCTTTGCCCGACAATCAGCATAGCCGCGGGCGACTGCGTTTCCTTGTCGGTAATGGTTACGCCCAACGCCGTCGCCAGCCCCAGTTCCGACAAGATCGATCCTTCCGTTGCGTCGACGACCATTCCGCCCAACTCGTCGGGCACCGCCTTTTCCATCTGCGCCAGCAACAGCACGACCTGCGACCCGGGGGCCGGCTTCAACCCGGGAGCGCAATATTCTGCGGCCATTTCCGGCGGGCGTCCGGGCGCTCCGATCACCGCCAGCGTCCGCGCAGCCTTCAGATAGGTGCCGACCTCCGTCACGGTGGTATTCAACATGGCGCGCGGTGTCTGCTGCCGGAAGGTCTTCTGATTGATCTCGGAAATCTTCGTCAGGTCGCGCAACGTGTCGGCCGTGTACGTTCCGGTGCGTCCGGTTGGAGGCGTCGGCTGCGCTTCAACCACGGGTACGCTGACTATCTTTGGAGAACCTTCGGGTTTCGTTTGCGCCTTAGGCCACCAATTCGCCATCTGATATAGCCCTGCCAGACGCGGGTTGCGGTCTTCCTCACCTGGAAACATGGCGGCAATCTTTTGCAGCCGTTCGACCGCCTTGCTTTGCAAGGAATATTGCAGAAAAATCTCGGTCTGCACGATCAAGTCTTCCAGAGCCTGCAGTTTTTTCCCTTCTTCCGTGACCGGCGTTTCCGCGGCCATCTCGTGGCTGGCAACCGTCTTCGGCGGAGTGGCTGGATTCTGGGTGGTCGTAGCAGTCTTGGCCATGCGGCTGGCAATCCTTCGCAGAAAGCCTTCCTCTACCCGTCCACGTAATTGTTCGAGCCGTTGTTGGTTGCGGTAATCATAAGAGTCGATATCAACCAGGCGCTCCAATACTTCGCTGGACTTCACAAAATTCCCGGAATTGAAATTGGCGTCAAAGAGGCGAATCAGCACCTCAAAATATTGAGATTCGCGGTTCAATTCGTTGTACAGCGCCGCCCAAAACTCCAAAATTGGCAACGACTCGGGGTGCTTGGCTCCTAGCTCTTCCACCTGCGTGGTGAATTCGTGCTGCTTTTTGTCAGCGAACATTCTGCGCTTCACCGTCAGCAGAATTTCCACGGACTTGTTGTCCTGCGCGCCCTCGGCAAATGCGTCAGCCAGCCCAAACAACCGGGTTATGCCTTCGTTCTTCTCGCGCAACAAGCGTTCGAGGATGCTGCGGGCACGATCGAGTTGTCCCGCTTGGTGCAGCGCGTCGGCGAAAGTCTCGAGAAACGCCGTGTCGCTTTCGTTGGCCGCAAACGGTTCCAGCAGGGCCGCGGCTTCCGCCGCTTCTCCATTCCGCAACTTGGCTTCCGCATAAAGGAGGGCTACCCCGCGCTCTTGCGGCGCCAACGCATACGCGCGTCCCAGAAACTTTATGGCTTCCTGAGGTGTTCCGGCTGCAGCCGCCAATGTGCCCGCGCGTAGGAACGAGCGAGCCGCCAACGCGTTTTTGCCCAGTTGTGCGGCGATCTCCGCAACCTTCAGCTGGCGTTGCAGGTTATCAGGTTCCAGTTGCGCCGTACGTTCCCAGCAGAACAACGCGTCTTCCATGCGATTCGCTTGCCCGAATAGTTCCGCTGCTTTGATGTATTGATCGATCGCCTCTTCGGGATGATTCTGCTTCTGTTGCAGGAAGGCGTAGCGGGCAATGCGCTCGGGGGGTTGCGGCGTGATCGAGTTGCGCAGGAAGCGATTGTAAATCGCCATGGCCTTGGATTCGTCACGCGGATCCACCAGCAACTCGAACAAGTGCCCGTAATAGACCGCGGCACGGTCGGGATGCTCCAGGCGGGTGTAAAGATCGCCCAACATCTGCGCGGCCTCGACGTTCTGGGGAGCCTCCTGAATGACTGCCAGATAGGCTTCGATGGCGTCTTCCATACGGTTTTTCTCGAGAAACTTCTTCGCGCGCTCGAGATTCTTGTTGACGTCTGCGGCCATCTGCCAGCTTAGTCCTTAAGATTTCTTCGCTTTTGAAATTGGTTGGTTCACGACTGGATCGAACCAATCTCCACTATATACCGCCGCGGAAACCCGGCCAAACCGAGTCGCCAACCCGATGTGGAATCGAATAAGGGGTCTTTCTGCCATTTTTGCGTAAATCGCCCTCAGAACCGACACAAGGGGGGAAGAACTCTAGAGGATCTCGGCTAACCGGCGGATACCTTCGCGGATCTCCTGCTCCTTCATCCGGCAATAGCCCAGCAGCAGCCCGGGGCGCGTTGACGGGGTCAAAAAGTAGCGGGATATTCCAGAAATCCCAACGCCCCGCGCCGCTGCTTGCGCGACTGCCGCCTCCTCCGAAATGCGTTTCTTTGGCCATAACACGACGTGGGCTCCGGCGCCGTCTCCGGTGACTTCCGCGTCGTCTCCTACGTATTCTTGTAGCGCTTCGAGCAAAGCTTCGCGCCGGGACGCATTCCGGCGGCGCAGACGGCGCAAGTGCCGTTCGTAGGCGCCCGAACTAATAAACTCGGCCAGCGCTTGCTGCTCGAGCGTGGCCGAATGCTGGTCGTTCAGCCATTTCGCAGCGGTAAAAGCGCGAGTCAGTGCTTTTGGGACAATCACATAACCGACTCGGAGAGCCGGAAACACGGTCCGCGAGAACGTACCGACATAAATTGTCCGACCGTCCGCGTCCAAACCTTGCAGGGACTCGAGAGGGTGCCCTTCGTACCGAAACTCGCCATCATAATCGTCTTCGACAATCATCGCATTCTGTCGCTTTGCCCATTCCAGCAGCGCCAGTCGACGCCCCAACGGCAAGATGGCCCCAGTGGGAAACTGGTGCGAAGGCGTGACAAAACAGATGCGAGCCTCCTCCGGCAACTTCGCCGGATTTAATCCATCCCCGTCTACCGGAACCGGCAAAACCCGTGCGCCCGCGGCCTGCAGAATCGCCCGCGTGCCTTGGTAACTGGGATTTTCAATGGCGACTCGATCGTCTCGTTCCAATAAGACTCGCGCGACCAAGTCCAGCGCCTGTTGTGAACCGTTCACGATGATCACTTCCGAAGGTTCACACACAACCGCACGCGAACGCCGTAGATGGTCACAAATCGCTCTCCGCAGCGCGACGCTTCCCGCGGCCGGCCCGTACTCGAGTTCCATCACCGGGGCCTTTCGTGCGCAGCGTAGCAGGATGCGCCGCCATAGTTCGAACGGGAATGTCTCAATGTCGCTTTCGCTGCGGCCGGAGGCAAAGTCGTAACGATGAACCGGTAAACGTCGAGCCTGAAAATCCTGCGATGGTGCGGCCTCCTCCGCGGCGTTTCCGAACTTGGATAGACGCGGCTTCGTCGATTTTCGGGAAATCGTTGACCGGTTCGAAGAGAGACCTTGCGCCACATAGGTCCCAGACCCGCTGCGGCCCTCCACGAACCCCTCCGCCAACAATTGGTCGTAGGCCAATAGCACCACCGTTCGCGAAACGCCCAATTGATCGGCCAAATCCCGCGAGGATGGCAATCGGCCATGGGGACCAAACGATCCGGCAAAGATGGCTTGGCGCAAACCAAGATAAACCTGGCGGAATAACGGACCGTTACCTCTAGTAAGTGGTATCGCCAATTGCATAAAAAGTGGCTCTAGGAAAATACCATGTTCCAATTCATTTTTGAAATCGAAACGCCGGAGATAGTGTGATGAACAAGCAACTTGCCATTGCAACTCTGATCGCTTTCGGGGTTGTCCTTGGCGCTCCGATGGCGTCGGCCCAATCGGCGCTACTCAAACTGCCCGACGCCAGCCCAGCGGCAAGTGTGACTCAGCGGATTGGGATCACCGATGTCACCATCTTCTACCATCGGCCCCTGGTTCGTGGGCGGAAAATCTTTGGGGGGCTGGTAGCCTACGGCCAAGTCTGGCGTGCCGGCGCCAATCAGAACACCACCATCGAATTCACCGATCCGGTGGCCATTGAAGGTCAGCCTCTCGCAAAAGGTCTGTACGGACTGCATTTGATTCCCGGCGAAGGTTCCTGGGTGGTGATTTTCTCGAAGAACTCCTCTACCTGGGGTAGTTTCACCTACGACAAGGCGGAGGATGCATTGCGCGTGAAGGTAAAACCAAACACCATCGAGAACCAAGAGGCGCTAAGCTACCAGTTTGATCATTTGACGCCCGATTCCGCCGCCATCACCATGCGTTGGGAAAAAGTTGCCGTGCCCTTCAAGGTAGAGGTAAACACGCCGAAAATTGTCGAACAAAGCCTGCGAAACCAATTGCGCGGCCGGGTGCAGTTTGAATGGCAAGCCTGGAT
>Ga0335072_10001786_pt1 | contig 34210 bp, 34 predicted proteins | sample Lox_Sample_21_FD_206725 | JGI IMG/M metagenome (GOLD analysis project Ga0335072, IMG submission 206725) | Soil microbial communities from Loxahatchee National Wildlife Refuge, Florida, United States - Lox_Sample_2.1 | ecosystem: Environmental > Terrestrial > Soil > Wetlands | place: USA... | reverse complement strand
AATTCAGTCTAGGTTACGAACATCAGCCAACTTTCGAGGATGTGTGAGATGTAATCGAAGACCTGTATTTTATGTCTGCCTGCCATAGGTCTGCATAAGTTGCCCGATGGCCGCAAGCGGTGAAAGCCTGGCTATTTCATCCTGGTGAGACATCCCTCTAGCCTTGGCGGAGAGATACCCTCGTGTCACCCAATGCACCTAAAGTTTCTTCAGGATGGCAGCCGAAGGCTGACTGCAATCCTTGAGCTCGGGGCCTCCAAGAAAAGGCATCATGCGTAAGCAGTCATCCCCTGGCGAACTGCCGGGAGCCCGTTTGAGCTCCTGTCACAACCTACGCGTCATATACCCCAGACGTTCACTCCATTAATCAAATAATGGAAAGATCGGAAGTCAAGACGCAAGACATATGCTTCGAGGCTGCTGACGGGAGATATTGAGCTCATATGCATACTAAACTTTCCTAGGAGCACTTCTGCCTTTCTAGGAACCGCCATGTAGCTTCTGGGAAGAGATATTTGGGATTAAATAGCGCTGGGTTTGTAGAGCTCGCCCAGACTGAAAGAGCAGCTGAAGAAAGAAGGGAGAGCTCCAGGCTAAAATAAAGGCGCGACGTGCCATGCCGGCAATGCGCTAGGCCTAATCCATGCGGGGTCTCACGGCCCAGGGCCCAAGGCAACATAATACTAGAAATACGCAAGCATTGACATTGATGGAAGCGGCATAGAATTGCACCCGACGAGATAACTGCGACGGATCAGGAGGATCCTACGTGGGAGCGACGCAAGAGCAACAGCACCAAGTTGGCGAGAAGGCGCTGGCTCGTGTGGTCTGGGCAGCTCTGAAAGTATTTTTTGGAGAGAGGCTATTTTGGGCTTTTTGCTGACGGGAAGAGTCTCCTAGGAGCGGTCTGCTCCTGGGAATGGTTGGCTAGAGAAGAGAAGGGGCGGAGAAGATTATCGGTGGGATAAAAGCAGTAGCTGGAAAAGGGTTCCCAAAAACACTATAACTAGTGGTTAGCTTCATCGGCTGTGACGCTTTATTGCTCAGCATGGTCCCTTGAGCAGGTACTGCCTTTTCATTGCTAACCATCTGACCAGGTCCGAAACATCGAAACCGGAGACCTTGAATGCCGAGCTACAATTTCGCACGGCTGTGCTGAAGGACCAGCAGTCGGCAGTTGAGACTGACATCACACCACAGCAGGTCTTGCAGGGGCTTGGAGCGCTCGAAGAAGTCAAGGCGCTAAGTTAGACAAAAAGATGAATGGGAAAATGCTATCGCTGATGGCGTCGAGGCTATACAGGCAGACGCCGAGGCTCTGAAGACCGAGACGCGTGTACTTACGGATAACCTCTACATCCTGGAGGGATACCTGCTGAAGCTGATAGGAGGTGATAGGGACACCCTTGAAGCAATCAGAAGGGAGTTCTATGGCGGTTTATATGTCGAAGGAGAAGGACTAGCCGAGATTGAGGGATTGTGACGAGAACAGGAGAGATTGACACAAGTTCTAGATTGGACAATGACTAACCGATTGTGATGAGGGATCGTGGGATAAATAAGAACTACCGGGCACCGCCGACAATGAGTGGGTCCAGCAAACGTAGATTTCGGAGACCTTGTCAAGGGTAGTCATGTTGCTGCGACGTTTACTGGGAAGATGGTCGACGGCTGGCTGGTGTCGAATTGGACGTTGCATCAATAATGTCCCACATGTCCAAGTCGACCGTCTTGTTAATGGGAAGCTGCAGTGGGGACATGCACGATGACTACTGTAAAAGTGTGCCAGGGATCCAACCAAAGGGGGATCGCGTTTGTATGGAAAGGGGGGGGGGCAATCAGGCCACCAGATGCTTGTTGCTTCGGGAAAAGCTTAAAGGGCGAAGCTTTTACTCGTCCTTGACTTAGCCAAGCGGGGTATTTTCTAGACGGCTTCCTAGGGGCAACTTCCGGGGCTGTGCAATCCGGTTTCCCTTGCACCCGCCCAACTCCGCAAGCTGACAACCCAAACCAAAAACCCACCCCCGAACCCACCACCACGGATGACGGGTGCGTGCTTTCCCTCTCGAAAGCTTGTTCTTCCCTCTTGTAATCTTTCTATGCATCTAGTCCAATCTGCACGCCAACCTACACAGCCCTCACCCCTCAAATTTTCAGCCTGACACCCGTCGTGGCGGGTATTATTGTGTTACTACATCCTCTCCCGCCGCGATCGGATCAGATCTTCACCTCAGCCTCTTCATTTTCCCCAATCCAGTGACCCGTTCACGCTAACACATCTCTGCTTCCATCTCGACCACCACTTTACCCACTCGAAGTCCACGGCGCTGGTATTTCACCTCCTTTGCGACTTTATCGACTAGTTTGCACCTTGAGCCTCGACCCATCCTTTTCTGCGGCTCCACAGCTGAGAACATACAGTCGAGACCGATCTTGGCTGGACCACAAACTCCTGGACAACGCGATAGTCTGTTCCTTGGCCAATTAGGCTGTTGAAGAAAGGGGGGAGAGGAAATATACCCGTGCTTTCATCGGGCTGTTACGAAAGGCGTCTCTTCTGTCGTCGCGTCCTTGGATGGGCTACTCCTGTGACGAGATGTCGTCTTAATATGGCATGCTGCTCAACCATGCCACTGGAAACTCTTTTCTCCAATCCGCTGCCAGCGATACCACCTCCTAGGTCGATCATCTCGAGAATTACCAGCCCACTGGCCAAACGCAACCGGAATATTGCGGACTTCAGCATTGAACCCGAACATCAGTGGAAGACATATGGACCGGGTGATCTGGTCAAGGGCAACGTTCTCTTGACGGTGGCAAAGAGTTTCGACATCACTCACCTCGTCACCTGCCTCCATGGGTATGCCAAAGTGTACAAGCACCAGGTCGTTCCCGGTGAGGCCGCTGTAGCTGATGGCATCTTGGATATTCGAGGAGGCAATCAAGGAGTCGAGTATCGTGGTAATGGGCTGGTGTCACTATTTCAGGATGAGGTTGCGCTATGCGGCAGTGGCTTTTTGAGGAAGGGCATATACAAGTTCGGATTCGAACTCGAGTTCCCTGCGAAAAGTCTGCCAAGCAGCATTGACGTAAGCTGGATCTTGCTTGTTGCCTGCTCCCACTAGCTGACCATTCCGTTAGTTCGAGCGAGGAACTGTATCGTATTTTATCACAGCGACGCTCACACGTCCCAACAGCATTACGCCAATGACGTCGTGTTATCGACCCATAAAGTTCAGGGATTCGATTGACATCAGCCACATCTCGAGCCCAAAACCTCGCGTGATATCATTGGAGCCAATTTCGAAACGTGGCCGAGTCAAAGTGAAAGTTCGACATGCGTCACTGGAGAAGACCAAGGATGCCACCTCGCGACTGCAATTTTCGAGGACCAATACCGACTCTAGTACCCACAGCAATCGACCAGTATCCGAAATACAGCCTCCACAGAGCCCTGCACCTAGCGAGGACACGGCAGTCAGTCGGAACTCGACCAGCACTAACAGCTTCCAAGTCGTAAATCATACAGATTCTGCGTATGCGCCAAGCAGGAAGGACAGTGAGGCTCAAAGCAGCACTGCGTCAATTTCGTCACAAACAATCACCGCGACGACTGAGCTTGAGAAACAAGGCGCGTTACCTGGCGACACTATACCGATCCGAGTTTTCGTCGCACACAATAAACCCAATGTCCGGGGTCTTGTCATTGCCACCCTGTATAGACAAGGCCGCATTGACCTGCATCCCGAGATCCCACTTGCTTCGAGAGGAAAGACGAAGAAAGCAGAGTGCGAAGATATATATCCACGATCCACGTCCGGGCTGGGAGGTCTGCACTTTTCTCACGGTTCCGCCAGTAGTGTATTCCGAAAGGACCTTTCGCAATCCACTGCGATGATGATCGTCAACCCGCAGACAATGACTGCAGACGTCAAAACGTCGATCAAGTTACCAGAAAATGCCTTTCCGACGATGAACAATGTGCCGGGAGGCATGATCATTTTCAAGTATTATGTGGAAGTTGTTGTCGATTTGTGTGGTAAACTTGGCGAAACGCGATTCTTGCCCCGCTTGACGTCGATGGAGCCTGGCTTTACTGACGGCGCAGATACTATCAACCAGTCCAACTCGGACTGGGCGAACAATATCCTCGATACGCTTCAGCTCCGGCGGACAAAGAGCGTTGTCGATTTTACATTCGCAGTCATCGTTGGAACGAAAGACAGCGGCAGGACTCCGAATAGCTCTGCACGGGAGGACAATAATATGCATGAAGGCCATGGCACTGAATATCACCGGGACGAAAGTGGCCATCCAGGAGACGAAGATTACTACGACGCTAATGTTGACTATTATGGTGATTGGGACGAAAGCAATGAGTACGAGGACTTCGAGCAAGCTCCCGCTCATGACCGAAACCAAAACCAACCAAGCATGCAGCTGATGCCTCCTCCGCTACCCGAAGAACCGGTCGATGAGAAGGAATGGCTTAGGCGACAGGAGGCACTGTTACTGCCAAGTCAACCGCCCGAGGAGGGCGGGCCTTCGAGGGCTGCCGAAGCATCCGCACCTTCTGCCCCTTGCATACCCCAAGATGCTACTTCATACGACTATCATGGTCTACTTAACGGAGAAGCCGGTCCTTCGGTGAGACAATTGTCACACTCCGCTATGTCGGCAAGATCAGTGGACACTATCGTCGATGGAGCAGCCGCGGGCACGTCAGATCCTCCGACCTTTGACGAGGATATCAGCCGCGGGCTACAAGACGACAAGCAAGACCTGGAACGGCAGAGACTAATGGCGCAGGCTAGTGCGCCACCCGAAGATGATAACGACTTCGGTGGCGGTCAGCAACTTTCAGCGAACGATCTTATGCCGACAGCCCCAGTGTTGGATGAGGCGGATGAATATAATGCACATACACTTAATCGCGAGCATACGTCAGGCGAACATTTACCGCAGTATTGGCGATGAAAAGGGATATCTCTAAAAAGCGCTGGCGCATGGTGGACTGCATGCACAATTGGTGGAAAATACTTACAATCTGCAGAGTATCGAATACGAGAAGTGATGAAATTTGAGAAGTTGCATTTGTTGTCTAGGAGATGTTTGGACATTAGGAATATAGCTAGCTCTAAGATACCCTTGAACATGTTCATGACACTACTAAAACGAAGATGATTTAATTCTTGGATTTGCCATATTGTTAGAAATGAAGTGGGCATACTTCATCACAGCGTAACATTGGTAAGAAGGGTGACCGGATTCAGTTTAAGTATCCTTTCGCTACGATAGATGTCGCACAATGATGTCCTTATGTCCTCCCTCTATTGCAGGGTTGAAATTTGGGAGGAGATGGTGCTGCAGAAGTTTGTTCTTCCTGCTTAGGGAAATGGCCGCGCAGAGTGATTTCACAAAGCGTGGAGCTGTGGCATTGAGTGAGGTTGCTGCGTTTGATAATTTTGTCCGAAAGGGCAGACCCAGTCCACCGAGTCTTTGGGAAAGCCCTTTTATCAGGAGCAGTTCAAAAAATGAGGAAATTGTCCATCTGGAAATCAGTGCGTTTCCCATGCCGATACAGAAATAGAGATGCGACGAGCCGATTTCATGATAATGTTGCAGCCGTCGTTTGCTGGTCCTAGCCAGCCGGACTGCTACTTCTTTCGCGGTAAGGTAGATTGGGGCTGTGTGCAGAATTTCTAAGGTTTTCTCGTTGTTATCTTACCGATTAATGCACAGTGAATCCACTTAGTCTTCTAAAACCGTGCTGGCGCAACTGAAGCAATGGAGCCCGCCTGTCCTCAGGCGCATTCACTGCTTCCCCATTAGGCATGACAACGCTGTCGGAGCTTCTCTCATCCCAGCAATGGTCAAGGGGATGCACACTGGAGCCTCGAAATGAAAGCAATGATTCAAAGGACAATAAATTCGGCAAGTCATTCCCGGGAGGTTTGATATTGACAAGGCGACTCTATGCCAAGTGGCTTGAACGTTGTGGGCTTGGATGCCATGCAGGATCTGAATCCGCTCCTAGGAGTCGGTTTGAACTGATATAGGCCACTCTCAAAACTAAAGCTCAAGAAAACGGCCGAAATCGTAGATGTTGGAAGCAGGAAAGCTGCGTCTCACTCTTACTATGAGGAGCTTAGACAGGGTTGAAAGCCAGAATATGGTGGACCAAAAAGGTTCATCAAAGGGCTGAAAGTCATTGAGTAAGGTGCGAACAGAACGCAGAGTGAGTAGGCCACCTTATTGACTAGTAATCAGCGATTCCTGAGGTCGGTAATTTCATGGTCCTTGCTGCGACTGCTCAAGTCTCCTTTTGGTGTGTCTAGACATTGGAGCGTACCGTTACATGGTGTCCTGGATTTGCTTCATGCGACCCTATAATTCAGACGGCTTTTCTTCGGCTGTTTTTCACGTGCAATCAGAACAACGTTCGTTGCTGCTACGGAAAAGCTTCTAGGCAACGCTCAATTTCATAATTAGCCTCGTGTCCATAATAGGTTGCATTTTGGGACGCCGCCGGCAACGCCGAGCACTGCTTCCCTGACTACAGAATTGAAGCTTATCCTCGCTGGCGCGAAGCTCGATCGTTAAACCCAGGTGCGACGAGAAAACAAAAGCACATTATCCACGCAAACCGCACAACCTCTTTCTTGACGGCTTTTTATCTCCCACACAGCCAACCCCTGCCAATCCGCCACGATGCCGTCCTCCTCTTTCGCAACCTTCATGATCGTTTGCCGTAAGTGCTTCGTTCCCATTATCTGATCCTGTTACTGATGTTTTCGTCCACAGCAACGTCCTTCTTCCTTGGGATCCTCTTCTCCCTCTTCCCATACGACTACCCGGTCCTCTGGTCCTCCTTCCCTACCCCCGAGCCGCATTGGCTCACGCTGGAAACGCACCTACGCCTCCTCCACGCCTCCCCGCCCCTCATCCCACGCATCCTGCACATCATCATCTTCCTCGGCCTCATGGGCCTCATCATCAAACTATACAAGCCCTCCGAATCTAACATGCTCTTCGACGGCGGCTCTCTCGTCCTTTACATGGCCGGCATCATCGTCTACATCGCCAACATTGTCAAGGGCCTACGCATCGTCACGGTCGGCAAGTACGGAGAGGGATTGGACGAGGTGGTGCAGAATCTCGACAGAAACGATGAGGTGAATATGGGGGCCTTTGATCGCGAGACGGGCACGAGCGTTCTGGGCCGGGACGACAACCTGAAGGTCTTGGCGGCGAGCAACACGATTCTGGCGTTGGTGTTGGTGGGCGTCTTGGTCTTGCAGGCCGGGCAGTGGTATGCGGAGCGGGCGGATGAGAAGGAGAAGAGGAAGTTTAGGGAACAGGAGAAGGAGAGGAGGGAGGAGAGGGAGGAGAAGAAGGAAGCCGCTGCGGCGACGGGGGTGGGTAGGAAGGAGAGCAAGAGGGAGAGTAAGAAAGCCAAGTGAATAGCTAGCGTTCGTAGTTTGCGGATTCCATAATACAGCGGGCGAAGGAGCGGGTGAGATGAGATGGGATTGGATAGCAGCGAGCGAGAGCTGAACCCAGGAAAAGAGTCGACGGACATGAGTAGAAATTTGTGTCTATCCTCAATGCAGGAGTGGCACTTCATTATCACGTGGTAGATACACGCACCACATCGGTCAGCCTGAGTTCGAGAGTACAAAGCCCGATCCTGGCGACATTGCCCAGTGTCTCAACCAGGTCAATCAGAGTGCGCACAAGGTTTCCTACCCTGTGAGGAAGCGAACGATATAGCACTTTGTCTACACACTTCATTGCGTGATACAAGCTGCAAGCTATAACAGCGCCGAGCTTTTGGTGACGGTATCTCCGACAGTCCATACATATGCCCAGCAATAGCACGTACCATCCATTCGTTGCAACCGTGATAAGTCGTAATTTCGTGGCATCTTATGTTTTGCCGCCACGTGCCATGTATGCCCCGAAATATCCCATGATTCGAAAACCGTCCAAATACCCAAGGGACGACGATGTAGATCTTGAAAAGAGGACCCTATCATTTCTTCTATTCTCCGAACGTATTAGGCCCCAGTACCACTCGACTGACCAACCGCCTCCTTCAGCTTCCCTCCAACACCGAACCTGCCGAACCTGTCCTGCGTCAGATTTCGAAACACTGGATTCGGCGGTGTTTTCTGTGGCATATCACGCGACGCTGGCCACGCGCTTGACTCGATGCGTTGGTATCCGGATTGTGTAGTTGGAGAGGGGGCCTGGATCTGCTGTTGATGTTCCGGTTGCGTTGAACTGTTGGTCTGCCAGTGCTTGGGTTTGAAGCGGTAGTATCCCGCTGCAACAGGTGTAGAGTGATTGCCTTGGTTAGGCTGGCGAACAAACGAAGCGTCTGGATATCGTGAATTGGATTTATGTTTCGCACTGTTGAATGAAACCGACTTAAAATTTGCGTCAATCGGTGGAGCAGAGGAGGCAGCAGCGGACACTTGAGATGCGAAAGAGCCGTGCTGGTTTGGCTGTTGCTGTGGATCCTGCGTTTGACGGCCGAGAGCTTGCGATCGCCCATCAGGACTAGGGGTTGTCGAAGCAGATGACGAGAATAGAGAGTCATGGTCGCGTGTAGAGGCCTCCTTCGTCAACTTCGCAGATTTTGTAGCCGGTGCTGAGGTCGGACCACGAGCAAGCTCTTTGCTACCCGCCGAGCCCTTCTTTACATGGCCTGTCTTCCGATTGTCTGCCTGCATTCCAGTAGAAGGTACAATAGGGTCAAACTTTATAACGGGAGTAGGGGTCGCATATTGATCTAGATTCCCCGTGACCTGATGTTGTCCTGTCCCAGCTTTTCCGGCCTTGCTCGCGGCAGAAGAATGCTCCTTCGCAGAATGACCTGCCGCTGAATTCAGCTCGTTGAGCAGTTGGTCGTCAGGCGCTTGTGAGGATATTCGATGCGCAGCCTGCTGACGAATCCAAACCTCTCGCCTGCGGTTCGCCTCGTTCGCGGCGCGTTTCTGTGCAATCAGCGCAGCGATCCGGTTTGGCTGGGTCTCCAGACACAGTACTTCTCCATCCGCTGGTGGTGGCTCAAGATTTGCAAGCGCAGTTTCTGGAGGTATAGGCTGAGGTGCCAGTTCTGGCCCAATGGCAGGTGTGGCTGCCTCGTGTGGTTGAGGTTGTGGCCCGGCTTGTCCCTGGGAAAATGAAGGCTGCGTTGGAGGCATAAATCCGGCGTTGTCTGGAACATGACTGCGGCGAGGCTTCGATACTACCCACGTCTGTGTATCCGGAAAAGAGGGCTGCTTGGGAGGCGCAAAAGCGCGGAACCCTTGAGCTTGTCCATCGCGCGACTCGGTGCCTCCAGAGGTAGCAGTGACTGAGGGTATCACTTCACCTGACGGTTGTGCTTGTGCAATCATGAGGGTACTTTGGTCATCTTGGTTGACTCCTGCAAGCTTGTCTGACTGATGGGCTAGGGAACGCGATATCATCGATAGCCGCTGAAGGGAGGCGGGGATCTGAAAAGGAACTCGCGCGCGAGGTGGTGGAGAGGAAGATGGCGTGCGCTTGCGCTTCGTCATGTCTTCGTCGACTTAGAGCATTTGCAGCTGATTCATATATTATAGGGTAGGAACTGTGGCCCGGTCTTCTTGTCTTTGGATTGCACGCAAGAAAGACGAGTTTGTTTGCGCAAGATCGATGATTGGAGGAAAGCCGCAGGTGGAGAAACAATCAAGATGCCAAGCTCCGCCCTTGAACCCCCCCCCCCTTCTCACAGGATTGGCGGCTACTATGTCAGAGGGTAGCAACGACTACACTGGCTGGCATCTTATGACACTTTGCACAAGGAGGATGTGATACCATCAGCCAGATCTGCAGAGACTCGGACAGATTAGACAAACACTATTTGCATATGACAAGCTAATAAAGACACTTCTTGGCAGGAATACTCGAGAGGAAAGGCATATGTCGGTGTTTTGCCCCCAAGGTATGTATACTACTCAAAGCTGAAATATTGCCAAACAATGGGTCCAGTGCAGTTGACTTGATCTGTCTCGGTACCGGGTCTCGTGACTAGATTCCAGCCGAATCAACCCAGACGTAGGCGTGCTTGGATAAATGTCAACGCTTCAGCTCATAGTCAGACAGCTTCTAATATCTTCGACCTCCCTTGGTTTGACCGTTGTTATCCGCTAGGGCAGCAGCTGGGGCCAGCGGTGGAGCGTTGCATCAATCGAGGCAATGTCGATTTCTAAGTGCACATTTTGACTGCGGCGTTATACGCCATCCCGTAAAAAGAATTGCACCGAAATGATCTACCATCCTTAACCGATCTGATTATGTTGCTTGAGACATTGGGCGGACTGGGAATCAAACCTTTCGTAGGAGGTACATTGAGCGGCCCTGATGTCATGCACGCCGGCGGCTCTGGGAACATCACTGGCGGACTTCCGGTTGTAGAGACAAGTCTTATTGTTACTTCTTCACTTTGCAGGACGGGAACGTTTGAGATCTGTTTCGAAGAGGAGCTCGAGCTCTTTCCCGTAAAGGAATTTTCCATATTTCAGGAATGCTGAAAGTATCTTGTTGCCGTCGGTCTCGTTGTCGTCACGGTTGGATGACGGGGCCGCTCCAGAATCGGCGGTTGCTCCATCGGAAGTAGCCACCCTCGAGCATGAGCCTAGTAGTATGATCGGACCAGTCACACAAAGTATCTTTGTAAGGATCGTGAAGGGGAATTAGTTGGGATTTCGGTTGACCGGCATTTCGTCTTCGAGATCCCTTTAACCACCTTTCGGCCCTCCTTTCCTCTTTTCGGCTGTAGCGAAGTCCGGCCTAAACATCATAAGAGGGCGACCGCTGTAGAATATGCAAGCATGGGAGAAGCGCTTCAAGACTCTTAGGGCTGATGCCTGACTTCATGATAGAAAGCTTTGGCTCTCACCGAGGGGACAGGAAGGTCAATGACTGGACAACATCGCATGCGCCGGAATCTCAAGTTCCCATCTATTCTAAACACCTTGGTTGCTAAGATGCATGTCACTCCGAGTTAACTTGTACATGAATTCCGATCAAATCACCGTAGGGCCGGAGGGTTTCCGCCATCGGATTTGGGCGCTGATGGAACGTGGCAAGATCCCTGTCAATGTTGGCCAGCCCTCCGAGTCAGACCTTCTCACCTTTTTCAGGACTCCGATTGCGCTTGGCCCTTCGCCAGCTTGCAGCTTGTAGTTTGATTCTGGTGACTTTCCAGGAAGGGTTGATCTCTACTTTCACGCAACATAATCACTTGGTTACAGCGCATAACCCACCCCTTTAGACTGCGTCCAAAATGAGCGCAATCACGGCTTTTGCGCGCTATGAATACGAAACTGGAAAGGCCCAGGATGGGACGAAGATACTAATGATTGAGTTCGAAGACGAAACTGACGAGAGCCGCAAAGACCCCGCTGGCACCTGGCATGTGGCTTGGTCAAACAAAACCACGGTTCTTCCTTCCGAAGAGCGCACGGCTGACAATAGCCGGCGTCTCTACTTTTTGCTCCCTCCAGGAGCGCCAGTCCCGCCAAAAGTTACCTTGACCTTCAACCCGTCTCCAAACTCCGCGAAAGAACCGCAGCGCCTGACACTAAATCCTCTACCCGCCATCTTCGCCCCAGACCTAGAAGCTTCCGCACGGGCGAGTGGTAAGAAAGGCGTCCTCCATACAATATGGGCGAAGAAGAGGTTACAGGTATTGGAGAGAGAGATTAAAAGAGAAGAGGAATTCAACCTGGAAGGGATCGCTTTGGACCTGGCTAAAGGAGAAAAGGAGTGGATCGAAAAAAACTTTGCCGTTGCGGTAAAACCACAGACTCTCGACATTAGTTCTATTCCGAAGTATCCGAATGGAGCTCTCAATCCCGCAATGGCGTCGCCCCGGAGCCCTGGTGGTCGGAAGTTGAGCGAAAAGCTGAGAGGGTTAAGTTTGGGAACGTCTGACCGAGATCTGGCTACGCGGAGAGACACCGCAAACACGCCGAGTCATGACTACCATCCACTGTCTCCCGACCATGACGATGTGGCCTACTCTTCATTTCAAACTTTCAGGCAGACTTCCTCGACTGGTACTTCGAGGATCATGGCACAGTATCCTCCAGATCACATTAGGCTTCAGCAAAGCAGGCTACCAACAACGTCTCTAGACAAGGCGTCGCAGTCAGACGACATGGACATGGGCGACGAGCTCTTTGCCAAGTCCCTAAGTCCAAGGTCACCTGATGATCCCAAAAGCCCTTTCTCCTTTTCGCCCACGGAAACAATACCTTACTCGACTAGAACAGGTGAACCGCGAGACATACATTCGTCTTTACAGCAGAAAATACCTCGGCCCTCAAGGGACTCTGCCAAGAGGCAATCCACCGATATGTAGGCTAAGCCCTACCCCGATGATACGACGACGTGAAGGGAGCTATATCCTAACTAGTTCCCTGCGCCGAATCCAAATTCTCCCTTAATCTTGGCGGGAATCGAAAATTATCGCTTCTTGCAGATCGCCCTCCATGGACACATGTCGCAGAGTGACGAACCAGGAAGGGTGGAGGTGGCTTCTTGTCGATTCAGAATAGACGCAGAAGACTTGTAGCTTGGATGAGTTTGGGGGTAGGATCTGGAATGCTGTCCACAGGCGGCCCTCCGAAGCTAATATCGCGGGCAAGATATCCGGCTCGATGGGTAGTGGGAAGGGAGGCAGGTAGAAAGGCGTCGGAAATGATAGGAGGCTGCACATTTCCGTATGTTGAGAAGGCTTGTTGCACGTAATTTCGCGTACCTGCCGCTCTGGAATGTGGCGAATTCAGAAGGCCGAGGCCCTCTTCCTTAAATGTTGAGCGACTCATCATCTACATCTGGGCAGCACTTCCACAACGTCCCATCACGATCTACGCCACAATGAGGCATAACCGGAGCTTCATCGTGTCCACTCTCTTCGCGTTTGCGTCTGCCCAAGTCCACGGCACAAGCAAATTTACAAACCCATGGCTAACCGCTTACGTCGTTGGCACTACCTACCAGATTAGTTGGACTGTTGGTGATGACCGTCCCGTTAGCTTGACTATCTCGAATTCTACGTGGGCCCTAGACCTCGCTTGTGAGTTTGAGAACTCCTCTGGCGTGCCCTTTTTTTTTCACTGACTCGTTTCTCTTCAGCATTTCTTCCTCCGCAGACGACGACTTCGTTCAATTGGACGGTATCCTCTTCACTCAACATTCTCAGCAGCTACGCTATGTCGTCGAGCCAAAATGGGCCGGATAGCGACGTTTCACCACTATTCTCTGTCGTCGATCTTGCCACGCCTCGGACGACACCCCAGCCACAATCCACAACCTCAAATGCAACAACAGCCATGAATGGCACTATTCTCGGGCTCACGCCTGGGTGCACAGAGACGGGTGCTGCTGTAGCAACATCGACATATTGGGATACGAGGTGAGTTACTTCTTGTACCATGCTTCAAGACGCTGATCGGAAAAGGTGCGGGTGTATGAAAACGGCTGTGGGTCCTGCAGCGCCTACTAGCGTGCCTGTTTTCGGCTATGCGACGCCCCTCATGACGACCGGAACTGTGCCCACGCCATCACCATACTTGGCCGGCCAGCATGGTGGAGCGGCTAGACTCGATATTTTATCTAGCAGATTAGGAGTTCTTGAAGTGGTATTCGCTGCTGCAATGGCTGCACTTATCGTTGGTTGAGTTAGGCTGCTTGGTCATTTTAAGGTGATGCCAGAACTAATGTATTGTGCATTGTGGGAAATGGCATTTTTCGTCACTGAGCTACTTTTGGTTCATGAAGTTGGGACTCCACTATAAACCATTTGGCAGATAGGTAGAACATCAACCCGAGGTCAAATATGTGCAGCGTCAGCCCCACGCGTAGTTACACACATGTGATTTTATAGTTGGCCGCCCGGCCTTGGCACCACCACTTTTAAATTCGAGGTGTTTTTCTTCGCAATTCAGGTATACGAGCGGGAGCGACACGGACTACTCGGACAGAATTTATGTGAACAGTGAAAAACTCTCCCAAGTGGCCGATCGTCACAGAAATGGTAAGGGGTGGTTTTCGATCATGGAAATGGATTGTGTTCGCGAATACCAACGGCTGAAGCACAACGAATCCATCATCATTCCTCAACCCCAAACACACAGCTCGGATGTCCTTCCTTGTCGTCCGTCAGCATCCTGATCGCGTATAACCACCGGGATGGCTCAAGTAGGCCAAGACGTTCACACCGAACTAATTCCTTACGATGCAAATCGCGAAGTTGTCCTCCGGCATGCTGATTCAATTGTTGTCTATGATCAAGGTCGCATGGTCTTACGCAATGCCAACAAGGACGTCGACACCCAGAATGGAGTTGATTGCCCTACGTGCCATAGGCCATGGCTCAGTACCCCTCGAGACCAGGAAGAGGATGGGACTAGTGCTGCATCTCAACCAAATTTTATCAATCATGACTACTTCCGCTTACTCCGCCAGAGCTTACCTGGTTCAGCAGAGTCATCTTCGCCACCATCTCCACGTCGACGACTGGTTCAGCCGGTCCGTTTAGGACGAACACCAACCGTTCGACCACCTCCGGACGCTGAGTTCGTTGGCACTTCGCCGGCGCCACCAAGCCAAGCACATGGGATCTCTGCAGCTGCTTTCGCACCCAAGTACTTTGAGAAGTTCTTTCAGGTCGAGAAGGAACTTGGCAGGGGAGGCCGGGGTGTCGTGCTGCTTGTCAAACATGTGCTTGACGGAGTCGCGCTGGGGTCTTTTGCTTGCAAACGAGTTCCAATTGGAGATGACCATGCCTGGCTCGAAAAGGTTCTTGTGGAAGTGCAGCTTCTACAAACGTTGTCACATCAGAATCTCGTTTCCTACCGACATGTCTGGTTGCAGGATTTCCAACTTTCATCTTTCGCGCCCAGTGTGCCCTGCGCATTCATCTTGCAGCAATATTGCAACGGCGGCGATTTGCATAACTATGTTTGTGGCCCGGCACAAGCTTTAGCGAGTACTCAAGATCTTAAAGAACGCATCCGTCGTCGTTCCAAAGGAGAGTCCGAACTACCGAAGGACATTAATGAACCTAGGAAACTCCACTTCGAGGAGATATATTCATTCTTCAGAGACATTACGTCGGGTTTGCAGTTCCTCCACCTGAATGGCTTCATTCATAGAGATTTGAAGCCGAGCAACTGCCTTCTACACAGAACCGGGCGTGAGACAAGAGTCCTTGTAAGCGACTTCGGCGAAGTCCAATACGAAAGCACTATGCGCAAGTCCACGGGCGCCACTGGGACAATCTCATACTGTGCGCCTGAGGTACTGAGACGCATTGCTCCTGACGGACCTTATGGTAACTTCACTTTCAAATCAGACATCTTTTCACTCGGCATGATACTCTACTTCCTTTGCTTTGCTACGCTACCCTATCGGTTCGCCGATGTTTTGCATGAAGAGAGAGAGGATGTTGAAAGCCTTCGAGCCGAGATCACCCAGTGGGAAGGATTCTTTGACGACGAGCGGAGGTTACGACCAGAGCTTCCGGAGAAGCTGTATGCATTCTTGAAACGGCTGCTATCAATCCAACCAGAAGATAGGCCTACCGCAGATGAAGTCAACAACGGTATCCGGACGGGAGTCGTTGTAGATGACCGCCCGGAGTCTAGCAATAAACGGAATTCCATTGCCCTAGAAGAGTTGACGCCAGGACGTCGGATTGTGCCACTCGATAGTCCCGCTATGGGAACCAGTACGAGAAAAGCAACACAAACGTCCGCTCTTGCCCATCCGCTGTCTACACGCCGCAGACCCCTGTCACGAGAGCCTCCGGCAATCGATACCTCACAACACAATGCAGATGGTCAAACTTCTCCGCAACCAAGCCGAGGTGAAAGCAGTCGAAAGCGGGAGATGGTCCTTCACCCACACGTCTCTTCGCCTCGAGACGAGCAGGCTCCTGAATTCCCAACGCACTCTCCGCTGCTCCTCTTGCCTCCAGAACTTCCAGCCAAGCGAGCTTTCGGTTTCCACCGCCTGGTTCGGTCTCCATCTACGAAATATCTCCTGCGCACGCTGGTATTGACCGGGAAGCTTGTATCACTGATCCAGCCATGTGCGTCACGAGGCATCAATCCAATTGTCGTCTACCCAATGATGCTCCTCGCCATCATCGAATTCGCAATCACCAGATACGCATTGATAGGCGGCTCGGTCACAATGCTGGCGCACTTGATTGTGCTAGGGACTGCTCTCAAATTCAATACACTCTGTTCCGCACCGACCTGGGATGATGCGTGAAAGTCAGCACCAGCGGTAGAGTGGCCCAGCCGTTTGCACTCTTCAAAGGAGGGATGCGGACGTCGAAATTAATGGCATTTGCCGTTTTTGAAAAGTGCTTCATTGATAGGCGCGGAAGGTTGAATTTTACAGCTCAAGTCTGGAAGCTCAGACGGCGGGTTTCTGAATGGTTTTCGGGACAAGGATCTCCCTCACTGTTGGGGACTCATGGGGCTTGATGTGGGTTGTTGACAAATGTGACTAATCGCGATAGACAAAAGTCGTCACTCAAGTGAGCTCTCTACGGCCTAGCGCCCAATATCTCAGGCTACCGTGGACTTCGCATGATCAGGAAGTAACTCATATCCCTTCCAACTCCGCATCCAAATACGATGTAGAAGTATGGCAAGAAAAGTCCCTATTAAAGTGTTCGTGGGATGTGCGGGACAAAATGCAGGAGGCTGCCAATGAGCAAAAAGCAGTGATTGTACTATAGCAAATCTATTGGTCTTTCTCTATTCAGCCTGGTTCATATGCGACGGTAAATTCACGGCTTTATAATCCGTATGTACAAAGGCTCGATCCACTATCGGGACGCTTTCGAGGACGTACTGAAGACTCTCAGCGAGATCGTGGCTATCTCTCAAGCTCATGTCCTCGGCGAGCACAATGTCCACCTCGACGTTCAGCTGGTCGCCGGCGTGATATGCTTGGAGGCCCTGGATGTGTTTGATGGTCTTGGCAAAGCGCATCGTCAAGTATAGTAATACGTTTCTCTCGTCGGCTGTGGCGGCGGCACCGCACTGTGAATGGCGTTGGGGTTAGTGGGTGTTGATTTCGATTGAGGAAGGAGAGATGATGGAGTGGAACCTCAGCTGCAAAAGTCGCGGTCGTGTGAAGCATTGTAGAAAGTGTCTTCAAATAAAGGAGGAAAATCGCAGTTATGGTCACAAAATTGCATGGGAAGCGAACTCACTAGATTGCGAACGTGTGTTGAAGTGGTTAAGCTCCAATTATACATGACGTAGAAGGACAAAAGTAAACCTCCCAATGCATCTGCCCACCAAATATCAGCGTAGAAGCCGACTAAGGGGAAAATAATGCTGAAGGTGTTGAAGACGCAGTCGGTCATGGCATCTTGGGCAAGTGCCTGCACACTGGAATTCTTGACCAGTCGACACCAGAACCAACAGAAGCCTTTAATCGCGACTAGAGGAAAAGATTAGCTATCATAGTTTTGGAAAGAACGACCAAAGGAGCTTTTCGCGGGGGGCCTTGCGCATACCTGTAGAAACCATGATTGTGATAGCGGAAACACCAAGTTCCACGGTGTTACGATCGTCAGATATGAGGCGGTTGAAGCACTCCAAGGCTACCTGAAAGAACGATGTGATCATAATGACCTGTGTCTCGTCAGCAGAAGCCAATTACAAGAGGCGGTGGATGTCCAGGGAGTGGACACCCCTGACCACGTAACTCACCGAGAACACAAGTACTCCGATTGGTTCCAAACGTCGCCGCCCGATCGGATATGCGTATTGATCCTGCCGGGAGACGAGCTTCGTAGTGGTCCAAACGATGGCGGTGCTGAGGAAATCGAGGGCTGCGTCAACGAGACTTGCCAATACCGACAATGAAGACGTCAAGACGATAACGACTATCTTCCCAATTAGCAGGAGGAAATTGGCGACCAGGTTGACGTAGATAGCGACTGTCACTACCGGCGAATTGCTGTCATCACTCTCGTTTGCGCTGTAGTCGATATATGGCATTTCTTCCTCGTCTTCCAAGAGTGGTGTCCGTACATCCGGAAGCTTGTAGAGATTTTTGGGAGTACGCTTCACCTTGTAGTCCGCATTGACTTCTCCACCAACATTGTGTTTGTTCTCAATCGAGTTTGCCCCCATCTCTGGACTCTGAGGCTCTTCGGAGATTGTGTTCGGTATATTGACAGACGACTGCCCCGCCTGCTCGTACTCGGCCATCAAGTCGTGTGGTAGCGACGAGTCCAGCAGCTGGTCAATGTATAGATATCGAGCAATTAAGAGGTTATTTCGCTCGTAGTATTGGCGTATCGGTTTCTTCATCTTTTTAAGCTCGTCTTCCGACTTGTAATACTTCTGCCATCGATATCTGGGATTAGGGTTCCCAATCAATCTCATGCTTCTGATTTGAGGGGTATTCAAGATATCTGCATTGACGCTCATCCTGCGCGCGTCGATTTCGTTGAGGGTGGACCGCCGCCTCTCGTCCTGCGTGGGTCTGGCTTGTTCGTCTCCGGAGCCATTGCTCTGCAATGAATTGGCTCGACTGCGATACCTTCCTAGCATGCTAAGCGCATTGCTAGATCTGCTTTGGATCAGGCTCGAAAGCCGCTGCCCTCGTGTGGAAATAGCGGCTTCTTCGTTCAATGGGAGGAAACTCGAAAGCCCACCCAGTCGATACCCAGCATAGGGTTTTGGAGGAGAGCTCATCGTATACGCGAGCTAGCGCCTACTCAAACGCTGGTGTTATATGATGGCTCAACATTGAAGTTGTGTAAAAAATGTACGGGAGCTGATTGGAAGCCAAGCGCAGCCGAGTTGGTTCAGGCAGGCAAGCTCAACAGCTTATCGGGCGGGAAGGTGATTTCGGCTGTGGCGTTCTAGGGCATACTGTAGGGCTACAACAAGCCATTGGTCAGTAAGTTTGTATGAGCGCAGCTTGTAGATTCCTGCGTACCTTCCTGCCTACAGTACCATCACCTTACCTGCTGACCTCGCCAGCGCGTATAGGAGCCCTTGTCACTTACCCCACAACCCCGGGCGGCCACAATGTGCTCCGGCATGCCAAACGGGTGCGCGGAGCATCACTGCGCTGCTCTAGAGGCTATGGTTAAGCAAGGCAAGCATTATCTCCGCCGTGCCTATGAATCTGGGCAACCAATACCAAACTATTTGTTCATCCGCGGCACTGGCTGCAAGGCTCGCCTATTCAGTATACAAATTGGCTAGCACGGTACTCAGATGAGGAGCCGTATATGTACAGCACGCCCACGCCGTTGAGCTCTAGTGAAGAGATTCTTGCCAACCTATGTGAGTAGATGGAGCCTGAGGAATAGGCCCGTTTCGATCTTCAGCTAAGGTCCGAGCACCAGAAACTAATAACTACTGGCCGAGGGCATCCAGAGCTTCAGACCTTGCCTATTGGCCTGCCTGACCCGGGTCCCAAATAGTCTAACGAATTATAATTGCGTCCCTGTTTGTGGCAAACGACGCGTTCTGGCCCAAATTGTGGTCACGCCAAGCAGAAACAAACCAATTACTTGAACAGTACTATTGCAATCGCTTGCTGGTAATCAAGCTTAGTTGGAGTGGACCACTACTTAAAAGGTCTCGAGAGCTAGCTGTGGCTATAACCGACCCAGCACAACTTGCGATCTGCTTTACCGCACGCTGCGGCCGCGGCCGTGGCACGCTGCTGCCTTGCCCATCCCAGAAGCCGAATTTAGATGGAGGCCATTGCTAGCCTCGCTCCACCACAGGTGAAGGAAAGCAGAAGAGAAGAAAGAGCAGTGGTGGAAGGGGGAGTCCATTTTTTTTTTGGAACGCGCTAAAAAATATCCGACTTGGCAGGGGAAAGGAGCGCCCGGGGTGCAAAATATGTGGACGCTATTACGTGTAACCTCTCGTCGTCGCGGGGCGAAAACGGGGACGAAAACGGAGTCAAAGGGAGCTGAAAAGGGCAGCGGCTGTCCTGGAACCTAGAGTTGCGGTAGTTAAGGATCGAGATCTTGCGCGATGCTTCGGGGCAGGTAACTTCGGCAGGGGATTGCAAGACGGTAATTTCAGTAAGCGGCAGAATTATGTCAAGGGATGCCGTACCTGAAGTTTCTCACTTTCCACAACTTTTTCTAACATAATTCCACAGAGGTTAGGAGTTAGTGATTAGTGTTAGATCAGATGGAACCATCGAGGGGCGTCCTTCACTGGGTTGCCAGCTGTGCCAGCTGTGGCAGATGGCCCCGCAGACCTCTGAATACGCTTTGGGTGAAGCAGTTAGAATTGAGGGTGCGTTGCGCGTAACGAAGCTGTTACCTATGGCTGCAAAATTACCCTGCCGCGTCCTGCACGGCTCGAACCGAAAATGATGCAAAATGGCTGCCGAAAGCTGTCTGCTCCGAAGCATCCCGCCTCCACCATTCCGTCAGGAGTCAGTTATTGCCCAGCCAGCGTCGTGATTCGAAACAGAGGGCCTCTACTCAAGTAATCTTGGCTAGGAGAAGGCAGGCCTTAATGTGATTCCATTGGTTGGACTCACAGGGAACCTGAACGCGTGGGGGCGGAGCCTCAAACCGTTTGGCTTTCAAATGGGCGGCTGCCCAGCTACTCTACGACTAATAATGGCCTTGTCGTCGGCTTCCCCTTTTCGCATACCATCTCGAAATATTTTGTGCGATTCCAACAAATTTATGTCTTCCTTTCATTCTCTTCTCTTTCCTCTTCATTCACATGTCGAAGCTTTCATATGGCCACCGTACGGACGACCCGAACTCGACCTCGAGGCCCAACACGGGGTTCGCAGGGCATCGCCCGGGCCTTATCGACCCTTGAACGTCTCGTCGAACAACAAGTCAAATATATGCGGGTTATAACCAAACAAGAACAACACCTTTCAGCATTACGGAAACAAACTGATCTACAACTGCTACTGGACCCAAAACACACCCAGTTTCAAGACATCCGCAAAAGTAAACAGGAAATAAGGGAACAATGGCATAACGAAATTCTCGAGTGGGATCCCTTGGACAATTGGCTTCCAGATGACGACAGGAATCTCTGCGACATCCTTTTGGGCGAGCAATTATGGACAACATGGCAATATCAAGCAGCATACCCAAACACTGCGAAATTTCTTGCGAAGGCTACATCCTCCGAGAAGTCGCGGTCGTTAGTCTACTACGATTCCTTTTTCCCGACTGGGGAAATAGTCGAGCAATGGAGCTCCGAAAGACCCTACGCCGATGAAAGAGAGAATAGGAGACCAATGATCGAGAGAATGTGGGACATTCTTAAACAGCGAATGGTGGTGGAGAGATCTGAGGGAGATAGCAAGCCTGGGGGGCGTCTACCTTCGCGTGTGCTGCGCATAATGGACGTTTCTCCTGCTGTAGCAGCAATTCTTCTCGCGTCTACACCGAAGTGGGTACCCTCCGAGTATGCTAAAATGAGAGAGGAACATTGCCTGACACCATATTAGGAGCGTTGTCTCAAATATCTCACCGTTCTTGGAGCGTTACCTGGCCTTCTCGAACTTCGGAAAAGTGTCTATGCAGAGTATCAGGAGTAAGGTGCGAAAGTTGCAGGATTGATAACATATTAGGGAAGTGCTGGCTTACGATTTTGAGGTAGACCATGAACAGCTTTATCTTCGAATATCACTTTGCCTTCTACTACGTCACGAAAGATCCCTTGGAAACCCATTTAGCCTACACTGACGTGCGCAAGCTCCGGAAGTTCTCATGGTTCGGTCAACGACCCGATAAGGATGCCTGCAGTCGCCACATCTATGAAGAACAGATGAGTTTCATCTTGACGGGACATGGTCGCGATATACATACGTGCTATCAACTTGGCGAGAAGTACTTCAATGGCCCCAAGTCCGGCGAACTGAGAACCTTTGTCAATAGCCCCACGTGGACTCCCTCAACTATGTTTTTGTCGTGGATTGCCATGGCGCTTCACCACGTTACAGTTCGATGGCAAGATGCGATAGCTGCCGTGGATGCTCAGATAGCCTCTGAAGAAGCCGTTGTTTTCCACCAAGTTGACAACTTTGGTATGCAATACCCACCATCCCCACTCCGCAATGTTCAATGATTCGCTGACCAACAGCCTCATCAGACCTGGAGACCGGAGCTAAGGATCTCAATATATCGAAGCTTCGTACCTACTTCTGGGCATTGGAGGCGTACAAGCTGTTCGAAGAGACGCTGGAGGAAACCGTCGACGCATGGGAGCAATTCAAACGGCACTCGTTAAACAGGGCCAATGATGGCCGAGACCCGGAAGATTATTCAAAGTCTGTCGAGTTTATCGAGCTGTCCGTTGCCCGACTCCAGGGTAAGATTGAATGGATTCGGAAGAAGTCTGAACAGGTCCTACGTCTGCGGGACGGGTTGTTCTACGTTACGTCGCTGTCAGACACCAGTGTTACCATCCGTCAAGGCGAGAACATTAAATTACTGACCTACTTCACCATCCTGTTTCTCCCGCTCTCATTCTCCACCGTAAGCATTACCCCTCAAAGCCGCAACCTGCCATTTCAGTTCTAACGGGAAATCTCTTTTCTTTAACCAGAGTATATTCGGCATGCAATTCGTCGACAAAACAACGGCTATGAAGACCTTCAGCATTGTTCTTCCGGTGATGACGGTTTCCACCTTACTAGCGGTGTTCATCCTCACCGGCGCTCTCCAAGATATACCGAGGACCATAAGCGAAAACATTCCAAATCCCAAGCAAAAGCTACACGAGCTTATGCTGGAGCACCCATGTAAGAGGTGGAGAAAGGAACAGGTCCCCGCCTCGAAGGTTCCAGACAAGATGCCGGGAGAGCAACCCAATCTCTGGACGTATCTTGCCTTTTTGGCGGAGCTTTGTTTTATCAGCATTCCCGTCCACGAGGTCAAGGAGGCCATCAATCTTTGCAAGCTACGCAACCAGCGTCCAGCTCCCAGCAAGGAGCCTAGTATCTCCGTATCGCAACAGCACCTCCGCAGCAACACCACGCTCGCCTCCAGCCACAGACCGGATAGCGGGGAGGCAAAGTCCAAGACCCTCGCACGAGAGGTAATCGACTTCCAGCGGAAGGTAAAGAGTCCCCGCAAACGACTTATCTTCGTTACCGCTCGTCAAACGCGCACTATCCTTTTCAATACCTGCCGTATCCTCCTGCTCTGTATCTGGGTTCCGCTGCTCTTGCTCGAGTATGTGGTTCTACTCTTCTGTTGGCCATTTACGGGGAACGCCGGCGAACCTATGCAGCACGACCTGCCACTCCGCGTCAGCAAGCGCGAACGGCTCAAGCGTTTCTTCACCGCGCCGTTCGAATTCCTCGACCCCAACCTTTATCAATCCCTCACTCGGAGAAGATGTGGCGGACACGAACATCGCTCGCCGCTTCCTCCTGCCGGACGTTTTGATCATACACTTGAGCCTTTGCCTCACTCTTACTTTCATCCAGACCCGGCAGCTGGAGATCGACCGCCTGGGCCGGGGAGAGAACGGCACATGGCCCTTGCGCAGCGCCTCAGACGTGTCATGGCACGGCCGACGTTTCAGGCAGCATACCAGCAGCAATACCGTTCAGGTACGAGTCCTGCGGCTGTGTAGCCGCGGTTAAAAAGATACCTGTGAATTACGCCCTCCGGTTTAAGGGCGCGATGACCAGCTCACCGCCTGCCGTGTCCGGCATGGTGTCATCAAGGACTGATGCCTGTGCATACCACTCACTTTTTCTCACGCTCGACGTCAACACCGCACACTTTGACGGACTCTTGCCATTCTCAATTTTCGAAATTTCCCGCGTCCTCTCTCTTCGTCTTCCGCACTGCAATAAATAAGTCCGACTTCAGACAGATCGCTGAAGCCTCGCCAAATCCTTCATGGATCCTATATCTGGCTCTCTACCCCGCAACATCACTGTGCGTGTTCTCCGTGAATACCCGGTGTATTCTGCCGAATATGGTCTAAGGTAATCCTACTAAAGGGCTGGACAACGGACAAAGAGGAGATGGGCTACGACTACATGGGGCGACAACGACAGCGACGTCCAGGTGATGGCCAAATAATACGGCCTAAAAGCACCCTAAACGATCATGTGCAGCACCCCCAGAGTCCGGTAACTGCATGTCTATGTTTCAGTCTGGCAGCAAGTACTACCTCTGGAACCCGATTGAGGGTGCTATTTGGGAGATTGTGACGTCAATGGACCTGGTGGACATTATAACGAAGATAGGCAAGCTGGGACTCGGATCGCTGAAGATTGCGCCGGTACGTCAGATGTCGACTTCAGGCTGGTTTTGAGGTTGGAAAATGATTGGGTTGCGCCAGATAGTTCCCTGTGCTATTCGTGAGGTGCAAGATACAATTTTGTAACAATGTAGTGTGGAATTATAACCCGTACACATTTCCGTTAGGTTCAAGGACAAGACAATCACGTCGAGAAGGGGAGGATTAGGAGGTGTGGTAGGACTCTTGCGCTGCAGCTAAGCTGGCCGAACAAATCATGTTAACCGAGGAACGCAGTCTGATTGCAATTGGAAGATGCGAGTGCATCACATTAGCAAAACCTTTGCGAAGCACAATCGCTGTCTTTGCATGGCCAGGTAGTCACCAAAACCTATATTTCGGGATGCCGCTGTTTCGTGCTGCACTTTTGCAGAGGGAATCCGGGAAGCGTTTCCTCAACGTCCTTGCTGACAACATCACATACTATTAAGGGTTACAGCTCTTGCAGACGATACCATTACGATGCCTGAGTCATTGAGCTACAAGTAGCGACTAGCAGTTCGGTAGCCGCCGACCAGTCACCACAGTATCTGTCTGCTAGTGATGTATTGGAACTTGCATTGAGAATTGCAAGCAGAAGGAGGAAGGGATATCTTGCAGGGGTGGCGAGCTGCAAAGTGGAACAGAAAAGGACATCACTTTAAGGGTGCTTTTAACTGCCAACCAGGTTGAGTGATAACAGACTAGGTCTAGTGGAACAGATCTTCTGCAGCAAGAGGAGCTAGAATCTAACATCGGGATTAGATCCATTTACCTAGGTCCGCCGGTATTTTTGTTGCAGAGACCAGTATTGGCAATAATGAAATGACATTGAGTATTCCTTTGGTATGCTGTCTGGTCACTGGGTGGCTCCATGCGGCAGCCTGACTGCCTCATCGATACACTGCTATACTGTTGGGCGCTGGAGTAGCAAAAGGTTCCCTTAGCGCGGAGCTCTCATTCCGTAGCGCAAATGGGGCGATCCTCGTCCGTAGCCTGGCCCCCCTAGCTTGGAGTCTGCCTTACGCAGCCGCCGCTGTCACCAGACTTCGTTGTCGCTACTTTTGTCGAGATGTGCGCTACTTTCCTTCCATGTTTCCTGCATCCTATGCTTAGCGATTCTTGACGTATCACTTTCATCATGCCTCCACTTCCTGGCGAAGAACGGACAGTGACAGTGTATGCGACTCTCGATCAGAAGCGCAACGGCAGCTGACAAGTTACAGCTTCGCGGACGTCCACTACTATTTTCAGAGCCCAAGTCCGCGACCTCTGCTTCATAGGTTTGACAAGGGCTCATACTTCTACATCTACCATCACCCGACACGACAGACAACCCGGCTGGAAATTGCAAATCATCCTGGCACTCCCGACCAGGATGCGTTCAATGGATGTCAGTAGCCACTACTTCAGAAACAGGACGCACACTGATCGCGTCCAGACCTTGACAGTGTCCGCATTGTTTACTCGCACAAGTTCCCCACACTACTCACCTGCATCGTTGATCCCTCCGGTTCTCGATCCTCCGCCTCTTCTCCAAGCCCCTCTTCGCCTGGTCGAGATCCTGATGAATGGCGCCTGCCCAGCTCAGACCCAAGAGATGAAGGGAAAACTCGATGGCGGATTCATACATTGGACTGTTACTTTTGGATGCAAGAGGATGCCAAATTGGTTATAGATACGATGAGACGACTACTCCATCCTTCACAACTCGATATCATCGACGCCCCGCAGACAGAAGCCCGACAGGAGGATAACATGAGTACAGTTGTGCAAAACCTTGAGCAGGTAGCCATCTCTGATCCTGCATATGCCAATGGGCAAACGCGAAATTCACAGAACCTGCCGTCACAGACAGCACCACCGCCTGATCATGGACAACAGTCACAATCGCCTAATCCACCGTCTGTAGCGTCGAATGCGCGCTCAGTTAAATCTGAAGGGCAATCAGCTGGCTTTGCGCCCATGGCATATAATCCTGCAGCACCGCCTGCCCCAGAGCCAATTGCTCATCGAGAAAAGACTCCGCCTCCCGCTGATGCCGCTGATGGGACTGGCCTTGCTGCGGCTGCAGTAGCGGATCATGGGCCTGCATATGGCGTAGCACAAGCCCAATCATACACCGGCGTGCAGCAGCCGCAGTCATATACTGGGGTTCCTGGCCCCGCGTCCTCTACCTACGGCCATTACGGCTCTACATCATCCGGGGGCCCTCCATCGTACACGCCGACTGCGCCTCCAGCCCAAGCTGTTCAAGGCTCTCCTCCGGGCACACAAAGCGCCGGACACAATCTTTCCATCTCTTCCACAACTTCGTCGCATGCTCCGCGTCCTACTAGTGCCTCTAATCCTCGGACTGGACATGAAGTAGCAGCCGCGGTCACGGCACAGTCCTTTGCTCCACCGCCAAAAGACCCGAACGCGCATCTATATGGAAGCGGAGCTGCTGCGCCAGTGCAGTCTCCAGGTGCCCAGATCTACGGGTCAGGCGCCTATGTACAGCCTCACCAGCCATTACAACATGTACAGCCACAGTACCCAGACTACTTGGCCGCGAAGGTACAACCTCCGCCGGGAGGTTACTCACAGTACTCTTACGATCAGCAGCCCCAACGGTACGAGCCGGGTAGTCAATACGATATACACAATCAAGTGTATCGTCCAACTGAGCTTGAAGTCAACAAGCCGACTAAGAAGCCATCTATCAAGCCTTACGATGGGGGTTATCAAACAGGCAAGCTCGAACAGAAGGCTGAAAAGGTTGAGAAGGGCGTGAATAGTTTTCTGAAGAGGCTGGAGAAGAAATTAGGTTAGGTAAAGCGATACGCAGTGACGGATTTAATGTCGTGAATCAAGGATGAACAGGCCAGCTTGTGTCGCACATCGTAGAAAGTCCTATCGAAGCTGAGTTAGTCAGATGTGAGCTTGTCGTTTCGTTATGTCAATCGCCATTAGTGATTTACTAGTATTTTATGCGCCGACACAGGACATAGGCTCGGCGCATGGTATGGCCATTACTACTACTTCTTATTTGCATAGCCGTGATTGAGATCACGGAAGAAAGGTTATGGGGATTCTGAATCTGGTCTTTCGCAAGACGTGTGTAACAATCAGAAACGGAGTGACCAGGATGAGTAAGGCCAGTTGCAAGTAATTTCTTGGCGACGCGCAGTCTGGGAATTTCAGATTCAATTAGATCTCCCCTTCGATCTCTAGGTCTTTGGATAGTATAGGACGCACCCAAACACCAATCGCATCCTAGCGCCTTGTCTCCTACCTGCATCTCAGCGCTGTGAAATTTGCATACTGTGGCGATTACACGTTAAGCATGACTAGAGTTCTACGGACAGCTGGCTGGCGATAGCAAAGAGCAGCGAAACACACTAGAAGCAGCCACACCTCAATCAGCAGCACCAGGAGGCCCTTGCATTTGCCCATTTTCTCTTCCGAACGAACAGGTGCAATTTTCAGAATCACTCAAGATGTCTCTTGTACTTCTCGCGCATACATGTTCCCACCTCCAAAACGCCTCCAAAGCTCGACTCGGCCTTACCTCGATCCCGTCCACAAACCTCCACCTCCGCCTTTCCCTTGCGCTACAGAATGCCGGCTTCATATCTACAGTCGTCCGAGGGGGCCCCACGCCACCTCCTCCGCATCTTCTCCTCAACCACCCGTCCAGCAACGCCGAAAGTGAAGAGATTGAGGAAGTCACCAACGAAAATGTCGCATCGCGACGGTTATGGCTAGGGTTGAAATACTGGAACAGCGAGCCAGTCCTTGAATCAATGCAGATGGTCAGCAAGCCTACGAGGAGGATATGGATGGATACAGAAGGAATAGCAAAGTTAACACTGGGCAAGACGAGTGGCTATGTCAAGGGGTTGACGAGACCGGGCGAATGTTTATTTGTCACGACGGATCAAGGCATTTTTGAATCACGAGAGTGCGTGGAGAGGAAGATTGGAGGCATGCTACTCTGTCGAGTGCGATAGCACCTATATCGGGGCATTAATCAGAGCATTAGGGGGTGTTTGCAGGCAGTCTTTTTGCATTGGCCGTGCTGGATTTGCACGGCCAGACATGTACATGGCATGCTCCTAGGAGATTGATATTCGCGTGGACTTTTGCACAAGGAAAGCTCACACCTCGCATCACTCTTTCCTCCTTGCGAAAATATACATCTGATGATATCAGATTCCCACCGCAACCCTCTCAAGGAGCTTTGACAACAACAATAATTGGCTCAGAGCCTTCGGAGATATCATCCGAATCCGTTATGGCTAGTGCCACCCTCCCGTCATGGCCTAACCAGTCATGATACCGATGACTTTATCCTGACCATGCAATCGGGATTGATTTCAGACTGTTGCTTTCTTGTCGCCGCGGGTGATGACGAATTCTAATGGCCCTTGAGCGAGTCCTCATTACGGGAGGCTCCGGCTTTTTAGGTTTCCTTTTTGCAAAAATCCAAACTAGAACGTGATTAGCTGATTGTGTCGCCAGGCTCAGCGATCGTCCGTTCCCTGCATGAGAGGCATCCGAATTGCCTGATTACTATTGTGGACATAAGGCGGCCGAGTGATTCGCCAACTCAGAACCCGCACCCTCAATATTTCGAGGCAAGCACGACATCTCTAGATGACCTCCTGAAAGCATTCCGGACGGCACGTCCCCAAGTCATCATTCATACTGCAGCAATCATTCCACCTTTGAGTGAGCGATACAGTCGACGACTTGAGAAGCTAGTCACCGAAGTCAATGTAGAGGGAACACGAATTGTGCTGGATGCTGCCCGGCAAACAGGATGCCCCGCACTTGTGTACACGAGCAGCTGCTGCGCTGTCACCGATGACATGAGCGTTCCTTATGCCAATATTGACGAGCGATGGCCGGTATCCCCAGTGTCGTCTATCTACGGTGAATCGAAGGTATGCAAGCTGGGTCTGCGAATTCTCCACCAGTAACGACTTTTCTAGGTCCGAGCAGAGGCATTGGTGCTGGAAGCCTCCAGCCAGACAATGCCCACATGCGTGTTGCGCCCGTCCGTCTTATTCGGCAAAGGCGACACGCAACTGATTCCGCCAATACACGCCTGTCTCGCCAAGCAAGAGACACCTTGGGTTGTCGGGGATGGCACCAATCTCTGGGACGTAACTTACGTGGAGAATGTGGCGGATGCGCATGTGCTTGCTGCGGAGAATTTGATGTCCTCGAAGACTGCTGCCGGAGAAGTATTCTTCATCCAGAACAACGAGCCGATACCCTTTCGCGATTTCACTCTCGAAGTTTGGAAGAATTTTGGACACGTATGTGGCAAGCCCCTTTCTTCTACGCTCTTTGCCTTTCCAATTCGTACATGGTGCTTACGTTGTACTTCTGCGACCCCGAACTGCTAGGGACGTACCGTCATGATCAGCAAATTAATGCTCACAGCTTTAGGTACCGCCATTCGAGTTCCATATTCCCAAGAATATCGCTTGGTTCATGGGCTTATTGGCAGAATGGAAAACTTTCCTCATGGGCACACCAACCACACTTAGCCGCGGAAGCGTGAAAGACGCCTGCAGCATGAGGTACGCCAGTGGCGAGAAAGCAAGACACATTTTGGGCTACGAGGCGAGGGTTGGCATAGAGGAGGGTCTCCGACTGAGCTGCCAAGTCAGTCATTTCCAGGACCTGCGGAGGCCGCAGCACATGCTGATGCACATTACAGGACTACGCACGCCGATTGCAGCAGCGAGAGAAGTTCCGCCAGAAGGAGTATTCAAAGAACTCATGAAGCCCCAGTATAGGAGTTATGGGAGAAAGGGCCAGGTGTGCTCGGGACTGTGACGTCATAGTGAGCGAGAGCAGTACTGTACAACTCCTTTGAAGAGCCCTTAATCCTGCTTCAAATCTGCGCCAGATAACATGACATAAGTGGCTTCCAAGCGATGCCCCTTTCTAGCCTCGGCTGCTCGTGGCCTTGTAGTTTACTCTTTGCATATCGTAGAACGTGACCCGCCGATCAATGGCCCCGATCTACAAGTTGGGCGTCACCCCTAGTCAGGCAGCGTCGACATTCGTGCCCAACTTCATCTCGTCTCATACTGTTTCATCGTGCTGGGCCCCGGCGTCACCATATTCAGTTTGTCACTGACGTATTCTTGACCTCGGTGACATGCCGAGGGAAGTGCCCGTGTAAACAGTTACTCAAACAACCGAGCTTTAGCAAGGCGTACTCTATGTTCACCGGGGAGGACTCAGTTTTGGAGATTCTCACTGTCGCTGCTCATTCCATTCCGCGAAACTTCTGTGGTTCCCGCTTGGTTTCATGATTTGTGCGTATAAAAGTCTAGAGTAATAGGCCCTTCCTCACCGTCTTCTATACCTCCACCTCCGCTTACGATGGTTTCATCTGCAAAGTTCAAAAAAGAGTTTTGTCCTGCACCATATCTGGTCTGACTGCTCGACATTTCACAGCTTCTTCTATCAGCAGACGATGATTGTAGTTTCGGGGCGGGGTATCTACGGTGAAGCTGATGTGCTGATCATCTCCGTGTCGAGAGAAGTTTTGGGCAGCAACCCATTGTGCCTGTCTTGTCTAAAGCATTTGTTAGACTGCGGACCGCTTTGGCTAGGCCGCACCAGCAAGACGACTACAAGCCCCGTGCGTTCCATATGCCCGGGGCAAAGAATGGATTCGAGAACATTCTGAGAAGCGGAATGAGATTTCCCAAGGGCCAATGCGCCTACTCGGCTAGAAGGCATGCCGTCATGCATTGGCTAAGGGATTAAAGAGAACCCTGCAATGAAACCGGGCGTACCCGCAAGCTGGCTCCGGCTTCTACGCCTTTTTCATTGTTGATCTAGCGATTGGTTTTCATAGCTGTGCTTGCACAGGCTCGAATCAGTATCTGGCAGCGCAGAGACTGATGCGGTGGTAAAACCAACAGCCAGAGAGCGACAATCATTGCCAGTTTCCGTGCAGGGACCCGTCGTTGGGCAGAAATTCTTTGGTAGCTATAGGGACGCCCGAGAATAGGGGTGAGCCTTCCATATAGCGGGCGCGCCATCCTTATTGTCATGGTGAGCCACTGTGTTACGCCTGCGGATTTCTGGTGGATCCTGGTACACTGCTGCGTTCACGTCTGGCTTTAACGCGGAGACCACTTTATGATCGGATCAACGATACAAGCGAACCCGGTAGATCCCATCCAAGTTCTAATGAAGCATGTCTTTTGGAGATAACGAGCCTTCACCCCGATGCCGTCAGATCTTAATGCCTAGGGTCTACTATACAACAAGCGAAGCTCAACAACAAGCAGAAATCAGACGGTCAGCTTGCATACTCACTTACTCAAAGCCAGACTGACTATTGCTCTCTTGCAGTCCACAGAACCTCTCCACTGGGGAATTTAATGCACTACCACCTTCGTCCATGGCTCTACGAACCCTGACTGGCCCCAATGCTCCGGCTTTCTTGGATGGTGATACACGCCGAAATCCTGTGATGCTGAACCAGTTCCACCTGTCCCGAGAAGCTCCACCTCCGCCACGAGCGTTCTCTTTACCGCAGGATGCCTCATTCTACGATCCATCTGTCCCACCGCTTCGATCAAGCAATTTGAACCGTCATTCTCCGCCAAGCCCTCGAGATATCCAGAACTCTTCTAGCCTATCCCGCTTTCAAGCTGGTCAAGGCTATCACGAGACCATTCCGTCGGAATTCGGCAGTTGGGAGTCCTCAAGTCGCTTGCAGCATGACCACCCGATGGCAGACTCCGAGTGTGTGTCCGCTCGGAGCCATATGGAACATTCCGTGGAATCGTCGAACGGCCTTATATCGGACCGCAGAAGAGATTCGGTCAAATATCACACCCAAAGGAAGCCGTCTAACCGGGACGAATTCGACGGACCACATCAACTGCTCGATCCTCCTTCCCCAAGGACAATCGCCGCACAGGAACGAGAACTGCTGCACCTTCCCACCAATCTGGACGTGGGAGAGCAAGACGAGATTCTATCCAGAGTTAATGACATTCTTTCCAAATGTGCTTTCGATTTTGTTGGCAAGTACCAATTCCCCATTCCCCTGGAAGCCGACAAACGCCAGGTGCGAAGCCCCTCAGACCGTGAATGGACCGAGTGGGTCTACCTTCTCAAACGGCTGGCCACCAAGCGGCGGATACCGGCTCGCGTCCTGTATAACAACCAGATCAAGCAGCTTGTTACTGTCCTGGAGAACTCCTTGGAGATGCGGCATGCTGCTAAGCATCAAAACAGGCCACTGAAGGACGACAGAAATATCTTACAGCTCATATCGGCCGGCACACAGGTCGCCAAGATCCTGAAAGATGCCACAGCGATGGACCAGTTGGACCAGTTGTACGTGAAGACGGAGAACCACATTCAGAGGTCAAAGGAGATGATCCGGAGAGGAGGCTTGCCATCAATGAGAATGGATGGACACCTTGGGCCATACTAACAGTATTCTTTTCGTATCTAGTATTTGGTTTGATGCAATTACACCTATCACTTACCACTTTCCAGTAAAAAAAAAATTGGCTGGTGGTTTTGTACATGCATCATTCTGAAGACGGAGGATGTGCTAGACCACATCAGACGGGTTGCCCTGCCCCAGAATGCAGTATAAACGCCAACGTCCCTCGCTGCCCAGCCCATCTCTCATAGCCAAAAAGTTTGAGCCTGCCAACCCATGGATTCCCTGAGTCGCTCCGACCTTGTCATCACTTTGCGCCGGCCGCACATGGAATATGCACACAAAAGCCATTACCCGCCCGTATTTGGACAGACTTTCTTCCGGCCTACCTGCGCCAATATGGAGGCATAGCGAAATAATAGTATCAACCTGGTGGGAGGAAGATACGGACGATGTCAATACTGGAGTCCTCACATGCCTCTATTACTACCCCAAAGACTACGGCGATGACATGTGGGAAATTAGGAGACGTACCAGCGGGTAAACGAAAGGTGAGATCAGCAATGCAAAAGAACCAACTGGAGCGGAAAGGGGGGGGCCAAGAGAGCCTACCTGACACAGGAGCCTAGTACAGAGATGGAAGACCCCCCCATACCTTAGGAACTGATGGCACCCTGCCCACGGACCAGAACACCGAACCTGGAGGAGTCTCGGCCAGCAGTGACCATACGTTTTGACTTTCATTATCAGCTCGGTTCCACATACACGCCGCCTGCTCATTGGACCGGACTAAGGGGCCTTTACAAAAGGCGGGATACCGAGCGACTCTGACTCAGAAATGGGGCGTCGTTGGGCTGCAAAATTGTGGATCCCTGGCTTTGGGGACAGGGAAAGAGGTCAGCAAGCGGCGGCCGGGGTGGGGCGTCCATGGGTGGGGCGCAAGGGTTTGGGGCTTAAGGGTGGGGCTCAAGGGTGGGTACCTGGTTGTGCTGGGGGATCTAGATGAGGTTCAAACTGGACGGACGGATAGAGTGTCGGAATGGAATGAACGAAACGAATTAAGGCGGGCTGTAAGGGACGGGGCGTTCTTTTGGGGCGCGCGAGGCTTGGAAATTTTGACGAAATGAATGATGGGCCCAATGAATGACATGTCCTTTTAGAGGTTAGGTGTGCGACTCATTACTCCAAGTAGTTAGTTACTCTGAGAGCATAGGACATGAGGGCGACGGACTGAATCACTTACTACTAATGGTATAGTAGCAGTACTAACCTTTTGCTCAATAGTATCAGATGTTAGTACTGATGTCCCGTGAAGGACATATCAAGTTCAAAGGCTCAAAGGTTTGAGATGACGATCAACCGTAGCACGTAGCGCCCCGTCTACCAAGGTAAGGTAGTATTTTGTAGGGACTAGATTAGTAGTAACGTTTGCATCTGCCCGACGGGGCGCCCCTTG
>Ga0335072_10001785_pt1 | contig 34226 bp, 30 predicted proteins | sample Lox_Sample_21_FD_206725 | JGI IMG/M metagenome (GOLD analysis project Ga0335072, IMG submission 206725) | Soil microbial communities from Loxahatchee National Wildlife Refuge, Florida, United States - Lox_Sample_2.1 | ecosystem: Environmental > Terrestrial > Soil > Wetlands | place: USA... | reverse complement strand
TGCTGCTGCGCTTTGGCCAGCCGGACCTTCTCAACCTGCCGGTCCTCGCCGCCTCGGGGCAGGCGATCTTCGACAACCTGGGACTTCTCTTCGCGGCCGGTGTCGCCGTCGGTCTGGCGCGCGAGAACCACGGGGCGGCCGGGCTCGCAGCCGTGGTCGCGTATCTGGTCACGACCCAGGGCGCGCAGGTCTTCATTACGCCACCCGCCTCGCTGGCAGCGCTGAGCGGGGATGCGCGCAATCTGGCGATCCAGGCATTCAAGCAGAATGAGCTCAAGACGCTCACCGTCCCCGCCGGCATCCTCTGCGGCCTGCTGGCGGGCGTGATCTACAACCGCTTCCACCGGATCAGCCTGCCGCCTTATCTCGCCTTTTTCGGCGGCCGGCGCTTCGTGCCCATCATGAGCGGCGTTGCGGCGCTGGCTCTCGCCGCCGCCTTCGGTCTCGAGTGGCAGCGGCTCGAGCTCGGCATGGATAAGCTCAGCCAGGCGGTGTTGGCCGCGGGGCCGTGGGGACTCTTCGGCTACGGCGTGCTCAACCGCATCCTGATCGTGACCGGGCTGCACCATGTGATCAACAGCATCGCCTGGTTCGTGGTTGGGAACTATCACGGCCATACGGGCGATCTCAACCGCTTCTTCGCCGGCGACCCGACGGCCGGGAAGTTCATGGCGGGATTTTTCCCCGTGATGATGTTCGGCCTGCCGGCGGCCTGTCTCGCCATGTATCACACGGCGCTGCCGGACAGGCGGCGCGCGGTCGCGGGTTTGCTCGCTTCCATCGCCTTGACCTCCTTCCTCACCGGCGTGACCGAGCCGGTCGAGTTCTCATTCATGTTTCTCGCGCCTGCCCTCTACGCCGTGCACGCGCTGCTCACGGGCCTCGCCTTCGTCATCATGAACGCGCTCGACGTGCGTCTCGGGTTCGGCTTCTCGGCGGGGCTCCTGGACTACGTTCTCAACTTCAAATTCGCCTCGCACCCGCTGTTGCTGCTGCCCGTGGGCGCCGCCTACTTCGGCCTGTACTACGGCGTGTTCCGCTTCGCCATCGTCAGGTTCGACCTGAAAACGCCGGGGCGGGAAGAGGTGGACGGCGCGGCGGCGGCAGCCGTGACATCGGGGGCCGGCCCCGCCGATCGCGCGCGGTCATACATCACGGCTCTTGGCGGCGCCGGCAACCTGGAGTCCGTCACCGCCTGCACGACGCGCCTGCGGCTGACCATCCGGACGCAGGACGCGGTCGACGGTGAAGCCTTGAAGCGCCTCGGCGCGCGCGGTGTGGTGCGGCCGTCGGCTACCGCGCTGCAGGTGGTAGTCGGTCCGATCGCGGATCAGATCGCGAGCGAGATAAGAGAGGCGTTGGTTTCCATGCCGCGGCAGAGCGAGACTGCCCCGGCGTCGCCCGCGGCACCCCGGCACCAGGCATCCTCCGCCGCCGTGGAGTCTCCGACGACCGCGACCGCGGCCGCGCCGGCCAAAGAAGCGCTGCGCGGTCTGATCACGGCGCTCGGCGGCCGCTCGAACGTCCGCGGCGTCGAAGCGGCTTCGTCGCGATTGCGCATCGCGGTGGCAAGCATGGCTCAGGTCGATGAAGCGGCGATCCGCAAGCTCGGCATGCGCGGTGTGGCGATTGCGGCCAAGGACTGCGTGCACGTCATCGTGGGACCCGCCGCGGAAGCGGCGGGCGCTTCGCTGCGAGAGCTGCTCGCCTCGTAAGACCGGACGTCTCATGAGCGACACTGACCGCCGCGTCCGCAGCATCGTCATCGTAGGAGGTGGATCCGCGGGGTGGATGGCGGCCGCGGCCCTCGCCAACTCGACCCGTGGCGGCTGCCGTATCGATGTGATCGAGTCCACGGCCATTGGTACCGTGGGTGTCGGCGAGGCCACCATTCCGCCGATCCGGCATTTCAACCGACAGCTCGGCCTCGATGAGAATGCTTTCGTCGCGGCCACCTTCGGCACCTTCAAGCTGGGCATCGAGTTCACCGACTGGATCCGGCCCGGCCACCGCTACTTCCATCCGTTCGGCCGCATCGGTGACGACTTCGATGCGGTGTCGCTGCATCAGTACTGGCTGCGCGAGCGCGCCCGCGGCAGCGACGTGCCGCTCGAGGACTACGCCATGGCCTGGGTATTGGCGCGCGCCGGCCGCTTCGGCCAGCCGCTGGCCGACCCCGCCATGGTGTTGTCGAGCTTCGACTACGCTTACCACTTCGACGCCTCGCTCTACGGCCGCTGCCTGCGCGATTACGCCGAGAAGCGCGGCGTGCGCCGCATCGATCGCAAGGTGGTGGATGTGAAGCTGCGCGGCGAGGACGGCTTCATCGAGGCGCTGCTGCTCGAGGGCGGTGAGCGGATCCCCGGAGACCTCTTCATCGACTGCTCGGGCTTTCGCGGCCTGCTGATCGAGGGCGCGCTGCAGGTCGGATTCGAGAGCTGGCAGCAGTGGCTGCCCTGCGACCGCGCGCTGGCCGTGGGCTGCGCACTGGGCGCGGAGCTGCCGCCCTACACGCGAGCGACGGCGCGCCCGGCCGGCTGGCAGTGGCGGATCCCGCTGCAGCATCGAATGGGCAACGGACACGTCTACTGCAGCGAGTACATGAGCGACGATGAGGCGAGCGCCATCCTGCTCCGCAACCTGGTGGGCGAGCCCCTGGGGGAGCCGCGGCCGCTGCGCTTCACCGCCGGCATGCGGCGACAGATCTGGTGGCGCAACTGCGTGGCGCTCGGGCTGTCGGCGGGTTTCCTGGAGCCGCTGGAGTCGACCTCGATTCACCTCGTGCAGTCGGCGCTCACGCGGCTGCTGGCGATGTTCCCGGACCGCGACTGCAATCCGCTGCTGGCGCAGGAATTCAACCGCGCCAGCCGTTTCGAATTCGAGCGCATCCGCGACTTCCTGATCTTCCACTATCACGCGCAGCAGCGGCCGGAGCCGCTGTGGCGCCATGCGCGCTCGATGCCGGTCCCGGAGGCGCTGCAGCTCAAGATCGACCACTTCCGTAACGGCGGCCGGATCCTGTTCGATTCCGCGGAGCTCTTCCAGAAGAACAACTGGCTCGCCGTGTTGGTGGGGCAGGAGGTCTGGCCCGAGCATTATCATCCGCTCGCAGACCTGCGCGGCCGCACGGATGCGGCGAAGATTCTGGCGGCGATGCGTCAGGCCATGGAGCAGGCGGCCGCCTCACTCCCCACCCACCGCCAATACATCGAGCGGCACTGCCGCGCGCGGGAGTGTTGATGCCGGTTTACGGCGTCAACAGTTTACTCAGGTCGATGCTCTTGCCGTCCAAGCCGGGTATTGCCGTTATTCCCGGCGTGGAGACCACGGAGACGTCCGTATAGCGACCGTCGGCAAGACCGCGCAGGAAATGCAGCCGCGCGCCCTCGATCTCTACGATCCAGTATTCCGGAATGCCATAGCGGGCATAGAGGGGCGCCTTGATTCTGCGATCGTAGCGGAAAGTCGAATCGCTGACCTCGATCACCAGCAGGGTATCGTCGCCCGTTGCAAAGCGCGACCAATAGAAGTCTTCGCGCGGCTCGAGAAGGATGACATCCGGTTGAGGCTCGGTGAATCCACTCAGCCGGAATGAGCCTTGAACACGTACGATGGCCTCATCCGCCACCGCGGATATGAGCCATTTGGTCAGTCGATCAACTACACTCGTGTGGTGAATTCCTATCGGTGCCATGTCGATGATCTCACCTTCGATCAGCTCGACGCGCGCATCGGGGGCGAGCAGACCGACCTCGGCCATTCGGTGGTATTCCTCGACCGTAATGCGATGCCGGGACGGTGAGCGTGGCATGGGCACAGTGCTCATGATGGGTTCTCGGGTGAGAGGCAGTGTATCGCGAAGGCGGCCGGGCGGGCATACGGTCGAGTCGAGCCAGCTTGCGCTCGCGATGAGTTGCAAGGAATGTCGGAAGGTTGCGTGTTTGTGCATAAATGCACGGTACGGCCTTGATTCCTCAGAAATGGGCCAAATGACAGTTGCGTTACCGGACGTGGATTTGTGCGTCGGACGCAGATGCGGCGGACACGTAGTAAGATAAATTCGATTACCCCTTTCCCGACGTCTCGAAAGAGGAGATTCCCCCCATGATCCGTAAAGCCAGAGCGGTCTGGCGCGGCACCGGCCGTGCAGGCAAAGGCGAGCTGTCGAGTGATTCCGGCGTCCTGTCCGCCACCCCTTATTCGTTCAAGACGCGCTTCGAGAACGAGAAGGGCACCAATCCCGAGGAATTGATCGCGGCCGCTCACGCCGGCTGTTTCACCATGGCGCTGGCCTTCCAGCTGGAGCGGGCGGGGCACACGCCCACCGAGCTGGCCACCGAGGCCGCGGTCACGCTGGAGCCCGAGGGGCAGGGGTTCAGGATCAGCAAATCCGCCCTGACCCTGCGCGCCCAGGTGCCCAATCTCGATGCGGAGACCTTTGCCCGCCTGGCGGGTGACGCGGAAAAGAACTGCCCGGTATCGAAGCTCTTCAAGGCCGAGATCACCCTGGACGCGAAACTCGTCTGACGCCCGCCGCGGCGATATGATGATGCCGTCCGTACGCCCTTTGCGGGCGCCCCGCACCCGCCCATCAATCCGAAAGGAGCCCTGCAATGGCCAACGAAGCCAAGAGAACCGCCGCCCTCGATACGCCCTCGGGCCTGTCACAGGAAGCGGTCCGCGACATTCCACCGGGTCTCACGACACTGCTCGCCGACACGTTCGCCCTCTACGTCAAGACCAAGAATTTCCACTGGCACATGTCGGGGCCGCACTTTCGCGACTGGCACCTGCTGTTGGATGAGCACGCAACGCAGGTCTACGAGATGACCGACGACATCGCCGAGCGCGGCAGGAAGATCGGCGGTCCCACGCTGAAATCGATCGGGCAGATCTCGAAGCTGCAGCGCCTGAAGGACAACGACGCGAGCTTCGTCACCCCGCGGGACATGCTGGCGGAGCTGCGCGAGGACAACAAGCAGCTTGCCGTCTACATGAGGGAGCTGCACGGGGTGTGCGATGAGCTCGGCGATGTGGCGACGGCGAGCCTGCTGGAGAACTGGATCGACGAGACCGAGAGACGGGTATGGTTCCTCTTCGAGGCGACCCGTCACGCGGAAGGCTGACCTCTCCTCAGCGCCCGATCAGTGAGGATTGGGGGTGAACCCCCGCGGCCGCGGCAGGCCGACGGGGGTCACCGTCGCGGCGCCCTTGGCGCCGCACTTCGAGCAGCGCAGCCGCCGCGCCAGGCTCTCCAGGCTCATGGACCAACCGACGAGGCGCGCCAGCGCCTCCGCGGCGATGTCGCGCGAGCCGCCGCAGGCGTTGCATTTCACCCGTACCAGGAACTGACCGAAGCGGTCGTCCAGCTTCTTGACGTCATGCAGCTCTCGCATGCGCGCAGAGTAGAAAGCGCGCGGGTCATCTGTCCATGCAGTTGCCCTGGCGCGCGGATACTGGATGAGCCGCTGTCGCCGCTGCTGCCTGGCCGGGCCCGCGGCCGCCCCTCAGGAACCCGTCCGCTGTCTGAGGCTTTACTGGGGAGGTATCGTGGGTTCAGGGGTATTTTCGATGAAAGCAGTCTTCTCACTGGTCGGCATTGCGTTCATCATTGCCTGGCTGGTGCTGTGGCTTGCGGTGAAGGTCACGTTCGGCGCCATCCACCTGCTGGTCGTGATCGGGGCGATCCTGCTCATCCTGGCGCTCGTCAAAGCGGCTTAGCGGCGGATTGTCCCGCGCGGGGGCGGCGGGAAGGACCAACGCTCTTCGCCGGGCGGCGTGCCGGGCGCGCGCGAGAACAATGTTCTCGCGCGTGTCCCATAGCATTGGAAGACGATCGAATAAACACCTCGAGGGGTCGGGCCTGCCCATGAGCAACAACGCGGAAGCCTTCGAGCATTGGATCCGCACGGCATTCGTCCAGATGAACACCGAGCTCGAGGAGCTCTACTTCGCGCAGGAGGATCGATCGCGCGTACTCGGGGTAGGCGATGCGATAAAGCACGCTTTGCGCGACGAGGGCCACACCCACGTCATTGCCCTGCGGGCCGAAGGCAACACGGGCGAAGGCTTCGACAGCGCATTCGGCGTCCTGGGCAACGTGGGAATGTACCTCGGCGCTCTGAGGCGGCACGAGCTCACGAACCCCGCGCGTGAGGAGCGCTCGCCTTTTCCGGAAGCCTCCTCTCTGGCGATCCATTGCGGCGCTTCCCTCGGGATGGCGCCCAGATTCGCAACCGCGCATCTCACCATCCACAACAGGGCGCGTGCAGGATTGCGTAAGAGCTTCACGTCGCTTGCGGACGAGTTTCTCTTCATCGATGAGAACACTCGCGGCATTCTTTCGCTGCAGAGCGCGGCGGATGCCCTGACCAGCATAGTCCATATCGGCGTATCCAGTCCCGTCGCCGATGTGATGTTCGAAGCCGCCGGGCGCGCGCTGCAGGAAGTGATCCGGGCCAACGGCCGGCTGATGGCGGGCCTCGATGTCGCGCGCTTCTTTTATTGCGTGCGTCCTTACTACAAACCCTACAGGGTGGGGCGGCAGGAATATCGCGGCGCCAACGCGGGCGACTTCTCGGGGATCAACGAGCTCGACCTGCTGCTCGGCCTCTGCCGCGCGAACGACCCCTATTACGGCCAGCTGCTCGTCGACAAGATGCTCTTCATGCTGCCGGGCGATCAGGCGCGCCTCAAGGACTGCATGGCCCGCAGGAGCCTGTTGGACGAGCTGCTGGAGCTGCTCGACAGCCAACGGAACGGCGCCTGGTTTCAACGGAACGCACGCGCCTTCCTCGAGATCTGCGACCTCTTCGGACGGATCGCGGCCCAGCACCATGACGGCCTGGTCCGGCGCTTCATCGAGCTGCCGGCCGCGAAGCTCGATGAGGCGCACGCACAGGGCCTCACGGCGAGCGGGCCGCCGCTCCCGGTACTGTTGCGCGCACTCGAGGTGCTGAGAGACCTGCGGCTCGCCGCCGACCGCCGCGATATCGCGACGCGCCATCAGGACATCGCCAGACTGCGTGCCGCGCTGGGTCAGCGCGAAGAATTGCCCTAACCGCTTTGGCGCAAGCTCAAGGCGGCAACGACGCCAGGTACGCCACGATCGCGATGCGGTCGGCCGCCGTCATGTAGACGACCTCCGGCAGCATTGGCGCTACAGCCGGGCCGCGCCGCGTCCCATGCTTGATGTCGTAGAGCTGACGCGCGAGATAACTGGGAGAGCGTCCTGCGAGCGGCGGTATGTCGCCGACGCCTCTCAGATCCGGCCCGTGGCAGGTTCGGCACGCCGTAGCGCCGTCACCCGAGGCCACGAGCTCTTCGCCTCGCGCGATACTGCCTATCGGCACGTAGGGCGTGAAATCCGTGTGCGCATTGCCCAGCTCCCACTGACGCGCATCATCCGGTATTTCCACGATGCGCTCCCCAAGCGGCTCCCGGCGTGCGCCCGGAACCTTTACATAGAGGCTGATGAGGCCCACGCGTGTCCTGGTACCGTATCGGTCTCCACGACGTGGAAATGAGAGACGAATCTGAGCCGTGAAAAATAATGCGCGGCGACGGCGAGATCGGTGTCGCTCACGGCCTTGGCTTCCAGAATCATGTCCTTTGCGGACACCATCGCCGGCTGCGCCGCCGCGCGCCGTCCCGTGCGGAACTCCTTCACCTGCTCGATGATGTAACTCGCCGGAAGTCCCGGGAGGGCGGCTTCCGCCGGTCCGCCGGTGCCAGTGGGCAGATGGCAGAGGCCGCAGGGCATGGCGGGCTTACGGCCGCTCGCCACGATTCTCGGCATCGGCGGATGCTCGGCCGGGAACCAGTCGGGCGTGAAGAACTCGTCGTCGAGCTGCCGGTCGGTGTAGGTGACCCGCGAATCGGGAACATGCTCCACCCTGTTGGGGTGCTTTGGCCCGGGCGGCGATTTAGACGGCGGCGGGTTGACCGGAAAGGCCCACGCCGGCACGGGGTCGGATGCTGGCGCGCCGAAGGAGCGGGCGGCGCAGAGCGCGGCCGCGGCGCCGAGGAGGGCGCCAGCCAGGAGACGAATGTTCAAAGAGCCCCCCCAACGTCATTCTATTTTTGATCAGGGTCAGAACGCATTGTGCCCCGTCAGCTCGCGGCCGATCGTGAGCTCGTGAATCGTCTCCGTACCCTCGTAGGTGATGACGCTCTCGAGGTTCAGCATGTGGCGCACGGGCACGTACTCGGCGCTGATGCCGGATCCGCCCAGCATGTCGCGGCTGTCGCGCGCGATGTCGAGGGCCATGCGGCAGTTGTTCCACTTGGCCAGCGACACGTGGGACGGCTGCATCTTCCCGCTGTCCTTCAGGCGCCCGAGCTGCAGCGCGAGCAGCTGGCCGGTGGTGATGCGGCGGGCCATGTCGGCCAGGCGCAGCTGGATGGCCTGGTTCTGCGCCAGCGGCCGGCCGAAGAGGACGCGGGTTTTCGAGTAGTCGAGGACCTGCGCGAGACACGCCTGCGCCGCGCCGATGACACCCCAGGCGATGCCGTAACGCGCCTGAGTCAGGCAGGAGAGCGGCCCCTTGAGGCCCACGACGCCGGGCAGGACGTTGCTCTCCGGCACGACCACGTTGTCGAAGAACAGGGCGGCGGTGACCGACGCCCGCAGGGAAAACTTGCGCTCGATCTCGGGCGCCGCGAATCCGGCGGTGCCCTTCTCGACGAGGAAGCCGCGGATGCCTTCCTCCGTCATCGCCCAGACGACCGCCACGTCGGCGATGGCGCCGTTGGTGATCCACATCTTGGAGCCGTTCAGCACCCAATCCCTGCCGCGCCGCTTGGCGTGGGTCTTCATGTTGGCGGGATCGGAGCCCCCGTGCGGCTCCGTGAGCCCGAAGCAGCCGATGAGCTCGCCGCGGGCCATGCCGGGGAGATACTTCTCCTTCTGCTCCTCCGAGCCATAGGCGTGGATCGGATACATGCAGAGCGAGGACTGCACCGACACGAAGCTGCGGATACCGGAGTCTCCGCGCTCCAGCTCCTGACAGATGAGGCCGTAGCTGATGCCATTGAGGCCCGCGCAGCCGTACCCCTTGAGCGAGGAGCCGAGGAGGCCGAGGCCCGCGAGCTCCGGAATGAGATCCTTCGGAAAGCGGTGCTCCTCGAAGCACTTCTGGATGACGGGCAGCACCTTGTCATCGACGAGCCGCGCGACGGACTCCTGCACCATGCGCTCCTCTTCGGTGAGGGCGCTTGCGACGTCGTATAGGTCCAGTGGATTCAGGGGCATGGCAACTCGCGATTGGGATCGGGCGCTGTACTTTAAGGTATGACCGCGGTGGCCTCAATTTCCACCTGGGCCTGCGCCTCGATGAGTGCGCTCACCTCGACGGCGGTCATCGCCGGGAAATGCCTGCCCATTACTTCGCGATAGGCGGCCCCGATCTCCTTGAGATGGGCGAGGTACTCGGCCCGGCTGGTGAGGTACCAGGTCATGCGCGCGATATGCTCGGGGCCGCCGTTCGCCGCGGCGAGCACCGCGAGCACGTTCTTCAGCGCCTGCGTGACCTGATCGACGAGCCGCGCGCTCTCGAACCGGCCGGTGCGCGGGTCCCAACCCACCTGGCCGGCGATGAATACCTGCCGGCCGTGAGCCAGCACGCCGTTGCTGTACCCCGAGGGCCGCGGCCAGCCTTCGGGCTCGAGGAATCGCGGCGGGCTCACTTGGGTGTCCCCGCGGCGTCCCGGACGGACTGAATGAGGTCGCGCCCGATGATCAGCTTCTGCACTTCAGTCGCCCCTTCGTAGATGCGCAGCGCGCGGATGTCACGATACAGACGCTCGACCACCTCGCCGCGGGCAACCCCGCGGCCCCCGAACAACTGCACCGCACGGTCGATGATCTGCTGCGCCGTCTCGGTAGCCGTCATCTTCGCCATTGCGACCTCCCTCGTGGCCCGCTGCCCGCTGTCGCGCAGCCACGCCGCGCGATAGGTCAGCAGCCTTGCGGCATCGATGCCGGTCGCCATGTCGGCGAGCGCAGCCTGGGTAAGCTGGAAATCCGCCAGAGTCCTGCCGAAGAGATTGCGCCGCGCCGAGTGGGCCAACGCCTCATCCAGAGCGCGCTGCGCGAATCCAACGGCCGCCCCGGCCACCGAAGTGCGGAATACATCGAGCGTCCGCATCGCGATCCTGAATCCTTCGCCCTCGGCGCCGAGCCGCTGGCTCTGGGGTATGTGGCAGTCATGGAACGTGAGCGTTGCGAGCGGATGCGGTGAGAGGGTGTCGATGCGACGTGAGATCGACAGGCCGGGTGTTGTCGCATCCACGACTACGGCGGTGATTCCTTCCGCGGAGGTGGTGCCGTCGGGGCGCACGTCCGGGCCGCTAGTGCGTGCGAATACGCAGTAGAAGTCCGCAATGCCGCCGTTCGAGATCCACGTCTTCTCGCCTTCCAGCTTGTAACCGTCGGAGGTGCGAGTGGCGCGACAGCTGAGGGCGGCAACGTCGGAACCTGCCTCCGGCTCGGAAAGTGCGAAGGCCGCGACGGCCTCCCCAGCGATGACACGCGGAAGATAACGACGCTGCAGGTCAGGCGAGCCGGCGAGTGAGATCGCGCCACTCCCGAGGCCTTGCATTGCGAACGCGAAGTCGGCAAGGGCGTCATGCCGGGCCAGGATCTCGCGGATCAGCGCCAGCGCGCGGACATCGAACCCCGCGTGTCCCGCTGCGCCCGCGCTGCGCGCGGAATGCTCTGACGCGTCCGCAGCGCAATATCGAGTCCATCCCGCGCGTCCGAGGTCGCCGACGAGCTGGCGGCACGCCGCGTCGACGGAGCCCCGATCCTCCGGCACCGGACGGCCTGTCAGGCGCGCCGCTGCCCATTCGGTCAGTTGCCCCGCGAGCTCGCGATGGCGGTCGCTGAAGAAAGGCCAGTCGAGGAAGCTGCGCGCTGAGGCCAAGCGTCAGTCCCCCTCGAACTGCGGCTGTTGCTTCGCCGCGAAGGCCCGGTAGGCGCGGCGGAAATCCTCCGTCTGCATGCAGGCGGCCTGTGCTTCGGCTTCGGCATCGATCGCCGCATCCACCGGCAGATGCCACTCCGCATGCAGCATCCTCTTGGTCATCGCATGCGCGCGCGTCGGCCCCTGCGCGATCTGCGCGGCCAGGGACATCGCTTCGGTCAGCACGGACTCCGGGGCGACGAGCCGGTTGAAGAAGCCCCAGGCGAGCGCTTCCTCGGCGGCCATGGAGCGGCCGGTGTAGAGAAGCTCCGAGGCGCGTCCCTGGCCGATGATCCGGGGAAGGATCGAGCAGGCACCCATGTCGCATCCCGCGAGCCCGACGCGCGTGAAGAGGAATGCCGTCCTGGCGCGCGGCGTGCCCAGCCGGAAATCCGACACCATGGCGAGAACGGCGCCGGCGCCGGCGCATACCCCGTCAACGGCCGCGATGATCGGCTGCGGGCAGGCACGCATGGCCTTCACCACATCTCCCGTCATCCGCGTGAATTCCAGCAGACCCTCCGGGGTGCGCCGGGTCAAAGGACCGATGATCTCGTGCACGTCGCCGCCGGAGCAGAAGTTGCCTCCGGCCCCCGTGATGACGATCGCGCGGACCGCCGGCGCCGCGGTCAGCGCACGAAAGAGATCGCGCAGCTCCGCATAGGAGTCGAATGTCAGCGGGTTCTTGCGCTCCGGGCGGTCGAGCGTCACGACGCCGACCCGATCCTGCAGACCCCATCTGAAGTGGCGCGGCGCGAACGTCGCGGGATCGAATTGCGGCTTTGCGCTCATGACTGTGTCTCGCTCAGGCGCCGTTGAGCTCGGTGAGGCGGTCCTTGAGCTCGCCCAGGAGGTCCATCAGCTGCTTCTTGTGCCTGGGCGAAAGGACGCCGAAAAGATCGATGACCCACCTCTCGTGCTCGGCGGCCATGCGGCGGAACTGACGCTCGCCCTCGCCGGTGAGTTTGACGCGGTAGACGCGGCGGTCGGCGGAGTCGACCTCGCGCACGACCAGGCCTTCCTTCTCCAGGCCGTCGGTGATGCCGGTGACGTTGCCGCCGGTCACCATCATGCGCTGCGAGAGCTCGCTCATCTTCAGGCCCTGCGGAGCGCGCTCGAGCTGCGCCATCAGATCGAATCGCGGCAGCGTCGTGTCGAAGCCCGACTGCAGGTTCTGGCGCACGCGCCCCTCGATCTGGTTGGTACAGGAGAGGAGCCGCAGCCACAGGCGCAGCGACACGTGGTGATCGTCGTGGACCCGGGTCTCGGCATCGAGGGCCGCCGGAACCGCCTTCAGCGCCGTCTTTTCCCGCGGCATCAGGTCACTTCTCCGCCGGCGATCACCAGGCTCTGGCCGGTGACACTCTCCGTTCCGGGGCGGCACAACCAGAGGACCGCGTTGCTCACCTCCGCGGGCGTGATCAGGCGGCGCTGCGGGTTGCTGGCGGTCAGGCTGGCCAGCGCTTCGCTCTGGCTGCGGCCGGTCTTGGTTTTGATGTTATCGATCGCATTTCTGACCATGTCGGTATCCGCGTATCCGGGACACACCGCGTTCACGGTGATGTTCCGGCTCGCGTATTCCAACGCCAGCGAGCGCGTGAGTCCGATCACGGCATGTTTGGATGCCGCATACGCCGATATATACGGCGCGCCCCGCAAACCCGCGATGCTGGCAATATTGACGATCCGGCCGAAGCCGGCCTGCAGCATGTCGGCAACGCCCTCGCGCGTGCAGAGGTATGTTCCTGTCAGATTCACGCCCATCAGCCTGTTCCACAGGGTCTCATCGGTGTCGGTGAACTTTGCGCTCGCGGCCTGGCCGGCGTTGTTCACCAGGATGTGCACGGGGCCGAAGCGCCGGCGTGCCGCGGCGAAGGCCTCGTGAACGGCGCCTGCCTGCGTGATGTCGGCCACGATGGGTACGGCCCCATCCGCTCCCCCTAGATCCGCGGATACCTGCTCCAGCCGTGCCGCGTCGCGTCCCACCAGGGACACCCGTACGCCCTCCGCTGCCAACGCGGCAGCAATTGCGGCACCGATCCCCCGGCTCGCACCGGTGACGAACGCGTGCCGGCCCCGTAGTCCCGCGGCAGTCTCATTCATCGATTTCACTCACCCGTTTCACCGCAGCCATGCTCGCCTGCATCTGCGCGGCCCGCTGCAGATTGCGCTCGAGCTGCTGGCGTCCGGAGAGGTATTGCTTCGGCCACCACTGCGCGCCGTACCCGAGGCGTGCCGCCGCCTCCAGCGTCCAGGCGGGATTGGCGAGGTGCGGGCGGGCGAGGGCGCAGAGATCCGCGCGGCCCGAGGCAATGATGGAGTTGACGTGGTCGGGGTCGTAGATGTTGCCGACCGCCAGGGTTGCGATGCCGATCTCGTTGCGCACCCTGTCGGCGAACGGGGTCTGCCACATGCGGCCGTACACCGGCTTCTGCCAGGGGACGGTCTGGCCGGTCGAGACGTCGATGAGGTCGAGCCCTTCATCCCGGAAGGCGCGCACGATGACGAGCAGGTCCGCCTCGGAAAGACCGCCTTCGGCCCAGTCCGTCGCGGAGATGCGGACCGAGAGCGGCCTGTCCTGCGGCCAGGCGGCCCGGACGGCCCGCAGTACCTGCAGCGGGAAGCGCAGCCGGCCCTGAACGTCGCCGCCGAACTCATCGTCGCGGCGGTTGGTCAGCGGTGAGAGGAAGGACGCGAGCAGATAACCGTGCGCCATGTGCAGCTCGAGCATGTCGAAGCCCGCTTCCAAGCCGAGGCGCGCGGCGTGCACGAATCGTGCGCAGACCTCGCTCATCTGCTCCCGGGTCATCGCGATCGGCGTCTGGCTGATATCCGGCAGGTACGGCAGCGCGGACGGGGCGAGGATCGGCCAGTTGCCCTCGGGCAGAGGGTGGTCCATCTGCTCCCAGCCGAGCTGGGTCGAGCCCTTGCGGCCGGAGTGTCCGAGCTGCAGGCAGAATTTCGCGGGGGTGCGGCCGTGGATGAACCCGACGATTCCGCGCCAGGCATCCCGCTGTGCTTCGTTCCAGAGACCGGTGCACCCTGGCGTGATCCGGCCTTCGGGGGAGACACAGGTCATCTCCGTGTACACGAGGCCCGCGCCGCCGAGCGCACGATGACCGTAGTGAACGAGGTGCCAGTCGTCCGGCATGCCGTCCGTTGCGCAGTACTGCGCCATCGGAGAGACGACGACACGGTTGGCGAGCGTGAGCCCCCGCAGCTCGAAGGGCAGGAACATCGGCGGCCGCCCCTCGGCAACCCCGTTGCAGCGGGCGAGCCAGCCTTCATAGCGCTCCACGAAGCCCGCGTCCCGCAGCTTCAGATTCTCGTGTCCGATGCGCTGGCTGCCGGTGAGCAGACTGTAGGCGAACTGCTCCGGGGGCAGATGGGTATAGCGCTCGACGTTCTCGAACCATTCCATGCGGTTGCGCGCGGCGCTCTGCAGCTTCAGCACCTCGAGGCTGCGCTCCGCGTGGTAGGCCTGCAGTGCCGCATCGAGAGACGCGCCGCCGGTGAGCTGGCGGGTCAGGGAGATCGCATCCTCCATGGCGAGCTTGGTGCCGGAGCCGATGGAGAAGTGCGCCGTGTGGGCCGCGTCACCGATCAGGACCACCTTGCCGTCGTGCCAGCGCGCGCAATGTACGCGGTTGAAATTGAGCCACGCGGAGCCGCGCAGATGGTTGGCGTTGCTCTGCAGCGCATGGCCGTCGAGATAGCGGCCGAAGAGCCGCTCGCAGAAGGCGATGGAGCCCGCGGTGTCGAGCCGGTCGAGCCCGTGGGCCCTCCAGGTCTCCTCGCGGGTCTCGACGATGACCGTGGAGAGGTCGCGGCTGAACTGGTAGGCGTGGATCTGGAACCAGCCGTGCTCCGTGCGCTCGAACGCGAAGGTGAATGCCTTGAACGTCTGGGTGGTGCCGAGCCAGATGTAGCGGCACTTGCGCCGGTCGAGCTCCGGCTGGAACACCGCCTCGTGCCGCAGGCGGGTCTTGCTGTTGGCGCCGTCAGCCGCGACGATGAGGTCCGCATCCGCCGCCAGACCTTCCGAGTCCACCTCCAGCTCGAACGACTGCCGCACCCCGAGCTCCGCCGCACGCTCCTGCAGAATGGAGAGCAGGCGCTTGCGGCTGATGCCGCAGAACCCGTGACCGCCGCTGACGAAGCGCCGGCCGGCGAAGTGGACGTCGATGTCGTCCCAGTGGTGGAAGTTGCCTATTATGGCGGCGTGCGTGCGCGCATCGGCGGCGCGGAAGTTCTCCATCGTCTGATCGGAGAAGACGACACCCCAGCCGAAGGTATCGTCCGGCCGGTTGCGCTCGTAGACCTCGATGCGGGCATCCGGCAGGGCCTTGCGCAGCAGAATGGCGCTGTACAGTCCCGCGGGGCCGCCGCCCAGGCAGACGATTCGCTTCACGGCCGCCGGCCGCCTATGCCTGTATCGCTTGCATCGAGGCTGTGTTATATTGCGAGATACTTGAGATGTCAAGTATCATGCCGGACATTCAGGGGATTCGGACCATGAGCACGTCGCAGACTCTCGCCCAGCTGATCCAAGGCATTACCGGCGGCGGCATCCGGGTCGTCGATCTGACGGTACCGCTGGAAGCGGCGACGGCCACCATCCAGCTGCCACCGCAGTTCGCCCCGTCCAAGAGCTTCTCGCTCGAGGAGATCTCCCGCTACGACGAGCGCGGGCCGGCGTGGTACTGGAACAATATCGCCTGCGGGGAGCACACCGGCACGCACTTCGATGCCCCGGTGCACTGGGTGACCGGCAAGGACTATCCGAACAACGCCACCCACGACATTCCGGTGGACCGCTTCATCGGCCCCGCCTGTGTCATCGACGTCTCACGGCAGGTGGCCGGGAACGCGGACTTCCTGCTCACGCAGGCCATCGTCGAGGAATGGGAGGGCAGGCATGGGCGCATTCCCGCGCACGCCTGGGTCCTGGTCCGGACCGACTGGTCGAAGCGGCGCACGCCCCAGGACTTCCTCAACATCGGCAGAGACGGCCCGCATACTCCAGGCTTCCATCCGCAGTGCGTTCCGTTCCTGGCGCGGGAGCGGGACATTCTCGGCGTCGGGGTGGAGACCGTGGGGACCGATGCCGGGCAGGCCGCGACCTTCGAGCCCATGTTTCCCTGCCATACGCTCATGCACGGCTCCAACCGGTTCGGACTCGCCAGCCTCACCAATCTCGATCAGTTGCCGCCGACGGGCGCCGTGGTGATCGCCCCGCCGCTCAAGATCGTCAACGGCTCCGGCAGCCCGCTTCGGGTGCTGGCTCTCGTGCCGGCATGACACACAATGCCCCCGCGAATCATTACGCGGCACGAACGTGTCGCAGGCACGAGGATGTGCCCCGCCGCCGCAGGTGGCGGAGCCGCGGGCAAAAACCACGCTTTTTGACCGAGGCGCGCTGGGCCGGGCAGGAGCCCGGATCCAGCGCTTCATAGATGGCCGAGCGGTCCTTCGCCAAGGAAGTCCAATCCCTGCGGCTCGGCGCGGGCGCCGAATTCCGCGGCGAAGGCATTCTGGCCGTCACCAAGGCGTTGCTGCAATCCGGCGTTGCCTATGTCGGGGGCTATCAGGGGGCGCCGATCTCGCATCTGATGGATGTGCTCGCCGATGCCGAGGACATCCTGACCGGGCTCGGCGTGCATTTCGAAGCCAGCGCCTCGGAAGCGACCGCCGCCGCGATGCTCGCCGCCTCCATCAACTATCCCCTGCGGGGCGCGGTCACCTGGAAGTCCACGGTGGGCACCAACGTGGCCTCCGACGCTCTCGCCAACCTCGCGTCCGCCGGCGTGAAGGGGGGCGCGCTCATCATCGTCGGGGAGGACTACGGCGAAGGCGCCAGCATCATGCAGGAGCGCACCCACGCCTTCGCCATGAAATCGCAGATGTGGCTGCTCGATCCGCGGCCGCACCTGCCGGAGATCGTGCGTGCGGTGGAGCAGGGGTTCGCGCTGTCCGAGGCCAGCCATACGCCTGTCATGTTGATGCTCCGCATCCGCGCCTGCCATGTATACGGGCGCTTCACGGCGAAGGACAACATGCGGCCGCCGTTCTCCGCCGCCGATGCCTTGCAGGCGCCTTCGCGGGACTATGGCAGGATCATCCTGCCGCCTTCCACCTATGCGCAGGAGCGGGAGAAGATCGAACGGCGGTTTCCGGCCGCGGTCCGGTTCGTCGCGCAGCAGCGCCTGAACGATTTCTACGACGGCGACGCCGACGACGTCGGCATCGTGCTGCAGGGCGGCCTCTACAACAACGTGCTGCGTGCGCTGGAGCTGCTCGACTGCGCCGACACCTTCGGCAGCAGCCGCATTCCGCTGTATGTGCTCAACGCGACCTATCCGCTCGTCCCGGACGAGTGGGTGCGGTTCTGTACGGGCAAGCGCGCGGTGCTGGTGGTGGAGGAAGGCCAGCCGGAATTCATCGAGCAGGCCGCCAACCAGATCCTGCGTCAGCGCGAGGTGTCGACCCGGCTCATGGGCAAAGACCCGCTGCCCATGCACGGGGAATACACGGTCGACGTGCTGCGCAAGGGGATCGGCGAATTCATCGGCCGCTGGAAGCCGGGGCTTCGCCGCCAGTCGCAGGGTGCCGTCAGAGAGGCGCCCCTGGTGCCGGCGGCGCAACTGGCGAAGCTCGTCCCGCCGCGCCCGTCGGGACTCTGCACCGGCTGTCCGGAGCGCCCGTTCTTCACCGCCATGAAGCTCCTGCAGCGCGAGATCGGGCCGCTGCACATCAGCGCCGACATCGGCTGCCATTCCTTCGCGACGCTGCCGCCCTTCAACATGGGCAACAGCATCATGGGATATGGTCTCGGCGCCGCGGGCGCCTCGGCCTTCCAGGGCGAGGGCGCGCGCCGTCCGGTGGCCATCATGGGGGACGGCGGGTTCTGGCACAACGGACTCACGAGCGGCATCGGCAACGCCGTGTTCAACCGGCACGACGGCCTCACCGTGATCATCGACAACAATTACTCGGCGGCCACGGGCGGCCAGGACATCCCGTCCTCGCGCTGGCCGAGCGAGCACCGGCAGGGGAACAACTCGATCGTCGACGCCGTGCGCGGTGTCGGCGTGAAGTGGGTGCGGCACACCCGGACCTACGACATGACGCAGACCATCAAGGTCGTGCGTGAGGCGCTGACGACACCGTTCCGTGGTCCGAAGGTGATCGTCGCCGAGGGAGAGTGCCAGCTCAATCGCCAGCGGCGCGTCCGTCCGTTGATGAAGAAGGCGATCGATGAAGGCAAACGCGTCGTGCGCGAGCGCTTCGGCGTCGACGCGGATACCTGCACCGGCGATCACTCCTGCATCCGTCTCTCCGGCTGTCCCTCCCTTACCGTCAGGCCGAATCCGGATCCGCTGCGCACCGATCCCGTCGCCCACGTCGACAACAGTTGTGTCGGCTGCGGCGTGTGCGGCGAAGTCGCCCATGCGGCGGTGCTCTGTCCCTCGTTCTATCGAGCCGAGCTGCTCTACAACCCCTCGTGGCGGGACCGGGTGTTGGCTCGCGTGCGCGCCGCCGTGATCGGTGTCCTGCAGCGCCGCCGCGACCGCAAGCGCCTGCGCTTCGCGTTGTGACGCAGCGGCCGATCAAGCTCTCGATCGCGGCGCTCGGCGGCCAAGGCGGCGGCGTGCTCGCCGAATGGCTGATCGGGATCGCCGAGGCGCAGGGGTATCTCGTGCAGTCGACATCGGTGCCCGGCGTCGCACAGCGCACGGGCGCCACCATTTACTACCTGGAGTTTTTCCCGCGGGCGGAAGCCGAGCGGGCCGGACGCGAGCCGATCATGGCGCTGATGCCGGTCCCCGGGGACGTCGACTGTGTCGTTGCCTCGGAGCTGGTCGAGGCGGGCCGGGTGATCCAACGGGGCCTGGTGGATCGTGAACGGACCACACTGATTGCCTCGTCGCACCGCTCGTACTCGATCGGGGAGAAGAGCGCGATGGGGCAGGGCGCGGCCGACACCGCCGGGCTGATCGAGCTGGCGCGCGGCGCCGCGAAGCGGCTCATTCTTTTCGACATGGAGGCCGTCGCGGAGCGGCATCACAGCATCATCAGCTCGGTGCTGCTCGGGGCGATCTGCGGCAGCGGTGTGTTGCCTTTCGATCGCGCTGCCTTCGAGGCGGCGATCGGCAGGAGCGGCATCTCCGTGGCCACGAACCTCGCCGCATTCGCGGATGCCTGCGAGCGTGCCCGGTGCGGCGATGCCGCCGCGCCGAGCGCGCCGGCTCCGGCGCCCCAAAGTACCGCCGCCGGCATTCCGATACGGGCGCGCTCGCAGCGCGTACAGCCGCTGCTGGAGCGCGTGTGGCGCCTGCCGGAACCGGTGCGCCCGTTGGCGCTCGAGGGGGCCCGCCGCGCGATCGACTACCAGGATCCGGCCTACGCCGCTTCATACCTGAGCCGGCTGGAGCGCATCCGCGCGCTCGACGGCCCGCGGAGCGAATGGGCGCTCACCTCGGCCGTTGCCCGGGGGCTGGCGCTTTGGATGACCTTCGAGGACACGATCCGTGTCGCGGACCTGAAGACACGCGCGGCGCGCTTCGAGCGTGTGCGGGCGGAGGTGCATGCGGCGCCCGGCCAGCTCTTCGGCATCACCGAATTCATGAAGCCGCGGCTGGCGGAGATCGCCGGGACGCTGCCCGCCGGCACGGGAGCCTGGGTGCTGGCCTCGCCGCGCGCGTCACGCTGGCTCGGCCGCCTGACGGGCGGCCGGCGGATACGCACCAACACGGTGGGCGGTTTCCTCCTCCTGCACGCATTGGGAGGGCTCAAGCGCTGGCGGCGGCGAACGCTGCGCTACACGGAGGAGAACCGGCGGATCGAGGACTGGCTCGGCCGCATCGAGCGGCTCGCGCCCGGGCACTACGACCTCGCGGTCGAGCTGGCGCGCGCCCAGCGCCTCATCAAGGGTTACGGTGAGACGCACGAGCGCGGCTGGAAGAGCTTCACGGCCCTGCTCTCGCATCTCGAAATGCTGGCGTCGCGCGCCGATGGGGCGGCGGTTCTCGCGCGCCTGCACGAGGCCGCCCTGGCCGATGAGGACGGCAAAGCCCTGGCGAAGGAGCTGGATGGATTGGTACGCGTTGGCTAGCATCCCGGCATGTCTCCCGTCATCGCGCGGCCAAAGCCCTTCCTGGTGACTCTCGAGGCGGGGCGGACCTATTTCTGGTGCGCCTGCGGCCGCTCGGCCGGCCAGCCGTTCTGCGACGGCTCGCATCAGGGCACCGGCATCACGCCGCACAGGTTCGTCGCGCCGCGGACGGAGGAAGCGCTCCTCTGCGGCTGCAAGCAGACCTGCGGCGCGCCGTTCTGCGACGGCGCCCATACCAATCTGCCGGGCGGCTCGCCGCTGGATGATCCTGACAGCGCGGCGAACCGCGCCATTCCGATCGTCACCGAATGCGACGGCCCGCGGCGCTGGGTCGACGGCGGCTGTTATGTCGTCTCCCCGGCCCTGTCGCCGAAGATCACGCGGGATCGTCTGCGCTACTGTCATCTGGTCACTCGCGAGCTCGGCGCACGCTTCCAGACGCAGCTCTTTCTCGAAGTGGAAGAGGGCGCATCCCCGCTGATCGCGTTCGGCGCCCGCGACGTCATCCTCTTCGTCGTGGGCGGCAGCGGGCGCGCTGTCATCTCGGGCCGGGAGTTCGAGGTGAAGCCCCATGACGGCGTATACCTGCGGCCCGGTGAGGCCCTGCAGCTCGTCGCGGCGGGGCCGGAGGCCCTCGCCGTGTTCGCGCTCGCCTCGCCACAGGGGGAGCTCGAGTGGCCGGCCGCCATGCCGCACGACTTCGATGCGGACCATCCGCAGCGGGTCGTGCCGGTGGATACCCTAAAGCGCACGGCCATGGGACCGCGCTATTTCCAGCTGCTCGTGGACAAGCGCATCGGCTCGCGCGCCATCACGCAGTTCATCGGCCACATTCCGCGCTCGAAGGCCGCGCCGCACCGGCACCTCTACGAGGAAGCCATCATCGTGCTCGCGGGCGAGGGCTACATCTGGACCGAGCAGCGCAAGGCGAGAGTGCAGGCCGGCGAGGCGATCTTCCTGCCGCGCAAGCAGCTGCATTCCCTCGAGGCGACCTCGCCGGAGGGCATCTTCGTCGTCGGGGTGATCTGCCCCGGCGACAATCCCAGCATCGCCTACTACGACTGAGGCGGCCGTGAGCGCCGCCGACGACAGCGAGAAGCGGGAAAGCGGTCTGCGCCGCAGCCTCGGCACGGCGCAGATCGTCATGATAGGCCTCGGCGGCTCCATCGGGACGGGCCTCTTCCTGGGCAGCGGCCTCGCGGTGGGTTATGCGGGGCCGGCCGTCATCGTGAGCTACCTGCTCGCCGCCTTCGTGGCGCTCGTCATGGTCTTCAGCCTGTCCGAGATGGCGGTCGTGCATCCGACCGCCGGCTCGCTCGGGACGTACGCCGAGATATACCTCAATCCCTGGGCCGGTTTCCTCGTGCGCTACACGTACTGGGTTGCGCAGGTGATCGCCGTCGGCGGGGAAGCCGTCGCCGCGGGCCTCTACATGCAGTACTGGTTCCCCGGCGTACCAGTGTGGATGTGGGCGCTCGGCCTGTGCGTCGTGCTGCTCTATTTCAACTCACGCTCGGTCGGCAACTTCGGCACGCTCGAGTCCTGGCTGGCCCTGATCAAGGTGGTGGCGATCATCCTTTTCATCATCCTGGGGCTCGCGGCCATCGCCGGCTTCGGCCATCGCCCCGCGGTGGGTTTGCACAACCTGACGGGATTGCCCGGCGGCTTTCTGCCGAAGGGGATGTCGGGACTGTGGATGGCCGTGATCGTCGGAATCTTCTCGTTCTACGGCATCGAAGTCATCGCCGTGACCTCGGGCGAGACGAAGAATCCCGAGGTGACCATCCCCGCGGCGCTGCGCACCATGCTGCTGCGCCTGTTCCTCTTCTACGTGCTGGCCATCGCCGTCATCGTGACCATCATCCCCTGGACGGATACGGGAGTGAAGGTCGTCGCGCAGAGTCCGTTCGTCACCGTCTTCCAGCACTCGGGCATCCGCCACGCCGCCGGCATCATGAACTTCGTCGTGATCAGCGCGGCGCTGTCGAGCATGAACACCGATATCTATCTCTGCTCGCGCATGCTCTTCTCCCTGTCCCGATCCGGCCATGCGCCGCGCCGGCTGGGGAGCCTGAGCGGGCGGGGCAGCCCGGTGGCGGCGATCCTCGTCTCGGGAGTCTTCGTGCTCATTGCCGCGGCGGCCTCGATGTTCACCCCGAACGCCTACGCCGACCTCTTCGGCGTCGCGCTCTTCGCCGCGATCGTCGTGTGGATGTTCATCTTCGCCAGCCATCTGAGCTTTCGCCGCCGGCACGCCGGGGTCGCGCTGCCGGTATGCATGCCGCTCTTCCCCTGGCTGCAGTACGCGGGGCTCGCCATGCTGGCCGCGATCCTCGTGACCATGGGCCTGAATCCGACGTTCGATGTCTCCTGGCTCTATGGCGTGCCCTGGATCGTGCTCATCTCGCTGGCGTACTTCGTGCGGCAGGCGCGGCAGAGGCGGCAGACACTGGAGAGTGACCGATGACGATCGACTTCGAGGCGCTGCGGCGCAGGTTTCCGCTGTTGGAGCGCAAGACTTATCTCAACAGCGGCTCGTACTGCGCGCTTGCGGACTCGGTGCGGGACGCCTTCAACGCCTATATGGACGATCGGCTGGCGGTCGGCGCCAACTGGGACGTCTGGGTCACGAAGAACGAGGCCGTGCGGGCGGCGATGGCCAGGGTGCTGCGCGTGACCCCGGACGAGATCGCGGTGACCGCTTCCGCTTCCGCGGGCATCAACGCGCTCGCGAGTGCGCTGGATTTCTCCGGGCCGCGGCGCCGGGTCGTCGTCAGCGACTTCGAATTCCCGACCAACGCGCAGATCTGGCATGGCCAGGAGCGCTTCGGCGCGGAAGTGGTGCACGTTCCGTGCGCCGCCGACGGCTACATTCCGCTGGAGAATTTCGCCCGCCTGATCGACGAACGGACGCAGCTCGTCGCCGTGACCCAGGTGTGTTTCCGCAACGGCGCGCGGCTCGACATCGCCGGCATCACCCGCCTCGCACACGAGAGAGGCGCCCGCGTGATGGTCGATTGCTACCAGGCGATCGGCGCCGTCACGGTCGATGCACGCGCCCTGGGAGTCGATTTCGCGGTGGGCGGGATGTTGAAATATCTCCTGGGGACCGCCGGCATCGGCTTTCTCTACGTGCGCTCGGAGCTGGTCCGCGAGCTCGTGCCGCGAAACACCGGCTGGTTCGCGCAGCAGGATATCGCGGCCATGGACATCACCGCGAACCGCCCCTCGAACACCGCGCGGCGCTTCGAGGCGGGCACGCCTGCCGTGGTCAATTGCTATGCCGCGGAGGCGGGCCTCGAGATCATCCTGCAGACTGGCACCGATGCCATCGAAGCGCGCGTCCGGGCGCTGACGCGGCGCTGCATGGAAGGGCTGAATGCGATCGGCTGGCCTGCCGTCACTCCCGCGGAGGATGCACGCCGGGGCCCGATGGTGGCAGTGCCGGCAAGCGATGCGGCCGGACTCTTCGCGCAGCTTCTGCAGCAGGACATCGTCACTTCCTTCAGAGACAACAACATTCGCGCGACGATGCACTTCTACAACTCCGAGGCGGACGTCGACCGCTTCGTCGCCGCCATGGAAGCGCATCGCCCCAGGTTCGCCCGGCAGCCGCGGCGATGAGCGGACGGAGCTTTCCCGTCGAGACTCTGCGGAGCCGGTTCCCTGGCTTGCGCACCGCGGAATCCTGCGTGTTCTTCGACAATGCGGCCGGCGCGCAGGTGCCGGATGGAGTGATCGAAGCGGTCAGGCGCCATCTGATCGAGCACAACGTGCAGCGCGGTGGGCGGTATCCGCGGAGTCTCGCGGTGGATGCGGCGATCGCGAGAGCGCGCTCGCACGTGGCCGCCTTCGTCAATGCCCGCAGGCCGGAAGAGATCGCCTTCGGCATGAATGCCACGTCCTTCATCCGGACGGTCAGCCTCGCGGTCGGTCAGATGCTCGATGAGCGGGACGAGATCATCGTCACCGACCTCGACCACGAGGCGAATGTCGCGACCTGGCTCGCCCTGGAGCGGATGGGCGCGAAGGTGCGCTGGTGGCCCATGCGGCAGGACGGAGGCCTGTACGTGGAGGATCTGCTGCCGGTCCTCAGCGCGCGGACCCGGATGGTCGCCTGTACGTTAACTTCCAACGCACTCGGCAGCATTACCGACGTACGCGCCGCGGCGGATCTGGCACACGCGGTGGGCGCGGAGATCTTCCTCGATGCCGTGCACTACGGTCCGCACGGCATCATCGACGTTCAGGCCTTCGACTGTGACTACCTGGTCTGCTCGGGCTACAAGATCTTCGCGCCGCACATGGGGTTCCTGTGGGGGCGCCACGAGGCGCTGCTGCGGCTGCCGAGCTTCCGCGAGGATTTCATACCCGATGAGCCGCCGGGCAAGCTGGAGGCCGGGACCTTCATCTACGAGAACGTGGCCGGCATGGCCGCCGCGATCGATTATCTCGCCGAGGTGGGGCGCGCCGTGCCCGGACGTGGCGGCCCGGCGGGCGTGACATCGCTGCGGGAGGACTGCCGCGCGGCCATGGCCGCGATCCGCGAGTACGAGCAGGAGCTGTCGCGGGCGCTGTTGCGCATGCTGCGGGTATGCCGGGCAGAGATCTACGGCCTGGGGGAGGAGGACCGGGTGGGCCGGCGCGTACCGACCGTTTGCTTCAATCTTCCCGGCGTCTCCCCCGCGGCAGTGACGCTGGCCGCGGCGGCGGCGGGAATCGCGATCCGCGATGGGCACATGTACTCCCCCCGGCTCATGCGCCGCCTCGGCCTGGCCGTGGAAAGCGGCGCCGTCCGGGTGTCGCTCGCGCATTACAACACGGTCGAAGAGGTGAAGCGGCTCGGTGCCGTGCTCGCACGGGTGTCCTGAAAGGCACGCGGACGTGCCCCGCGGCCGCAGGTGGCGCCATATATAATGCAGGGCGTGACTCGAGCTGCATTCGCCATTCTCGGGGCCGGCGCCATCGGCTCCATCCTGGCCGCCCATCTGGCGCGGGCCGGACATTCCGTGATCATCATCGCGCGTGGCGAGCGCGCGCGCGCGGTGGCGCGGGACGGGCTGCGGATCAAGGGGCTGGCCGATTTCGCAGCGCCGGTGACGGTGCTGACCGACCCGGGCCAACTGCAGGCGGCGGACACCCTCATCGTGGCGATGAAGACGCCCGGCACCGAGGCCGCGCTCGAGCGGTTGCGGCACGTGCGGGTCGGGGCGGCGCTCTCCATTCAGAACGGCGTCCTCAAGGACGAGCTGTTGGCCCGGGCCTTCGGCGCAGACCGGGTGCTGGGTGCGCTCGCGGATACGAGCGGCGAGCTGCTCGCCTCGGGAGAGGTCCTGTTCACCCGCAACGTCAATCTGCCGCTCGGTGAGCTCGCCGGCGGTATCAGCGGGCGGGCGCGGGACATCGCGGGCAGCATCGACGCAGCGGGCGTCCGCTCGAGCGCCGTCGCCGACATCCTCTCCCAGGAGTGGAGCAAGTTCACCGTCTGGCTGGGTCTGGTCAGCCTGGGTGTGACGACGCGATCGGCGAGCTGGCGTTATCTCACCGATCCGGATTGCGCGCTGGTGCTGGTCCGGCTGGTACGTGAGGTGTCAACGGTAGCCAGGGCGTTGGGAATCACCCTGGTCCAAGGCGCCGCAGCTTTGCCGCTGCGCACGCTTCTCGAGGCATCCGATCAAGACGCTGTCATGGCCGTCCAGAAAGCGGGAGAGCAGATGCGCTTGCGCGCGCCCGATCACCGCATATCGGCGCTGCAGGATCTGGAGGCCGGCCGCCCGCTCGAGGTGGAAGAGACCTTCGGCTACGCGCTGCGCAAGGCCGGCGAGCTCGGGCTGTCGCTCCCGCTGTTGGAAGCGTGCCACCACCTGGTGGCCGCCATCGATCGCATCCGGCGGGCCGCGGCAGCCTAGCAGGCCCGCCGCGCCGCGGCCGGAACCCGCAGCGCGGCGCTCCATTTAAGGAGGACATGCGCTTCGATCCCGATCGCCTCCGCCGCTCCGGGCGCAACCTCGCCGACACCGGCCGCCTGCTCGAATGGGCGGCGCATGCCGTGCATCCCGCGAGCTCCACGCTCGGTCGCCTGGCCGCGGCCGCCGCTGTCGCCAGGCTGGTGGCCCAGCTGGCCCCCGCGGGCCGCCGGCTCCTCAGGCGGCATCCGGCGGCTTCTCTTCTGGTGGCGGCGGGACTTCTGGCTGCTCTGTCTCTGGCGCGGCCGCCTCGGGGACTGCCTCCTCCAGGCTCGCCTCGCCTGCGGCTGGACTAGCCGCAGGGGCGCCGCCGACGGGCGGCACGGTGCCGGCGGCAAGCGTGGACAGCTCCTCGTGCCGGCTCTGCAACATGACGGTGTTCTCGAGCACCAGGACGACGCCGTCCGCCAGCACCTGAATGGTCTTCGACGATTTCCGCGGCATGGGCACGCGCACCGTCAGGCAGTAATTGACGATGGCGGCCGCGATCATGGAGAGGGAGTAACGGCGCTCCAGCACCGCGCCGCCTTCCGGCCGGTGAACCGAAAGGACTACGGATGCATCTTTATCCCCGGAGTTGTCGATGGTCGCGCCGACCACGGTGGCCTTGGGCGGCCAGTGCCCCTGCTTGTCTTCCAGCTCGATGAGAGCATCGACGAGAGTATCGAGCGGAAACTGCAGGCGCCGGGTCTCGTGAATGAGTGTGTTTGCCACGGGCTCGCTCTGAGTTGCCCGCCCAAGCTACCATATCCACCCTGCCCTTTGTGTGGATCAGAACACGATACCGTGGAAGAGAACACGATGTTCCATTCGAGAGCCTGCTTCCCGAGCGCCGCTGCCGCTCTCCTGCCGGCGCTGCTTTTCTGGGGACCGTGCCTGGCGTCGCCGCTCGTGCTGAGCCGCAATGGCGCCTATGTCGCCGTCGAGGCCTATGCACCCAACATCGTGCGCATCACGATCGCGACCGATCACGCGGCCGCGGCGGCGCCCCCGGGTTACGGATTCATCGCCGGCGGCGATTCGCACGGGCTCGAGCATACCGGGGACGCCGCCGGCGATGACTTCCGCTCCAGCGCTCTGCAGCTGCACGTCGACCCGCAGCCGCTGCCCGGCGCTCCGTCGTTCGGCGAGCGTTACTTCGCGCCGGCGCTGCCGCCGGTCGCGCTCGAGATCCGCAACGCCCGCGGCGAGACCGTGCTCGCCATGACTGGTTGGCAGATGGCGCCTCATACCGTCAACGGCGAGCGTACCTTCCAGGTCGGAGCCAGCTTCGCGGCGCCGGCGGACGAGCATTTCTACGGCCTGGGACAGAACCAGGAGGGGATCCTCGACCTGCGCGGCCGCACCATCGATTGCCGGCATTTCTACGATGACCCGCATGGCGAGACCGTTTGCGTACCGTTCATGGTCTCGAGCCGCGGCTACGGAATCGTCTGGGACAATCCTTCGGATACGCACGTCTATCCCGGAGTCAATGGACGTACGCTCTGGCAATCGGAGGTCGGTGAGCGCGTGTCGTTCTTCGTCATCGTGGGTGACGATGCTGACGCGCTCTATACGGGATATGCGAAGCTCACCGGCCGCACGCCCATTCCTCCCAAGGCGGCCTTCGGGCTCATCCAGTCGAAGGCCCGCTATGCGAGCCAACAGGAAGTCCTCGACGTCGCGCGCACCTATCGGCGCAAGGGCTATCCGCTCGACATCATGGTGATCGACTGGTTCTACTGGACGCGCATGGGCCAGCTCGACATCGATCCGGCGTCGTTCCCGGACCCGGATGCGATGAACCGCGATCTGCACGCGCTCGGCATGGAGTCGCTGATCTCCGTCTGGCCGCGCTTCGAGCGCGACTCCCGTTATTTCGGCGAGCTCGACGCCAGGCGATTCTTCCTCGCCGACAAGGACGGCAGGACGCAGGACGGGCTGCCCTTCCGCTCCGATCGCGCCGGTGCCCTGATTGATGCCACCAACCCGCAAGCGCTCGACTGGTTCTTCGCTCACGTGCGCGACAACATCCTGTCCCACGGGTTCGATTACCTGTGGCTCGATGAGACGGAGCCGGACCTCGTTCCCGACGGGTTCTTCTTCAGGATCGGCTCCGGCGACCGCTATCACAACGTATTCCCGCTGCTGTACGTCGACGGCATGTCGCAGCGGCTGCGCCGATACCGTCCCGGGAGGCGTGTCCTCATCCTGGCGCGCGCGGCCTATCTCGGCTCGCAGCGGACGGGCGCGATCTTCTGGTCATCCGACATCGATCCCTCCTGGGAGGCGCTGCGGCATCAGATTCCGACCGGCCTCGACATGACGGCATCCGGGATCGCCTACTGGGGCAATGATATCGGCGGCTGGCAGCCGTTGCCCCGGAGCTCCTCCGCGGCTCATCCGCCGCTGATCGATCCGGCAGCGGCCCGCGATGTCGTCGGCCGTGACGACGATTATCCGGAGCTCTTCACGCGCTGGTTCGAGTACGGCACCTTCCTGCCGACCCTGCGCATCCACGGCGAGCGCAGGCACACGGAGATCTGGGCGTACGGCCCACAGGCGGAGGCGATCCTCGCGCGCTACGATCGGCTGCGGTATCGGCTGATCCCCTACATATACTCGCTCGCCTGGCATACCTACCGGACGGGCGCGCCGTTCATGCGGGCGCTCTGGATGGACTTTCCCGGCGATCCGAAAGTCGCGACGATCGGCAGCGAGTACATGTTCGGGCCCGATTTCCTGGTGGCGCCGGTGACGCGTCAGGGACAGGTCCACAAGCGCGTATATCTGCCGGCCGGAGCGGACTGGTACGACTACTGGACCAACACGCGGGTGCCGGGAGGGCAGACGATCACTGTGGATGCGCCGATCGACCGCATCCCGGTGTTCGTGCGTGCCGGCTCCATCCTGCCGTGGGGGGCGGAAGTGCCGAGCACGGCCACGCCGCAGGCCATCCAGCGGATCCAGGTCTATCCCGGGCGCGACGCGGACTTCGATCTCTATGACGATGACGGCGTGAGCTACGACTACGAGCGCGGCGGAGGCCGCGTGACGCATCTTCACTGGAACGATTCCGCTCACCGCCTCAGCGCGAGCGGCACGGGCAGGATCCTCCGCCGTCCCGTGGAGACTCTGCTGCAGGTGGTGGGCGCACACTGACGGGATTGGCGCGCTAAAATAGCCGATCATGAGGCCCTACACGCCATGACTGCCTCCATCGTCCGCCTCCAGGGACACGCCGCCTGGGAAGACTGTGGCCCGGCGCCGGATCGCATCCTCCAGGGCATCCCGGTGCATCGCGCGTGGAACGCCTTCACCGATGCAAGCGGTCAGTTCTTCTGCGGGCGCTGGTCCTCGAGCCCCGGGAAATGGCGTGTGCGGTATACGGAGAACGAGCTCTGCGTCATCACGGCAGGCCGGGTGACCATCGAGAGCGCCGCGGGCGAGCGTCTGTCATTTGCCGTCGGCGACGCTTTCGTCGTGCCCGCGGGCTTCGAGGGGACGTGGACCGTGCACGAGGATTGCATCAAGTTCTACGCGATCTTCGAGCCCAAGGCCTAGGTCAGGTCAGGTCTTCGGTCCTCGAGGACCGGATCCCTGCCTGACGATCGCATCCGCGGCGCTGGCTTCCAGGACCCACGCGGCCGCGGCGTCGACCGTGTACTCGTCCTCGAACCACAGAAACCCGAAATCGGTGATGCACTCCGGGAAGTCCGGCTTGATGACGATGTAGCCCGGAATCATGCCGCCCGGCACGAAGGTGTCGTCGGCGCGATTGTTGCCATAGGCCTGCAGCTTCGAGGCTGCGCCGATTCCCGAGATGTAGGAAACGCTGGCGACGGGATGCGTGCCGAGAAGGTAGTTCGCCGCCCGCAGCGTATATTCCGGGCCGACGACAGCGGGAAACGCTTCATGGAGGAAGTACATCTGCGCGCCGAACTCCGCCACGGCGGCCGAGCCGCCCCAGGCGCCCTGGGAGGGCGGCACGCCGAAAGGCGTCGCCGCGAGGTACTGATCCAACTTCGGGACGAAGGCCTTGACGGTTGCCTCGAGCCGGGTCCGGTAGCCGGCGTCGAGATAGGGCAGCACCCGCACGGCCGCCCAGCCGCCGAAAGCGATCTGCTGCGGGGTCGATGGAAAGAGCTTCTCGACACGCGCCTTGTAGGGTTGCGCGCCCTGGGTCGCGAGGGTCAGCTCCACGGCCGCCGACCACTCCGGCGAGCCGAGACCGAACTCGCGGTAGCCCCGCTCGCCTTCGGTGTGACTCGGCGTCTGCGCGAGGGTGGGATGAGCCTCCGCCTGATTCCAGAGCGCGACGGCCGCGTCCAGGCATTGCTTCGCGAGCGGGTCATTCCAGCCCTGCAATGCGCGGGAGGCAGCCGCCAATGATGCCGCCGCGCCGAATTCCATCTTGGGGGACGTCATGGTCCACGCCCAACGGGCGTCGGGATTGTTGGAGTAGGCGCCGGTCTGCGATGCACCATCGCCGATGAACGTGTACCACTTCAGGTAGGGCGATTGGATGCCCATGAAGGGATGGCCGACCGCGCGGATCTGGGCGAGGATCTGAAGGACACCGTGCTCGACCTGCTCGACGGCATCGGGGACGCCGTCCGGCCGGTGCATCTCCACCGCCCGCGCCTTTTCGTTGACCGAAAGCTCGTCCCACTTCATGTGGAACGTGTCGTATGCCAGGGCGAGGTTCAGGATGGTTCCATACTGGCCGAATGCATCGTTATCGAAGTCGCCCGCATCGAACCAGCCGCCGACGTTGAGACCCGGGATGTGCTGTCCGGGTTTGTAGGGGGATTCGGTGTCGGGGCCCATCCAGTAGCCGTCGAAGTGAGTCAGGTTCGGCGGCGCCTGTAGAGCGTCGGTCATGTGCGCAACGCCGTGCCACACGCGATAGGCATCGCGCACCGACACGTGATCCATCTGGACGGCCAGGAAGCCGTCGAGCGTCGTCTGCCAGGTCTTGCCATAGACGTCCTGTGCGATGGGAAATACGTCCGTGCGCTGCCCCGCGTATTCGATCACGTACAAACCGGGCTCGTTGACCGATGAGAAGTCGAATTTGGCGTAGTCGTAGCGCAGCCATGGCGTCGGCGTCGAGACGCGACCTTCGAAGACCTTCCGATAAGTGCCGTCATCGGCCAGCCGCAACACCGCCGCCGTGCCGGGCGCCTTGAATGCGGGGTCGAGCTCGATCACGGCCACCTTGGGGAAGCCGGCCGCATACCCCGCCTGGCTGTGCGCGATCATGGGCGGCCGGGTCCAGTGGGGGATGTAGCTCGGGCGGAGGTGCCAGACCACGGCGCCTTCCGTCCTGCCCGCGGGAATCAGCGTGCGCAGCACGTACCAGCCGTTCTGCGCCTCGTTGCGCCCGTCGTAGAGGAGGAGGGGGCCGGTTTCCGAGGTCACGCTGAGGCGGTCGAGCGGGTCATCAACGGCCATCGTGATGCTGCGGCCGGTGGCAAACGGAAGGGGCTGCATGTAGCCCTTGTCCTGGTGCCACTGCTCCACGTACCACAGGCTCTTGGGGTCGTCCGGTTTCGCAGCGGCCGCGGTCATCCGGCTCTCGGGGCTGCGGGGGAACACGCCGAACTCCCTGTCATCGGCCGCGTACGCCTTGTCCATGTAAATGGAGGGCAGCAGCTCGAGGTTGAATCCGGCCCGGCCGACCAGTGTCGCCGGCAGCGGCTTGTCGAGATTCACGCTCACGCGGACTCCGCCCGGCTCGGCGGCAACCACGACGTGGTAGTAGAGGTGGTAGGCCGGATAGGACTCCGAGGCGATGAGGCGGTCATGCGCTGGGTCGGCGTGCCGGGCGATGAGGTGCGGGATCGCGTCCCACTGCTCCGGCGTGGGCAGAAGACGCACGCTGCCATTGGTGGCGATGCGATGGTCATGCAGGATGACCTGCAGCGCCGCATCCTTCTGGTCGAAGAAAATCGGGCTGTAGTCGTCGTCATACAACATCACGCTGACACCCGGCCCAGCCAGATAGCCGCTGCCGGTGACCGCCATCGTCAGGGCGTTGCCGGATGCGGCGAGGCACTGCAGCGGCACCGTCAGCAGCGTCAGCGCCAGGGCGGTTCGCAATCGTGAGCACATGCGGCAACTCCGGACTGGTAACGGTACCGTTGAACTGGTACGTAACCCATCGTAAGCCGCGGTGCCCGGGTTCCGCAAGGATCGCAAACTGCGCTATCCTCGCGCTCGCAGTCACCGGGAGGTCATGAGCCATGAAGTCCCAGATCAAAGGCACCACGATGCCCGTCCTCGAGATCGGCCTCGAGCCCAACGATCGGATCGTCGCCGAGCCCGGCGAGTTCTCGTGGATGACCGACGGGGTGCAGATGCGGACCACGGCCTATACGGCCGGTGCTCGCGGCGTCTGGGGCGCCATCGGACGCGCCTTGTCGGGCGGCGGGCTCTTCATGACCGAGTACTCGGCCCCTTCGGGCCGAGGGGTCGTTGCCTTCGCGGCGAAGGTCCCGGGCGCGATCATGCAGGTCGACGTGCCGGCCGGCCATTCGTATCTCATTCATCGCCACGGCTTTCTCTGCGGCACCGAGGGGCTGCAGCTCGCCACCGGGTTCCAACGCTCGCTCGGCGCCGGCATCTTCGGCGGCGACGGCTTCCTGTTGCAGCGCCTGAGCGGACCCTGCACCGCGTGGGTGGAGCTCGGCGGGGAGGTGGTGCCCTACGACCTCGCTCCCGGGGAGACGCTGCAGGTGCATCCCGGACACATCGGCATGTTCCAGGACAGCGTGAATTTCGACATCACGTTCATGCGCGGCTTCGCCAATGCGATCTTCGGCGGGGATGGCCTCTTCGTCGCGCGGCTGACCGGACCCGGCAAGGTATGGCTGCAGACCCTGACCGTGCCGAATCTCGCCCATGCCCTCGCGCCCTATCTCGGCGGGGAGGGGCGGCAGAACGTCCAGAGCGGCGTCGCGGGCGGAATCGCGGGCGCCGTCTTGCGCGACATGTTCGGCAACCGCTGACGCCGCGCTCGGCGGCGTATCAACACCTGCCGCGGGTCCACGCGCTGCTCGACCAGCTGCCGCCGTTCCGGCAGAAGCGGTGGACCTCTCTCGGCGTCTGACATTCTCACTACGCCGCCGCCGGGTATCGCAGCGCTGAAGGTGAAGGCCGCGGCTCCGGGGTCCTTGACTTCTCCCGCGCGCCGGCTCAGCTTTGTGCTGTAAAGCTCGGGCGGCATCCCTGCCTCTGGGCGGTGCGTCCGCTGCGAATCCGAACAAGAACATCTCGGTGGAGGACTTCATGTACCCGTATTCCGTACGTTCCGTGCGCCGCGGATGGCTGTCCGCGCCCGTGCTCATCGCGCTTTTCGCGTTACCCGCCTTTGCCCGAACGCCGCTGCTGAAGCCGCTGCCGCACGCCGCAGGCCATCCGCCGGCGGCGGCTCATGCGCTCGCCGCCCTGGCGAGGCCGGCGGGATCCGGCGGCGCGGCGACCGCAGCGACCGGCACCTGGACGCCGCTCAACAACCAGATCAACCTCTTCGACGGCATCGGCAACCCGATTCTGCTGTCCGACGGCAGCGTGCTCGTACAGGATGCCGGCTACAACGACTGGTACCGGCTGACCCCGGATCAAAGCGGCAGTTACGTCAACGGCACCTGGACGCAGATAGCCCTTGCACCCTACAACCCGCTCTATCACTCCACCGAAGTGCTCCCCGACGGACGGATGGTCATCGAGGGCGGCGAGTATCTGTGCACGGGCTATGGCGATCCAACGACCGCCACCTGCAATCCGGTCTGGACCAACCTCGGGGCCATCTACGACCCGGTTGCCAACGCCTGGAGCTCGATTGCGCCGCCCAGCGGCTGGACCTCGATAGGCGATGCGCAGAGCATCGTGCTCCCCGACGGCACCTACATGCAGGCCAACTGCTGCACCGACCAGGCCGCACTGCTCGATCCGCGGACCCTGACCTGGACGCCGACCGGCGCCGGCAAGTTCGACCCGAATGACGAGGAGGGCTGGAACCTCCTGCCCAACGGCGAGGTCCTGACCGTCGACGCATATGTGCCCATCCCGCCGTTCCCCTACATACCGACGGGCACGAATTCGGAGGTCTACAACTCCTGGAGCGGCGCCTGGTCCTCCGCCGGCAGCACGATCGTGCAACTGTGGGATTCCGCAGCGGCCTGCGGCGGCGAG
>Ga0335072_10001784_pt1 | contig 34230 bp, 29 predicted proteins | sample Lox_Sample_21_FD_206725 | JGI IMG/M metagenome (GOLD analysis project Ga0335072, IMG submission 206725) | Soil microbial communities from Loxahatchee National Wildlife Refuge, Florida, United States - Lox_Sample_2.1 | ecosystem: Environmental > Terrestrial > Soil > Wetlands | place: USA... | reverse complement strand
AGATCTGTCCCGGAGCTTTTCGTCTGAAAGTTGGAGCTTCAAATCATTATTTGGGCGCTGCTGTCCGTCTGCTTCGAGCGTTTCTCTTCATTGCGAAATTATCGTCTATCTGCAGGCTTGATCTTTGTCGATTTAGCTACTTCTATAGTTCGCCATGACAAACATCACCCCCGTCATTTCATCTATCCTCATCGAGGCGCATTCCGCAGACCCAATCCCAGCAACCTACCACTCCTCCAAGAAGCTCGACGCATTCCTGCAAGAGGCACATAGGATAGTATTTCACCCATTCACGAGATTCGGAAGAAAATTATTGACCCTTTTGCTAGAACACCCACATTTCGTCCCTCCTCTCCTATCTTCGCGAGATCCGCCAACCATACCTCTCCACCGCGCCTCCTCCTCGCCGCCGTAACTCAGTTTCACACCATAATCCCAGCCCGACATACCTCACCGACCCGCAGCGCGCAGAAATCGATTCCTCTACCTCCCTCCTTCTGCGCGATCTCGACGCAAATATCCGCGAATTAAGGTTGGTTAGGTTCAGCAACTATCCAAAGCAGAAATTAATTTGGACAGCACCACCGAGTCAGTTCGTACGTCCACCGAGACGATCCTCCTCGAGCGAAAATACGGTAAACCGAATAACTTCATCTGGCGATGGGCGACCGCAGACGGGGTCGACGAGCCGGCCAAGAGCCAAGAACAGCGCGATGACGAGGGCAGGGCACAGACGCTGAAGACTGTCAGGGGGAGCGTGATATGGTATCTCCAAGCTCGTCTCGCGCAAGCGATGGAGCGGCGACAGGAAATGGTGGAAATAAGGGCGGAGCGGGAACGCGAAAAGGAAAGGAGTGTGCTGTGGAAGATGAGTGCCAATGCACCTGCGAGGAGGGAAAGCATGAATGGTTCTTTAGCGGGCCCCCCGTCGAATACCGACGATCGGGGGCGGCAGTACAATCCGGCGACCGACCCCTCTTCCGACCCATCAGCCATCGAGTCCCAGCTCTCGCCTGAACAGCTGCAACTCTTTGAGTCAGAAAACTCGACGTTACTGAATTACTACAACGACACGCTGAAGCAAGTCACACAAGCAGAGAAGTCGGTACTGGAGATAGCTTCTTTACAGCAGACGCTTATCTCTCACCTGAACACACAAGGCGAGATGATTGAGCAACTCGTGACCGACGCACAGAATACGGATGAGAACGTGCGGAGGGGTAACAAGGAGCTGAAGAAGGCAAGCGAGAGGGGGAGTACAGCCAAGTTGGTGTTCTGGACGACAGTGGGGATATGTGGGTTCTTGATAAGTTGGGATTTAGTCTTCTAGACAACTATTGCAGATCTGGTTTGAACAGGTATGCCTGTCCATGGCACCTCAGTTTCAGGACTCGAGCTACCACGCTACTGGTACTTGTGTTGTGCGACATTCAGAAGGTCACACGACCTAGTTCGCAAATCCGACAATCATCCAAGAGTTTGTCCAAAGCCAAAGCTTGTCCCGGTCGCAGTACTCCTTCGTTGAGGATCCTGCGCTTGGACATGGCCTTCCTTGCGTTGCTCCTGGAACCCACTGTCCGCCGAGAAGCCCACAAGAGGATAACTGGCGGCTTCCCCGTCAACTTGTGAATCTCGAACGTCGTGGTTGAGAGATCACAGTCTGCATACTCAGACGTGCCCGGCGCTTGGAGACCTTGGCGGTCTTCCCATGGAGGTAATCTGTGTGTGTTCTAGGATGTTGCAGAGGGATGCATTTGGTCAACTGTTGGCGGAATTGAGGGTTTGAAGCCAATGCCGAGTAAGGACGTCGGTGGATGAAGAGAATATTCAATGTTCGTGAACGCGTTTCTGACAACGAGTGACTGGGAGAGTAGACAGGAGCTGTGAAAGTGCAAGCATCGTAAACATAACATTCCTGTCGTGAGCTTTAAAAAGATTCGTTGTTGCTCGTTCTGCCAAGGCCGTGTCCCAAGTCGTTGGCCAGCAGACCGAACGCAATTGTTTTGGCTGCGCTTCACTTTCTGTCATGTGTTCGGGCTGTGTAGGACGCGCCCTCAAACCTAGCGAATACGCATATTCAACCGACGAGCGCACACAAAGCAGGTCATCCTCGGAGATTCGGCTCGCATTGCCACAGTGATCAGAAGCAAGTCGCACGCAGCTCGCCCAGGCCCTAAAAAAGTTTGAACCTGCAATACAGCAACCAAAGTTCGACTAGATATCCTGAGACGAACTTGCATCCTAGGAGCTTTACGTCTTATTCGGATATGTGCAGAACTACAAGCTACAGTAAAGCTCACCTTCATCAGCGGCGCTATGCTCATGCGGCGAGGAGTAGGAGAACATCTGACATACGGAACTTACTTTGGTACCAACCCAGCTTTCTTTTCTCCATTCTGGACAAAATCCGTAATCAAATTGCTGACGGATCCAGGACCACATAGATGCATGAAAACATCGGAAAATGGTGGAGATGAAGCAGACTTTGAAAAGAACTGTTTGATCTGAGACTTCTTCAGATGATTTGGTTAACATCCAAACTGGATGAAGATTGAAAAAGGAAGCCACCATGACGAGATGGTTTGAGGCAAACTCCAAGAGTGCAAATATGGACCCGAGATTGAGAGCCGACACCTGAGGCGGAGCATGTGGCTTCCTCAGGGCAAGGCATGAGCCTTTGTGCGATAAAGGTATAAAAGCAGAACTTGAACAATCGACATACAAGCAGCCAAGACTGTCAGAACTGGTCTTCCATGGTGCAATGGTACCCCTACCATTATCCTCCTCTCTCAAACTCGTCTAACAAAATCCAGGTAGCATTCAAGCTGTAAGCCAATTGAGAGTGGAGTTGCTGTCTCGTGAAGATGACTAATCCCGACCAACCAATAGTGTCGCGCTTGAGGTCTAGGTAAGCCACCCTTACTCATCGAATGTGACAGAACTAACCCAGCAAACAGGTTCAATTCCTAGTGGAAGAGCATATCTTTTTTGCGACTTCTGGATTTTCTGTTGCAATATCAACAGCTTCTTTGTGGAAAGAATTGATGCCTCAACTCGAGAATGTTCAGAGCATTGGCAGAGGCCGCTTAGTCATCCGTTCCGAGGTACTGTTCGGAGGTTGCGGAAAGGGTGAAAATGCACAGGCAAGCGCAAACCGGGTGTAATTCAACGTTTGCAGTCGGCACTTTGTCCTTTCCGTGTGGTCGATTTAGATTTGTAACCCGATCTGGCGCCAGAGATGGGGTTGCTGACTGTCCCTGGCCTTTACCCGAGGAGCCTAACACCTGTGATTGGCTGGCGTCCTCTGTTGGCTTTCTCAGAACCTCTTCTCTCTAGACGAAATTTGAACGTTTCCCTGTTTTATCAACGCTTGTGGTGCTAAGAGATAGGGAAAGTTGCTACTGAAGCTTCTTTAGGACTTGACTTCGAAGACAAATTCACGATCCCCTTCCCCGAGCGGAATGGGGTCGGCGTTGTTATCGTGCAGCGTCCGCTCGATAAGTCGGACCTTCCGAGAATGGCTAACGAGAATGACCGATTGTTTCTGGGTACCATAAAGCCCGCTGACGCCTAGAGGCAACTTGTTATCCAGCCTCCCTTCAAGCACTTCCGCCTTCTCATTCTTTCTCGCTGCAGCGACCTCATCAGCAGGTAGATCCAGGGGATCCTTTCTGCCAATAGCCGGCACAAAAATTGTTTTGCGTAGGTCATTGATGTAAGCTTCCAGACCGGCTCCCTCCGCATGTCGCGGTAGCGTATCAGTGCTTAGTAGGTCGAGCAGCCTCTTTATCAGTTCGTCCTCACTTTCGCCGGCTTGGACACTCTCTGAAAGGGCGGCACGCATCATTTTCTCACCCTGCGTAACCTTAGGCCACGAGTGATCACCAAACGCAGCATTGCTCAGACCAATAGTTTCACCAGGCATAGCAGCAATCCAGGGAATGTCGTCCTCGTTCTTGGCCCTGTTGGACATGACAGCTAATGGTTCGCCAATCTTGCCACAGACTAGGCTGAAGCCTCCGGCGTCTCTTCCGGCGCCGCTAGCTACCATGCCCTTGACAAACTCGTCGGTGCTTGAGAAAGAGCTATCTGTCAGGAAAGCTCGAATGACGACTCCTCTGCTGACGGCACCCTCAGGTTGCACTCCTGCTTCGCGAAAATTGGTCAAAACAGCAATCCGGCCATCAGTTGTGACTCCAAGCCAGGTTCCTTGAGTAGAACGAAGAAGATCGCGACCCCCTAGGACGTTGGAGTTTGGGTCCGGCCACCATGATGCTGGCGCCGTGGGACGATTGAGAAACTCGTCCCGGTTGTCAACCAGGATAAGCTGATATGCAGGATGAGCTGTGGATATCAGAGCAATGCACATCTTAATGTATGTGAATTGTGGCGAAAATCCTTCTTTAGAATAGGAACGACGTACGGAGCGGGGGGACGGGCAAGCTCCTTAAGTATTTCACGGACAGCGTAAACTTGCCTACGGATCAACCGATTGCAGTCTGTCGGCCATTACTGTCCGTTCAGGCATCAATTCGTGGCTTTCAAAACACGTAGGACGATGACATTTTTTTGCTCCAAAATTACAGTAATCCCTGCTCCTGTGCCTTGGTCACAGGCTAACTAAAATTGGACGGGGACGTCGCAGTCGCAGCTCTATCGATAAGGCCGGTGGGGGCACATCTAGGCTTCAGCTATTTTATCTCATCTGATCTGTTCTTTTCCCTAGGGACACTCTACTGGCGATGACTGTGGATGCAACGTGTCCTGAGTGACGTTCTCATATTAGACACATCTCCCTGCATTCTCTACAACCTCTCTGAAGCCTGCCAACATCCCGCCTCTTCAACAGTCACACCACTTTTGCAGCCATGTTTGGTATCATTGCCGACCTGATCGCGTGAGTGGCATGACCTCCTCCTAGACATGGGGAACCAAGTTTAAATGTGCTAGCTAACATTGGATCTCCAGCTCTGTTGCCACAATCCTCCTCCCCATCTATGCCTCCTACAAAGCCCTGCGCACCTCTGACCCCGCCCAACTGACACCATGGCTTCTCTACTGGGTCGTTCTCTCCCTCCTCCTCCTCGTGGAGTCATGGACCGTCTTCATTGTTGGCTGGTTCCCCTTCTACTCCTGGATTCGCCTCATCTTTCTCTCCTACCTCGTCCTCCCCCAAACTCAGGGCGCCAAACTTCTCTACTACACCTATATTGAGCCCTTCATCGTCCAGCATGAGCAGGACATCGACCTCCTCATTGGCCAAACCCATGAGCGCCTCTCTGCCGCCGGTCTCGGCTACCTCAACCAACTCATCGACCTGCTCTGCGAACGTGTCCTCGGCCGCGCTCCCGCATCCAGCAGCTCACACTCTACAGCCATGCCCCCAAGCACAGCCTCATACGCCCAAAGCCTCTTCTCTCGCTTTGCCATCCCCTCCGCCCGCGACACAATTGTCGCCCCCGCCTCAGACTTCTACGGCATGCTCTCTGGGGCCGTCGCAGCCGTCTCTGCTGCCTCCTCCAGCCTCCCATCCGCTACAAACCCCCGCACCCGCGACATGCAAGCCGACTCGCTCTCCGCCTCTGGCAGCCTCTACCCCAAGACCATGGCCCACTCCTCCACCGTCGAGAAACTCGACTTCATCACCGCCCAGCGCGAGAAGCTCGCCGTGCTCATGAAAGCACTCGACCGTGAGCAGCAGAGCCTCGACCTCGCCTACGGCGATACAAGTGAAGGGTTTGGACAGAAGAAGAACAAAAGCACACACTCATTCGAAACAGTAGAGTACGATGAAGCAGAGAACGGCAGTGGTGCCTCTCATGGTCATCATCATAGAGCTCAAGCAGGCAGCCGTACATCGAGCGGGAATTGGATCCCATCTGGTTGGTGGCCATCAGCAGCAAGCGCCGTTGACAAAAGCGGTCCTGGCGGGTCAGCAGGCTGGAAAGCTGCACAGGAAATCACAGAGGCGGTGCAAGGTACGAGTTCAGGCATCGACACTCGTCGCTAAAATATGTAGTAGACTGTTGTACGAAGTATTAGACGCTGCTCTTTCCCCGGACCAGCTGAACGTGCAATGCTAGTATCAACTCTAGATAGTTCCGAAGGCTCCACAGGCCCAAGCCCAATGCTTTGCCCAAAAACCCCTCCCGAAGGTGATCTATTCTTCACACCCACCACAAAATGCTGTTCCGCCCCCTAAATCACCTCAATCCAACAAATCCGTCCCACCCTGCGACGAAAATGCCTGCTGGCCCGCCGCGCGCGTCGGCAGCATATCGCCGGCCCCACCCCCATCCCCTAAACTCATCAAACTCATCCGCTCCCTCCCCAACCCATTGAAGTATGCGTCCGCCGCATCCGCCGCCTGCTTGTTCAGTCGACTTGTCTGCTCCGCCTCTGTCGGATTCTCGCCTCCCCCTTGCACTTGCCCCGTCGTAAACGCCTGCGCCTGGTCCAACGCAGTCTTCATCTCGACCTTCCTCCGCACCAACGCCGGACTCTCAACCAACTTCCTCGGCCGCGCCGTCCGAAACACCTGCTGCACCGGCTTCAGGTAGATGGTCGCCAGCGTGCCCACGTTCAGACACAGCTCCTCCAGTGTCACCGGGTCCAGCTTCTCGCTCTCCGCTGTAATCGGCGGTTTCGGTCCCATCACGATCTTCTTCGCCGCCTCCGGGTCCGTCGACAGAAGCCGCCAGTACATGTACCCCCTGTCGCGGAGGTCCGGGTCGTCAGTCTCCTCGGTGCACCATTTCAGGACCTGTGGGACGAGTGGTGAGCCCTTGGTCGGGCGCTGGATGAAGAGTTTTACGGTGGCAGTGAGGAGGGCAAGTTGGACTTCGACAGGCTCGTCGTGGAAGGTGGCGAGGTAGTCTTTGAGCAGGTCGTCGGCATTGTCGATGCGGTCGGCATATTGGCCGATGATCCAGACGATGGCAGCTTTGGCTTCGGATTCGTCGAGGTCGTCAATGTTGGCGATTACGGTCGTGATGATGGATTCGTACTGGTTCGGGTATTTGCGGAAGATGTTGCGGATCACGACTGTGGCTTCTTGTACGACGTAGGGGATCTTGGCGTTGACGAGGTCGAGCAGCGTCTCGATGCATTGTCGGGCTGCGGGCTCGATTTTGATGGCTAGCTTGCCAATGGCGCGGACGGCCTTGCGGACGAATTGGACGTCGATCTCCGTGGCATATTCGCGGAGCTCGGTTAGGACGACGGAGATGTTGTCTTTGTCTGCGAGCATGAAGATGAGCTCGAGTTTGGTGACTTTGACGTATATAGGGTCGTTGTATTTGCAGAAGAAGACTCGGATGTTGTTGCGGAGGACCTCGGGACGGCGTTGGAGGATGAGGATGGCGTTGCGGAGGGCGAGATATTGGATTTCGGAGCCCTTGGCGAGGAGAGTGACGAGAGGTGGAGAGAGCTTGCGGGAGAGCTGCGTGATCTGGCCGTCGTCTGCAATGTAGTTCATGAGGTAGAGGATGACCCGGATACATGTGAGGACGACAGCGGAGTTGGTGTGTGAGAGCCGGGGCGTTATTCGCTCGGCGAGGAGGAGAGCTTCACTTGACTCTTCCGGCACATATGCCATTAAAGACTCTAATATGTAGGTCTGACCCCATCTGATCCATGGTTAGTAAACAGACAAGTTTGCCCGGGAACAATTGCAGCATACTCAGAGCAGTCGGGTAATATCGAAACAATTTTCGAAGCACTGGCATAGTCAATAGTCAACTTGATGCTCTCGCTTCTTTCCCAAATATCCATCAAGGCCGCTAGTGCACTGGCAACAACGGTGGGGTTCTCATCCTTAAGCATGCGATTCAGTCTATCGATCAAGTCTGAGCGCTCGACCAGGTATTTGTCGTGGTCATATAGCTTCGCTACACAAAAGGCGGACGTCTTTCTGACGTAAGGGTCGTTGTCGCTCATGAGCTGCTTTAGTGGCTGGATGGTTCGTTCGACGAATTCTTTGACATGAATGTACGAGACGGTCCGAAGTGCAAGTGCTCTGATGAGCGGATTTGTGTCGGTCATGTCCTGATCAGAAATTCGTCAACGTCGGGTTTGAATAGGGGTAGTTGTGGGACAACGAACCTCTAGCAGGATTGGAAGAGCTTTGAGAGCCACGTCGGGCTTCATCCTTGCATAATTGACAAGATACAGAAAGCACCTAAGTCTTTAAGTCAGCATCGACACAGGCTATTTGAACATATGCGTGGCGGACGTACATTTTCTTGATTTCCAAGCTGGGTATCTGCATGCAGTTTACAATGTCGGGGAATAATGCCACCATATCATTGTTGCTCATGGTCATGTTCGCTACGATCTTCTTCAACGTGATCTTCTTAGCTGAATGGTTTTTGTCCTTCTTTCCACCACCATTCAATTCCTGTCGCAGTTCCGCAACTTTGCCCTGTTTAGAATTGTCTAATGAGCCATCGACAGGCTGTGCAATGGAAAAAGGCAAGCTAGGAACAATGCTTGAGAAACTTGGTTGGGGGGGAATGGGTGAAACAGGTAGGTTGGTAGTATAAGGATTGTCAGGCAGCATGTGGGCTTCAAATATCAGAGGGCACACAGGGAAGCCGGCCATGGTAGGATTGAAGTGGTAGTATAGATCGAAGACTGTGATGGTCTCTGACACCAAAGCTTTGAAAAGAAAAAGACAGAAAGCTTTCCACCGAGACAAGAAGGTTGTGTAAGATGATGTTCAAGTTTGACAGAAAAGCTTTGGGATGAACATACCCTTGCGAAGAGCTTCGCATCTCCCTGGCCGGAACTCATTGTGGCCCTCGCGTCTTCTGCGTTTCTAATCCGGGACGACCCTGTGAAACCCGAAAATAGACTAGATGCTATATCAAGATCATTTTGGGGTATATGAAAAGGGTAAGGATATTTCCAGAAGACCAAATTGAGGATCAAATTGAAACTGTTTCAAGGAAAAGAGAGGATGGGTCAAAAATACAGCGTCTAACCTGTGAACGAGGTGGCCGAAGCATCGGAGTGAAGCGTCGCGTAATGCCAAGCCCGTAGCGAGCCTCTGCAGCCGAGCTTTTTATGCTGGAGCTTGCAGTCAGTACCACGACGACTTACACCTCCTTATAATCTACACTCGACTATTTATTCGCTTACCCCTTCTACAGCAGAGATATCTCTTACAAAGCGAGAATAAATGGCCCTTCCACCACCGCCTCCGCGGTGGGCTATTGACCTGAGCATCCCCATGCCTGCGAAACCGAAAAACGTTGGCAGTATTCCAGATCCGCCAGGCTACTCGTCTGCAAAGTCTTTTCCGGGAAAACAGGTCGGTTATGCTAGTCTCCAAGACAGTTCATTGCTGACGTAGGGATCTACAGAAATCTCTTCAAGGATCTGCGCGTAAGCCGCCTACGGAGGAGGAAACAGACACACTGAAGTTGAAGAAGTCGTGGGAAATCGCGCTGGCTCCTGCTAAACAGTTACCCATGCAAGCAATTATGGCCTACATGTCAGGCAACTCATTGCAGATATTCTCTATCATGATGGTCTGGATGGTAAGTGAACCATCTCGATCGAAGTTATTCGAGGCCTGACTGATAACTCTAGTTGTTCTCGAATCCTATCAAAGGGATCCTCTCGACAAATTCCGTCTTCTCCAAATTCGAATCAGAGCGTATTAAAGGGAAGATGTGGCAGGTCAAGATTGTATACGTCTTGATGCAATGCTCGTTACTGGCACTGGGCATATACAAGATCAACGGAATGGGTTTGCTGCCAACCACTCGTAGTGATTGGCTCGCATGGGAGACTGAGAGGCAGCCATTAGAGCGAGCTTATTTTGCTTTTGATTGATTGTCTAGACCATGCCATGGATTTTGTCCTAGCCAGCGTCCCGATCGGTTACAGACTCATTGCATCTCCTTCCTCTTCATTCTGTTCGTCGTTTTCGAAGTCGATATCAATTCCCCCAGTTTCTTGGTCGCTATCGCTCTCCCCGGCAAAGCGAACTTTCCTCGGTCGATATCCCTCGACTGTTCCGGCATCACGATGCGTAAGTTGGGGCGGTTTACTTGTGGCTTGGGTGTTTCCTTTCTCCACAATCTCCATCCCAGCTTCTACCCTGGAGGAATCGTATTGCTCCCCACGCTCCAAAGACAACACCTTCAAACGCTCTGCAGACTGATCGCGTTCACTGTGCTTCTCACTTCGCTCAAGAGCCAACTTGCGCAAATCATTTGCAATATCAGGCGCTGCCGACATAGTGCTCTCAATGTTGAGAGCTCCCATACTATTCGCCAAGTCTGCTGCTATGTTTCCTTGGCGAGACTCGTCCAACAGCTTGATATCCCCTATGGGCTCTTCTCTCATCCAAGCTGGCTCCTTTCCCAATTGGACGCGGACGAAAAGCGCTCTCTCTTCGCACTCCTTGGAGCACCACTTCTCTAGATCAGCCTTGGGAACAATTGTGAAGGCTGGACCACTACGTTTGCCCCAGATAATGCGGTTCTGGGAACTTCCTCCAACTTTCAAATTCGGGCGTGGACATAGGCCGTAGCCGCATTTATCGTATATGTTACGTTCAAGAACGACATCATCGAAGTCGGAAGGCTGGAAAAGGTGGAGGCCTCGTTTGAATAGTGCAGCATCTGAGGCGAGCGGATGAGCTGGATCTGAATCCGGTTTTGAGGGCAGGTCAACGACATCCACGATCAAGTCTAATACGTTGTTTCGCATAGATTTCTGATGCTCCAGATTGTACGCATGCTTCATCGCCGTCGACCGGTACCGGTCGGTAGTACTGGAGTTGTTTCCTGGGTTGGTGGCCATCTCGATGGAAGTTGGATTTCGATATGAACCAAGAACGGAAATGAAGTCTCAAGAGCAACAAAATTGACTAGTACCGTCGATCCAAGGACTTGTTGCTACACGTAGACAGACAGCGCGCTCTTGCTCATACGGACAGTTGGCAGCTAAACAAAGATTCTGTTATGATAAACAGCCCAAGGCTAGATGAATTGTAGAGTTTGGAGCTCCAGGCAACGAGCTTCTTGCTTTCCAGATGCCAATTCATGATGGTGCTGGCCTTGATACTCTGGAGCGGTATATCTATGCTTTCCGAAGACAGTTTCATTTCACTAGCACGGAAGGAAACATGATGCGGGATTCGTTCCACGTTGCCCCTCTTAGCTAGTAGTCGGCAGGGAAGCCAAGAGCACACTTGTCCTACGTAATGATGGCCCTTATTTATGGTTACACTCAAGCTTTGTTTGTGCATGGTACTGCCTCATCTTCGGTATAGAGACCATCTAGACTTCGAAAAACTGCGCCTGGTAACCTCAATTGGGGCCGGAGCGGATTAAGTAGACCGAGTTCGCACTTCCGCTTTCGCAGATGAGAAATTACGCAAAGCTGACCATGGCTCACAGCTTAGGAACAGGCGGTCTCGCTGACTTGCTTTTGTCGGAAGCTATCACACAAAATAGTCTGATAATAGCCGTCTTACAGCATCAAGGATTCCTCCCCGCCACCCAAGTCTACCAACGTACGCAGCCAAACGTGGACCCATAACCCACGAAACAAGACCCCCCCGGCAACCTAGAGAGGGCTTTGCCTTAGTTCGTGATGCCCGCGGCACCGTTCAAGGTCAAGGCAGTCTACGATTATAAGTCTGCTGAGCCTGACGACTTGAACTTTCCGAATGGACAGGTCATCACCGTGACAGCGGAGGAGGATGACGACTGGTATGCAGGCGAATACGTGGATGGTACGGGCAAGAAGCTGGAGGGAATATTTCCAAAGAACTTTGTCGAAAAGTATGAGCCAGAGATTCCATTGAGGCCCAGTCGTCCTGCTAGAGCAAAGAAGGATGCAGAACCAACGCCGGCAGTTCCGCACACACCTGGAGAGGATTTTCAGGCTCCAGGAAAGGGACAAGAGCCTGTACCTGTCGTACGAGAGGCTGAAGTAGCTCCCCAATTCTCAGCCAAAGACAGCCAACATGAACAAGTCGATCCTCCAGCTCCAATGCAAACAAACCAAGGCTCAGTTCAGAGATCCGCATCTTCCGCGACTACGAAACCTGCAGTACAGCCTCCCAAACCAACTACAAACAAACCGCCGCCGCCTCAGGTCGCGGAGAAACCGGATGTTAGCTCTTTTAAAGATAGGATGGCAATGTTCAACAAGGCTGCAGCGGCGCCCATTGCCCCATTCAAGCCTGGCGGTGGAGGCTCCAGTGCCAGCGGATTCATCAAGAAGCCTTTTGTGGCGCCCCCGCCAAGTAAGAATGCATATGTACCGCCGCCGAGAGAGCCGCCTCCGCAGAAGGTGTATCGACGAGAGGAAGATCCAAGTCTCACTGCTGAGCAGGCCCACGAACCTCCGACCCCTATGCCTCCAACAGCCGAACCTGAAGCCATAGGTGATGAGGATCAGCCTAAGCCTACTAGCCTTAAAGATCGTATAGCACTCTTGCAGAAACAACAACTGGAACAAGCTAGGCGTGCCGAAGGTGCTTCGAAGAAGGAGAAACCCAAAAAGCCCCCCAAGAAGCATGCGGAAATAGAAGAACCCGCCGAGCCATTGGACGTACCACCTCGGCCAAGCATAGACCGCATTGGTACTGGCGATACTATGGGTAAGAAATCTGTTGACTTTGCCGACGACGAGAGTGGCCCTCTACGAGGCCACGCGAGCCGGCAAGTATCTGTACATCCTGGTCTTGCCACTCCGCCACAGCCCTCACGTGAGCTTGTCAGTGACACCAACGACGCAGATGACGACACAGAAGAAGCTCCGGACCTTTCGGCAGAGGAAGAACGAAGAGGGACCCGACACGCCTCAATCGGAATCCATCCTGCAGCACATTCCCGGCAAGAAGTCCTATCTTCCCCTCATAATGGGGAGGCCGAAGCAGAGGAGGAGGGTGATGATGATGATGGCGCAGACGAAGAAGAGGCGGACGAAGAAGACGTCGACCCAGAGGTCAGGCGGCGAATGGAAATTCGAGAGAGGATGGCGAAAATGAGTGGTGGAATGGGAATGATGGGCATTTTTGGTCCGGCGGGAGGTATACCATCAGCTAGCACTGCTAGGAAGCCCAAGCCATCAAGTGAAGAGAGTCAAAGACGTGCTTCAAGTGGACATGGCCACGAAGAGCCAGCCGCGCGTGCTCCACCAGTACCAATCATGGCACTACCAGGCTTGTATAGAACGAAAAGCCCGGAAACAGAAGGCGATGAGATGGAAAGCGATGCAGAAGATCCTTCTTCACGAGCGACTCCAAGAGGTACAGTGGCACCGGTCATGCCACAGGAAGAACCTGATGCCCCGGCTCCACCTAAGCGCTCATCGACTGGTCGCTCTGCGCCTCCCGTTCCACAGGGTACAGTCTAGCGCCAAAGCAGTTGAGGTAGAACAAAGCTAACAACTGAACATAGAACGAGCAGTGCTACCTCCACCTCCGCGAGACGCAAGAGTAGCTCCGGTACCACCTCCCAGGGAGCAAGCTGCGCATGATGTGCCATCCTCTCCTTCAGAGCGTAAGTCTGGTTTCCGTTCCAACCCTGTAGCTTTTTCTCACAGTGTGTAGCACGTTCAGGCGCCCCACCTCCGCCACGGATGGAGAGACCATTCAGCCCTGGAGAGGACTTGGACGACGAAAGATCATTACCCACCAGTCGATTGCCACTTAACGAGGGTGTCCGCCCGCAGAGTAAAGAGGGTCTACCCATAGTGGGAACAGCGCCGCCTCTCCCATCGAGTAGACCTGGGCAGATGAGTCTCGACACAACCTCACCGACATCTCCGACGGCAAATGAAAAGCGCACAAGCCGCGCTCCACCACCGATACCAATGTCAAGCCCCTCTGTCACCTCGCCTCAAACAAGGGCCCCTCCTCCGCCGCTTCCAGGGCAGCCGCCGAGCAGGAGATCTACCATCGATTCTCATAATATAGCTGCTACAAAGCACCAAATTGATGACGACAGCGAGGAGGAAGTTACAGAATATGATGGAGACTATGATACAGACATTGCATCCAGTGCAAAGCATAAGGATGCATTGAAGTCGCATGGTCGTGATTCGAGCTTGGATGAAGAGAGCACCCTTACAGACGAAAGCCAAAGTAAGCCATCCTCGGCGGACGCTCCGGGTCGGACAGCTCCTCCTCTACCACCAATCAGTGCACCACGCGACGTGCCCTCTTTGCCGCCACAAAACGCTTCGAAGGGCTCAAGACAGTCGACAGAGATGCCCAGAGCAGCACCGCCTCCCGTTCCACCCCCAAAGCAACCCATGGAAGAAGATTATGACCCTTTCCGCTATGCCAGCTCTCACAGCAAACCTGCCTCACAGGCCACAAATTTTCAATCGCCATCAGAAGAAGTCGAAGAAGATGACTTATATGACGCCACGCCGGTAAATACTCGTGCAGTCCCCGCATTGCGACCTGCTGAAGGGGGCGTACTCGGCGCACAACCTTCAGCCGCCGGTTCTCCACCATCCCTCGCTGCTCCACAGCAATCTATGGACGTTAATCGTACGAAGTCACAATCCCGCCGCTCCACAGAACAATCTCGGCCATCCGGAGAGCAAGGGTTTATCGCTGCCGATATCGACGTCGGTCAGAGTTCATACTCATATTGGTGGGCACAAGAGAACATTCCGCCCCCCACGTTACAGAACAGGCAAGACATCCTTTACGAGATTGAATCCTCCACTTCCGCAAAGCGTGGTGGCAAGGCGACGGTATCGAAAGACGTCTATGTGCTTTACATGGACTACTCTCAGTCGACCATTACCGCAGTTTTCGATGCCGGGGACGCTCACAACGTCACATTCGAACAAAGGCACGAGCGCCCACCACCTGCACCACGTCAAGATCAACTTGAAAGCGCATCCTTGCAGTTTGGTGCCCGCATAGCCGAAGCTGCACATTCCCGACAGAACAACTCTGTCGGGGACGGCTCGCCCCATGCCCTTGTTCTTGACCTTATCATGCCACTAACTGCCGTCGGCGCACTCGCGCCTATTGGTACCCGTGCCTATGGCGCCCTCGTCTACGCCAACCTGGCGAATGCAAGCACGCAACAGTTCGACGAGATCCGGAGTGGCGACATAGTAACATTTAGAAATGCAAAATTTGCGGGACACAAGGGCACGATGCATGCGAAGTATGCGACAGACGCAGGAAGACCGGGACAGGATCACGTTGGTGTTGTGCTTGATTGGGACGGGACGAAGAAAAAGATACGAGTCTGGGAACAGGGTAGGGATGAAGCAAAAGGTGGAAAGAAAGGCAAGGTGCATGAGGAGAGCTACAAAGTAGGGGATTTGAGGAGTGGTGAGGTGAGAGTCTACAGGGTGATGGGGAGGAGTTGGGTTGGGTGGGATAAGTAAAGTCGAGGGGTGGTGGGTCTGAAGATGAGAGGTTCACGATGTGTTGATGTTCTGCAAGATGACAAAGGACATTGACAAGTGTGGCATTGACTCAAGGCGGGCAGAAACTCCTCAGAATGGATATCTTCCTACGATGATGGTCCGCCTCAAAACTTATACGTATTGATGGACTAACTGAGGACCCCATGCTACAATCGCTTTATTTTCTCGAGTTTATAGACCAGTCTGGATGATGTGTCCAAGAACTCACAATTGGCCCCATAATCAGGGTGTAGCTGCACTTGCAATGGCACGGGACTCAGTTATATATCCGGTATATCGTTGCCTGACGTACACTGTGCGAGCGCTCAAGCAATTGAGGGCTCCTGCTGTACTGTATTGGATTCGACGAGCTTGAGTGTGAGTTGCCCCACCTAAGAGTCATGTGGTAGCCCGTTGAGGTCAACAGGAAAAGGTCAAGCATGTAGAGGCCTTTAGCAGCCCCTACCTGTACGGCAGGTAGCAAAGTATGAAGGAAAAGCATCAAGGAGTTCAGTGAATGTCTACTTTAAATTCTAGAAGGATTATCAAAACGGCTGCTTTCTTCATGGATTTCTCTTTTTGGTATGTCGACACGGAATCATCAAGTTCTGACAGGGTTGCAAACACGAGGCATGCTGTCTGACCATTTGCAGCGTTTCAGTCGACCGGTCCATGCCGCGTCGTTCGCAACCTCCTCGTACCTCGAAGATAGCAATTCCGATTACGACTACCATTGGGTCGCGTGCATGAAAAGAATGATCAGATGGTAGAGGGCATACCTAGGAAAGGGCCGATTCTGGAATCCAAAAACCAAACAGAGAAGCTATACCATACAAAGGGGGTCTATCTTTGTACAGATGAAATATTGTAATCCAATACTCCTCTGGCAATGGCATGTTCGTCTCACAAGAGATGATCAAGCAAGCAATGAGATGGCAATCAAGCTTCGTCTTGTGAGAGACTCGGCGACACCGATGTTCTGGTATTGCTAGCTAGGTTGCTCTGCATCTTGCAACGTGGACAGAGACTCATAGATCGTGGTTTTGCCGTCATTCGAAGGTTTTCGAGCGCTGCTTAGGCATGACTGCCAATCTTTCTCCCCTCTTGGGCTCGAAACAAACGAGGCCGCTCTGCGGAGGACAGAGATAGTTGAAGGTACCAAGTAATTGAAACTCAAACTCGCCGTCTAAGCATTATCCCGTCTTGCACCACCCTCCCTGGGCGCCCGTCCGCCATAGTTCCCACCCCGTCGCTCGGTCTGCTGTTGCTGCTGAGCGACCTGCACAACATTGACACTGATAGCATCAAAGCCCATGCTCTTGAGCAGATCCTTCGTATCGCTATCGACGTCCAGTTGTCCACTCTCTGAGTTCTGCGTGAAGTCCAAGGCCGAAATCTCTGGCACGTATTGATCTTTTCGCTCACGCTCTTCTTCTTGTAGCTTGAAAGAAATACCACGGACGGGACCACGTTGGATACGCTTCATCAGATGGGTGGTGTAGCCGGCGATCTATGGAGGGGAAGAACGAGGTTAACATTGGACAGGTAGAGGTTGGGGAAAGGCGTCCGGAAAGAGCACAGTGCTTACCTTATTGCGAAGGCGCTTTGAGGCGATAATTGCGATTTCATCACAAATGCGCTTGTTGGTCTCGAAGTCGAGGGTGAGTTTTGGGTAGTATCGTTCGATGATGACTTTGGCCGACTTTTTAACGGTCTATAGAGGGCAATGTTAGTGTTCCGAGAAACCTTCAAGGCTGTAACCGCCTGAACAAGGCAAGGCTCACCTTTGTTCGGACACGACCCATCTTGCCGGTTGTGGGTGAGGGAGGTTTTGAGCGTGCAGTTGTGACGGGGCTCAATTTGGACCGAAACAATTTTGGTGTGGAGAAACCCTAAGTCAAAATATCCAATCACGTGACCGAAGCGAAATCCCGGCCAAAGTCGTCGTCCCTGGTTAGGAAGAAGTAGACTAGGCAGGAGTTGGTGTACGAGATTTGAGAATTGATTGCATTTCCGAGCACGTATATACATGTACATCCACGCTATGCTTGGTACACTGATAGAGCTCTATGCGTACTAATACATTTGCACTTTCGCCAGACCCAATGCCTCGACTCTGGATATCACATCCATAGCCGTTCTATGAATCGCTTGGGTGCTCCACACTATGTATTCCTCTTTCGCCGCCTATTTATTGCGCTCAGTGCTTTTGTTTTGGTTCCAGAAGACTGCTTCTTCTTCATACAGCCTGTGCGATACCCTTCTCGTTGCAGTAACTATTTTTGGGATGATGACATCAATTCCACCGACTCTTGTTGCCATGTGGGTCGAATGCCCTTCCTAGTTCGGCGATCCCTCGTTGGATATCTAGCGAAGGCGCCGAGGAACCCTGTGATCTGCTCTGTCTTTGATAGCCATTATCAAGAGTCGGCATGCTGAAATTGGCATTCTTCGCAACTGCAGCGGCTGTCATGGGCTGTCCCTGATCGAGAATAACGCTGTCGTCTTCCCCCAAGCGGTAGTGCGCAGCCGAGGCTGAGCTTGAGCTTGAGGCCACATTCAGATTGATAGTACCGTTCGAATTGATGGAAGCTGATTTAAGTTTCACAAGGCCTTTCCGGCCGCCAGGTTGCGGCCGAAATGAAGTATACATTCCCGAACTCCTGATTGAGGGATCGGTATCGTCGGCGATGACTCCAGCAACACCAATGGTGGCAGTAATGTTGTTAGCGCTGCGCCGAGTTTTAAGCACACGTGCTTGAACTGGCGGCGGTACTGTCTGGGGACCATAGATAGGATCGTTTCTGGCGTAAATATCTGGCCCTATTTTGAGGTAGGATAGACCTGCAGAAGGATGTGTCTTGGGTGGTCCCATGTCCGCGTAGACCGGCGCAGCACTGGTATTACGCCCGTAAGGAAAGACCGAGTCGTACATCCGCGAGCTTTGCGAGCTTGGTCCTTCAGGCAAGTCCAGGAATTCCGCAATCATCGGTCCAAAAATTTCTGGTTTTGATCGGAGTAGCCGCAAATGATCTGTGACCTCACTTTCCGTGACCTTGACCTCCGAAGCTGTGCTGCCAACGCCTTCTCCATCATCCATGGCGTGCCTCCTTTGCTCTTCCGTCCGCTCTGCAACTAGGTGTGCCCTGATCTTCGCTCTGAACGCGTCTTTCCTTTTTCGGACCTGGTTCTTGAGATAAGCCTCAAATTCCATGCCAGTCATCCCAGCTAGCCATGGCCCTTTATGCTTCCATCTTTTGGCGGCCACAGATGGCGGCACTTGACGGACGGGTTGAGGGCCTGCGTCACCTTGATCTTGCTGAGGGTGCACAGGGCTGCTTGTATTGTCAAACGATGGATCAAAGATGTTCCTCCCTATGTCGTGATGTCTTGAAGAGCTGGTGATAGGCTTTGACACTGGCAAATTCAGCGCTTGCCATTTTCTCAGGGTGAGGACATGATCTGCTGCCGATTCAAAATCCGCGATGTGCTCCCGGGTGTCAATGCCTCCTTGTATCCGTACCACAGGAGTGCCGGTCTTCGTAGTGGATTTTAGAGGCAGAGGCCTTTTCAGGCCCCAGTCACCTTGGTTCAAGGAACGGAGGGGTGTCTCGATAGCCACACGTATCGGATAGGGTAATGTCGCCGTATCGGATCGTCCTTCAGGCTGCGAGGAAACGTCGTCGGGGGGTGGAGCAAGTGATGGAGGAAGCGCAAATAATCTTGACTGGCGAAGGAGACTTGCAGCGGGCGACAGCCTTGTTGTGGCCATCTCCACCGATGCCGTTGAGAAGTTGGGTGTCGGAGCACTTCAAATGCGCATCGGAATGAAGCTCCAAAAACTCCAAGCTCCAATTGCAGTTCAAACGCACCTAGGGCTTAGCGCGAATTCTGGCTTGGCAGTTCGTGGTTCTGCCAGGCGCAACTCCAGATCATGATGACAATCGGTAGTGTTTTGATGGTAAATTTCGCCTTGATTCTATTCAGCGTAGTGTATGGAGCTCTTCAATCTAAACATCTATCCACCAACAGCCTTCAAAGACTTGACCGTATCCACAACGCACTCCCTCAGCGACCTGTACTTCAACCCTAGCACGCGGATGGATCGGCTGTTGTCGATTTGGTAAACGTCTTTGGGTAGGTCACTCTCAGCATTCTCGGGCAATTGAGGCCGCAAGTCAGGGAATTCCTCCCGGATGATATCAATCAAATCCTTGTGGGTCACGTAACCAGCAGTGACGAAGAAGCGCTTGCCAGCGGCTTCTGGAACTTCAACTGCCCGGACGTGCGCAAGAGCGACTTCGCGAACATCTACCCAAATCCAAGTGCCGGTAGGAGGAACGTTCTCTTTCATCTTCCCTTGCATAATGCTGAGGATTCGCTGGTTGGAGGTATTGGTGCTCTCGAGAGAATTCAGGTAGTGTACAACTGGCCCAAACACAAACGGAGGGTTTATTGTGCTCAAAGAGAAATTGGGTTTCTCTTTCTCCACAAATTCCCATGCAGCTTTTTCGGCAAACGTCTTGCTTGCGCGATATGTAGTTGCTGGGTCCTTCACAGCCTCCTCCATAGTGACTGGGTTCCACACATCCTCATTGTATACCTTCTTATGATTGTGGGCATTGGCGATCGCTGCGAAGGAGGACGTGATTACCACACGCTTGACTGAGGGCGCGCTCGCCTTGATCGCCTTTAATATTCCCGTGGTGCCAATGATGGCTGGATCCATCATGTCCTTCTTTGGATCTGTTGCGTTGAAATGGAAAGGGCTCGCGGTATGCAAGACTGCCTCGAATGGCGGATCTGACTTGATGGCTTCGTCGAAGGCTCCTTCTTGCGCAATGTCCTTTACAATGACATATGACAGCTTCTTCCCCTTGTGAGAATCAACGAGGAACTGGCCCTTCTCGTCTGAGCGGACGGTGGTAACAACTTCGTGCCTAGCATGACTTAGTCCGATGTCTAGCTTGGGGGGTTCCGAGACCAGTTTACGAACCCGCGAGCAAGAAGTTGATCAATACAATGAGCAGCGATGAAACCGCTGCCTCCTGTTACGAGTACTTTCATGTTGGCTGTTTTATTGCCGGTTGTTTCTATGTGTATTGCGTGAGAGGGCAGTACTTCCTGTTGGTACTCTCGAATGTGACTTCTGATGTAGGCCGTAAAAGTGAAGAGACGGCAGTCAATTGTGTAAAAGGTCTATTTGTATATGGCACCAACATTCACTGTGCAAAATTCTTTCACTGGCGTTAGGGGTTAAAGGCATTTATCATCGTTATCTACGAGGCTTCGGATGGTATGATCTTCACTCACTTTACATCATTTGTCACTGTTGCTTGGTCATGCATAACCTGCAGGTACACCGGGCCTTTTCCGGCTTTTCCGGTTACATTTCCGCTTCCAGGGTTTTTGCCGCCAGTTAGGCTTTCTGCAGCAATCTTCTTTTTGATCAACTTGCCACCACATTCGGTTATCGCTTTTCTCGCCGTGGAGACTCTGCGTGATTCAGTAAGTGATCGTTCTAACACAACATGGGCAACGATGGCGGCAGGTAAGTAGTGTTTCGCGCTGTCTCACGCGTACTGACACTGTCCAGCATCCCAACTCGGCGCGAGCTTGTCAAAAACGCCGCCCGCAACCCCACCATCTCTGAGTTGAAAGAATCCCAGAGAGAAGCCCAAGCGCATCGCTGGTCTACCTGCTCCGTCTCACGTGCCCCTCTACGTCGACCTGTTGTCTCCGACTCAGCAGGGCTGCTCTACAACAAAGATGCAATCCTCCAATACCTTCTCCCCGCCGAGGCTACCACTATCGATAAAGACGAGTACACCAAGATCCTCCAAGGCCGGGTCAAGAGCTTGAAAGATGTGGTCGAGGTCCTTTTCCAAGCTGATAAAGATCACAAAGGCCCCGGTGAACGATGGATATGTCCAGTGACGTCCAAGGAGCTCGGCCCAACAGTCAAGGCTGTCTATCTAGTGCCATGTGGCCATGCATTCTCGCATGAGGCGATCAAGGAGATGAAGAGCGAACAGTGTCTGCAATGCAATCAGAACTACGAGGCAGGAAACGTGATTCCAATTTTGCCTGTTGGAAAAGAGGAGTTCATGTTTTTGGAGAATAGAATGGATAGGCTTGCGGCGGCAGGATTGACACATTCTCTGAAGAAAGCCCCCGGCTCAGGGAAGAAGCGGAAAGCGAATGGGGATGTCAAAGCAGAGACAAAAGTTGACGAGGCAGAGCTTGATAAAGGTGTCAAGGAAACAGCGAGTGCACCGTCCCCACTTCCGCGACCATCTACGCCGCAGTCTGGCGCCTCCACGCCAAAGACGTCACATGGCATCAAAGATGCAGCGACGGCGAGTCTGACAGCCAAGGTGCTGCAGGAGGAAGAGGCCAAGAAAAAGCGCCGGAAGATGATGGGTGAGAACGAGACACTAAAGTCGTTGTTCTCCAAGTCAGGTGGAGGGCCGAAACAAAAGGACGGCGATTTTATGACGAGAGGCTACTCAATACCGGCGGATGCGAGGCATCAATAGCAATGCAGAGATAGCATGTTGTTAAGATTGACCTTGGACGATTTGGATTTAGCGAGGAGTTTGGCATTGCTACGTGGATATTCATTAGGACATTCAGGGCCTATCAAATTGTGCATATAAGCATAGGAGTCATTTCTTAACTCAGCACAGGACACGTGGGGGCAAGGTGTACAAATCAACTACTCCCTTGACAACGCCTCTGCGCTTGCTAGACTACTTTTTCGTGGCTTTAGCCTTTTTTAATGCTCTCGCGCCAAGCTTCTACGAGAGCCTCCGTTTTCATCCCAAGATAGAAGCGCGGAGCTGTTTGCCTTAAAAACAGACTTAACATTCAGCCAATCATGTTGTAGAACTCGGGCAAAGAGCCAGCAGTGCTCTCTGTTCCCTCAAGCTGAATAACACGTGTCGCTGCATGTCGGTACTTCAAGGTCAGCCGCATCGGTCACTTCGCAGATGCGGGCAATCGCATACATCCTGATTTCTCTGACCTCAACTCATTCCACACGAACTTCCCGAAAAGCACCAGTGAGGTCAAATTTGCGGACATAAGAGCTTACAGGGCTGACGTTGAGCGCGGATGCAGTAATCCAGGTATTCCATTTGCAAGCTGGTTGTTTTCCAATCTCTCTGTGCCAGCATGGATGCAGCAGGCCTCTCGATTTCCGTCATCGCGTTGATTGCGGAAATCAACGCTGCAGTTGACCGAGCCTGCAGTGCTCCGAAGGAAATTCGAGGACTATATGATCGTCTCAAGACGCTTCAAGGGTGTCTAGATCAATTCCAGGCACTCCTAGAGAGAAGCGATGCAAGTGCAGCTATCAAAGCTCACCAGCAGAAATGGGATGAGGTGGTGAAGCAACTGAGCCAGGACACCAAGGAGCTTCTAGGAATAATCAAAGAGACCCACGATAAGCTCAGTGGAAGTTCTCTAAAAAAGCTGCAAGCGAAGATCGGCTTTGTGATCGACCCGGACAAAATCAGCCGTCTTGAACAGAAGCTGTCTTCTCACATCGAGACGCTAGAGTTGCTCACGGGCACCTTAAATGCGTGAGTCTCTTCCACAATCTAGGCTGATATCCAGTATGTGGTAAAATCCTTGTAGGGAACAAATCGCTGCCATTCAAAGGGACTTGACCGCGATGAACCTGGGTCTGCAAGGAGTCGGAGGGCGAAACAACGGTGGGTTACCTGGACTTGCTCTGTTCTCTCGTGTTAAGCATGGACTAAGAAGAAGAAAAGAAACGAGACTGAAAAAAGACTTTAACTTCCCATTTCATCTGGCCAATGTGCCGATCATCAATCAGTTCATCGACCGTGAGGAAGACATGGCCGCACTCGAAATAGTCCTTCTTCCAAGAGCCCATCCCGACAGGAGGAAAGTCATGATATTATACGGCATGGGTGGAATTGGAAAGACTCAGCTCGCCGTCGAATTTGCTCGGAAGCACCAAAAGGTATACTCGTCCATTTTTTTTGTAGATGCGGACAGTAAGGACTCTCTGCTCCGCAGCTTTCTGGCGATATTTCGTCGGATCGCGGTGGGAGACCAGTCCAGAGAGGACAATTCGCCAAACTCTGCGGCTCAACTAGAGGAGATTGCGAAGAAGGTGTTGACATGGTTTGATTCAGAAGGAAACGATAGGTGGCTACTGATATTTGATAACGTTGATCGAGCGCCGGGTGATACTGGCGGGTTCGACGTCCAGGCGTATTTCCCGTCGCGCGATGTTGGATCAATACTTGTTACAACACGCCTGGCATCTCTTCTCGTCAGTAACCACAGAAGAAGCTTATCGCCGATGAGTCTGAAACAGTCGTCAATGTTACTGCGCTCATATCAGCTGGGCACCACATCGGCTGAAGCAGAAAGGAAGCTACTTGATTCCCTAGCTGGACTGCCCTTGGCATTATCCCAAGCTGGAAGGTTCATCAGCTTACTCAAAATCGACATGGAGGGGTACTTGGACTTGTACAACTCGTCAAAAGCCGAAGTCATGGGTCAATTACCGAATTCAACACACTACGGACAAAGCAAGGGTAAAAGCAGTGTGGCCACGACCTGGACGACATCTGTCAACCTTCTCAAGGAGAGAATGTCGCCGGAAGATGAATGTGACAAACACCACCGAGCCTACCAGCTCCTACAGCTTTTCGCATACTTTGAGCCAACAAACTTGGACTACGAAGTCCTGCGACGGGGCCTGATCGGAAACGACGTGCCTGGGTGGTTTCGTGCAACTTTCCAGTCCAAAATCGCCTTCTATTCGACTGTTGAGGTGCTGCTGGACTTGTCGTTATTGGACAAAACAGAAAAAAATGGCTCGTATGCCATGCACAGAGTCATGTATGAGTGGCTCGTACACGTTCTAGTCCGCGAAACTGATATTAACTTCCTCACCCTCGCCGTCGCGGCAGTAGGGTTCTCGATCCCCGATGTCATCATGCCAGCATTGCCAGATGAACAAGCCAGCCTAATATTGCATGCAAATGCCATGCTGCCGAGGCTGTTGCAGTGTGGGTATGCTCTCCCGCACGTGGACTTTCAAATGATGAATCCCGAGGACCTCAACCGCGCTGCCATGCTGCTCAATGATGAGCCTCAGCATCTGCTGATGAGACGTATTGAATACCCACTCAGGTTCCCCTGCAACCTGTTTTGGATGGATGGTAGAAAGACCGAGGCTGTGAATATACTCAACAAGTCAATTAAGTATCTTCGGGGACAGGGTGCCGTTGAAGAAGACCCAGTATTACTTGTGTTGAGCTACACCAAATACTGCAAAGTGATGGATGCGAATCAAGAAGAGGCAAACGATGTGTTCCGCAGGTTGCTAGAAAGGTTTGATTCTCTGAACTTGCCGTACTGGACGATAAAGATACGCAATATGCAGGCACTGAATCTGAGACGGCAAGGGAAATGGAATGAAGAGGTCAAATATTGGCAAGCGCTCCTGCGGGAATGCCGCAGTCTGTATGGCCCATTCCACGACCTGACAAGCATGGTGTTCCATAATATGGCCGGATGTCTCTCTGCTATGGGTGCATCCAAGGCAAAAGAACATATGGAGAGCATCCGGGACGACGCAGAGGCAATGGCACCTACCAAGCCAAGAGCACGCGAAGCGCTAAGACTGTTGGGTTTTATCTACGTAGACTGCGGCGACTTCAAGGAGGCTGGTGCAGTACTCCGGAGGGTACTAGATTTGGAGATCCAGTTGAATGGAAACGACTCGGCCGACGTTGGCCTGGCCCACGCCGGACTGGCTTACCTTGGGTTGAGATGTTCCCAGGAAAATTCAATATTTCACTGCCGAGAATGGCGCCGAATCCAAGAGTGCGTCTACGGTCACGTCCATCGAACCACGGCCGAGGCCAATCACGTCCTCGCTGAACTCCTCTGCAGGAAGGCTGGTGGGGAGGCAGAAGCGATATCCTGCTTCATGCAGTGCTCCGAGATCTACAAGCAACTCCGAGACTTTGAGATGGCCAAGTTGATGACGAGTCGGATGGATTATGTGGGGCGACGAGGCGCGATAAAGTCCCTCTGGCGCTGAACTGGGCTTCGTCGAAGCTGGCTTGCTGAGGACGTGACGTGAAAGCGTTAGTAAGCTTGGAGAACATAACGATTGAGGGTGAAGCGAAAGTTGAAGCCATGGCGTTTGTGGGATGAGAGCTGATGATAGCCGGGGTGACTCCGGAGGTTCGTGTGTGTCAGACGTTCAGTTGTTTAGGTAATCGCAAGCCCGGCTTACGATTAGAATCCGGCCGAATCTCTGTGATGGATGAACTTGTCTTCTGTCTACCTGAGAAGAAGTGGATGTCTATATTTGTACATTGGGCCCACCTTGTTGCCCGAGGCCGCCTTGCCGCCTGAGGCCACCTCGGCACCTGGGACCAGCCCAGCTGAACCTGTACGAACCAGCATGTAGCAACCGAAATGCGGCCTACTCGCAGCAGAAACGACATGCTAGCTAAGCTAACTTACCTAGACAAAGGAAGGGGTAACTGGCACAAAAGGAGATCATGTCTTTACCTCCGGTCGCGATTCTGCAGGCGGGTATCTTGGAGTTGTTCTACCCCTAGTCCAAGGTATATCGCTGGCCATGCTAGAATAGTGAGTCGTTGGCAGGGGCGCGACGCCGGTCGAAGGAAAACAGGATTCTGCTTGGACTTGGGGTCTCGAGATAGGAGTCCGAGTCCTCAGAGCACGAATCGTCGTCATCTGGATCAAGGAGCGTGCTGGGAGCGTAGAGGTCTCTTCTTGGGACGGGTTCCCGTGTTGGGAGGTCCACGTAAACTTCTTCTACGTCGGAGTCGTAGAGGTCGCTGGCCTGTTGGATTATCCCTTGACACCGGCATCGGCAAACACAGAACCCTGCGCGCAGGCTGAATCCGTGTTTCAGTCGCAAGCAAGCTAGGCAATAATCGCCGGATTCCCCTTTGGTTTCCCAATCGGGGGCCGTGACGTCGAGCCAATCGTCGTCGTGAAGTGGTTCACCGCAGTCTGCACATACGAGCTCGTCTTGGGATGATGTCGAGTATGTGCGTGAGCGAGTCTCAGGGAATCGGGCTCGGACGGTGTCTAGAGGGACATGGTCTTCGAGGTCTATGCGTTCCCACGTGCTGAGAGGGAAACTGAGGATTCTGACTTCTGCTGCGGTGATTGGCTCGTCCTCGTAATTGAGAGAGTCCGTGCTGGAGGTGTCTGATTCAGAGTCAGTCTCAACGTAATCTGAGTCCTCGGAGTCATCTACGTCGGAGGTTTTAAGAACAGGAGCTCCAGGAGAAGTGAATGTCGTTGAGGGAATTACCTGACCGGAGTTCAGCAACGTAGGGCGGGAGCGTGCGCGGGTACGCCTGCTAATGGGTTCATCGCCGCCTCCAGAGAGAGGTTGTCGGCGGGGATGGTACGTACCACATGCCTCACACCAGGTGAGGACGGGAAAGGCTGTTGGGTTGTCCCTGTCCAGAGACGTCATTGCCTTATGGGTGCGATATGCTAGGCCAGTCGGTTTATGCGAGATATTTGGTAGATGACAAGATGAAGCAGCATGGAAGATGCCCTGAATATAAGCCATAACGTCCAACAATGGAGAACAAAGCAACGAACGAATAATCCAACGGCCATTGTTGGCACAAAGGAGGCAGTCTCGGCGCCCCGTTAGCCTCTTTATTTGCAGAGATCGCCCTCCCCTACATGCAAGTAGAGAAAGAAATGGCCCTAGCTTTGTTCAATGAACATCACAGATAATTGTGGAATGAGACTTACCATGGTGTCACCAATCCAGCGGAAGGCGATTACTGTGGTCTCCAAAGACAGCTACCTTTCCCGTTTGTGGCACAGATACGTAGGGGACGGTGGTCGGAACGGACTTATCCAATGTTGATTGAGAAGTCGAAATGTAATTGGAAAGGAGATCTACATGTTGAAAGTGAGGATGAACGGGGGAAACAACAAAGGTTAAGTGTGACAAAGGACCTACCTCATCAGAGTAGAATTCACGTTCATGATTGTAAAGCGATGCTCAACACCTTATCCGCGGGAGAATGTATGAGGCTTACTGAGAGTCTGTCCAGTACCTCGGAAATGGCTTTGACTTTGGTCTCTATTTGAGTTGCTCAGATGGCCAAATGCTTTAGGTTCTGACTGGTATCTTGTTGCATTTGAACTGCGACATTTCAGTATAGTAGAGGTAAGAAGTGAGGCGCCACGCACAGCACAATCACGTCAGTAAAGATTTGTAATGCCCTGACATGTGCGTCAAGGTCCTCGAGTTGGGGTTTCGTCTTATGGCCGTTCCGGTCCCATGAAATCTTTCTCCTGATATCTAGAAGGCGATTCCCTGACCCGAGGGACGTGAGCGATGCCAAAAGAGCGAAAATCATGGGTTGCTCCGCGGCTGTTATTAAGTGCGACAATCAGTTTTCTGACGAGGTCGGAAAGGGCAACAAGGTCGCCAAAACTAATGCTAATGGATACTACCATTGTGATTGTAAGGAAGGGGCGTAATGTGAGAGGTAATGCGAGGCTTGTGTCTGATCTAGGGGCTTGATAAAGTACTAGCAGATGATCCTACACAATGGCGACAGTTCTCAGCCTTGTGAACTCGAGGCATCTTGGGAAAAACTGTTCACGCTTATTGGCAGACACAGTTGAACCAAGATGGCGCTTGAGGTTGTTTAAGGGGCTGACCATCAATGGACACAGATTTCCTAAAAAAAACTAACATCAAGACGAGGTTTCGTTTGACTAGCTTCAGGTTGTGTGGCCAGTCGACCGACTCGAGGGCTCATTCCTCGCAATAGAACATCGACTAAATAAAGCAGGAATGTTAAGGCATGGTGTGCAAAGAGACATTGCAGTATTAAAGAGACAGGGGACTGCCCCCAGTCCGCCAATCTGGCGGCTTGGCAGACCGCGCTATATTTCAGAATCAGTCGCACCAATCTTTGCTGTCGCGAGTCCGCGTATTGCAGCACGATTGAATCAAGTCAGTAATGCCACGTCCGACGCGTGCCTTTGGCCTCGGTGACATAGGTACAGGGCAATTGGTCTCATCACCCTATATCTGCAGATCCTGCAGACATCTAGCTCTGCGACAGCACCTCGCACACCGGCAGTCCCTGCGCCATGCTTCTTCCAAAGAAATCCCTTTTACAGAGAAGATCCGGCGTAAGATCTGGGGCACAGACAATCCTCCTGGTCTAGCAGATCCATACGGCGGAGAAAGCTTCTTTGAGAGGCGCAGGAAGGAACGAGCGCTGCAAAAGGAAGCTCATGAGCCTAGAGAATTGGAAGAAGAGCATGCACCACCTGCAACGGTTGAGCGACATGGCGGAACACTTCGGGCAATAGATGAAGATGCGGACAGCGACTATGCTCATAAAGAATATGTCCCCGCCGAGACGTGGGATGGATTGGAACATGTTGGACACAAGGGTTACTGGCAGGACATACCACCAAAACCAGAGGACATGTTTGATACGTGAGTGTAAAAGATTTTCCCTTTCGACTTGTGCATGAACTTACCTTGAATTCAGGTTTCTCGCCCAAGGCCGATTCAAAGCGTCTAAGCCAGAGCACTTCCTCGCGGCAATTCATCAGTCGATGGTCGAAATCATCACCTTGCAGCAAGCCGGCAAAGACTTGAATCTCAGCACACTTGCAAAAACCCTGTGGTATCCGGAAATTCAAGAACTATTGGCACAAACGCAAATTGAAATCCATCCAGGCAAAGTTTCGCCCAAGCTTACATACCCGACCGAAAACACGAAAGGCATCATTATTGGTTGGTTCCTCAAGATCCAGCGGGATATTCAGAAGGAAGCAGAAGCTATTGCAACAGATCTCAATGATTCATCCACGATATCAGAAGCAAACGAGGGGGAAGCTGACCCGGCATCGGAAATATTAGAGGCTGATGGTACCATAAGCAACACAGCCAAAACATCAGAAGACTCCATCTACGACGCCGCCGAAATTGAGCAAGCCATTGTTGCGGAGGACGAAAAGCTGGCTGAACGGCAAAGGCACGAGTTTGGAGTTCAATATGGCCATGACAACAAGTTCGAATTTACAGATACGCTGCTTCCATTTTATAAGGGAGTTAAAGCACCCGCCTTGGACACGAATCAGACATACCTTGATATGAAGCTCGATTTCAAGGACGAGCTGACCTATTTCGTAGGTATTCCTACTTCTGAAACATGATGCCTACTGACGCTGGGTCCAGCTATTCCGCCGTATCACACAGTTGACAGGATTTCGCATACCCGATCCTGTTCTAGCCAAGGCTAGAACGCTGCGATCGATCTACATCTATCAGTTGGGGGCCATCAAGCCTAGGGCGAAGAATTTGGCGGAGACGCTGGCCACGAAAGCCGAGTTGGTGTCCCTGCCTAACGTCAAGATCATGGGTCGTCGGGAAACGCCGGTCGATAAGGAGAAGGCTGTGGGCAGATGGAAAGTCATTGAAGCAGAGCTCAGGAGCAGGGGCCTACCTGTACTTGGAAGAGCGGAGGCATGAGAATCTGTAGTAATAGACAAGAGCCAAGTCTCTGAGAATCATTATTCTAGACTGTGGAATTAAGCTGTATGGTATGGTCTTTTGCAGAGTGTCTGATCTTCGGATTACTATCTTGATTTTCACTACCCAGCCGCAATGTCCCTATTTTTCTGGCCTTCAGCCCTGTAATCGACATCCCGGCGTGGTGAAACGCCCTACGTGGTGAAATATGCCCAAGGTACTTCGGGCGTCAGTGCTCCCTTTGGCCCACACATACCTTTCATCCACCATCCGAGCATACTCATGTGTTCTGAAGCCACCGTCCAATCCTACCTGTGACTCTCGTCCATAAATACCAGAATTTGCCCCTTTCAAGGCCCAATTTCTTCGGCCCACCGAGAAAGCATGCAAACCGTCTCACCCCCATAGAGACGTCACTTTCGGTTCTGCCGTCTTTTCCGCAAGATAGATATGGAATAGAAACACATATATATCGTAGACCCAATTATCACACTACCAACTCATGCTATCCGTTGTCTGTGCTGCGGTGTCGTGCCAAAGAGCACCCCTGCCAGGTACTTCGGCGCATATCCACAAATACCCGAGGGACCGAGCAGAGCATGGTGGCGTGTAAATGACAAGTAAAGCGACAGCCACATTCAGCCACTATGCTACCCATTGCTTCGAATTGCACGTGAACGCATGACGTGGCGCAATTCCCATTGCAAAACTCTGCGTCCGACCCAGCGCAGCTTCAAAGCCTGGCAGCTGAACGGTTCGAGTCGCTACTTCTGCAGCCCGGTGCTGCGCCTATTCACCATCTTTTCATGTATCACCGGCACAGCCGATAACAGTCACGATGCCCTTAGCTTCTGGATGGTGAATGTCACCGACAGCCTGACCTACTGACTAGATTTCTCCGCCACCTAGACTGTTGGGGCCACGTTCAAGCTGCAAGATTCGTCGCAGACTTACGGTACCCGTCACTTTCCCTACACCTAACCATCGCGCCTCAACCTCGAACATCGCCTCGATTACAGTTTCAACAACCTTCTACACCTTACAATGTCCCAATCCCCCCCACCTACTGAATCTTCTCAAAATATAACAGACACATTCGGAAAGGTCCTCGAAGAATTGTTTGAAGAGATTCTGAGCACGCTTAGAAAGTTTGACAACTTTGGACGTTCACATTCTCCGAGCATATTCCTTGTTTATGCGCACGACAAGCCAAATGCTAGAAACGCCCATGTTCAGTGTGTGCACAACCTCATCAAATGGCTGCAGAAGGTTGGAGCTCAAATACTCTCGGACCGGTCGCTGCTCCCTGAGGTATCGGATCGTGAAAGTGGGAGCGACGCTGTCCGGGATATCCTCGCTAATCAGATATGCCTACTACCAGTTCGTAGCAGCTCCGTCGACAAAGAGGTCATCGGCAGTGTCGACAAGGTTCTACTATGCGGCTCTGATGTGCTCCAAGAGTACTGTGAAAGCGACTCCGGTTCTCGTTATATGGATGCCATCAAACAGCTATGTACTGAAGCACATAATCAAGGAACTCCCCTAGAAGATCTGAAAGCTGACATTCGGGAAACAATGAATTCTTTCCGAGAGAATGGCGAAGTTCATCATGTGCATACCGAGCTTGCTTTCCTTCAAGTCAGATGCGTCTCTACCAACGCGAATGATCACGGGATCATTCCTATCGCACTCGATGGAGATCTGATGGAGTATGTGCATTTTCTAGAGCGCAGTAATCTTGTTCTCAAGCTCAAATCTACTACGGAGCTATCCGACCTACAAAAGCTTTTCTTCAAAATCCTCAAACAGCTGTATACTGATCATATGCGGGACATCGACGAATTTGAAGACTGCTACGATAGTGTCAGGGATTGCTTAGAATCGTCCATGAACGGCGAGGTGGAATTCAGAAGAATGATCGACACAGAGATCCATAAGGCCATAAGAGCCTGTAACGAACGTGGGACTGCCATGCACCGCGAGCAGAAGCGGAGAGAGGAGTCAAGAACTCGAAATCAGAGAAGTTAGTGCGTATCTGCAACTCCATTCTCTAATGCTTATCTTTGGGATAGGAAGCGATAATATTCACGACGAGGCGATCAGAAAATCCCTTAGCGGTCTACAAGCCACCACTGATCCAGAGGATGACATGGAAAGAATCGAAGTTTCGAAGGATCGACTGCTAAGAGACTGTTACGAGTGGATCCTTCATGACCCAGTTCTTCAGGAATGGCGAGATGGCAACACGAGTCCGCTGCTCTGGATTAAAGGAGACCCTGGAAAAGGAAAGACAATGCTGATGATCGCCTTAGCCCGCGAATTAGTGAAGAGTCCGCCGCAAAATCCTCGTAATGTGGCATTTTTCTTTTGTCAAAACCCGGATCCTAGACTCAACACGGCGGCTTCCATTCTACGTGGTCTGATCTGGATGCTTGCAGTGAAAGACGCTCGGCTGGCCAAAATCTTCCACACCACGTACCAGTCCAAATCCAATCAGCTTAATGGCCCAAACGCAATGTATGCTCTATTTTTGACGTTGTTAGCAATGTTGGAGGGTTGTCCTGGAGCATTTATCCTCATTGATGCATTAGACGAATGTAGGTCTGGGCCAGAGCGAGAGCAACTCCTTAATCTCATCGCGAAACACGCTAAATCGTCAAAGGCCAAATGGCTCCTATCTAGTCGGAATTACCCAGATATCAGGCAGCAATTGGAGCAAGAAAGTCGAACGCTTAGTTTGGAATTGAATGAGGAGCACATCTCCAAAGCCGTTCATGCTTTCATCAAACAAAAGACTAACGAGCTTGCAAAGAACAATGGATACAGCTTAGAGCTCAAGGAAAAGGTTGAGAAAGAGTTGATCGCCAAATCAAACTCCACTTTTCTTTGGGTAGCTTTGGCTTCCAAGAAGCTTCTTAAGGTCTCTTCACGAAAAGCACTCTCTACACTACAGGATTTACCCCCAGGCCTGCAGGACCTTTATACACAGATGTTGGACCAGGTGTTTCAAGCTGAGGATAAGGAAGACCGGCGCTTTTGTTTAGGAATTCTTCGCTTAGTGACGCTGGCGTTTCGACCTTTATCAATGGAAGAGCTCATCACTACAGCTGAACTTCCGCCAGAACTTCTGGACAGTGGCCTACCAAATCTGATCGACCTCTGTGGATCGTTCATCATCGTTCGCGAAAATATTCTCTACTTTGTCCATCAATCAGCGAAAGACTACCTTGTTAATGGGGGAGCTTTGAAGCTTTTCACGGCCGGCCTTCAGGAAGAACATGGCCGGATTGTTGACCGCTCATTAAATGTCATGTCATTAAAGACTCTTAAACGAGACATATGCAATCTCAAATATCCAGGATCAGCACGTCCAACTCCGATTGGCACTTCCCTCAAACCGATCAGCTATATTTGCTGCTTCTGGGTCGACCATCTAGCTCAATACCTTTGCTACGATTCTATTGATGACCGACATTACCAAAAGCATCTCTCAGTTCGCGGACCTGTTCAGAAGTCTCTACTTACGTACCTCTATCACTGGTTCTATCCGACTAAATACCTTTGGTACGATCCTATTGATGACCTACCCTACCAAACGTATCTCTCAGATTGGGGAACCATACATAAATTTCTGCTTAAGCACCTCCTTCACTGGTTCGAGGCTCTTAGTCTCATTGGCGAGGTCGACAGAGGAATTCATGGACTGCACAACTTAGAACGGATGATTGAGGAGAGACTGATAGAGTCATCATCATCGGAAACCAGCCTTCGCCACAAAAGTTTAGTGCATGATGCTATTCGGGTGTTTCGTCAATGCCGTGCAGCAGTCGAAGAGGCACCACTTCAGGTGTATTGCTCGGCTTTAATATTCTCACCAGAAGAGAGCCTTGTTCGACAACTCTTTAAGCAGGAAATGCCCGGGTGGATTTCTCCACTCCCAAGAATATCAAATAACTGGAATTCCTGCCTCCAGACGCTCGAGGGCCATGAAGGCTGGGTCTCGTCACTGGCGTTCTCTCCCAACGGGCGGCAGCTGGCCTCGGGCTCTAGCGACAACACCGTACGGCTCTGGGACACGACGACGGGGACCTGCCTCCAGACGCTCGAGGGCCACGGAGGCTCGGTCAGGTCAGTGGCGTTCTCTCCCAGCGGGCGGCAGCTGGCCTCGAGCTCTGACGACAAGACCGTACGGCTCTGGGACACGACGACGGGGACCTCCCTCCAGACGCTCGAGGGCCACGGAGGCTCGGTCAGGT
>Ga0335072_10001783_pt1 | contig 34231 bp, 32 predicted proteins | sample Lox_Sample_21_FD_206725 | JGI IMG/M metagenome (GOLD analysis project Ga0335072, IMG submission 206725) | Soil microbial communities from Loxahatchee National Wildlife Refuge, Florida, United States - Lox_Sample_2.1 | ecosystem: Environmental > Terrestrial > Soil > Wetlands | place: USA... | reverse complement strand
GACCACGGGAACTGCTCATATACAGGCCGAAGCGCCGCCAGCGATATCGCCCGGTTCATCTCGACGAAATCCTGGCGCGATCCCACATACATTCCATGAACGCGCACCATCTTGTGCAGAATCGAAGGAATTGGAATCGCCTCCGCTACTCCGGAGAGCACGCCGATCATGGCGACGGTTCCCCCCGTGCGAACGGCCTTGAGCGAGCGCGCCAGGGTGCCTGCGCCGCCTACCTCGACCACCAGGTCCACGCCCTCGCCGTTGGTCTGTTCCAGCGCCCAGCGGTCCCAGTCGGGCCTTTCCCGGTAGTTGCAGCAGGCGTCCAGGCCCAGTTCGCTGGCCCGCTTCAGCTTCTCTTCGCTGCCGGAGATGCCGATTGCGCGCGCGCCTCGCAGCCTGGCAAACTGCAGCGCGAAGATGGAAACGCCTCCCGTTCCCTGGATCAGCACCGTTTCCCCGGGCTTCAGGCTGGCCGCGGACAGCGCGTTCCAGGCGGTCACCGCCGCGCAGGGCAGCGTGGCCGCCTCTTCGAAGCTCAGGTGCGCGGGCAGCCGCACCAGGCCGCTCTCTTTCAGCACAATACGGTCGGCCAGCACTCCGTCGATGTCCCCGCCCAGAGCGCCTTTGGTCCTGGCAGCGGTCGGCGGACCGTCGAGCCAGTTCTGCATGAAGATGCCGGCCACGCGGTCGCCGGGCTGGAACGCCGTCACGCCCTCGCCGGCCGCAAGCACCTCGCCCGCACCATCCGAACAGGGGATACGCGGGAGCTTGAGGTGGGGGTTATACAGGCCCTTCACCATCATCAGATCGCGAAAATTCAGCGAGACCGCGCGGATTCCCACCAGAACTTCGCCGCGCCCGGCCACAGGCGTCGGGCGTTCGACAAACTCCAGGGAATCAATGCCGAAGGAAGAAATCTGCCAGGCGCGCATGCGCTCTTACTCCTTGATCGATCGTATCCAGGACCAGTTTTCGGGACGACTTTCCACAAATCCACCGTAAAATAAAGACAGATCTCGCGATTCAAGAAAGTACACGCATGGAGGAGCAGATGGCAAATGCGCTGGAGCTTTCCGAAGGCGGCCTCGGCGAGGGCTTTGTGAACGAGGAAGTCCGACGGACGGCGGAACTGCATCGCGCCGAGCAGACACGGCGGCGTCAGTCACTCAACCTGCAGCGGGAGAACATTCTTTCGCAGCGTACGTCGCATCCGGCCCGCCGCGTGGCCCTGGAGGCGGCGTTGCAGCAGATCGAGGCGCAGATCGCCGCGCTCGGTTAGCGCGGGCCCCTGTCAGCCGGTTGCCGGCCATTCGACCGAAGGGCGAGCCCGACGGTCCAGTTGGCCGGGGGAAATGCTGTTGTTTCGGGCCAGGCCGGGTTGTTCGTGGTTTCCTTCTCGATCCTGGATATTGGCCGGTCGTTGCTCCCATCGCAGGCTCTCCGGCGGCTTGATATAGGTATAATTTTTTAAGTTCCCGGCCATTCCATCGATGATCCATAGGGCAGCAAGTAATCGGCACCGAAAGGATGATCGAATGGATTTTGACACAGCAATTCACGCGCACGTGCGTCCGAGGTCAAAGCTGGCCCCCGTATCTCGCAAAACCGGATCGCAGCCTGAACGCCGCGGAGGTCGGGCAGGAAAACCGGTGTGAGCTGGGGCAATGGTTGAGCGTCGAGGGACACAAGCATTTGAGTTCTTCGGGGTTCCAGAAGCTTTGCGCCGACCACGCGCGTTTTCACCGTGCCGTCGCCGATGTGGTCCGCAAGGCCGGCTCCGGCCGGAAGGTCAGCGAAGAGATCGCCCTCCGGCCAAAGAGCGAATACGCCGCTGCCTCCGGCGCGATTGTGAATGATCTGATGAAGCTGACGGTCGCTGCGTAGCGGCGGGACCCCAGGGTACTCTCACCAGGGGCGCGTTGAAAGAGTGTTCAGTCGCCGGCGGACGGTTGCGGGCCACGCTTTGGCAGGGGCCGGGCCCGCAAACCCCGCCGGCGTCACCTTAAGACGCGCCTTGCGGTTACTCTTCGCGGTGAAAGAGCAGGGAGTTGGCCTGGTTGACCGGTGTCATCAGCACGTGGGCGATGTTCACGTGCGCGGGCTGCTTCACGGCCCAGAGGATCGCGCTGGCCACATCCTCGGCCGCCAGCGGCGTAATGCCGGTGTAGACTTTGGCCGCGCGCTGGGTATCCCCGCGAAAGCGGACCAGGCTGAAATCCGTCTCCACCGCGCCCGGATCGATGCAGGTGACCCGCACCGGCGTTCCCAGCACATCCTGGCGCAGCCCATCGTTGAGCGAGTGCACGGCCGCCTTGGTTGCGCAATAGACGGAGCCGCCGGGATAGGGCAGCAGCCCCGCGGTCGAGCCCAGGTTCACGACGTGCCCGCTCCGGCGCACCACCATTCCCGGCACCACCGCCCGCGAAACGTAGAGCAGGCCCTTGATGTTGGTGTCGATCATCTCTTCCCAGTCTTCCACGCGGCCCATGTAGAGTTTGTCCAGCCCGCGGCTCAGGCCGGCGTTGTTCACCAGGACTTCGATCTCCGCCCACTCCGCAGGCAGATCGTCGATGGCCGTCTGCACAGCGTGGCGGCTGCGCACGTCCAGGTCGATCGAGTGCACGGCCTCCGCGCCCCGCTCCAGCGCCTGCGAAGCCACCTCGGCCAGTTTGCCTGCCCGCCGCGCCGCCAGCAGCAGCCGCGCGCCTTCGCCGGCAAAGGCCAGCGCGGTGGCCGCGCCGATGCCCCCGCTCGCGCCTGTAATCAAGACGATCTTTCCCTTTAGACTCATGGCTCTATCCTAGCCAATCGAGAGATCTTCGGCCCCGTGCTTGTCACGCTATGTGAAACGCCGTTCCGTCTTCCACCCCTTCACGCTGTGGCGTGTCCCGTTAATACCTCCACGAACTCGTGTCCGCTCCCGGAGGCGCCGTGGCCAGCATGTGCTCCACCATCTGCGGCAACACCCGCTGCGCCCAGGTGCCGTTGTTCTCCTGCATCGTGTACTCGGCCGGTCCGCCCGTGTAGCAGTGCGGCATCCCCGGCCCGTACTGGAAGGTCGCGTCGGAGTGAGGGTTCCGGGTCGCCTCCAGCTGGTTCTGCAGCATGTGCACGGCGTTGTTCAGAAAGTAGGTATCGCCGTCGCCTACCGCAAAGTGCAGCTTGCCTTCGAGCTTCGGCCCCAGCGTCGGCCAGTCCCGCTTCAGGATCGCCGCCAGGTCGTAGTGATCGTGCCAGTACGCAACTACGCTCTTGTCGATCGCGCCCGTCATCGGGTCAATCACCTGCGCCGGGTAACCATCCGGTCCCGCCGGCGAAAACACCGCCTGCCAGATGTCCCACTGGTCCGTGGATCGCCCATGCGTTCCCAGCACGTACTCGTAAGCATACTCGCCGCGCATCTCCGCGATGATGCTCCCGTCGGGCTTGCGGTCGCCCGCAATCGGAATCTCGGCGAACTCCCCCGCGCGCTCGAAGGCGTCGGTGTCCTCATAGAGATCGACGTTCTGGTAGGCGTGGAAATCGACGGGGTCCGGGCACGCCACCCACGCCCCGTTGTACTCGTCGGGATAAAAGACCTGGGTCGCGAAGGCCTCCCATCCGCCCGTCGATCCGCCAAAGGTCGCGTGCGCCCAACCCTCCGGAATCGCGCGGTACTTCTTCTCGATCGCCGGCAGCAGCTCCTCGTTGATCGCCGTACCGTACGGCCCCACATTCGCCGAGTTCACGTCGTACGAGTCGTCGTAATAGGGGTTGGCGTTCTGCACGTAGACCATGATCACCCGCGGCAGCCGCCCCGAGGTCCAGTCCTGGAAGAACTCATAGCCGTACTTCTCGCGCCGGTAGTTCAGGGACTTCGGATCGGGCTGCGCAGTCACGAACGGCTCGGGCCCGAACCCCGGGTGAAAGTGGTCCTGGTAGACGACCAGCGGAAAGTGCGCGTCCGGATGTGCGTCGAAGCCGTCGGGCAGCAGGATCCACGCGCCCAGGTAGACATCGCGCCCCCAGAATCTGCTCAGAATCGGGCTGCGAAAGCGCATGTACTTGAGCCATCTGTCGGCCGGCGCCCGTCTGGCCAGAACTTCGGGGTCCTCGTCGGTGCCCGCGATGGGCGGAACCGTCTGGTCGAGCGTGAGCCTGATTGTAGCGCCCGCCTTGGGATCGAAGTGCACCTTCACCGGCTTATCGAAGGGATTGCCCGGCTTGCGGTTCCAGTGCTGTCCCTCGCCCTTGTCGGGCGGCAGCCACACCGTCTTGCCGGACGCAAGATGGAACTCCTCGTAGACGTTGAAGACCGCCTGTACGTAGTAGTCGCCGGCGTCCAGATCGTCGAGCGAGCGCCGCGGATAGCCGAAGGTCTTCGCGTCCACTTCAATCGGCGTGCCCGGGGCAAGTTTCTCTACGTCCACGCCAAAACCCTGGGCGGAAAGGTAGTCCTCGTTCAACTGAAAGCGCGGTTCGGGCCGATCCTTCCTGGCGAACACCACCACCAGGCGGCCCGTCAGCGGCTGGGTCGCCGGGATCGTCACTTCGATCTTTTGCGCGCGGCAGAAGAGGGCAGGGAACAGCACCACGATGGCAGCCAGCAGAGAGGATTCGCGCATGAGCGGCGGGGAACTCCTTGGATTCCGCCAGTCTAACATCGCGTTTTGGGGATCGTAACTCAGAGTAGTGGGGCATTTTGAAGGATACCGGCCTTAGCCCCCCGGGAAACCACTTCGTTTTCAAATTGACTCATTGCCTGATTCGGGCATCGCGCTCCCGGCGGCCCCAGGGGTCGCATGGACTCTATACGGTACCGCGCCGCTGCGCCATACGGTACTGACCGACAGCCCAGTCTTCTTCGTCGAGGCCGATCCTGTGGGCCTCGGCGAAGATTGCGGCCATCTCGTCGGCCAGGCTCAGCCGGCAACCGTGCGCAGCGGCCGCCTCGCGCAGAAGGCGCAGATCTTTCGCGCCCAGCGCCACCGTCGCCCCCGGCTGCTCCGGCGGATGCAGGATCGTCTTCGAATAGGCCGCATAAAACGGCGACTGAAACAGCGCGCTGTTTACGGTCTCGGCGAAGACCTCCGGATCGACCCCCTGCGCCGCCACATACACAAACGCCTCGCTCAGCGAGTGCACCATGGCGCTGATCAGAAAGTTCCCGCCCAGCTTCACCGCGTGGGCCTGGCTGGGCCTGCTGCCCACCACCGTAATTCCGCGCGACATCGCCTCCAGCAGCGGCCGCGCCTTCTCCACGGCAGCCTGCGCGCCGCCGGCCACGATCCACAATCGCCCGTCAGCGGCCACGTTCGGCCGCCCAAAGACCGGCGCCGCCACAAACTCCTGGCCTCGCCGCGCGTGCTCCGCGGTCAGCCGCTCGCTCATGGCTGCGCTGATCGTCGAGCACGAGATGTGCAGCGTGCCCCGTGAGATCTCGTCCATCAATCCGCCCGTGCCAAAGAACACGTCTTCATAGGCCGCATCGTCAAAGAGCATGGTGATCACGGCCTCGGCCCCCAGCTCTGCCTCCGCCGGCGTCCCCGCCGCGATGGCGCCTTCGCGGATCAGCGGCTTGGTGCGTTCCTCGCTGCGGTTCCACACGCGCAGTTCGTGCCCCGCCCCCAGCAGCTGCAGCGCCATCGCCGTTCCCATCTTGCCCAATCCCAAAAAGCCAATCTTCATCCGTGTCCTCTCAGCCCGGCGACCTGAACTCTCCTCATCATGATATTTGCCTGCTGCCAAGGGTTTCTCACTGACCCCTGACCCCTGACCACTGATCCCTGACCACTGACGTTACACTGTCTCCATGGCGCTTTGGAAAATCATCCTTCTTGCCATTGTGCAAGGTCTTGCGGAACTCCTGCCCGTTTCGAGCTCCGCCCACGTCGTGGTGGCGGAAAAGCTGATGGGCCTCAACCCTACGGCTCCGCAGATGACGCTGCTCCTGGTCATGCTTCACACCGGCACCATGTTTGCCGTCATCGTCTACTTCTGGCGGATGTGGATGCGCACCTACTTCTCCAGCGCCGAAACCTTCTGGCGGTTCTTCGTGCAGGCCCTCTGGGCCACGTTCCTTACCGGCGCCATCGGCGAGGCCCTCAAGGTCCTCATCGAGAAGACCTACTTCCACAGCGCGCCCAAAGCCCAGATCGAGATGCTCTTCGGCCAGCTTCAGATCATCGGCCCGGCTCTGTTTGCCGTGGGCATTCTCATCCTGGTCTCCGGCCTCGTCGAGCGCCGCCAGGAGATCACCGGCTTCAAGTCTTCTGCCGAACCGCTCGACCTGCGCCAGGCCGGCTGGATGGGCATCTTCCAGGGACTCGCCCTGCCGTTCCGCGGCTTCTCCCGCTCCGGCTGCACCATCTCCATCGGCATGATGACCGGCGCGGCCAAGGACACGGCCGAGCGCTTCAGCTTCGCCCTGGCCGTCATCATTACGCCCGTCGTCGATGCCATGGAGCTGCACCGCCTGATCAAAGCCGCGCACGCCTCGGCCGGCACGGGCGCGCCCATCAACCTGCATGCCTCCATCGTCTCCAGCCTGCTGGGCGCGGTGTTCGCCTTCTTTGCCGGCCTGCTCGCCCTCAAGTGGCTCAGCAGCTGGCTCGAGTCCGGCAAGTGGCACTGGTTCGGCATCTACTGCATCGTCGCTTCCGGCGTGGTGTTTTATCTGCACACACGGGGGTTCTGAGGTGGCGATTCGACCCCGCGCCGTACACTAAGAGCTTCATGCTCCAGACCGTGCGCGCAACTCGCTATGTGGTGCCCTTGCGCGAAGGGGGATCGCTGCCCGCTGTGGTCGAGGCCGACGATCTTGGACTCTATGTAGTCAAGTTTCGCGGAGCCGGCCAGGGCTCCATGGCTTTGGTTGCGGAGCTGTTGGCAGGCGAGATCGGCCGCGCCCTCGGCCTGCTTGTTCCCGAGATCGTCTTCGTCCAGATCGATTCGGCCCTCGGCCGCAACGAACCCGACGCCGAGATTCGCGAACTGGTCAAAAAGAGCCAGGGCTTGAACCTGGCTCTCGATTTTCTGCCCGGTGCCGCGATGTTCGACCCCGCTGCGCGCGATAGCGCCCCGCAGGAGGTCGCTTCGCTGGCGGTATGGTTCGATGCCTTTACCCAAAACGTCGATCGCACCCCGCGCAATGCCAATCTGCTGGTTTGGCATCGGAAGCTCTACTTCATCGACCATGGCGCAGCGCTCTATTTTCATCACGACTGGGCCACCATGCCGGCCAGGATCGAGTCGCCGTTCCCCGAGATCCGGCAGCATATCCTGCTGCCCTGGGCCTCCGGTATCGAACAGGCGGCCGCCGAGGCCCACGCCCGCCTCACCGGGCAGGTGTTCGAGGAGCTCGCCCGACAGGTTCCGGACGTGTGGTTGGAGCAAGTGGTCCCGGGCCTGAATGCCGCGCAGATGCGCGCCGCCTACGTCGACTTTTTCCTGCGACGCCTGCGGGCTTCGCATATCTTCGAACAGGAGGCGATCCGCGCCCATGCCCGCCTCGTTTGATTATGCGATCGTTCGCGTGGTGCCGCGCGTGGAACGGCAGGAGTTCATCAACGCCGGGGTGATTGTGTTTTGCCTTGAAAAGCGTTACCTGGCCGCGCGGATTCGCTTGAACGAGGAGCGCCTCAAGGCGCTCTGGCCCGAAGTTGACGCCGGCCTGGTGCGCGATCATCTGCGCGCCATCGCGCGCATCTGCGAGGGGGATCAGGCCGCCGGCCCCATCGCGAGCCTGTCGCAGCGGGAGCGGTTCCATTGGCTCACCGCCGAGCGCAGCACGCTGATCCAGATGTCGCCCATGCACTCCGGCCTTTGCGATTCGACGGATGATCTCCTCGACCGGCTCGAGAAACAGTTCCTTCTGAACTGACGGACTTCCTCACAGCTTTTCCAGCAGGATGGTTCCCCGCTCCGCGCCTTCAACGCTCCCGCTCAGCACGGTACTCTGCCCAATCTCCGTCATGGTCAGGATCAGCGCGTCGCTGGCCGACGGGTCCTTGCGCACCAGGTCCGGCTCCGGCGCGCCGTTGAGCAGCAACTGCGCCTGGCTGATCCCCGTCACCCTGCCGCCGGTGGGGATGAAGCGCACCCGGTACTGCGTCGCCGCCGTAATGCTCTTGGTCAGGTCCACTTTGAACTGGTAGTGGTCCCAGCTTCCTGCCGTATCGGGCGCCCAGAACTCCGCCGTCGCGTCCCAGTCCGCCGGCGGGGCAGCGCCCGTGTCGAACGCCGCAAACCGTCGGATGTGCGGCCCTCCCTGGGTCTCTGTCACCACCAGCCGCAGCGCCGGGCATGTGATCGGCCCCACCGGCACAATCCGCTTGTGGCCGATCGAACTCCCGGTGTAAAGCGCGGTCCAGCCGTCCTGCGCGCGGGCCTCCAGGCGGAAGGCGCGCACCCGCTGCCCAAACCGGCAATCCTCCTCGAGGATCACGTGGTCTACCCGGCCGGCCTTCGCCAGATTGAGCTCGAGCCTGTTGCCGGTGCCCGCCGTCTCGCCGGCGCTCCGCCCAAACCGCCGCCCCAGCTCCGCGCCGAACTCCTTTACCCGCGCAAAATCCTCATCGGCGATATGCCCGTTGCGGTTCGGCGGCACGTTCAGCAAGAGCTGCGCTCCCCGGCCCACCGACCGGTAATAGACCGACAGCAACTGGTCGAACGTCAGAAGGTTCTTGACATTGGTGGTGCTCCAGAACCAGTACGGCCGACGGATGGAAACGTCGCACTCCACCGGCACCCACGCGCCGCCGTCCGGGTCGCTGTCGATGGCCGTGGAAACCCCGCTGCGCGCCTCGGCCACGCTCTCGGCGTCCCACAGTGGGTACGGCGCAAAGCCATCCTCATTGCCCACCCACCGGATGGTCGCGCACGGCCCCTGAAAGATGACGGCGTCGGGCGCGTAGGTGTCCAGAATGTCCGAGACCGGCACCACCAGGGAGCCGTCGAACCAGACCTCGACCATCCGCCCGTAGCGGCTCAGCACCTCCGTCAGCTGCTCCCGGTACATCGCGTTGTACGCGTCCTGCTTCGCCGGGTCCTTGCACACGCCGCCCGTGCCGGCACCGAAGTTCTCGTCGCGCGGCGAAAGATACACTCCCATGCGCAGCCCGTACTTCCGGCACGAAGCTTCCAGGTTGCGCATCACGTCCCCATGCCCATGCTCCCAGGCCGTATGCCCGATGCTGTAGGTCGTAGTCTCTGTCTGCCACATGCAGAACCCGCCCGCATGCTTGGCCACCATCACCACGTACTTCGCCCCCAGGTTCACCGCGCACTGCGCCCAGTTGTCGGTGTCAATGTCGGGATCGATCGAGCTCAGCGGCGTCGACAGATCGTCCTTTTCCTTGTTCTGGAAGGTGTTGGGTGCGAAGTGCAGGAACATGCCGATCTCGAGATCCTGCCAGGCAAGCTGATCGGGCGTGGGGATCGCGCGCGGTGCGCCGGTCAGATCGACCGTCGCGGTCGGAAGAGCGAGGCCGCGCAAGCGCGCGGCGGCAGCGGCGGCAAAAGCGCCAGCGAGAAAACTGCGGCGATCGGTCATAACCGGGAAGCACCTTTCATGGAAAAGGCCGTAAAGGCAATTCAAAGGATTGAAGAACGCACATTGCTGGAGCCTGGGCCGCTTGCGCGTGAGAACGTGAGTTATTTCATCAGCAAAGAACGGCCTTGACCTGCGTCTCAAGGGGCAGATTTTTCGCGGACAATTGTCCTAGAGCCTGTCTTAGTTGGGCACGCCGGCCGTCTCCGCGGCCGCGAACCGGCACTCCTGGCACTGGCAGTTGCGCCGCAAATACTCCCAGGAGTAGATCCCGCTCGAGTGGCCGTCGGCCCAGTTGAACTGCAGCGCGTAGCGGCCGACCGGGTGCACGCTCGCCGGCTTGGGCGGGGGCGTGTACATGGGCAGCAGCTCGGCCGGCTTTGCCTTGGGCTGTCCCGGCCGGCGGCCCTCCATCTCCCGCTCTTCTACGCATGTGGCGCAGGGGCAGCCGGCCCGCAGCCAGGCAAAGCTCCACGCGCTGCGATGGCCGTCTTTCCAGTCGATCTCCAGCCCCTTGCCCTCGGTAAGCAGGACGCGCACCTTCTCCGGCGTGACGGCGATGCGCGCCAGCGGCTGATTCTGCCTCTCGTCGCGCTCCTGCTCCTCCCGGCTGGCAAAGCGGATGCCTTCGTGGCTCATGCGTCTATTTTAGAGGACTGTACGCCTTCGCCGCTCGCCGCGCCGGCCGGATCACGGTTCGCGCTTTGCCGCATCCCGGGTGTCGTAACGAACCTTGAGGGCAAGAATGGCGACCGCCAGCGCCAGCGTGATCGCATTGGCGGCTGTGATGGGCGCCGACCCGATGCCCACGCCGTAGGCCAGCCAGCACGCCACGCCAAAGCTGAAGAGCAGAAACATCGCCAGGGAGATGTCGCTGGCGCTCTTGCGCCGCCATACGCGGATGAGCTGGGGTAGAAAGGAGGCGGTCGTGCACACGGCGGCCGTGGAGCCCACCGCGTCCATGGCCCAGCTTGGGATGAGCTTGAAAAATGGCATATAAGCAGAAACTTCCCCGGCAGAATAACAGGAATCCGACCGAATGCGCGTGCCCACCGTCACCGCCGCGCCCGGCTTGAAGCGAGCACCCGCACCCTGAACCCTGACAACTGACCCCTGACAACTGACCACTGACCACTGACCACTGACCACTGACCACTGATCCCTGATCACTGTTTGAAGAAGAACCACACCGCCATCCCCAGCCCGATCGCCACGACTATGGTTCGCAGAATCTGCTGCGGAATCCTGCGCGCGAACCGCGCCGCGCCGTACCCGCCGATGGCGCAGGTCACCATCGCCAGCAGGCAGTACCTCCAGATCACCTGCCCGTGAATCACAAAGATCACAAACGCCACGCCGTTGGCCATCGTCGTCGTCACCACCTTGAGCGCATTGATCTCGTGCAGGTCCTGCCAGCCAAAGAGCGACAGCATGGTGATGATCAGAAACCCCGAGCCCGCGCCAAAGTAGCCCAGATAAAACCCCAGCGCCACCGTCGCCAGAAACACTGGCAGCCGCCTCCTGTGCGCCGGAGCGATGGTCGTCGCCTTACGTCTTTCCAGCCACCGCGTCACCGGCCCGCTGGCTGCAAAGATGCCCGCCGCCGCCAGCAGCAGCCACGGCACCAGGTGCAGGAAAGTCATCTGCGGCGTGCGCAGCAGCACCATTGCCCCCACCGTGCCGCCCATCAACGCCGCCAGCGCCATCGGCCACACCAGCCGCAGGTTCTTGCGCACATCCTCGCGGTAGGCCGCGATCGACGTAAGCTGCCCTGGCCACAGCGCCACCGTATTGGTCGCGTTCGCCGCCACCGGCAGCGCCCCCATGCCCAGAATCGCCGGAAACAGCAGAAACGTTCCCCCTCCGGCCACCGCGTTGAGCGCGCCGCCCAGGAACGCAGCCGCGGTCAGCCACAGCCAGCGCCAATTAATGAGGGTGGAGGGAAGTCCGAAGGCTAACGCCATGCGGCTCTTATTGTAACGGGCGTTTGCGGCGCGCGCCTTCGGTCCGGCCGCTTCTCCTTAGAAACACGGCCAGCTTCTTCCACGAGCGACGACCCGGAAAGGGCCGTCGGACGCTCCTAAGCAGCTTGCCTTTAAACTGTTTAGAATCTTCACCGGCTTAAGCCGGTTCCGCGCTCAATGGGCTACTCTCGCTAACCTGTTCCGTTCGCGTCCGGTTACGGCCTTTTGGCCGCGCCGTAGGCGCAGCGATGGTTGGCCCCGCGCTTCAGCGTGGGGATTCAAGGTCCAAACGTGTCTCCGAGCCTGTAGGGGCAGCGCAGGCCATAGGGAATCTTTGACAAATCGATTAAGTAATTGAAATTGAACAAATTATCACATTTAACAAAATATTAGCGTAAACCACTCATATTTTATGAATCATCTGTGCTATAGTTTGTGTCAGATGAATTGAGCGGCCAGGCCCAAAGGCCCGTGCCCCATCATCCCGAATCCATACCTGGAGGAATCCACCATGGCTATCACTCGTTGGGACCCGTTCCGCGACGTTATCGCACTGCAAAACCGCGTCAACTCCCTCTTCCGCGACTTCAATGAGGGCGACAGCCCGCTGGCTACCGCCAGCTTCGTACCCCCCGTCGACATCTATGAGGATGCCGAAAAGGTCGTCCTCAAGCTCGAAGCCCCCGGCATCGAAGAGAAGGACCTCGATGTCCGCGTCGAAAACCACACCCTCACCGTCAAGGGCGAGCGCAAGTTCGAGAAGGAAGAGAAGGAAGAGAACTTTCACCGCATCGAGCGCCGCTACGGCAGCTTCTTCCGCGCCTTCACGCTCCCGTCTACGGTCGACACCGAGCATGTTGATGCCAAGTACACGGCCGGTGTGCTGAAGCTCGAGCTCAAGAAGAAGCCCGAAGCCCAGCCCAAGCAGATCAAGGTCAACATCGCGGCGTAAAAGCAGTGGACAATTGTCAGTGATCAGTGGTCAGTTTCTTTGGCCGGGAGCCCGGGTTTTGTCGCCCGCTCCCGGCTGATTTGTAACGGCCGCTGAATGCTGGCGAACGACCCGTTGCGGGAGACTGGAAGACAAGAAGATAATTTTCTGTCGGTGGCACCTTATTGCCGGCAATCACAAGCCGGTCGCTGACCACTGTTCACTGACCACTGACCACTGGAGTTTTTCATGGCTATCCGTTGGGACAAATTCACCGTCAAATCGCAGCAGGCGATGCAGCAGGCGCAGGGCCGCGCCGCCGAGCTCGGCAATCCCGAGATGCAGCCTGTCCACCTGCTGCTGGCGCTCGTCGAGGACCGCGAGGGCGTCATCCCCGCCGTCCTCGAGAAGATCGGCGTGCCCATCGAGCGCCTCGAGCATGAGCTGCACCAGGCCGAGGAGAAACTGCCTCGCGTCTCCGGCGCCGCCACGCAGCCCGGCCCCGGCCAGGCGCTCAACCGCGCCCTCGAGCAGGCCTTCCGCGAGGCCACAAACTTCAAGGACGAGTACGTCTCCACCGAGCATCTGCTGCTCGGCGTCTCCAGCCTCAAGAACGACCCCGCACAGACGGTGCTCGCCGGGCTGGGCGCCACGCGCGACGCCATCCTCCAGGCCCTCACCGCCGTCCGCGGCTCGCAGCGGGTCACGGATCAGAACCCCGAAGGCAAGTTCCAGGCCCTCGAAAAATACGCCAAGGACCTCACCGACCTCGCCCGCCGCGGCAAACTCGACCCCGTCATCGGCCGCGACGAGGAGATTCGCCGCGTCATCCAGGTCCTCAGCCGCCGCACCAAGAACAACCCCGTGCTCATCGGCGAGCCCGGCGTCGGCAAAACCGCCATCGTCGAGGGCCTCGCCCGCCGCATCGTCTCCGGCGACGTGCCCGAGAGCCTGCGCGACAAGCGCGTCATCTCGCTCGATCTCGGCTCGATGCTCGCCGGTGCCAAATACCGCGGCGAGTTCGAAGACCGCCTCAAGGCCGTTCTCAAGGAGATCGAGGAGTCCAACGGCCAGATCGTCCTCTTCATCGACGAGCTGCACACACTCGTCGGCGCCGGCGCGGCCGAGGGCGCCATCGACGCCAGCAATATGCTCAAGCCGGCCCTCGCCCGCGGCGAGCTCCGCGCCATCGGCGCCACCACGCTCAACGAGTACCGCAAGTACATCGAGAAAGACGCGGCCCTCGAGCGCCGCTTTCAGATCGTCTACGTCGGCGAGCCCAACGTCGAAGACACCATCGCCATCCTGCGCGGGCTGAAAGAAAGATACGAGGCCCACCACAACGTGCGCATCAAGGACTCGGCCATCGTGGCCGCGGCCACCCTCTCGCACCGCTACATCTCCGACCGCTTCCTGCCCGACAAGGCCATCGACCTCGTCGACGAAGCCGCCGCGTCTCTCGCCATCCAGATCGGCTCCGTCCCCACCGAGATCGACCAGCTTGAGCGCGAGGCCACATCGCTCGAAATCGAGCGCGCCGCCCTCAAGCGCGAGACCGACCCCAACAGCAAGGAGCGGCTGTCCGAAGTTGAGCGCATCCTGTCCGAAACCAGAGAAAAAACCACTGCGTTGCGCGCCCGCTGGACCAAGGAGCGCGATGCTATCACCCGCATCAGCGAGCTCAAGAAGCAGATCGAGGCCCTCCGCTTCGAGGCCGAGGAGCAGACCCGCAAGGGTAACCTCGAACGCGCCGCGCAGATCCAATACGGCGACCTGCCCAAACTCGAAGCCGAGCTCAAGCGCCTCAACGCCGCCCAGGACGGCAGCAACACCGCCGCCCGCATGTTGAAAGAGGAAGTCGACGAGGAAGACATCGCCAAAATCATCAGCAAATGGACCGGCATTCCCGTCTCGCGGATGCTCGAAGGCGAAGTCAAAAAGCTCGTCCAGATGGAAGACCGGCTGCGCGAGCGCGTGGTCGGCCAGGACGCGGCTTTGTCCGTCGTAGCCAACGCCATCCGCCGCTCCCGCGCCGGCCTCAGCGACCCCAAGCGCCCCATCGGCAGTTTCATTTTTCTCGGGCCGACCGGAGTGGGTAAAACTGAAACCGCCCGCGCGCTCGCCGAGTTTTTATTCGACGACGAGCAGGCCATGGTGCGCATCGACATGAGCGAGTACATGGAGAAGCACGCCGTCGCCCGTCTCATCGGCGCGCCCCCGGGCTATGTGGGCTACGACGAAGGCGGCCAGCTCACGGAGGCCATACGGAGAAGACCCTATGCAGTCGTTCTCTTCGACGAGATCGAGAAGGCCCACCCCGACGTCTTCAACGTCCTCCTGCAGGTCATGGACGACGGCCGCCTTACCGACGCGAAGGGCCGCACCGTAGACTTCAAGAACACGGTGCTCATCATGACCTCGAACCTGGGAGCGGCCATGCTCTCGGGCGAGGCGCTCAAGACGGACCACGACTTCGAGATGGCCCGCGAGAGCGTGATGCGCATCCTCCGCGAGCACTTCCGCCCCGAGTTCCTCAACCGCGTGGACGACATTGTCATCTACCGCCCGCTCGGCCCCGCGCAGATCGGCCAGATCCTCGACATGCGCCTCAACGACCTGCGCAAGCTCCTCGAAGACCGCGCCATCTCCATCGAGCTCACGGAATCGGCCCGCCAGTTGATCCTCGCCGCCGGCTCCGACGCCGCCTACGGCGCGCGCCCCTTGAAGCGTGCCCTGCAGCGCATGGTCCAGGACCCGCTGGCGATGAAGATCCTCGACGGCGAAGTCCTGCACGGCGCGCACGTGCGGATCGACGCCGACCGCAACTCCAACCAGCTCGTCTTCGAGCCCATGGGCAGGGAAGCAATGGCGTGAGGACAGCGGTCAGGGATCTGTGATCAGGCTCCGCTTTGCGGAGCCTGTTTCACTCCAAAGCCGGCGCCGCATCAGCGGCCTTCCCCGATGCTGGCGGCCCGCGCAGCCCCTTGCAAGCTTCGTGCTAGACTACCGCTAAGGTTAGTTCATGAATAACGGCCACCAGCCCGCTACAAAGGCCGACCTTGCAGAGCTCGAAGGCAGCCTCAGCGCTGTCGTCCGCGACTCCGAGACCAAGCTCCTGACCGCATTCTACGAATTCGCCAAAGCCAACCAGCGGCGCCTCTCCGAACTGGAAGGCAGCGACGCCACGCTCAAACTCCGCGTCGGAAGCATCGAAGACCGGTTGCTTGAAGTCGAGAAACGCCTGAACATCCCTCCGGCAGCGTAGACCAGCCGTCGGCCCGTGTACCCCAAGTCTATTTTTTGAAACTCGGAAACGCAGGCGCCATCCTTACACCCTGTCACTCTGAGCGACCGGACGCTGAGCAAATCGAAGCGGTAGGGAGTCGAAAGCCTGCCCCGAGCCTGCCGAAGGGGACCTGCGGCTGCCCTTGCTACGCCGGGTGCCCAGGTCTCGTTCTTGAGACCTGGGAGGCGATGTAGCCCACAAATCGAATAAAAATTTACGCCGCCGATTTCCGCTCCGCTTCTTCCGCCTTCAGCAGCGCCTCATGAATAATCATCTTCAAGTAAGTCTGGTAGCGCAGCCCGCGCTTGGCGGCCTGTTCCCGTGCCTTGGCAATGTCTCCGGGATCAAGGCGAATCGTCGTGGTGGGCGTGAGCTTCGGCTCCTTGAAAGGAATACCCTTTTCGGCAAAGAGCCTGCGGATGCCGCCCGTGCGCAGCCGACCCTCCTTGGCGGCCTTTTCGAACTCATCGGCAATGAGTTCCTGATTCTCGAACCACCATTTCGCTTCTTCGTCTTCATTCGCCCACTTGGGTAGTTTGAATTCGTTCATTACTGTTCCGCCTTAAATGCGAGATAGAGTTGCTTGAATCGCCTAATCGGTTCGAATGCCGTTGCGACTCGAACTCTTCCGCTACGCATCGTAATCACGACCTGAAGTATCTTGCCCTCTGCCGTTTCGCCCAGATACGACCATCTGTCCTCACCCAGTTCGCTCTTGTCGTAGTCCATTTCAAAAGGGTCGCCGGGAATGACCTCCTCGGCTTCCTCCGGGAAAACATTGTGCTCGGCTAAATGCAGAATGTTCGCATCGTCCCTGTCGAACAGTTCGTCGTGCATGGCCCAACTTTCCAAGGCTCTTCAATCAGTGTAGCTATTCGGCAACTACTACTGCCGTAACTCCACCAGCGTAGCTCCTTGCCCGCCCTCATTCTGCGGCGCTTCGGCCACGCCCGCCACGTGCGGATGCGACTTCAAAAACTCCCGCACCCCCCGCCGCAAGATCCCCGCGCCATGCCCGTGAATCACCCGCACCCGCGGCAGCCCGGCCAGAAACGCCCGGTCCAGATACTTTTCCAGCTCCTCTGTCGCTTCATCCACCGTCCTCCCGATCAGGTTGATCTCCATGCGCATGTCGTCGGTGTTGGCGCTGGTCACGGTGACTTGAACGCCTTTCTGCTGCCGTGCGGCAGCTAGCGGGTCTGCCTTTGTCTGTCCGGAATCCCCTCCAAGACGCGAGGGCCCAAGACGCGAGGGCCCAAGACGCGAGGGCTCGGAGAGCTCGTCCCGTTTGACCCGCATTTTGATCGGCCCCAGCGCAACTTCAAACACATCCTTCTCCATCTCGCGCTGCACCACGGCTACTTTGTTCATCGATTTCAGCAGCACGCGGTCGCCGGGCGCGATGTGCTTCAGCACGTGCGGTTGCGCGTTCGCGTCGTCCGCATCCGCACCCGTCCGGTGCGCCACCACGGCCTGGTTAAAGCTCTCCTGAAACTCCCTGCGCAGCCGGTTGATCCGCCGCTCAGCCTCCTTCGAAAGCTTCTGCTGCGCCGCGCGGTCTTCGATGGCCCGCACGTTCTCCCGCATCTGGAACTCGAGGTCCTTGAGCAGCGAGGCGAGCTTCTGTTCGAGCTCCCGCACCCGCGTGCGCATCTCCTGGTCGCCCTCGCGCTCCAATCTCTTGCGTTCCTGGTTCAGCGCGTACTGTTCTTCCCGCGTCCGCTTCCGTTCCGCATCGAGCTCGGCCAACTCCTTGTGCAGCCGCTCCAGGAACCGCGCCACATCCGCCTGCTGCGACCCCAGCCTCTGCCGCGCCGCGGTGACGATCCTGGCATTCAGCCCCAGCCGCTCCGCTGTCTGGATCCCCGCCGAAGCTCCCGGCACGCCCATCTGCAGCCGGTAGTTCGGTGCCAGCGTGCGCTCGTCCACGCCCGCCGCCGCGTTCATCACCCCCTGCGTATTCGCCCCATACACCTTCAGCGAGGTGTGGTGCGTCGAGATCAGCGTCCACGCCCCGGCCTCCAGAAAGAAGCCGGCCACGGCAACCGCCAGCGCCGCGCCCTCCTCGGGATCGGTCGCCGACCCCAGCTCATCCAGCAGCACCAGCGACCGTCCATCGGCCAGCCGCGCCAGCCGGTCCAGGTTCGTGATGTGCGCCGAAAATGTCGACAGCTCCGCCTCGATCGACTGCGCGTCGCCAATATCGGCCAGGAACGTCGTAAACACTGGAAAATCCGCTGCCACAGCCGGCACGGGCACGCCTGCCTGCGCCATCATCGCCAGCAGCGCCGTCGTCTTCAGCGCAACGGTCTTGCCGCCCGTGTTGGGTCCGCTGATGATAAGCTGCCGCGCCTCCGCCGTCAGTTCCAGCGTCAGCGGCACCACATGCCCGCCCGTCGCCCGCAGATGCTTCTCGAGCAGCGGATGCCGCGCCTCCTCGAGCCGCAGCCGATCCTGATTAAAAGCGGGCGTGACGCAGCCAAAGGAACGGGCGAAGCGGGCGCGGGCCAGCAGGCTATCCACGAGCGCCAGCACGCGCGCGCCTTCTACGAGACTCTGCGCACAGGCCCCCACCTGCCGCGTGAGCGCGACGAAGATGCGGTGAATCTCCGCCTGCTCTTCCTCGATCAGCCGCACCAGCTCGTTGTTCTGCTCGATGGTTTCAAGCGGCTCCACGTAGACCGTCTGCCCCGACGAGCTTGCCCCGTGAATCACGCCGGAAACCCGCCGCTTCAGCTCGCTCCTTACCGGAATCACGAACCGCTCGCCGCGAATCGTGATCAGGTCGTCCTGGGTCGCGCCCTCGCCGGACAGCTTCCGCAGCGTCGTGCGCAGGCTCTCTTCGATCAGCCGCTGCTGCCGCTCCTGGTCCCGGCGAATGCGGTTCAGCTCCGGCGAAGCATCGTCGGCCAGCGACCCATCCGGCAGAATCTTGCGCTCGATCGATTCGGCCAGCGGTTTCAGATTTGCCGCCAGCCCCGCGGAAAGCTCGATCAACCCCGCCAGCCTGCCCTCCAGCCGGGCTGGCGGCGTCTGCATCAGGGTCTGCCACGCGGCCACATCGTGCGCCAGCCGCGCCACCGCCTGCAACTCCGCGGCCTCGAGCGCCGCGCCCTCGATCTGCGCTTTCGCGGCCAGTTGCGTCGGGTCAAAAAGCCCGCCCAGCGGGACCGAAACCTGCTCTTCGACGAGCAGCCGCACCTCGGCGGTCAGCCGATGCTGCCGATCGATCCACATTGCATCCGCCGAGGGCCGCAGCGCCAGAATCGCCTCGCGCCCCACGCTGGACGCGGCGAATCCGGCAACCAGCTCGACCAGGGGCCCCCACTCAAGCGCGGCCAGATCGGCGTGTTCCACCGGCTTCGGTATTGGATCGATCAGCGCCATCTTCACTCAACTTTCGACCACGCTCTATGGTATCGCCGGGATGCCTGTGCGCCCTCGTTCCCCCAAAATTCCAAAATTCCCGGGATATTCTCCCTTTTCGGCGCAAAATTGCTGTATACCTATGCTCCAGGGAGGCAACGTATGCTCCGCAGAGACTTCATCCGCCACTCGGTCAAGACCCTGAGCGCTGCCTGGCTCGCTAAATCCGCGGTGGCCCGCGCCGCCCTCGTCGATCCCGAGCCGCTCCCGAAAAAGTTCACCGCCCACGATGAGGTCGTCCTCGGCCACACCGGCATCCGCACCAGCCGCCTGGCCATGGGCTCCGGCACCATGGGCAGCGGCGGCGCGTCGGACCAGACCCGCATGGGCAAAGCCGCCTTCGTCAACCTCCTCCTCGACGGCTACCACGAGAACGGCCTGCGCTTCTTTGACGGCGCCGACTCCTACGGCAGCCACTTCGATATCGCCGCCGCCCTCAAGCAGATTCCCCGCGACAAGGTCACCGTCCTCACCAAGACCGACACCCGCAGCCCCCAGGGCGTCCGCGCCGACATCGACCGCTTCCGCCGCGAGCTCGGCGTCGACTACATCGACATTCTGCTCATGCACTGCATGATGGAAGACGACTGGACCACCCGCTACCGCGGCGTCATGGATGTGCTCTCCGAGGCCAAGGAGAAGGGCGTCATCCGCAACCACGGCTGCTCCTGCCACACCATCGGCGCCCTGCGCGCCGCCGCCGCCTCGCCCTGGGTCGAGGTCGACCTCGTCCGCCTCAACCCCATCGGATCGTATATGGATTCCGATCCCGAAACCGTGAAGGGCGTCATCGAACAGATGCGCGCGCAAGGGAAGGGTATTGTCGGCATGAAGATTCTGGGCCAGGGCGATCTGAGTGACCGGCCGGCCGAGGCTGTCCGCTACGCGCTCGGCAGCGGCGTGCTCGATGCCTTCACCATCGGGGCCACCTCGCAGCGCCAGCAGAACAATCTGGTGCAGTACATCGCGGCGGCCTGAGCCGGGCGCGGCTTTCGGAATCAGGGCTCGGCTTTCGGCCGCGGTTGCGGCTTCGGCTTCTTCGCCGGGCTCGACACCCCGATGCTCATCAGGAAGAACCCGAGCCCCTTGCGTAGCGTCTCCATCAGCTTCATCGCCGCCCGTCCTTTCGTCGTTACCGGCCGGAATCCCGCGCAGCCCCCACCTGGGAAGCGGCTACCTGCTCTTTGCCGGCGCCTCAAAAGGAGCCGCGGGCGCTGCCGGCTGCTCGCCCTCGACGAGGCGCACCGCCGCGGGGGGCAGCGGCTTGTTGGCGTTGGCCAGCAGCACGCTCACCTGCCACATCTGCGTATCGGTCAGAGCCTGCATAAACGACGGCATCCCCGTCAGCCGGATCCCGTTGGCCACCTTCCATTCGGTCTCGCCGGCCGGGTCGTCGCTTACGCCCACCACGTCGTTGTTCCTGTGCTTCTCCCAGAGCGGCGGCGCGGGCGGAAACATGTGCGCGCCGAACGCCGAAGGCTTGCCGTGGAACCCGTGGCACACGGCGCAGCGGCTGGCATAAATCTGCGCGCCGGCGGTCAGGTTGGCCTCGTTGACCTCAGTCGGCGAGGACTTCATCTCCCGGTCGATGCGGGCATTCATCGGAACGCTGGTGATCCACTTCTCCATCGGCAGCGGCGGATCGGCGACAGCTACCGGAGGCGTCCCGAACCGGAACCACGCCAGCACACCCGCCGGCATCAGCACTGCACCCAAAATCAGGCCCGCCAGAAATCGCCCCATGCCCGCTGCATCCTCCGCCGCCTTCATCCTACGGCATCGGGGAGCCTTTTCGCCCGCTGCGCGTCTAACCGGGAGTCCCGGCAGCCACAGAGCCCTCCGCTATGTGATTGAATACCTAGTGGGGGCAGCGCGCCGCGCGCGGCGGTGTGCTTCCGCAATCCCGTGGAGGAATTCCGATCAAGATGCGTTCTTTTTGTCGTTTTGCCTTTCTGCTGGCGCTCGCCGTTGCCGGCGTGCAAGCGGTTCCAGCCCAAAGTTCCAGCAGCAGTTCCCAGGCCTCTGCGCAATCCCAGTCTCAGTCCGGGCAGGTCCCGACCCTCAACCAGCAGGAGATGACGGTTCAGGACCGCATCCGCATGAGGCGCGAGCAGCGCCGCCAGCAGGCCATTCACGACACCTACGGGCACCTCTACGAGATCTACACCGCCATGGGTTACCTGCGCTTCACTCCCGGGCCCTCCCTGCAGCGCGTCACCCTTTACGGATGGGACACGGGCCTGACCCGCTATTACAACGTCCACCTCGGCGTCACCGCCGACGCGCGCGCCTACTACGGCACCGCCTACGTGGGCATCAACTCCCTCAATATCACCAAGCCCGCCATCAGCCACTACGACTTTCTCATCGGGCCCACCTACCGCTTCCTGTTGCTGCCCAAGTACTCGGTCGCGGGCCGCGTGATGGGCGGCTATGCGTTCAGCGATTTTTCCGGCGATACCAATGGCTCCGGTTCCACCGCTCTCGGCCTTTATCCCGACGGGGGCACCTACGCCATATCGGCCGACATCCTGGGCGAGTACAACGTGAGCCCGAGCCTTGCCGTGCGCCTGGGCGGCACCGACTACGTGACCGGCTTCGGCTCGACCATGCAGAACAGTGTCGGCTTTACCGGCGGCTTTGTCTTGCGCTTCGGAAAACAGTGAAAAAACAGGGAACAGGGCCAGTGATCGCCTTGCTCGCGGCATAGCCGCCTGCACCAGCTCTCCGATCGCCGGCCCCTGATCCCTGACCACTGTCCACTGTCCACTGTCCACTGTTCACTGCAGGATCGGAATCCCCGCGATCCGCTGCTGCCACTCGGCCGGCCCCGTCTGATGCACACTCGTGCCTTTGGCGTCCACCGCCACCGTTACCGGCATCTCCTTCACGTCGAACTCGTAGATCGCTTCCATCCCCAGGTCCCCAAATGCCATGAGCCGTGACCCCCGGATCGCCTTCGAGACAAGGTAAGCCGCGCCGCCCACCGCCATCAGGTACACCGCTCCGTACTCGCGGATCGCGTCGATCGCCTCCGGTCCCCGCTCCGCTTTGCCCACCATCCCCAACAATCCCGTCTCGGCCAGCATCTGCCGCGTGAACTTGTCCATCCGCGTCGCCGTCGTCGGCCCCGCCGGCCCCACCACCTCGTCCCTCACCGGATCCACAGGACCTACGTAGTAAATGAACCGGTCCTTGAACTCCACCGGCAGCTTTTCGCTCCGATTGAGCATATCGGTCAACCGCTTGTGCGCCGCATCCCGCCCCGTCAGCAGCTTGCCCGTTAGCAGCAGCACCTCGCCCGGCTTCCACGTCGCCGCTTCCGCGCGCGTCACCGTGTCCAGGTTCACCCGTCGCGCCCCGCTCACGTCGTAGGTCAGCTTCGGCCAGTCCTCCAGGCTCGGCGGATCCAGAAACACCGGCCCCGACCCATCCAGCACCACGTGCGCATGACGCGTCGCCGCGCAGTTCGGAATCATCGCCACCGGCAGGTTGGCCGCGTGCGTCGGGTAGTCCAGCACCTTCACGTCCAGCACCGTCGTCAGCCCGCCCAGTCCCTGCGCCCCAATTCCCAGCCGGTTCACCTTGTCGTAAAGCTCGATGCGCAGCTCCTCGGCCCGCGTCTTCGCTCCCCGCGCCTTCAGCTCCTGCATATCGATCGGGTCCATCAGCGAGGCCTTGGCCAGCAGCATCGCCTTCTCCGCCGTGCCCCCAATCCCGATCCCCAGCATCCCCGGCGGGCACCATCCCGCGCCCATCGTCGGCACCGTCTTCAGCACCCAATCCACAACCGAGTCCGACGGGTTCAGCATCGCAAACTTCGACTTCGCCTCCGACCCGCCGCCCTTGGCCGCAACCGTCACCTCCACCGTGTCGCCCTTCACCAGCTCCACCGACACGCACGCCGGCGTGTTGTCTTTGGTATTCTTGCGCGCTCCTGCCGGATCTGCCAGCACTGAAGCGCGCAGCTTGTTTTCCGGGTCCAGGTAAGCCCGCCGCACGCCCTCGTCCACCATCTCCTGCAGGTCCATCCGCGTCTCGCCCGGCCCCGGCTCAAACCGCGCGTCCATCCCCATCTTCACAAACGCCGTCACGATCCCCGTGTCCTGGCAGATGGGCCTGTGCCCCTCGGCGCACATCCGGCTGTTGATCAGGATCTGCGCAATCGCATCCTTCGCTGCCGCTGACTCCTCGATCTCATACGCCTTCGCCAGGTTGGTAATGTAGTCCACCGGGTGGTAGTAGCTGATGTACTGCAGCGCCCCCGCCACGCTCGCAATCAAATCTTCCTGCCGTATCATCGTCATATCGATTGCCCTCGAACTCTCTAGGTTAATGGATGCGCCCTGAACGTTGCAGACCAGGGCGAAGAGTGGGGACAGGGAGCCTTCGAAATTCGCCGTATACTCTAGCTGTAGCCGCGCGGTGTGCGAGAGGCGCGAATTGCCCACGATCAGCAGGTTTTACGGAATCCTGATTCAGATTTATTTCGGCGACCACGCGCCGCCCCACTTTCACGCGCTGTATGCTGAATTCGAGGCAGTCGTCGCTATTCGGACCCTGGAAGTGCTTCGAGGCGAGCTGCCCGCGCGTGCCTTGGCTCTGGTGCTCGAATGGGCTCAGCAGCACCGTATCGAACTGATGGAGGATTGGGAGCTTTGCGTCGCGAACCAGACACCCAACCCGATTCGCCCGCTGCCGTAGCCGACGAGGTCTCGCCGCGCTCGCCTTGGCGCGTAGCCAGGGTCGAGGCTCTTCCCGGCCACCGGCTGCGCGTCGTCTTCCTCGACGGCCTCACGGGAACTGTCGATCTCGCGCGCCTCGTCCATTCGCCGCACGCCGGCGTCTTTGCCGCGCTGATGGATGAAGCGCTTTTCGCCCAAGTCCACCTCGAGCATGGAGCGGTCGCCTGGCCCGGAGAATTGGACTTGGCTCCCGACGTCATGTACGATTCCATCCGCGAGCACGGGGAGTGGCGCCTGTAGCGGAGCTCCCCGCGGATAAACGCGCCGCCTCCATTTGCTCACCCGTGCAGCGACAAAAAAATCCCCGCAATCGTCGCGCTCATCAGGTTCGACAGCGTCCCTGCAATCACCACCCGCACCCCGTACCGCGTAACCTCCGACCGTCTCTCCTGGTCCACCGCCGAGAACCCTCCGATCAAGATCGCGATCGACGAAAAGTTCGCAAACCCGCACAGCGCGAAGGAAAGAATCGCCAGCGTGCGCGGGTCCAGCACCTGCAGCCCCGCCGTCGTCACGCTGGCCGCACCCTTCAGATACGGTGACAGGTTGGCGTACGCCACAAACTCGTTCAGGATCATCTTCTGTCCCAGAAAGTTGCCCGCAATCTGCGCGTGGTTCCACGGCACGCCGATCAGCCACGCCAGCGGCGAAAACATCACTCCCAGCAGGTATTCGAGCGTCCACTGCGGGTGCCCGAACCATCCGCAGATGCCGCCCACAATCCCATCCGCCAGCGCAATCAGCCCGATAAACGCAATCAGCATCGCCCCAACATTGAATGCGATCTGCAACCCCACCGTCACGCCCGATGCGGCCGCATCAATGATGTTTGCCGGCCGGTGCTCGTCGAAGTCCACGTGCTTGAACTCCACCGCGCTCTCTTCCGTCGTCGGGCAAATGATCTTCGCAAACAGCAGCCCGCCCGGTATCGCCATGAACGACGCCGCTAGCAGGTACTCCATCTTCACGCCCAACCCCGCGTACCCCGCCAGCACCGAACCCGCCACGGACGCCATCCCAGACGACATCACCGCGAACAGCTCCGATCCCGTCATTCTCTTAATAAATGGCTTCACCATCGCCGGCATCTCGCTCTGGCCCAGGAAAATCGTCGAAGCCGCCGAGAACGATTCGATCTTCGTCACCCCGATCGCCTTCTGGAACACCGTTCCCAGAATCAGCACCACCCACTTCATCACCCCGATGTAATAGAGCACCGAGATCAGCGAGGTCACAAAGATAATCGCCGGCAGCACGCGGAACGCGAACACAAACCCCGTGTTCCCGAAGATCTCAAACATCTTTGCCGAAACCAGCCCGCCGAACAGGAACGCGATCCCGCTGTTGCCATAGTTGAGCACCTGGTTCACCGCGTTGGCCGCGCCGCCCAGAATATCCTTGCCCAGCGGTACAAACAGCACAAACGCGCCAATGGCGATCTGCGACAGCAGCGCCGCAATCACCGTGCGTGGCCGAATCAGCTTGCGATTGGTGGAAGCGACAAAGGCAATCAGCAGCAGAACCATCATCCCCAGCACGCTGCGCAACACAACCATCGAACTCTCCTCTTCGGGGAAAGGGCGTTGGTCCTCAATTGTTACATAGCGTGTGCGCGGCAACATGCATCGGCGCCCGTCGAACTGCAAGCTTTCTTTTCCCCCGAAGCAATTCAGAGCAATCGCATGAACATTTGTTGTTGGCGATCATGGCTTCATTTTGTGCGCGCCGTAGGCGCAATGTTTGTTAGCCCCGCGCTTCAGCGTGGGGAATGAGAGAGCAAAAAAGCGGATCAGCCCCGTAGGGGCGGCGCGCTCTGCAGAAACTCCTGCGATTGCCATTGAAGTTACCGTTGACTCCCCGCGCGCCGGCAGAGTATCAAGGCAGAGCGATGAAGATTCCCCTTCTTGCTTTCCTCTGCGCATCCGCCCTGGCTCTCTCCTCATCCACACTCAACGCTTCCGCGCGGCCCCAGTCTCCCGCAGGCGCGCACACCAGTCCCGCTCAGGCCGGCCGCATCGCTCTCGACAACTACCTCGACAACATCGCCGCCGGCTACATCGCCCGGCGCGACGCCGCCGTCGCCTCCATCCACACCCGCGCCGCGGCCATCGCCCGCCAGCAGCACGTGCGCGCCACGCTGATGTCGCTTATCGGCGCACTACCCGCGCGCACTCCGCTCGACGCGCGCATCCTTGGCGAAACTCACGCCAATGGCTTCAGCATCCGCAAGCTCCTCTTCTACAGCCAGCCCAACTTTCCCGTAACCGCGCTGCTTTATCTGCCCGACGGCCCGTCCGCGCCCCACAGCCGCCCCGCCATTCTCATCTCGCCCGGCCACGTCCCCTCCGGAAAGCTCAGTGACGCCTCCACGGCCGCACTCTTCGCACTCAACGGCTTCGTCGTTCTCTCTTACGATCCCATTGGCCAGGGCGAGCGCCTGCAATATCCCAATCCCGACAAGCCCGGCACAACCCTCGCCAAGGCGCCCACCGGTGAACACGCTGAAGCGAGCATCCAGCCCATGCTCCTCGGCGACACCTTCGCCCGCTACGAGCTCTGGGACGCCATGCGCGGCATCGACTATCTCGCCAGCCTCCCCGCTGTCGATCCCCACCGCATCGGCGCTCTCGGCTGTTCCGGCGGCGGCACCATCACCGCGCTCCTCGGCGCTCTCGATCCCCAAGTCGCCGCCGTGGGCACTGCCTGCTACATCACGTCATTCGATGCCCTCTTGCCCACACTCGGACCCCAGGACGCCGAGCAGTCCACCCCGCGTTTCATCTCCTCGGGCCTCGATTTCCCCGACTGGATCGAACTCGCCGCGCCGCGTCCCTACGCCGTCATCTCCACTTACTCCGACATGTTCCCCTTCGCCGGCGCCCGCGCCACTGTGATTGAAGCCCGCCGCTTCTACTCGCTCTTCAACCCCGCGGCTGCTGGCACGCCCACAGGTAGCGCTCCGCCCTCCGTTCCACCCACGCCTACCGAGCCCGCGCTGAACGCCGACACCACCAACCACGTCCCGCTCGATGCACCTCTCCAGTTCATCACCGGTCCCGGCCATCACGGAGCCCTTCGCCCCATCATGGGCAACATCGTCGCCTTCTTCATGCGCCGGCTTGAGCCCGGCTCGGACGCCGATCATCCCAAGATCCCGCCCGCCTATCTCCAACCCGGTCCGCAAAACGCCCTCGCCCAACTCCCCAAAAGCGCCTTTCAGGTCACCGCTACAGGCCAGGTCTCATCGAGCTATCCCGGCTGCGCCACGGTGCACTCGCTCAACCTGGCGCGCGCGGAGCGCATCCTTCCCGCGCACCGCCCGTTCCTGAGCGCCCCGGCCCTCGCCCGCGCCATCCGCTCTGAAACCGGCGCAGACGCCCGCCCCGGCGCCGCAACCTACATGCCCGCCGCGTTAGCCGCGCCGTCCGGCCCCTTCGTAGTCTCCGCCGATGGATTCGATCTCCACGGCAACCTCGCCGTCCCAAGCGCGCCAGGCCGGCATCCCGCCGTCCTTTTCCTTGTTCCTTTTTCCATCGACGAGGACAACCCCATCGCCCGCGCCAACAAGGCGCGCTTCGATGCGCTCGCCGCCGCCGGCAACGTGGTCCTTGCCCTTAGGCCCCGCCCCTCGCCTCCGGGCTGGGACGATATGAAGACCCCGCTCGTCGGTCCCTTCTATCTGCTGAGTCTCCGCGCCGATCTCGTCGGCCGCACCCTCATCGGCCTGCGCGTCGATGACGCCATCCGCGCCGCCGATTATCTCGCCGCCCGCGCCGACGTCGATCCCCGCAGCATCTCCGCCGTAGGCAGCGGCCACATGGGGCTCGTTCTCATGCACGCCGCGGTGCTCGATCCGCGCCTCAGCCACATCGCCGTCGACCACGTGCTCTCAAGCTACCGCAGCCTGCTTCAGGCGCTCATGCCCATCGGCGAGCCGGAAGACCTGATCCCCGGCGTCCTGCGCGTCTACGACATTCCCGATCTCACCCACGTCCTGGGAAGCCGCCTCACCGAAACCGACCCGCTCCCCGGCGCCGCCGACCTCAGCCAGACCTCCACGCCCCTCGCCACACTCGAACGTGGGCCGCGATGATTCGCCTTAAACGCGCTGCGTCTACCGCCCGGCGGGGTCGCTGCCCTTGTCGGTCTTGAGCAGCGTCTCCGTCAGGCCCGTGTCGTGAGGATTGCCCGGCTTCACGTGCTCGCCGGCTTCCATCTCCGTGCTCGCCAGCAAAAACGCGCCAATCCCCTTCGGATCATTGTTCACCGTCTTCTCGCCGACGTAGTACGCGTAGCTCCCATCGCGATACGGCTTGCCGCCCAGCCCCGCGCTCTTCACCGTGCCCGTCAGCGAAACCTCGCCATCCGCCCCGGTGGTCACAAAGCGGCTCAGAACTCCCGCGTATCCCCGCTTCGCATTGTCCATATAGCTCGCGGGCAGATACCCCAGCCGCACCGCGCGCACAAACGCGTAGACAAACATGCACGACGCCGAGGCCTCCAGGTAATTGCCCTCGGCGTCCGGCTTGTTTAGCACCTCGTACCAAAGCCCCGTCTTCGGGTCCTGGTAGCGCGCCACTGCCGCCGCCAGCTCCGTCAATTGCGCCTTCAGCGTGGCGCGTCCCGCGTCCTCCGCGGGGAAGTCCGGCAGCGTATCCACCAGCGCCATCATGTACCACCCCACGCCGCGCGCCCAGAATGCAGAAGAATCCCCCGTCTTCGGGTTCGCCCACCGTTCCTTCTTCGACTCATCCCATCCGTGATACAGGAGCCCCGTCCGCTCGTCGTGCACATGGGTGTAGATCAGATTGAACTGCAGCGCGATATCGTTGAACGCCTCCGGATGCGGAAACGACGACGCATACTCCGCGTAGAACGGCTCCGCCATATACAGCCCGTCCAGCCACATCTGGTTGGGGTACCGTTCCTTGTGCCAGAACCCGCCTCCCGGCGTCCGCGGCTGCTGCTGCAGCTGCTCGAACAAAAACGTCGCCGCCTTCGCGTAGCGCTTGTCCAGCGTCACCCGGTAGAGCAGCAGAAGCTGCCGCCCCAGAAGGATATTGTCCAGTTGATGCTCCGCCGGCACGTAGGTTGAGATCGTCCCGTCCGCGTTCACAAACTGGTCCACCGAGCTCCTGATGTAGTTCAGGTAGCGCGGATTCTCGGTCGCGGTCCACACCGCGTCCATGCCTTCGAGTAGCGTTCCCAGCTCGTAGTTCCACGACCACTTCGCGCCCGCCGGCGCAAACCGTCCATCCGGCCAGCGCCTGATGGCCGCATTCGCCATCCGCTGCGACCAGGGCAGGGGAGCGGTCTGTGCCTGAACAGCAAGGGCAGCGGCAACCAAAGGGAAGATCGCAAACTTCAAAAGGCTTTTCGGTTTTCTCATCCGGGCTCCGAAGACTCCAGGGCGCAACTTCGCTGAGCCCGCCGAGGCCGCGCTCTGGTGAGCGCTGCCTTCACTCTATCCCCCGTACCCCTTGCGCTACCAACTCAACTTTCACGCCGCCGGCCCGCGATTTGGGTTCCCGCCGCGCAGCCTTCTCTCGACAGGCGCGATTGACACGCGCCCGCCCAGCCCCTATTGTGGACTGAAGCTTGAAAGCGCGGCTTCCCCGCATTCGCTTCCACAGCACATCCGCAAAAGACTGAGAGGCAATCCGATGCGAGTCCTGACCCGAGTTCTGTCTGCATGCGCCTTCACCGCCCTGGCCGTGGCGCCGGCCCTCTTTGCCCAGGCGCCCTCCGCCGCGCTGCCACCCGCCGCCACGGCAAACCCGGTGGTCTGGAGCGCCCAGATGTATTACGCCCGCGAGTCGAAATACATCGTGGCTGCGGCCGATGAGATGCCCGCTGACAAATACGGCTACCACCCCACGCCCGATCAGTGGACCTTCGGAAAGATCGTCTCGCACATCGCCCAGTCCAATGGCGGCCTGTGCAGCGCCATCTCGGGCACGCCCGCCCCCGCCGCATTGCACGTGAGCGAATCCGCCTCCAAGCCCGACCTCATCGCCGCGCTCAAGGCCTCATTCGATTTCTGCGGTTCAGCCCTCGACGGCGCCACGGACGCCAGGCTCGGCGACACGATTACCCTCTTCCGCGGCAGGCAATTGCCGCGCGCGGCGGCGCTGCTCGCGCTCACCGCCGACCTTCCCGACCACTACTCGCAGATGGCCAGCTACCTCCGCCTCAACGGGATGCTGCCTCCGTCCGCGCGGCCGATGAAATAACGGCAATTTGCACCGAGCTCAAATGCGAACTCCGCCGCCCTCAATTCGCCCTGGGCGACTCCGCTACCAATCGCTGTTCCGGCTGCGGCTTCGCCGGCGTCGACTGCTGCTGCCCGTTGGCCGGCGCGGTCTGAGCGCTGGATGGGGCCGTCTGCTGCTGCGATCCATTCGCTGGCGCAGACTGCGAAGTCGCCGCAGCCGGCTTTGAACTGGCCGGAGGCGCGGCCGGTGGCTGCACATCCGGGTTCTGTCCCAGTTGCGTGCTGTCGTCCTGCGTATCCTTCGGGAAGTACACCGGCCTCATCACTCCAACACTGTTCTTGTCGCTATCCTGCGGCAGGCTTTCGCCCGCCCCGCGGAGCGTCGGAGGCGGCGCCGGAGCCTCCGTATTCGGGTCGCGCTGCACATCGCCTTCCTGCATCGGCCTCCGGTTCGACGCTTCCACCACCGGCTTGCCGCTCTCCATCATCAGCGGCGTCACCACGTCCTTGGTGAATATCTCCAGCGGCTGCCCTACCCGCGCAATCTCCACCCGGATCACCCGGTTCCCGTTGACGCGTACGAACTCCACCGTCTCCGGCGGTCTCCCATACATCCAGATCGTGACCGGCATCTGGTCGTCGACCTCGCGGTACTTGTTCACCGGATCACCCTTGGCAAACTGCACCATATCCGTCGTCATCCCCACCCATACCTCGTGGTCCAGGATGGCCTTCTTCAACGGCGCCGGCAGCGTGTCCGTAAATGCCTCGATGGGCGTCTTCACGTTGAACGAGATCAACGGCGCCAGCAGATTCTCTACCTCCTGCGACGTCATCTCGGGAACGCGGCCGGGGAATGCGAGCGTGAGGCGCGCGCCGGTAGGAACGTCATTGGCGCTGCCGGCGATGGGCTGGTCCATAGTCGGGTCGTCATAGGGACCGCCCATGCCGATCTGGACATGCCGCAGGAACCGGTGCTTCGGGTCCGGACCGCCGTTCAGGTCGAAGACGATCTTCGACCTGTCGATATTCACGTTGGTGATCACCAGCCGGTCCCCCGGCTTGGCCGACAGCCCATTCACCGTCGCCATATTCAGGTAGGCCTCGCCCGCCGGCTCCAGCTTACCGTTCGCTTCGAGCGTGATCCCCTTGTGCCCGCGCGGAAACGGCCGCATCGCAAACCCCTGCTCCGACTGCAGCGCCCGGATCAGCATCAGCCGCGTCTTGGGGTCAAGCTCCTGCTTTGAGAGATCGATGTGCGTCGGCGTCACCTGCGCGTACCGCCGGTCCACCGGGCCGCTCACCGCTACGGGCCCCTTGCCGCTTGTGTCGATCGTCAGCACCTGGCCGCGCGCCGCGCCGCCCGCCAGCAGCACTCCTGCGCCGCATCCAGCCGCCAGCCAAAGGAGCGCTCGTCCGCCCCGTCGGCCGCCCGTTTCCGTGCTTTTCGGTAGAGATCGCTTGCTCATGGGGGCCTCCCACGTCTACCAGTAGCGTTGGGCAAAAGATAGCCCCGTTCGCGGCAAAACGCAAATCGGTCCCCGCCCCACCCTGCAAAAGCTTTCGATCCGGTGGGAAAGCGGCCGGATCCGCAGTCACTCCTGGGAATCGGCCGGGCGTTCGGCCTGAACGCGTTCCGCTGAGGATTCAGCCCTGGCGCCGTTGCTCGTATTGGGTGAAACGCCGGTCTCCGGGTGCCCCTCGAGCCCGGCGCCAGACCCGCTCCGGTCCGCCGTCCCCGCGGCTGGCGCAATCTGCACCAGCATCGGCCCCGTCGCCTGCGCAGCTCCCACCGCGGCCTCATGCTGGGCCCGCCCCGCCGCCTCCAGGTCCACCGGAATCCCCGCCGGTTCCAGCACCGGCGCGTTATACCGGAAGTCCAGCTCCCGGGTCGCCGCATACACCAGCGGCAGCGCCAGCAGCAGCAGCCCAAACGTGATCCACGTTCCGTCCAGCCCAAACCCGCCGCCCGTCGCCCAGAACGGTCCCATCGGGTTGCCCTGCACTACCGGCGACTTGTCGTCGATCCCCGTCACCGCCAGCCCGAAGATCAATGCCCGGCTCGCCTTCCAGCCGAAGTTCAGCCCCCAGCTCACCCACAGCGCCCGTGTGCGCAGGTAGGCCGTCGCCAGCACCAGGCTCAGCAGCACGCTCACGGCGATGCTTGCCCGGCTCGTTCCCGGCCGCAGCGCCTGCACAATCGCGTAATACGCCGCGAAACCCAACGCCGCCCCCAGCGGCCCCACCGCGTGCGCAAACCGCTGGAACCCATATCCACGGAACGCAATCTCCTCGCCCAGCGCCAGCAGCGCAAAGAATCCCGTATCCGCCGCCAGCCACTCCCACGACCCGGCCCGCGTCGAGAGCACAATCGCAATCCCGCCAAAGATCACCGCCGGAATCACGCACGCAATCGCGATGCCCCACCCCAGCGCCAATCCCATCCCCGCCTCGCGCGGCCAGCCCTTCCGCAGCGGCAATCCCTGTTCGCTCACGGGCTGCAGTTGCCCGTTGAACCAGAACCCCATCGCCGCGTAGCCCAGCAGCAGCAGGAAGACCAGCATCGCCTGGTCGGTCAGCGGCGCCCACGGCCCCGGCGCCAATCCCTCGGCCCCGCGCCGCGCCAGCACCTGCGCCACGAAGAAATACAGCACCGCCACCACGAATTGCGCATAGGCGCGCAGCCGGCCGTCGGCGGTCGCGGGCGCACTCATGCGCTCTCGCCTTCGCGATCGGCCCCCTGCGCGCTATCCCACCGGATCGATCCCACTTCCACCATCCGAATGCGTATTCGTTCGCCTGACGCCTGCGCCGGAGTCACCCTTCCGTATAGAACTGCCCGATCTTGCGGAACTTGCTTTGTCGCGCCGCCAGCAGCGCGTCGATCGGCATCGACAGCAGCTCCGTCATGTGCTTCCTGAGCGCCGCCGTCAGAGCCTCAATGCCCGAATCGCGGTCAATATGGATGCCGCCGCCCGGCTCGCTCACAATCTCGTCCACGCATCCCAGCGCCATCGCGTCCGCGGCTGTCACCCGCAGCGCCGCCGCCGCCCGGTCCTTGTGCACAACATCCCGCCACATAATCGCCGCCGCGCCCTCCGGCGGAATCACCGAGTAGATCGCGTTCTCCAGGATCAGTACCCGGTCCGTCACCGCCAGTCCCAGCGCCCCGCCCGAGCCGCCCTCGCCCGTGATCACCGCAATCGTCTGCGTCCGCAGTCGCGCCATCTCCCGGATGTTGCGCGCAATCGCCTCGGCCTGCCCGCGCTCTTCGGCGCCCAGCCCCGGATACGCCGCCGTCACGTCGATCAGCGCAATCACCGGCCGGCTGAACTTCTCCGCAATCTTCATGCACCGCAGCGCCTTCCGGTACCCCTCCGGGCTCGGCATCCCAAAGTTCCGCCGGATCTTTTCCTTCGTCGTCCCGCCCTTGCGGATGCCGACCACCATGACCTCGGCGCCGTCCAGCCGCGCCATCCCGCACGCCACCGCCTCATCGTCGCCAAACGCGCGATCCCCGTGAATCTCGCTGAAATCCGTGAAGATCCGCTCGATCAATTCCATGGGATTCGGCCGCTGCGGGTGCCGCGCCTGTTCAACTCTTTTCCATGCCGGCGATACCGCCTGCGCCTGGCTGCTGACTCCTGTTTCCTGTTCGCTCATCGCCGCCTTAGGCCCTCGGCAGCCTGCTGCCGCCAGCCCTCCAGTGATTCTACGGGCCACGGCCCCTTGTAACAAATACTTCCGCACCACTCGCCGGGTAATTGCATTTCAAGATAGGGGAAGATTTTGTCTTGAAAGGGCACGGCTTTAGCCGTGCCGAAAAAGGGCGGAATAGAAAGACTTGGGCTTTAGCCCCCGAGGCATGGTTTTGCGGGAAGCTAAAATACATCGCTCAGGAGCTAAAGCCGTGCCCTTTCAAGGCCACTACCGTTCGCGATCTCAAGTCCAAATGCGATTGCCCTGGCACCACTCGTCTCTACCGTTCAATTCCCGAGACCCGAAGTGTCCCGAGACCTGAAGTGCGCCCACTACACTGGAAGCGCGGAGACCCCTTGCCCCCAGCCATCGAGTTCCGAGAAGTCTCCTACGCCGTCGCCGATACCCGCCTGCTTCTCGATCGCGTCTCCTTCTCC
>Ga0335072_10001782_pt1 | contig 34246 bp, 44 predicted proteins | sample Lox_Sample_21_FD_206725 | JGI IMG/M metagenome (GOLD analysis project Ga0335072, IMG submission 206725) | Soil microbial communities from Loxahatchee National Wildlife Refuge, Florida, United States - Lox_Sample_2.1 | ecosystem: Environmental > Terrestrial > Soil > Wetlands | place: USA... | reverse complement strand
AACAGCGAGCCGTCGGGCGAGAAGGCCACCGCGTGCACCCAATCAGTGTGGCCCTCCAGCTTCTGCACTTCTTGCCCCGTGCCCGCGTTCCACAGCCTGACCGTCTCATCACCAGAGGCCGACACCAGCAGCGAGCCATCGGGCGAGAAGGCCACCGCGCGCACCGAATCGGTGTGGCCCTTCAGCTTCTGCACTTCCTGCCCCGTGCCCGCGTTCCACAGCCTGACCGTCCTGTCGCCGGAGGCCGACGCCAGCAGGGAGCCATCGGGCGAGAAGGCCACCGCGTACACCCAATCGGTATGGCCCTCCAGCTTCTGCACTTCCTGCCCCGTGCCCGCGTTCCACAGCCTGACCGTCCTGTCGCCGGAGGCCGACGCCAGCAGCGAGCCGTCGGGCGAGAAGGCCACCGCGTGCACCAGATCGGTGTGGCCCTCCAGCTTCTGCAGCTCCGGACTCCACATTGCTGGAGTGATCGGATACCTCTTTAACCATGCCGGAATCCGGCCACAGATACTCTTCACTATACTGGTCTGTGGTGTGAAAATGATGGCCGACGAATGAATCTGAAGTGGTGCAAGATCGGCGATGTATCGGTTAGCAAGGACAAATCGTCGCGCGTCTTCAAGAAAGGATGATAAATGAGTGGAATTGTTTACCTGCCCACCATGTATCAGTCACTTCTCTCTAGAAATCCGTTCTGGAAGGTCACTTACCGATACAAGTGATTGCAATACGCCTATGTATCCAATGACCTCAGCAAGCCTATTCATTAGACTCAAAGCTTCAAGCCAGTGCAGGAAGTGCTCCCGCAAGAACACGTACACTTCGTCATCGTCACGAATCTGAACCTTGCTATACTGTGCATGGTGTACCCAGTACTGGCATGCGTACTGAAGTGGGGGTGAGAGGTGCTCATTAATGACAATCGGGTCAATCTCTCGTCGTTGCTGCCCGGGATAGCTGAGGTTGCACAAGTTCTCTCGCAGACCACCGGGCCCTGACAACAATTCTAGACATTTAGTAAGTAGCATTCGATGGGTGGCTGGGCCGTCTATTCCAAAAGGTTGATTTCGAAGTTTGTCACTCAACAGGAACTCGCTGAAGGACAGATGTAGGGTCCGCACTGGTGTCTCAGGGTCGGCAGGAACACACAAAACAGAATGTAGTGGGCGCAGGCGGAGTCCAATAGTGCCACGATTCATATTCAGAAGGGCTGCCAAGGACATCACGGAAAGCGGTTCAGCAAGAGTGACAATCGATCCAACAATCATCCGAAACTCCTGGTACAGCTTCTCCTCGTCACGCGAGTCACTCAACGTCGCTGACAGTTGTGTAAGCACGGGAAGGTAGGTTTGTTCCATCTGCTCCAACTGCCCCATCTCTTGAAAATGTAAGACCTCCTCCAGCCGTTCTTGAGGGTTGAAGTTGAAATCACCAACGTAACGATACACAGTCGCGGCAACGATAAAGAGAGGAACGGCCATATCGACTAGAGCTTGAAGGACCTTATCACCCGGCCAGTCAAGACCGAGTAGGATATCTAAAGGCGGGTCAGCATTGTAATCCTTCCGAATTTCTGAAAATGCATCCTTCAGAAAAGTAGAGATGTCATGCTGAACGGTTGCTCGGGGAACTTCAACTTCATCATGTAAAACCAGGTCATGATGAGCGTCGATAGACATTTTCTTGAACTTTTGCAGAATAGGCAGATCGGGACGGCTTGTTAGGAACAGCTTGAGACGAATAGTCGTGATTTGAGGTAGTTGAGACCACAAGTCAAGAATGACTTCAATATCACGGTTTTTCTCACACTCATCCAAAGCATCCACAACCACTATAAAGGTCGGACAACTACTAGTAGCGATGTTGACTTTTTGTAATGGCTGATAAATCAACTTGTCGAATTGTTCACCCAACGCTTTGTCAAAAATGGAAGGATCGGAAGCAATGACTTCTGCGACAAGACTATCCAGCCCGGGTATCTTCAACACGAGATCTCGGGTGATGGTGGAAAAGAATCGAGAAGCGGACCCTCGATCGCCTTCACCTCGCTTAAAGAAGAAGCTGGCACCAAGATCAACGAGTCTATGACGACCTTGACCGGTTAACCACTTTGCAAGAGTCCAAGAGATGGTCGACTTGCCCGTGCCCGCCATGCCGTTGAGCCAGAAGATGTTCTTGCTGTGGGGCTGTTGGGCCCAATCTTGAATTTGATGCAGCACTTCGACTCTGGTGGCAGGATGACAGGTTGTGTGATCTTGGTCATAAGAGTTGAACATTGCTCCTTTAGCATATGGCAATTTGTCCAAGTCAAGCTTGATCTCAATTCGGTTCAACGACTCTTGGATATTATGTAATTTTTCGAGCTCCTCAAGCACCCTCTTTAAATCTCGCTTAAGCTTTTCAGTGCGTTGTCGATCTTGCGCGTTCAAGGTGCGGTCGCAATTCCTCGCATCGATCTCGACATTCCTTCCGAGCTGGTCGCACTCCTGTTCGAATTCCTGGACATCACTGTCTTGCCAGAAAGCATTCAATGTGCGTCGAAATGATGGAGTCTGGTAAATTTGGATGGCTCGAGCTAGGAACTGGAGGATGCGTGCATACAGTTTCGTCATGGCAGTCTCAAAGTTAGTTCGTGTCAGTGACGCAGGCAGCTCATGCAAGAAGTGCATATACGCCTTCAGTCGATTCGCCATGTACAAGGCGGTCTCGCATCCAACTAGTAGGGATGTCATTTGGTTCCCCTCGGACACGGCAGCCTGTAGATTAAAACGTCAGATCGGGTAGGCTTGGGTTTAGGAGAGAGGATTCTTACCTCGAGCAGCAAGCGAATGCCGGCCCACGGCAAGCCGGCATGCACAGGGTCAACATTGACAACAACATCGCCCACCTGTTTAACTCGGTTCAGCCAACATATCACCTTGTCCGCCTCCTCTTTTAGAATGAATTCTCGGCCAGCAAATGTAACCCTCCACCTCTTCTCCAGGCAGTGGCGTTGCTTCTCTTGAGCCGCAGCTAAGGCCTGCTCCAGTGCCAAGTTGACGTCGCTAGAGTTTGGAAGTATGTGATCTTGAAGGGTTGCCCGATCGCGATGCGAGAGTTGTTTGAGCGCATCGTCTAGTAGATTATGGCTGAAGGAGGGGTTGGAAGTTGGCTGCTGTGACGGGGGAACGCTGGTGGTTGGCGAATAAGCCGCAATCAGTCCAGCTGATGATAGACTCGAAGACAAAATCTGTGTCGATGATGAGCCCGGTGACTGAGTTGTGGATGATATAAGTGCCTGGCTCGACAACTGCGCTGACAACGGGGATGAAGCGCTGCTTGCGGGCCTAAAGCGTTTTCGAAAACGCTCCGTTATGCTAAGCTTGACGGGGTGCACGGGGACCCCGCTCATATTTGATCGTGTTTCATAAGCATACCAGATATTGGAAGGAATTGCACATTTCAAATTCCTGAATCACAACTCTAATGTTCGGAAAGGGAGAAATTGTCGATTTTCGACTGAGATTGGTCAGGCTGCGAGCTGTCATAGCCATTCTCGGCGGGCTCGGTCGCCAAGACCCCACCAGCCCCAGAGCCTCAATAAAATCTGCCCCGGGCTCTGCTCTCAGTCTAGGGTGATGCCGCCTGGGGCTCGTGAGACCGTCGGGTGAGCCGGGTTGAATCTCACCTAAAATCTCAATCCTAGATTCCTGGCATTGCTTTTCAGGTAGCAGGCCCGCAGAAAGGCGCCAAAAAGCACTGAGGTACTGCACAAAGCCGCCATTTAACCGGCCAAGCTCTTTAACTCACAAATGTATGTCGCTGTAACTCATACAATGTGATCCTAAACATTTTTCTGCTCGTCACTCCCACACTCATGCATCCTTGACTCTACACCTCATAACTGAAGAGGTTTTCTACGCTTCCGACAATGTAGAAATGATTCTCCTGGTATTTATGACAGTCAGCTCGCGTCAAAGCCGAGACCAGCCAATCCTATACTCAATGATCGCTGTTAACTTAATATGAACAGGTATCCCTCAACCGCCAAGATCCTGCTTCAGCTCGATATCTATGGTCTACCTTCCTGCATGCTATTTGTGCACTCGGCGTTCATGACCTTGTGAGTACGAAGACTAGCCTGCCAGCTTTCCCGTCGTCTCCAATCGGTCTTTCCAGCTCCTGTCCCTCGTACCCGCCAGACCTGACCAGCTGCTCAATAACGAAACTGCCTCAAACATTGTTTAGAAGACAAACAGGGAGTGTCTTTTTTGGTCTCTTCGAAAGAACTGTTGCTTGAAGCACAGCTCTGAGGTTCGATACGGTACATAGATACATCCCACACAGATAATAATATGTACATTGCTACACAAGCCTGCGCTGGCAAGACTCACTCACTACGGCCTGTACCCTCGCGTAAAAAAGTTTCGATCCAAAGAGACGCGCCAAACTGAAACAAATCTGCCTACAGGTCACCCCTCTCCAGGCCTAGGGTGAGGCCGCCCTGAGCGCGCTAGACCAGCGCAGGAATTGGGTGAGCCGAAAATGAGCCAAGGGGTGACAAGTTCATTCTCATCACGTACTACTTACTAAGCGTCCAGTCAAACATTCTCGAATGAGACTCTTAATAAACTTGAGCGTTGTCAGGGTCCGATATGAGAGAATCTCCAGTGCGCTTGAAGCGGAGGCCGATTTTGAGCGCAACATTCAGAAAATATGAAGCGATGGATTCTGCATTCGGAAATGACTTGGTTGGCGACCCTTCTTAGTGGCTTTTGGGACTGGTCGTTGGCTCTTTGTGGTTGAGGCTGTGAGACACTGCCACGCACACATGCGCTAGGCTGGTTGTGTGCTGCTAGTGATTTTCGAAGACAGTCATTCACTGAGCAATAGGATGCGTTCGGGTTATCTAGTACTTGTTAAGGCTGCGTGGGCTCTGTGCAAGGCAGAATCGATGAGGGGTTGCGTGTCCCAAGTCAGAGGCTCAGCTATTCCTTTTCAGCACGATCGGGTAAAGAACACTGCAAGGCTCCGCATCCCCTCTTGTCATTTTTCATACTCCGATTCTACTTAAAGTCAGACAAGAGCTTTCTTTTTCTTTCCTCTCAGATTGCAATTGCGATTATCACCACAGTTCGGCTGCGCAGAAAGAAGACATCTACCTCTAGTGCGAGAATGGAGGACCGCCCGTTGCTCCTCGCCCGCTCAGGGAATATCGTCAGCGAATGTGAGGCTCCAGAGCTACTCAACGAAACACCAGAAAACCCATATATCATCGATGATTTCCTCGACGATAAAGTGAGAAACTCCTCAGAAGTATCTGCCATACACAAAGAGGTCTTGAATGCCGTTCAAGGGCATTATGGCCCAGACTTGCAAAGTGCGATGAGTGACCTACGCCTGCTCAGTAATAAACCGGATGCCGAAGAGATCGCGACTGCCCTCTACAATTATCGAAGAAGCGGACACTTACTTCTTAGCGACGACACGATCATGCAGATGCGCGCTGCTGAAAATGACTTCAAGGGAGGCGCTTTTCAGAAGGACGACAACACGCAAGATATCCTCATGAGGACTCAAACAGTGGGTATTCCGGACTGCGACGAGACCCTCGAAGAGTTCTCCCGAAGACACGATAAGTTCTGTACTTCGCTACGGGACGCCTTCTTTTTCTATGACGGCGCTCAAGTCCAATTATCTCAGGAGAAGCACGGCCCGAGGATGGACGTCGAATCTTTCGACAATATCCTCGGGATAGCCGGTTTTCGTCCTGAAAAGAGCTTGGGCCTGCTCCCTGACAAGAACTTGGGGAATGAACGAAAACCCAAGCCTAAGGAATTCAAGATGGAAGACTCCCAAATAGAAGGCCTAAAAGAACTCCGGGATCATGTTAGAGTTGAAAAGGCAAAGTCAGGGTTCTGTGCAGAAGTTTCCTTGAAACCGTTTTCCAGCTTTGCAGCGCAAGACCATAACATTGAGGACATTTATCATCACCTAGTTACCATCATTTCCATTTACAGTCGCGTTGCAAAAGTTAAGGAAAAACTCCGAAGTATGGGGAGCTTAGGCCATGAGATTGTTTATCTCAAAAGACGCGGTGCCGGAACTAGACGCAGTCTCGGACTCATTGATACAGGGGAAGCAGACCTTCACTTCACGGATGGATGCACCATTGAGACGGTATCTCTAAATATGGAGACCCTTGACGAACTTTTTACGACGGTCAATAACTTCTACGATAAATTCCAGAAGTTCTCTGAGAGGACCAAGGCTAATCGAGGTTGGTTCCAGTTAGCTGTGTCAGCTGTATTGGCAGTTGGAAGCTTTATTGCGTCGCTTCTTGGTCTCCCGGCACTCATCGGGGTTAGCTTGATGGCTCTGGCCTCAAATTTTACCAGCGGATGGGGCTCTGCAACTGATGACGAGAGAATGGCTGCCATTTCCGCCCTTGGAGAAAGCGCGGAACCAATCCTGGGGCGACTCCGGCTTCCTGTGGTACAAAACAGCCTAACATCGCCATCTATGTTGCAAGAAGATATATCTACCTTGCATAAAATTGCACTGACTGGCCAATTTCTCAGCCTCCTATTTCAATCTCATATTCGAGGATCTAGCGCGCCGTTCGACTTCGAAGGTCTCGTTGACTGCCCAATCTCTCACTTTCGACTCCGGGGGACTGACCCAAACGGGCCGTCTATTTGTGCTTTCAGTCAGAAGCTGGCTTGCTTCCCTGATCAGGAAGTTCTTGTTTTCGATGCCGCCGAGAATAACAGCCCTTCTGCGCTGCAGTTACAGATCACGCCAGCTCATATGATGATATTATGGCAACCGATTAACGTAATAATGCATCGAAAGGTAATGGAATCCCCCTCTGCAAGGCGTTATATTTCTCTAATTCGAGAAAATAGGATGCACGGCAAGCAGGAGTTACCTCCTGTGTAGGTCTTGCAGCTCTGGGTGGAATCATCACCCCTGATGAAGCTTCAGGAACTGGCCCGCGCCTGTGGCGCTGGAAGGAACTTCAAAAGCTGGATGATAAGACGCTTTTTGGACAAGAAATGCTGGCGATTGGCCTTCATGACCAGATTCAGTTAGGGCCATATCATGAATCTTTTGCGAACCAGCTACGGGAGTCCCAATTTAGTGAGATGCCAAACTCTCTGAGAGGATGTGACACAGACGACGGACAACTCACAGTGGCTTCTACCCAAGAGCAAAGTATCCCAATACAGACAACAGAAATTTCCAGTGCTGATGCAACTATAAGCGTATCAACTACAAGTCTGCAAGATCCAGAACAAGACAAAGCAATTCTACAGCGAGAAGAAGCCGAAGATAGCTCAGTGGCTTGTCAGTGGGATGCAGAGGAGGCAGAAGAGCAAAGAAGGTCACAGATGAGCGAATATTCCGATCAGAGCGGAACTATGCCGGGCTCTGTGAGGCTGGATGCCATCCAGTTTGGACCATCACTTCAGCTTGGGATTCTCCCATGTGGGGTTCAATTGTTAGCAACATGGCGTTTCTCCTCCCTCAGACCTTTGAAGCTAAAACTGCTACGTAAAGACTCAGGGCTTATCAGCTCCCTCGACGAGTATTGTTGCACGTTCATGAGTCTTCACACGGGTGTTATCAAAAGGGTTCGCCTACGAGATATGGTCGCATATTTTGCGTTATCGAGATTCGTCGATGAGGCCGTATGTGGACCGTCTTTGGACAAAGTGATTCCAATACTGAAGTCGGATTCGGACGTTCTCAAATGGATAGACAAAGAGATACTGAGCCCAGAAGAAAAGGAGAAGCTCGGCACACATCTTGACAATCTCATTAAAGAGACCCTTGATCAGTTGGAGAATTCTGGCATTTCTCGGAGGAAGGATCTAGTTATCTTCTGGCCAGGGCGTCCATTCAAACAACTAAAGATCTTACGGCGGAAGGAGAAATGGGTTCCTATCCTCTCAGATACCTTGACAACGTCGACTTTCGCCTGTGTCGTGCGCAACTGCCAAGAGACACATGAATGCAAATGCCCGATGGCTCAGTCTTCAGCGGACTCTCGAGATGCGGTGACCTGGAAATGTCCTGGTACGTTTCGGCTCAAAACGACTCTTCATGGGCATAACAAATTCAAAAACAAAACCGAGGAGAAAATACGACTTCTAACAGGGAAGGCTTACTGGATAAATGACTACAGACTTGGCTTAATTGCTATTGTGCTGGGATCAGTCAAGCCGATAGGGGGCAAGCCACTCTATTATATCACTGTACGGTCTACCCTGGTTCCAGGATTCCTCATGAAACACTTTCAAGCCTATCCTACGGTGAGGGAGGCGAAAGAAATCGACTCGTTTGACTGCATAGTGGGATCTGGGTATGAATTCGAAAGGTACTTCTCCTGTCCTGAACCTCAAATTAGTTGACGCTAACGCACTTACAAGGGAGGCTGAGAGGCACCTCAAACGATTGGACCGAGGAGAAGGAAATGTGCAAAATTAAAGGAACGAACCCCACAGGCCAGAATAGGAGAAGTCGTTGCATTGGGTTTCGTACATCCATTTCGGTGTCTAATCTATTCCTTCGCATTTCACCCAAACGCAGGCATGAAAGGGCTCGCAGAGGATTTCAACATCTCTATTTTGGCGGGTTCAACCCCGGAGGACCTGTAGCTTGTTAGCGCCAAATAGCTACGAAGCCGACAGCCACTGCAAACGTTGTGATCGACGAAACTAATCAAGCAAACCAGAGACTTACGAGGTGCGCTATCTGGCGTGTAAGGAGGTGCCTAATCTAAGCTGCGGCGAAGTTGACATATAGTGACGGTGGAGGGGTGTTGGGGATTGGCGGTTTTACGAGTCCAGTCTAGCAGCGCGCCAGGCCGCTCATACTTCAAGCGAATCACTTCCATCAGCTCCTCGGTCTATCATGTCGAAGATCTCCTCTTGTATTCGTTCACCCGCCTCGTATCCAGCACCCCAGTTATTGCCTGTGCCCCATGCCATTTTCTCCAATGAAGAAGTTCTCCGAACTGTAGATGTTCTTGTAGGGTCCATTCTGTATGCTGTTGATGACCTAGAGCCGCCGATTCAATCAGTATGATATCCTTCCAACCACTGTGCGGCGTTCCGTACCCTCGGCTCGAGATCAATCAGAATCACTCTTAGTATGTATCGAGTGTCGTCGCTCTACCGATGTAGCATTAATAGACTGCGGTCAAAGAAAGAGGTCTTAAACGCACGTACCTGGTAGAAGAAAACGTCCTTGCAATCACCTCCTTCGGTCGCAAAGTCCTCCTGACATGATCACGGTTGCTGAACCAGCCTCGCTACACGCAGGCGAAACGCGTCATGGTTGGTCCAACTTTGAGAAGTGCTCAGGTGCAAGGGTGTTTGCAATCTGCCTGCTCATACTTGTCTTTGGCGCTGTTACTCGTCTGGACTGAAATGCAAACGGATCCGTGCTTCTTGAGGTTTGCGGCCAGCGTAACTGCGCTTGCTATGCTGTCTACACTCGTCCTGAGTGCCGGTTTCGCCCGCAATGAACAGACCATGACAGTTGGGGACGCAGCTTGACCATATTATAGGTGATGTGGTTCCCGATCCTGCTGAAGCCTCAACAGCGTTCAAACACCAGGCAACCATGGTCCTCGGCCGTGGCAATCGCCTCAGAGTATTGCAACTTCTCAACGCGTCCTTATCAAAGCAACTTTTGGAAAGGAGGCGGTGGAGTTGCAGAGTGCGTCGGTGAAGGCGAACGAGACCATGTAGGGGAGGATTCGAAGATAACGGTGAGAAGGGGTTCTGATCGTCGAAAGAGACCATTTTAAATCCCTTAGAGCCTCCCCTCGATTATCATATGAGCGGGCCATGGCGCGCTGCGTAATATCCTCGACGTGCTTAACAAAGAATGCGGCAACGCTAAATTTTTGTTACGGGCCTTGCTGGGCTCGCTTAGTCAGGTGTGTGGCTAAAGGGGTCGTCAGACTATTCAGTCCTATGTCGAAGAAGTAGGGAGCAGGTGACACTGTGTGTAGCAAGTGTAACTAGATGTAGGGTGTACAATCTATTGAGTAGAGTTGACCATGGAGAGCCCCTTGGGCTGCTCCATGAGTTTGGGGTGCTCTGGGTGCTATGAACGCTCCCCCCCCCGATCACTACGAGCACCCTTCCTTGGCATGTTTGGTCTAGTGCAACAAACCTGCCAAGGCCGTGATTGTGACACTATTTCTGGGATCCCCCACCCCACTAAAGTTTTCTTCCCTGGCTCGCAGATAAAATTTCGAGAAACAGCACACAGTTGAGGAGCACTGTTTTCGCGGAGACCAGTAGTCTCTTGTACTTGTTTTTGGGCTATAGGTGATTCCCTGTTAGTGCGAGCCTTCTGCGCTGTTGCAGATGGCTCGCGATGGAAGCAAATGCGGGGACTTACCGGAGTCGTCTTGCTGAGCTCCAGATTATTGACACAAAAAGGACCGATTTGATAGAGGTAAATAAAGAGTCATGGCCTCTCCGCTGTCTGAAGTAGAAAATATACTGACTGTCAACCTCGGCAGGAGCTCCTTCACAAACTGGAAAAAGTCGAAGCCAAGTTGCAGCAGACAGAGTTGGATCTGCAGAGTGAACAAGATGCGAGGAGACGGCTTCAGCAGGATATTCTTGAGATCAAAGAGCGGGAGATCTCATTGGTAAAGGCAGAATCTTGTGAATTTGTAGGAGAGGCTGCTGACGGTACATAGGGACGACGACCGTTTGCGGTCGTGCTAGTTGATGCCGATGCCGATGGCTACGTCGTAAGCATTCCCGATAGCTGTACTGCACACCCAAGGAACCAGCACTAACATCCAGGCGCCTCTAGTTTCAAGACAAGTTCATCACGAAGGCAGCGAAGGGTGGCGAGCATGCGGCCGATGAGCTATTGGCCAGAGTACAGGAGTATTTGCGAAGCATCATGAGTGATTCAGACAAGCTAGATATCTTGGTAAAAGCATTTGCAAACCTAGAGGGCCTGGCGGCGGCGCTTGTGAGAGATGGCAGATTGAAAGATGTGAACCAGTTGAGAGCGTTCGCTACCGGCTTTAGCAGTCGCCGGGCGTTTTTCGACTTTGTCGATGTTGGAGTTGGGAAAGAGCGTGCCGATCAGAAGATTCGTGGTAGGGGTGCCTGTACTGAAAGAACCTTCGTCTCGTGTTTGTCTGCTGACTGTCTTGCAGAGAGCGTGAGGTTTTACGTTGATAGTTTGCAGTGCAATCACATCGTGCTTGGTTGCTGCCATGACTCCGGTTACGCTCCGTTCTTGGGGCAATTTGTTGCAGACAATTCGGCTTCCGGACGCATCACTCTGCTCGAGGGAAGCCCGTTCCCACTGTCAATTAAGGCGCTAGGGTTTAAGAGGACCACGCGGTTCCAAACACTTTTTAGGGGCCCATGGGGCCCTTGTCCAAATGGAACTTTGAGTTCACCGTCGTCGCAGCCACCCGTTTTCTCGATTAAGGCTGTCCAGTCGGAGAGACTAGGACCAGTAGTGGTAAACAGCGTTGGCATGCGTTACGACCGACCATTGCAGGTTGACCAAGCGCTGGTCGAAAAGTTGAAGAGGGCCAACTTGTGCCAGTGGCTTTTCTTGCGCGGAGAATGTGTTGGTTGCGTTCGCAACCATGGTTACTGTCCGCTGACGGATGCTGAGTTCGACGCCTTGTGGTTTCTGGCCCGCCAGGGCCGTTGTTTCAAGAGCCGGAAGGGCGGCAGCTGTTCCGATCCAAAATGCATTTATGGCCATGCTTCCAGCTTGCATCCTGCATAAAGGTTGCTCTGCTGGCTGGATGGTAGAAGATGAGTAGAATTTGTGTTCAGAGAAGAGTTTGTTGCTGTACAAAGCCTCGAAATGATTCCAGCAGCTTATCGTGAAACCCAAAAGTTTGTTCAGCGATTCGAAAACTTTTGCATTTGCACAATGACAGCGCTTTGCTACGAATGAGATGCTCTGTGTTCTGTGTCAGCCTATCAACTAGAATTATCTTTTGAGGAAAGAGTTCGGGAACTATACGATCTGTAAGTTATCTCGAGCGTATTGTCCCCGTGCTTCGCAATTGGCTACAGAACGAAGAGCTGGTGACAAGTCAACCGCATTACATTGTACAAGACCAAGCTCCGTCCCATGTTGCAAGGGCTACTTGAGAGCAGATGGCCGCATGGGGGATGAGGTCGATGAACCACCCTGCAACGAGCCCTGACCTTAACCTGGCAGAGAATCCTATTGGCCAGTTGAAGTATAACATCATGAATCGAAGGAACAGGCGCCCAACAAGCATCAGCTCGAGGTGCCCCATCTACTAACGTCACACTCCACTTGGCGAGAAACTTTGGCCGGCGCACCACAGTCATTAATCGCTCCATTACGCACGGAAACAGCGTTGTTGTGCGCAGCGGACAGGTTTGCATGTAATTGATTGTGGAAGCACTGCTTATTCTGTAGGGACTATCTAGAGAGGGAAGGAGGTCTATATACTCCTGCTCCTTGGAACTTGCCCGGGACTAGGCAGCGAAATCATCATGAAGGATTCCTAATCTCGTCCACCATGGGCACTTCCTTAGCGGTAACAGACATCCCGAAGTCGCGGAAACTGCTACATGTCACTTGTAACACTCATCTTCCTGAACGAAAGCGAAATAACCGCAGTATAACCCCGCGATCCTCTCTGGTTAGCTCTTCTCAGTTCCCTTCCTCCAACATGTCCTCGATATCCTCTCCGGCCCGTTCCAAGTACCAAGCTCCCACCTGCACCATTTCACTCACAGACAGCCCTTCGGTACTCCACTCCCTCTCGACAGCTTGGTTGATCATTTCCCGCTCGTGCAAAATCAGAGCCGACAGCGGCGGCCACTATGGAGGGTTCGGGTCGTGGAGGACAACATCAACAACAAGAACCAGCTCTGGGGTAGGAAAGGGACTTCGTGTACGGTAAAGTCCAGGCCGAGCCCAGCGTCAATCCTAACAACCAAGAGAGAGGAAAAGAAAGGGAAAGATGCTTTTTTGCTTGCCCTAGCTGAGCTCTCTAGCTACCTATGTAGGGTGTGTCCTATGTGTGTCAGTCTGTCCAGGCTAGGGAGTGGTATTCACCCCACTACAGTAGGGAAGTCTATTGCCGGTCCAGCCCTTCGGCTCTACTGACATCAGATTACTAAAAGGTCAAGCGGAAGCTACAGAACATTGCTCACTACAAAGATGTCACAACCAACACCCTAACCCTAGGAGCCATATCACTAGTCCTTCAACTTAAAAGTCATGGCCCAGCCCCATACAACCGGATTATGCGTAATGTTAGAGTGTGCGGCCCCTGATTTGTTCCCCCCGGGGGAGGTACACGCCCATGAGGCGCATGTCTGTGAGATGCACGCCTGTGGGGTACACGCCCATGAGACACACGCCTATGAGATACACGCCCGTGAGATGCCCCAATCATAGGACTTTGGATCACAAGATTTTCAAATGCAAGATGATTCACGAAATATACTCATAATTCGTATTACAGTAGTATTCGAAATCGGTTTCAGGCCTGAACACCTTGTCGATGGCAGTCCCATTTCTAACGACTTCATACTCCAGTTACAAGAGGGGAGAAACGCATGTTGCTTTTCGAGTAAGTAGGGATGTCATCTTCATTTAGCCGGCCATTGATAATCAGGCATGAGGACTTTCTTCTCTGTGAAGCCCAGCGCCGAGGCTACCGCCATCGCCAATCCATCCAGCTTCGTCCATGTCACGAAACCCAAAATCGCATTCCTGATTCTAATGCCCCACAGCGTCTGTGGATTGAGTAGCTGCATCGCGGTATCACCGCCTTGCGAATTCTTTGCAAACGGTAGCATGATCTCTTCATACCGCTCCAAGGCCGTTTTGACATCGCCAGGATGAGTCAACAGCTCTCCAGCAAGGACGTAGCCGCCAATGATTGCGAGACTGGTGCCAAAGCCGGGTGTCGCGTAGCCGGCATCGCCAAGCAGAACCACGCGGCCATCGTGTATTTTGGGTGATCTGATCTGCCCGAACAGAGAGCAGTAGAAGTCGTCGCTTTCGCGCATGCTTCGCAGCACCTCTGGTGCCACCCAGCCTACGTCGCGGAACATCTCTTCCATCAGCTTCATGTAGCTTTCGTTGCCTTCGCGAAGAGCTTTATTGAGTCTCTCCTTCGTTTCAATATCTCCCCTCGTGGTCACATTCATGAGATTGCCTCTCGTACGGCCAGCAGGATCGGGATCGGGGCGCAGGAAGACAACGCGTCCACCCGTTGCGTTGTACCATTTTGCCAGGCGGCCGCCCTGCAGCAGGTCGCTCTTGATGGTGAAATATGCTACATGAACGCCCTCGTCGTAGAGTTGCTCCTGCGGTTTGCTATTTAACATCATGCCGCGAATCTTCGAGCCAAGGCCATCTGCAGCCACGAGAAGGTCATACGTCTTCACTTCCTTGCTCTTTGCGAACGTGACGATCACTCCGTCGTCGCGCTGCTCAAAGTGGTCGACAGACTCGTCGAAGATGAGTTTCACCCGCTTTATGATTGGATCGATGAAGATCTTCGCAAGCACCCCGCGGAAGATCTCGAACTCGGATGTGATGCTCTGAATGTCTGATCTGCCGGTCGCTCTGAGTGTTGCCACAGCCTTGCCATTTGCTTCTACGAATTGTATGCCCTCTTCGTTTGTGGTTTGATTGCGGATCTCCTGTTCTGCGCCCATCCATTTAATGATGTCCACAGCTGAGCTGCGTATGTCGACGCTGGCACCAGTCAAGCGGAGGGAAGCATCGCGCTCAACTATAGTGATGTTGGCGTTGGGATAGGCACGGAGCAGCCAGAATGCGAAGACACTACCTGCGATGCCGGAACCAGAGATGAGGATGTTGAGGTTCGACATTAGCGGCGATAGTCACATAGTCTTGAAGCACCTGTTCCTCTGCTGTTCTAACACACCTTCACGACACGATCACGGCGGCGGGCTCTGCCTTAGTATTCATCATGACACCATGGCCTAAAGACGGAGCGATGAGGCTTATGTTTTCCGCTGTTCTCGGGAAGTAGGTAAAACCCGAGCCTGACGGGCTGAGGATAACGTTACGGGGTCAAATTTAGCTAGCCATAACGATGCTAGTGTACTGAAAAATGTGAGTAGAGTCAGGAGCCCAAAAAGGGCCCAAGTATGCCTCAGAGCTCCCAGCGTTCCGTGAGTAGCCCACAATCCCTTTGAGCTAGCAGAAATACAAACCATTTGGCCTTTCGGACTTACATAGAGCAGCCTTCGTCGAGATATCCGCACAAAGTCTGTCTACTCTATGGAACTTTCTTCTGCTCCAAGCGCTTTCTCGAAATTGCCCTTTTATCAGAGATACACGTTTTAAAGGCTTTGACAATCTCCATCCTCAAACGTTCAGGATTCAAGACATCATGCTAGCCACCAACACAGAGGCCATTCATTCGAAGCGCTGAATTCCTTACCACCATCGGGCCACAACTGGACACATCCTTCTGTTGGGGGGCGGGCTACTCCACAATCCTGCATCAACCTGCCTGCAACAAACATCATCTGAGGTTTGGTACTTACCGCCTCAATATATTGGAATTTCAAGTAGCCAAACTCTCCCTGGCATCATGTCAGCCTTCCCGCTGCTCCAAGATGGTGGTCATAGACCTACCTCACCTGTACTAGCTTACCGACCCGGCTGACCTCTACTCTACCATCGATAATCATTGAGTCGCAATGATAAATCTTTCCTTCTCGCTCGCTGATCTCAAGCAACGTGAAGTGGTTAGTGTTGCTGCTCCACGGGCAAAAATACACGAGACGGATGCTCTGCGCCTACTAGATTCGCCCTTCGTTGCGGAACTTTTCAATTGTCTTCTTCCGGCCAGCTAGGGGCCGGGAGACGTGTCTGGTACCACTCCTGCCGGACCGCTCGAATCGGTCCAGGTCAACGCGCTGACGCGGCGTCGTTGTGGAACACGTTGGAGGGAGGTGTGCAGGATTCGTTCAGGAGGCTTAGAACGGAGCGGGCACAGTCAGACTGCATCCAAGGCTAATAGCGTGAGTAGCTAGCTGGCGAGCTAGAAAATCAGGTAACGTCATTAGCGTTATCCTTCGTCATCACCGAGGGGAGACCCACAGTCAGGCAGTTGACGAGAAAGTGCTGAGATTATACATGCACCGAGCGTGATAGTGATATGTAGTACATCCAGGAGTGGCCGAAGGAACTGGATCGAGAAAGAGAACTGTAGAAACCTGCCTCGACGGTATGGAGCAGTGTAAGCAATCTTCTCTACGTTCTCGTAACGATGGCCACAGATATCTGAGAGACTTCCAGTATGAGTCCAAATACGACCAAAAGGCATATAGTCGTGATGACTGGCTTCGCCAGAGATGAAATCTCGTTTGTGGTGGAGATAAGGACAAAAATGGTGGCTCTCGGGAGCGCCATCAGCCATCTTCGTTTCTGCGAAAAGTCTCCAAATACCGGACATGAGCCTAGATCATCGGATCGCATAGGAAGGCAAGCATGCAATCTTTTGCTGCAGGTCAGTCAACCCTTCCTGCTAATCGCCACCGCTGCAGAAGTGTGTCTAGGTCTCTTCCAATGAGGCGATAGCATGATATAGCTGAGTTGAGATAGCAACTAAATTGCAGTCCCCCATAGGCTTGACAGATTTGCTTTTCTCGGGAACTTGAAAACGATTTTGTAACCCCCTGAGCGACAGTCTTAATAGCCCAGAGAAATTTGAGCTGGGTATGACTGAGTTGCATCATCTGAGATTCCACGGACAATTTTCGCACTTCCAGGACGAGCATAGTTATTGCTGTAGTACCAGTCGCAAAGTCAGCCTCTAATTGCCACGTCGCATCGTACAAGTTTTGGCATTGCTATGCGAGCGGCGTAAGAGATTGCTCCATGCAAATAAGAGCTTCTTTGGATTCTTCGATGCGAGCCGTTGTTCCCACTCCGGGCCCTGGGCTTCCTCTCGTATGGACAGTGCTGCGGACACCACCACCTTCTCCAGATGCGAGGGGCTTCTACTGAGGATTCCGAACGCCGCCCTCACCCACTCAGCGCTGGGGACATGAAGACACGACATCGCTGAGGTTTTCGAGCGGGGTCTCAACCCCGAGATCGGGAAATCATTCACGACAGCAGGAGCAGCGGCAGCATCTTCCTGGACAAAAAAGGAGAGATATCTCTTGGAGAAATGGTTTATGCTGCGCCTCCACGAAGCCGTTCCTCGATCAAGGAAACAATACGACGGTGCTTGAACGCTCCGGCTAAGTCGAGGGCCGTCTTGCCCTCGCCGTTGGCAGCCGTGACGTCCTCGTCGTCTGAGTAACTCTGGAGCAGCAGTTTAACGACGGCGCGATGGCCGCGTTGGGCTGCCTTGTGCAGGGCCGTTTCGCCGTCGTTGTCGCACTCCACGACATCGTCAAGGTCCACGTGGTCGAGCAGCTGCCGGACGACCTCGATGTGTCCTCGTTCGGCTGCCAGGTGCAGAGCTATCTGGCATGTTTCGTCTCTGATGGCAAAATGGATGGCCTCCCCTCGGGCCAGGAGCGGCCCGACAATCTCGGGAAAGTTGGCCCCGGCCGCCATGCATAGGGCCGTTTGGCGCTTGGGCTTCTTCCAGACGGCCCAGGTATCTTTGGTTTTCATGCGGGCCAGTAGCAGCGGCACCGCCTCGTCGCGCTTGTTCATGGCCGCCAGGTGCAGGACGGTCCGGCCACCGACGTTGCAGCGGCTGATATCCTCCGGCCTCATGCTCGCCAGCAAGGGGTCGGTCACCCGGGATGGCCAGTTCATTACTAACTCGTCCAGCACAGTGAAGGAGCAAGAGTTGACCAAGCCGAGTTGTTCGGGCGGCATCTTCTCCAGCAGAGTCCGCACGATCGCTTCGTTGTCCCCGGCCAGGTGAGGCGCCGTCGATGTCGATTTTGCCGATTTCCTTCTGGCTCATTTTGTTGGCGAATTCCCCTACCAAGGCTTCATCTCTCGGATGAGATGCGATGTGGAGAGGCGTCTGGCCGTACCGGTCGAGGAGGTTGATGCCTTGGCCCGAGCTCAAGGGGTATTGGCCCAGACCTACGACGCACACGTTAGCAGGCAAAGGCCGGAGTGCTGTGCAAGTGGTCTTGTTCAAACAGGCAATGGAATGGCTGAATTCACTCACCGCCTTCCTGTGTCGCTTCGGCCGCCTTTTGCATGCCCACGACTTTCCTGCCGGTGATGACGTTGAGAAGCTCTCGGGCGTACGCGGTGGCCGTGGCAGCAGCGTACGTTTGCCACATCTTGTTCTTGTACGAATCGGCGTAGTCGCATATGCCGCGAATGACCAGACACCGAAAGCTGTCCATCAGCCCCGCCGCTTCTATTTCCACGCAGATGACGCCCAGCTCCTGGGCCAACACGTCCTGCGAGGTGCCGTATCGCATCACAACGTTATCTGATGCGATGAGGCCGTAATGAATGATCAGGTGTGTGTCGTGGCGGATCGGTCGAGGGACGACGTTGTCTGCATCGCACAGATCACAAGTTGGGCGTCCACCAACACGGTCGTAATCGGCTCGAAACAGCCGGTCGTTTTCTGTCCCTCGATGGGTAAATTCGAGTTTCATGTTCGGATACATCTCCTCCATCCGTGCGAGATTGTCGGGAAGCTTATTCCCATCTGCCATGTGACCGGCCTGCAACTTGTTGACGGCGGTCAGAAGGACCTAGGGCGGCTTGTCCAGGGTGCTGGTCAAAACGACCCTCTTCGACCATCTTTCCGGACCGATACTGGATAACGCCCCAAAATTCTTTGAGAGGCTTACTCGTGACGACGTCGCCCAGGCGGATGTCAACCGTCTCGCTCGGAATGCCGCCGCCGACCCAAACCATCAGGTCAAAGAGGATCGAGCTGAAGTTGGCCAGCATCTGTGCAGCCACCGTCGCGGCCGAAGTGGTCCCCGTGACCCTCACGGGAGACAGGCGATGACGGCGTTGTGTGAGCCGATTCTGTCCAGTTGGTAGGTGTTGCTGTCGTTCTCCTTGGCTTGGAGACTGGCATGACACTGGTCCAACATGGCCTTAGCCGCCGCCATTTCTCTCGCCAACGCGCAGATCCACCCCACCGTGTAGTCTTCATGCCTGAGCACGCGTGCGGCGCTTGCCATGACTGGACCTTCAGCGCGCTTCACCTCGATTCTAAGGTCGTTGGGAACTCTCGGTCGTGGGGCGCGGTCGGTGCGCGATTCGCTCAGCGGTTCAATGTCCAACACGAGTGGCTGGTGAAATCACTGTCAGGTCAGTGTCTCGAAGTTTGAGGGGAAGTATGTACGCGAACTTACCTCCAAAGCGATAGACCGAAAGAGCTGTAGGTTGTGTTTGTACAGAGATATGACGCAGCCGACAAGACACTGCTAGTATTCGTGGGAGCGGATGGCAAGGATTTTATCGCGCCGGTGGTGTTAGTCAAAAGAGTTGCCGCCGCAGAAGTCGCAGAGCTAAGAAGCGTACGAACAGTGAGAGTCACAGCAGAGCTTGGGAAAGCGCTTGTCGGGCCACTCAAAGATGTGGATATGTTCTTCACGCTAGTGCTGGTTGCAGAGATACTCGTGAGGACTGTTGTGTACGAGAGGACGAGTACCTCTCTGTAGTCGTGAAGCCAGCACCAGCTTTGGCGGATAACATGCCGTTAACTGTTGTTGCAATAACCGTCGTATATCTCGAATTCCGGCTTGACATCAAAGGTGCACTTGGAGGACGCAGTAAAATGGTGATAGGGTTATTCAAAGGAAGTGAGGCCGAGATAGAAGCCAGTGCTAAAGCTGCCGAAAAAGCCGTCCTTGACATGGCTATACTACCTGTCGTATTTGCCGATGTCGTTGTTGTAGTTGCTTTGACTTGGGTGCTTAACCGTAATGGTGATGACAAGCTTGTAATGAGCGTAGTAGCCGTAGCTTGAGGCCGAATTGGAGACTAACATGAAGGCTGATAGTTGAGTCCCCAAGGACAGATCCAGAATCAGCTGCATTAGCTATCGCTATTACTCCAGAGAGCAGAACAGGTAGGGTTGCGATGGCGAGAAGTGAAAATGAGCTCAGCTTCTGGGTCTTCTGCGATGTCGCTGATGTCTGGTTCGATGGCGTTGAGCGCATGCTGGAAAATCCTTCTGCAGCCTTGAAACCAGGCTCAGAATGGGGTTACACACGCGCTGTGTCTGTGGTTGACTTAGATCCTTAGGCAGGCCTAGGCAAGTGCCTGCGAAGGTCGCCTGTGAAGGGTGTGCCGCCTTGACAGTACAAGATGCTGTCTCTTGCTGCGTGACTACTAGAGTATGAGTGTGTCTGTGGTCAGACCGCCGGTAGCCATGTATTTCTACATAAGATTTTTTTGCTGGTATCCCATCTTGGCCAGAAAACATCGCTGCCCTTGCGCAGGCACAACTCAACCTTCGCTCACTCACCGCTCACCCCCGACTCAGGCGCATTCCATCTCTTCCCCCGATCATGCCAATCGTGCCCTTCTGATGGATCGTCCTGGTATATCCATTTTATCAACTTCAGATCGTGATAGGCCGGTGCCCAAACAATGTATTAACCGCCTTGGTTGCTCTCAGCGTCGTCACTCGGATCTTCGAAGCTGCGCTGCTTTTGCTGCACCTCCAATCCCTACGGATCCGGACCACTCAATGATGGATACCTCTATTTCGGCCTCTCCTTACTTTCAGGTTTACGCAACGCTTGGGTGGACTTCTGTTCATGAGCTTGCTCTGCCTCTTTTCGCATCTGCTCTCGCCGCATCTGATTGGCGTTCCGCTGCTCCTCACGTCCTCTCTTGATCTCTTCCTCTTGCTGCTCTTATAGGGAAGTTAGCCTGGTGGCATATGACATAGCGAGCGTAGCTGACCCTTTTGTTTTCGAAACACGCGCCATATAAATGACATTCCACCTATCACGAGTCTGGTAGTTAAGGCTCGTAAATGGATCGACCGTGCTCCGAGCGCAATTTCTTGCATATATAGTGGAGGAACTACTCACAGCCAAATCAATTGCTGCGGCTGGTGACAAGCCCTAGATCGCGTGATAGTGATTGGCCAGCTGAGGATAGGGCGGGGTAAAAAGCGCTTTCAGCCCACCGTAAAGCATTGTGCCGAGAGCACGTACCCTGGATCATTGATCACATTACCAATTTACCCAATCAACGGAACTCAAAGTGACCAGAATTGTCTCATTTTACTCCATTCAGAGAATAACATGGCTACAGAGCAGAAGCGCGGTTACCAGCAATTGGCTGACTTGATGGCATGGGATAGTAATCTTGCAATTTTCCCTCGCTTTTACTCGGCAAACATGCTGTGTCTACTACACAGGCAAGCGGAGATATCAGAGCTAGAAGAGCGCTTAGAAGACCTTGGATATGTCAACAACAAATCCTCAGATGAGAAGCGGAGACGTCTGTCCTACGATTGGTCAGTTCTGAAGGATTTAGGGAGCGACAGTCCGGAGAACAAGCTTCTCTACGAGCTGAGGATCAAGCTGACTGAGTACAGTAAGTGGAAGCCTGATGAGTCAACATTTCATATTGCTCTGTTAAAAGTTGGTTTTCTCCACGGCCAGGGAGTGCCCATAATTGAGACTGAAGATACTAGATCAGGCACTCTCCGATCAGATTACACTAGCGGCTCGGCCATCACCAGATCGCTCCGATATGTCCTACCTTCAATACTGGCTTCAACATCCCAAAGGAGGGGCAAACGCTCTTCGGGGCCCTGGCTCTATGACATGGTCGCCCGTCGAAGATGGCGGGCGTCACATCGACGATTTCGTTGGTCTTTCATCATTACGGAATGCAGAGAGAACGGTTACCCGATGGATGCTCGATGTGCTTTGGCCAATAATTCGGCACCTCCCGAAAAGCGTTATGCCGGTAAGATGCTCCTACAAAGGGTTTACTATTTGCCATGGCGATCGAGAGCGCTAATAGTACCGTTACTTTAGGAACGCGAGTTCGGGCCTAAGGATGAATCTGGGAAGAGCATGTTCAGTTCCATGGGTAACAACGGAGTGTTTCGCAATATAGCCGACCAGATCTCCAGCTTCGTGGCAACGACCCTCATCCTCATACCAGTCATCACACTTCATTTCGTGAACAGCGCTGATACGAGACTGATCATTATTGTCGTCTTCTCGTTGGCTTTTCAGGGTCTGGTAGTACTTGCCACCGAAGCCAAAAGATCAGAAGTCTTTGTCGCGACCGCAGCATTTGTAGCGATTCAAGTTGTATATGTGGGGAGCGCATTGGGATCCAGCCAGTGATAAGAGATGAGCCTAAGTCTCAGACCAAGAACATACACGGTTGGAGAAGACTAGAAAGGTCTCTGGAGCGACTTCTTGAACGACTGGATCGCCTACAGATGCGTCGGATGCCGCATCCGCTATAATCACACCCATCTAGCTAGGCGGTATTGATCTGAAAAATCGTCTCTGCAGCGTATGCTCAGATTATTGTCCAAAAAGGAGGCCAAAAGAGATATATCTCCCTGATAAAGCGAGAGCAGAGTGTTTGATAGCACAGTGCAGATGCACAACGCTGAGAGAGCAGCCATTCGAGATTCAGGGACTTAGCCACGTAGCTCGTCCTCTATCTGGCGTCCCGCGCAGTCAACAGGGGGTCCGCATCGCCCACGACCTGCTGCCCAGCGAGACGCCGTTATGATATCAGCCTCCTGTTTATCCTGCGATATTTTTGTAATTGGCCCTTAGACTCTGCCGCGGGGCTGTGGGTAGCGCCAGGCCATCGCCGTGATAGTAGCGCCGGTTTATTGTTCGGTTGATCTCCTGCGGCAATTTTCGTATTGGCTTAGTCGTACTCTCAGCTGGGCAGGAGGATATTCTCCCACCGAAGGTGAAGAAATCGTATCGCCTGTGTTTTCGGGACTTCTCTCATTAGCGACGTCAAGATTCTAGACCGCGACAGAAGGGCTCTAGGACTCGCATATACACCCGAAGCGTCGAGGAGGGGGGAGGAAAGGGGGAGGACGGTAGTGAGGTCGTCCTCGGCATCTCTTCGTGCAGGCCAGGCCGGCGAGATGCCTAGCCTCGACGGCCTCAGGCAATAGTCGACGCCATCATGACGTCGTCATCGGTACCCAGGCCCGTTCAATGGCGTGGTGTAAGCTAATCGTCGAGGTTCGTCCAGGTCCAGGCAAAACAGGTGGACCGCCCGGGGAAGCCAGGAACGCTGGTCCGGAGGGCGCAGTCGGAGCGACCGAAGGAGAGACAAAGCGGCGTGGTAAAGGTTGACGGTAGGCTGCGAGATGAGGTGCATTAGCAAGGTGGTCGGAGGACGGGGAAGGGGGGGTGACGAAGATATAGACGTGAGGCACGGCGAATTCCACGAAATAAAACGGCAGGCAGTCGGCGGTTGGCGGTTGACTGGCGCAAGTCCAGAGTCATTCATGAGCTGTTCGACCAGGCCACAGCCAATGGCTTTGAGCTCAAACTTCTCAACGTCGGTGGTGGCTTCGAAGATGGCACCTTTGAGCTTTTCGCTAGTGTGTTGAAGGAAGGTGGCTCTGGAAGAATACTTCCCGCCTCACATTCGCGTCATCGGCGAGCCTGGCCGATACTACGTCGCAAACGCATTTACTCTGGCAGCTAATGTGATTGCACGGCGCGATGTTTGGGGATGATCTCACCGGCGAGCAAGCATACATGCTCTACCTCAATGATGGAGCGTATGGCAATTTCTCCAACATCATATTTGATCATCAACACCCCACTGCACAAGTACTCCACTCGGCAGCGGGCATCCAACGGTCAACAATCTACTCCATCTGGGGCCCAAATTTGGCCCTGAACTTTGAACGGAGGAGCCCGTTTTAGGTCTCCCTCTCTCCTCCCTCCCTCTCTCTCAGGATTTCACTATCCAGAAACGAATTCATAGACCACACGCCTATATATGAGCCACAGCCCCGTCTCCAGAGCAAGATCGCCTCTCACTCATTACGTTCCCCGATTTCCTTCAGAGGAACCTCTCACCCGATCTCGACCACCCAGCCATGATAATCCTCCGTTCCGGTCGTAACGCGGGCAAGACAAAACCGCATACTAAATCGTTTAAGGAACTGTTCCATCGAATCGGCCAATGCACTCGATTAGCGCCACCTAGGTACGCAGACGGTACAAAGCTGCGGACCTCATTTGCTTTGGGACGTTGGACCAAGTACTTTAACTGTTTCATTCATAGCCCTCATCTTTCTTCGGGAGCGCAGCAACCATTTCAAGACTTCCGATCCCGTCGAGGTTTGCAAGAACCATCTCCACTACGAAGTCGTCAGGTCGTTTTTAGAATGGAGTTGTTAAATCTCGGGGTCCACAACGTCAGCGTCACTCCTCACTTACGCAAAGGACTGGAGGATGGTTGTTCTTAACTATACACGGTCTCCGGTGGATTCGACGATCAAGATAGACATGGAAAATGTACGAGCAAGCGCTGACCCGTCTACCATTCGAGTGTATCACTCACTGAATACTTTCCTCACAGCTCATTGTGGACTCATTGATCGACCAATTCGAACTTAAACCGATTGGCCAGTTCAGAGGTATCATGAATGCCAACGATGTTATTAGTATCCTTCACTATTACTATGTTGTGGCGTGGTCACCGAGCAGGTGCGAGCTTGGCGTTTGGCACCACATTTAGTCGTCTGTCGACAACCCAGCCCTTCTTCTTTCTTCATCCTTGGTATCTTCGTTAGAATAGCTGAATCGAATCCATTCTTCACGCTGCCGTAACATGTGGTTCAAAAAAAGGCTGCCAAGAAGTGCCAAGGCTCGCAACGATAGCGACGGTAAATTGCCGTAAACGAAGCTCAGAATACCTAACGAGGTAGGAAATCCCAACATGTCCTACTCGCAAGCTGAGCAAAGAGTGCAAAACGACTATTTGTCTGCACTCCAAGCCGGAGCCGTGACACCTGCATCCTCGGTCATCGGTTCCTTGAACTTCATTCTCCTCATCGGCTGGTTGCTGGCATGCCGTTCAGTATCAGACTTAACGTTTCAACGGAGTCGCTTGCTAGTCTTTATAAGCATTGCGTACATCTCGTTATGGAACCTGGTGTATACCCGCTCGATTGGCGTGGTGGGCAGTATAGGTGTTGGTCTGAACTCCGCTCTATGCATTATACTCGCTGTCAACTTTGTGCTCTTGCACGACCCTAGGTCATTCAAAAGACTGATACTGCAGCCGGCCGCTGGAGCACTCACCGCAAACGGGCCTACCGATCTGAAACGAGATGCCGATGTACACGACGAACGAGGCCCTAAATTCATCCTCACTTGGGAGCCTATGCCTAAACTCATCTGGCGCAGGCTATTCTGGGTACTTGATCTCATCACCGGCTTCCGCGGCGTACACTGGTCCTGGAACCCCTCACCATCACCCCCATATCATCCATCTCTGAGCAACGCATGTTCAAGCCGGACCGCCTCATTCCCCCGCAACGGCTCTCACTTTCTCATTGACTACTTCCTCATCGACCTGATCAAATGCCTCATGATTGCGGACCCATACTTCATCGGCTACCCCTCGCGGAGGCCACCGCCTCATATAGCACCGTACATCACATCTCCTTTGGGGTTATACTCTTACCGCATGCTTCTCGGCGCGGCAGGAGTGTACATTGCTATCGATCTGGTATTCGCCTTCGCAGTCCTGCTGCAAGTCAACATTCTCGGTCCCAGCGTGCTTGGACTGAACGCATCACCTGTCACGTTTCCGCCACTTTGGGGCAGCCCGCGTGCTGTTTTGCGCAAAGGACTGAAGGGCTTTTGGGGCGAAACATGGCATCAAATACTTAGGAGGCATTTTGTAAGCATTGGGGATGCTGTTGCGGAATTCCTGCTGCGAAATGACTATCCGGGCTCTTGTGGCTGTCCAAGTACAGACAAACAGCGACATGGTTGTTCGAAAGCATCGGTAGCGAGACCGAGGATTCGAGTTGTGACCGTGTTCCTACTCAGTGGAGCATTGCACGCATGCGCAAGCTATACGCTGCTGGGACCTACAAGGCCTTGGGTACCCTTTCTATTCTTTGCGCTTCAGCCGTTGGGTATGGCCATCCAAAGTGCCTGCTCCCAGCATTTCGTTGGCTCTTATCTCTGTGACTCGCCAGGCCGCTGGAAGACGCTACTAGTACGTCAAGGTTCGAATTTCGGCTTTACGATTCTGTGGCTTTGGGCATGGTCGGGCATGTTTTTGGATGATATGACCAACGGTGGTATTTGGTTGCTCGAACCTATACCGATAAGTTTTATTCGTGGCTTGGGGTTCAGCAAGGAGGATAAGAGATTCTGGTGCTGGTAGTGCGAGCTATTTGTCCACATCAAGCGTTTCAGCACGGTCAATTCGGTGTCTTTTCATGAGATTACGAATCGATGTGGGGATTCACCGACTTCTCTTACAGTGAGACATAGCTGAACCTAGCCAAATTTGAACCGGACACGGACATTATCTCCTTGATGGATATGATATGATATGTAATGGTGACAGAAAGCTGCGAACATTCCCGCTCAAACTCCAGGTAAAGCATTTTGCCATGCTATCGACTGATACAACGCCTCTGGAACCGAACGCAGGCCAACAAAAACCTCCACCATGAGGTAAGTGAGACAGATACAGTAGAAGATGGAGGACAGACCAGCAAGCACGAGCCCGATGACTTTTGGGCGAATGAAAGTAGCGGCCCACATCAAAGCAACAGCAGCGCAAGCGCCGACGCTGGTGATTCGCCATAGGAGTTGCTCGGGCTCCGATGCGAAAGAAAAGTTCCAAGCGGAAATATGAATGCCGTTAAAGAGACATCCAATCCATACCGCGTGAATAACGTTCCTCTTCACTTCGTCTCCCTCCAAGATGCGGGCGAAGAAAAGCTTAAGGTCAGCCTTTTCCGCAACGTCCTGTTCTGGGGGGTTGAAGCGCAGTTTAGGGAGAATGGAGATAAATTGTCCATGTTTATCCGGACTCAGGGTAGTGACTATAGTAGTTCGCAGTTCCAAGGGCTTATTCCAACAAAAATATTCCATGAAGGCGGCGCAGCATACGAAGGCGAGGGTAGACACTTCCAAGGTTGACATCGGGAGGTTAGATCCTAAGCGTCCGAAAGACTGTACAACGAAATAGAGGACTTGGAGGGACGTGACGACTCGCGCGAATGGGTCGTTCTTACTGCATTCTTTTAGATCGTGAAGGGTGATGTCGGGAAGTGGGAGTAGGTCCGCCTTCATGAGCAAGATCAAATCATCCAGCCGAATGGTAAAGCGCACTCCGTCATTGAGCTCCAAAATATCGCCATTCCCTTTATCGACTTGCAGTTTGGACTTCCCCCTTCTAATGTCACTTGAAAACCTCCCATATTGACTTAACTAATAAGTTCACACAGCTCTTATCTAGAAAGAATGACTTACCTCTCTAGTTTCCTCCGCAACGATCGGTCACTCTTCTTTGTGTGATCTGCAGGCGTATCTAGTGTCCGGCCTTCAATTATATGTTGCTCGCGGCGATTTTTGTAGTACCCTTGAGGCCTTTTCGTGTTCCGCGATCTAGTTCTTGCCGGTTGCTCTACTCTTTCCTGCTTTCTAGACTTGGTGCGGGCCATGCTATAAGCCAGACGTAGGGTTGTTTAGGAAGGTCGTGAAGGAATGGCGTGACGGAAGTGATGGAGGCAGGAATAGATGGATTCAGCTATCTCTGTACGTCCCCGTAGGTGTGTGTGTGCGCTAGATCTGTAGTGTATACAGAGCTGTAGTGTCTGCGTACGGACGAGGAAGCGAGTGACGCAGCTATACAGGTGACGGTGCCAAGACCAAGTGCCTAACTTAGCTGCTAAGGGCTGCCAACAGGAAGGTTGTGAGGGAGGTGCTTCAGAGTCGAAGGTGTACGCTCTCGACGAGAGGATGTTTGGGGAGGAGTGTGAATGCCCGGAGGGAGGGTGAGGAAGCCATAACGATATTTATTGAGGGCGACTTTTTCTGGAGCCTTTGGGAACGATTCCACGAAGAACTGGGCGATGCTGGCAGTTCACGTTTGGCATGGGTGGGTGTGGCCGCCAAAAACAGCGCCGAAAGCAGCCAGATTCGACTGCCAAAACACCTAAAGATGGAACCGTGCGACCGTGCAACCGTGCAACCCCAGCTCAATAACAGGCGGCATATATGTTGACCCTGAAGATTGGCGGAGAAGTACGGAATCGACTACACCGAAACGTTTGCGCCTGTGGCACGCATAGAAGGCTTGCGTATCTTGCTCTTGTGAGGAGGATGAGAATCTGTTCGATCCGGCGCCCATCTCTAATCCGGAGGATGCCGGCGAAACGAGATTCTACCACAGGGGCAAGCTCGCGAAAACCGGAGACAAGTTTATCAAGTGTTCTCTGTCCCGCAAGGGGCCGTCTCCACATCCCCCGCCCACTTCAGGGAGGGTACGAGCCGGCAGGACGACGGCATCCAGCAGGAGAAAGGTGGGTCGGAAGAAAACGCCAGCAGGGTCAACTTTCATCGAGTGGTCCCCGTCTATCAATTTGGATTCTTCCGATCCAGCTGGCGGCCAATATGAAGGTCGCAGCACCGACGAGCCTGCCATGTCGGCTTAACTGTCCTTCGGCGGCTACCCGGAATCGGATTGGGATAGCCTAAGCGTGACCTTGGTCGACGATGAAGAGGGGGGCCACGGATGGCCGAGCGCTGCCGGAGCTGTCGGGACGAATTGGCGACGGATTCGATGGTGAGGCTCCTGGCGAATTCACGGATGATGCCATCTGGCTGGACAATGTTAGCTGGACAGAGGACAGTGCCGCAGATCCCTATCTCGGTGTCCACGCCGCTGATTGACATGTGCTCTGACGTTTTCGAGGATCCTTTGGATCCGGCCTTATTCTCCTCAGAAGGCTCGACGTCTCAGCCTTCATCGTCTGAATATCCTCGAGATACCAACATATCTCAAAGCGATGGGGACGATGAACTCGATCTTCCCAGCCTTGATTCGTTGTTGAATCGCAATCTTATCCGTCTCTCCTCCGAATCTCATAACGCACTGGGCCATGAAAGACCAACCGAGTCTGCTCTTCAGGTCCACGGATGGGTGAAGGTTCCGGGTCCCGGCGGGGCTCCCATTCTCCAGGAGCTGTCTGATCATGAACCCTATGCTCAGGCTCCCAACACGGATGGCCCGAGGGAGGGGCAGTGGCTTGAGATTCGATTCGCTCATGACAAGCCAGTACCGGCTTCGGATAACAGGCCAGCCTCAAAAGAACCCGACCGCGTTACCATCAGATGCTCCATCGAGGAGGCGACAGCAGATAGACTTCTGCGACGGTCACAAGCTGAAAGATGCAGAACCTGAATGGACTCGGCGCCATTATCCAAGGATCGGTTGTCGAGGATTGAATTCTCGCTTAAAGAAGTTTCCTTCTGCCCTTCTCGGTATCTTGAACGGGGATTCGCCATTTTTCTATCGCTCAGAATTAGAGTCAGCCATTGCGAGTAAAGAAGGCGGCAAATATCACGGCATGAAAAACGTGACGGCCGGTTATTACGGTCCTCGCGGGCAACAGATCATGTAAGCAAGCTTCGCAATCTTTTAGGTGGTCGAACTATTTCGCTTCCTTTCCTGCTGTTTTATCCCCTTTGCTGAGCGCTCTCAGGACGGGGCACATCGTGCCCGAGTTCGGATGCGATCTTTGTCGACGGGCAATCACGGACCGACTCGTGCGTATCACTGGAGTGGCTGACTACGTCGTCACGGTGCTGGTACCAGAGCTGGCGGTGATGCTGATCAAGGAGGACATGAGAGCTTGCGATGAGGAAGCACGACGGGTCCTCCGGGAGAGTGCGCGCCTCGGGGAGACATTACACGAAGATGAATGAAGCCTTCTTTAATGGACGGTGGAGGTGCTCGTCATCATCCTCTTCTCTCGCATCGAAAGGAAGGAAGATGCTCAACCGTTTGAATTACTATCTGACAGATGAGAGGAAAGCAGGTAGCTTCAGGCTCTAATAGGCTCCAGCAGGTACTTCGACGTATTCCGGGTTCTTAGACGTTACTCCAGGCTCCAACGCTCGAAAACCTGACTTGAATTTGAAAAGGATAGTTTAGTTTGGGGTTTTTAATCTACAAAGCCTATCATCCCTACTAATCCCCTCCGACCTCTTGCAACCTAACCGTACAGTTCTCCTTCCCCACAATGCCATACCCATCCACCGTGACGACGCCGACTCCATTCTCAATGTTCTCACTTCCCACCGTCCTCACTTTCCGCCGTCCTCTTCCTAGCATTCTCCAAAAAACGCATCTGAACTAGACGGCAACAGCACGCCGGCGCTGGCTATTGTAGGCACGTCCTCCAGCCTTTTCTCCCAGACACCGCCGAAGCCAAAGCCTTCGTAAGCGGCTCTCTGCAGTTGCAGCTTATCCTCGAGAGCCCACTGAGTGCTGCGGTACTCAGTCTCGCGGCCAGTCTGCAGCCAGCCAACGACGACGCTAGCCACCATGCCCAGCACCATCATGACGCCGCCGAGCCCGATGACCAATGTCATGCCCAGTATCGAGAATGATTGGTGTAGCCCGGTGTTGTGTACCAACTGGTTGCGGCACATCTCCGCTGTAATAGGATCGGTAGGTGTGTTGACGATGTACGGGCTCCCTGGCCCCACCACGTTGTTGGTTGGCGCTGTCGCCCACTCTACCATGTAAGATTGGAGCATGGCGAGGGAGGTCGAGAACCAGATTGAGACTTCGGTCTGCCATTGGGTCGACGGGATCGGGGTCTGTACGCCATCATAGGTACGTTCGTTGGCTGGAAGAGGATGAGGTTAGTGAGATTCGGTGTGGCGGAGGAGGCAAGGAGTGAAGATGAGAGATGGAGATAAGGTGGAGAAATGTTTTAGAAAATGGAAAATTGCAGGTTTTCGAATGTCTGCGAACGGAAAATGGAGCAGAATTGAGGTGTTAAAGCTTCAAAGCTAGCGGGTTTGTAGATGTATTAAGAAAAAGATATACTGACCATTTAACGCTGACGCACCGCGGCTTGACACCACAGAGTACATATTCATTGCGGCAGCATTTTCCATAATCCGTCCGGCAATAGAGATTTGGTAGAGATTAAAACCCATGTTTTCTCCATTCGACACCATCTCCACCAACACTTGACTACTGGCCGACAGCTTCGTACAAGCCGAAGGATCATTCCCTTTGTTCGGATTACACATCTGGTATTGTTCGATGCAACCCATGAGATTTACGTAATAATCTCTTACCCAGAAGGGGCCAAGGCTGTCCTCCATCTCAGTATGGGCTGGCATCCAGGGATCATTGGAAGGGACCTCGTAGGCAACATCGTTCTGGTTGAGCATCATTAAAGTGACATCGGCGTCGGTTCGATTAAGCGTCGCATCGGGTTCCCAGTCTGAGCTGTTGAGTATTGCATTAATAGCACTAACGTAGGTGAGCTAGGTCTATCCAGAGGTGGAAAATCTTACCTTAATGAATAGCCCATGTAAAATCTAGTAGCCAAATTATAGGAAAGCGTGTACGGAGTCGAAGAGGTGGGTCCTGCGTTGACATAGATTTCTGGGCCAATACCAGTGACGTTCACTGTCGTAGCAAACTGTTTGCCATGTATCGGAGCACAAGTAGTGACGCGCCTAAAGTAAATGCGGTGTTCTGGCCGAGCATTAGCGCCAAGGTCCGAATGCGAGTCTATTAAGCCTGTGTCCATAGAAAATGCCGAGTTATCGTTGTACACACAGACACCGGACGCAAAGGGACAAGTAGCGTTAGGATTGGTGGTAAAGCCCAAGCTGGGGCGATTATACACACCGCAGGCAAGACTAGTCGTGTTCTCGCCATAGCATTGTCGAACATATGCCGCCGCCGCATTTGTATCCGCCAAAACCTTAGATCTATAGATTTCGATTGCGCTGTTTGTAGGCGAGCTGATTTTGTATCCTCCGCAAGAAGGGCCAAGTATGATGGTCGAATTGCCGGGAACTTTCGTGACCTCGGACGTGAAGATGCCGGCAACAGCGAAGACAGCCATGTTCACAGCGGCAAGGAGGGCAAATAAAATGACGCGATGGAAAGGTCTTTGTGTTTTGCCACGCCAGTACACTGGTAATTTTACAAATTCCCAGAGGGCGCTGCCTGCTCCGCCGTTATTGCGGAGAACGACTTGGAGCTGGTGGTGAAGTCCGTCTCGTTCGCTTCCTGGTTTGGTCGTGTTTATTTGATGCAGGATGAAACTGAGGAAATTCCAGAACATTCCTCCGGCGAATGTGACGTATATAGCCAGGAATGCGGCCACGAGACCGCCATACTCCTGAGGAAGGGTCAGTGTAGCACCTGGTATTGCTCCACGCGACCAGTTAATCCACACGCCAAAATAAGTAGTAGTCGACATTATCTCGTCGTTATATGAGAATCGGCGAAGTTGATGTGTTCTATTGCACGCAATGCAGAAATTGAGGTTAAAAACTGCGTAAGGTAGACATGCAGAGATTTCAATGTCTTTGAACTACACGTCGGGTCAGAATGCCACTGCGATGGTGCCATGAGGCTGATAATCGGCCGATGCGCCCTACCAAAAGTTGCACCCAACCCTGAACCTTCCACTAAGCCACCACTTATCAGAGCATATTCTAATCACATTCACTAGAAGCGCCGATATCGATTCCACCACCGTCCTTCTTCATAAGTCTCAGCGCGTTGATGGTGGCGCTCCAATTTCTTACTAAAGCATCTCAACATGTCGGCTTCAAAAACGGCCAAAATCTTTCATGTTAATCGCCTTCTCTGTTACCAAACGTCTTGCTGGCAAACGTACATCTCAGAGAGCTTACGCTGAAGTCCGTCAAATGTGTAATTTATTTGTTTGTATAGCAGTAGAATTCATTGTTGCTACGCGAAATTTTGTTAGGGAAAATAGGGGGGTGGGAAAAATTGGGGTGAAAGACGTTAGTCGTATTGCCTAGTGCTTCATGCATGAGCCAGTGCCCCCCAGCGTCATTCTGGAGCCCCCTTACTCGTCCTCGGGGGGGTAACTTTCGTTAGTACGACGCCAGCGACAGGGGAGGATTCGCTCGTAGAGTATGCTTCTAGCCTGTGCATCTCACGCGTCTTGACCATTGTACACAACACCACTTCATGGCTAGAAGACCTTATTACTCTTACTCCGCGTCCTGCCAAAAAGAAGATCGGCCCGCGGCTCACCCGCGATAGTCGACGTGATATCCCACTCCTACGCGAACTCAATGACTACGAGGACAAACCAGAATATACGTACGAGCGTATAGCCGATGCACAGGGAATACACAAAGTATTGATAGAATACTCTGTAGAATCGTGTCAGTCGTATGAGATGCAGGGGAGGAGCATGCCGAGCCAACCCCCCCCCCTGTCGGTGGTGGCGTCGTACTAACGAAAATTGCCCCCAAGGACGAGTATTCTCGTGTACATAAACCCCTGACACTTTCAGGTAGATTGAATGATCATTCATGATTTCCGTGACAGGGTAGTAGCCTCGAGGGGGCGGGTAAGGGGCGGTTGTGGCGTAAAAGTAGAAGATTTCCGGTCGGATTCGAGCTTCCGGTCGATTCGAGAGCGCTAAACAAGCTTGTCAAATAGTTAGTTTGGTCAGTTTTTGACATCAAATCTGAATTGACGAAGTCGAAGGGCATCAAATGCTGAATTGACTGGCTAAACTAGTATATATCGTCGAATCAGAGAGGTTCTGGGGTCACTCGGACTCGACGTCGCTGTCGAGGTCTTCAGGCCTTCCTACATTGCCCCCTAGTGCCTCAGGCCGCACTTCCTTCCCGTCTGATGTCAAGTAGTCTGATAGGTGCCCACTGGGTCCCAAGTCGTCACCAAGGCTGGCTTTCATCTAGTGCTTCTCGAGCTCGGTTGCTTCGAAGACTGCAGAGCCCAGCTTGAAGTGCTTATCATTAGGGGTGGCCCGTTTAAAATTACTTGAAGGTTTTTGCGAAGACCTAGCACATCGGTCCCAGCTCCAGCTAGGTTTTTGGCGTTTGTCACATATGGGTCACGTCTCGCCACATATGGGTTACGTGCTGTCACATGGGCCACGTGTTGTCACATATGAGTTACGTGTTGTCACACATGGGGGGTTTTTCAGTCACCGTTGTAGCGTCCTAAAGGCCACTATTTAGGACGCTGCACGGTCTGCCTGGGTACCAGCGCTCAT
>Ga0335072_10001781_pt1 | contig 34251 bp, 31 predicted proteins | sample Lox_Sample_21_FD_206725 | JGI IMG/M metagenome (GOLD analysis project Ga0335072, IMG submission 206725) | Soil microbial communities from Loxahatchee National Wildlife Refuge, Florida, United States - Lox_Sample_2.1 | ecosystem: Environmental > Terrestrial > Soil > Wetlands | place: USA... | reverse complement strand
CGCTTGTTGATTTCTTCGATGAGCTGGGGGACGACGGTGAAGAGGTCGCCGATGATGCCGTAGTCGGCGATCTCGAAGATGGGGGCCTCGGGGTCCTTGTTGATGGCGAGGATGGTCTTGGAGGTTTGCATGCCGGCCCGGTGCTGGATGGCGCCGGAGATGCCGATGGCGGCGTAGAGCTGGGGGGAGACGGTCTTGCCGGTCTGGCCGACCTGGAACTGGTGGGGGTACCAGCCGGCGTCGACGACGGCGCGGGAGGCGCCGACGGCGGCGCCGAGGGCGTCGGCGAGGTCCTCGATGACCTTGAACCCGTCGGCTGAGCCGGTGCCGCGGCCGCCGGAGACCACGACCTGGGCCTCGGTCAGGTCGGGCCGGGCTGACCTCGCGGCGGCCTCGCGGACGGTGACCCGGGTGGCCCTGGCCTGCTCGGAGGCCGTGAAGTCGACCGGGACGAGGGCTGCCTGGCCGGGGGCCGGCGCGGCGGCGATGGCGTTGGGGCGCACGGTGATGATGGCCAGGCCCGCCTTCACGGCGGAGCGGACGTTGACCGCGCCGCCGAAGTTGGCCTGCGACACGACCGCGGTGCCGTCCTCGCCGGCCTGCACGTCAACCGCGTCGGTCAGCACCCCGGCGCCCGTCTTGACCGCCAGCCGCCCGGCGATCTCCTTGCCCTCGGCCGTCCCGGCGATCAGCACCGCGGCCGGCGACGCCGACGCCACCAGCAGGGCCAGCAGCTCCGCCCTCGGCGCCACCACGTAGTCGGCGAAGTCAGGGCTGTCGGCCACGTACACCCTGGCCGCCCCGAGCTCCGCCAGCCTCGCCTGGCCCGCTTCCGCATCGGGGCCGGCCCAGACGGCGGCCGGCGTGCCCAGCCGGGCCGCCGCCGTCAGCAGCTCGCCCGTGACCTTCCTGACGTCGCCACAGGCGTGCTCGACCAGGACGAGAACCTCAGCCATGTCAGATGAACTTCCTCTCCGCCAGGAACCCGGCGACCTTCACGCCGCCGTCGCCCTCGTCCTTCACGATCACCCCGGCGCCGCGCGGCGGCGCCGCCTCAAAGCCAGCCACCACGGTCACCGACCCGGCCAGCCCCACCGCCTGGGCGTCCACCGCAAGGTCACCCAGGGCCAGGGTCTGCACGGGCTTCTTCTTCGCCGCCATGATCCCCTTGAACGACGGGTAGCGCGGCTCGTTGATCTTCTCCATCACGCTGACCACGGCGGGCAGCTCACCCGTCACCACCTCGATGCCCTCATCCGCTACCCGGCGCACCGTCACCGACGTCCCGTCGATCTCCACCTTCGACGCCAGCGTCAGCTGCGGGACCCCCAGCCGCTCGGCCAGCATCGCCGCGATCACCCCGGTCCGCGCGTCCGTCGACTCCGACCCCGCGACCACCAGGTCAAACCCCACCAGCCCCAGCGCCGCCGCGATCACCGCCGACGTCGCCAGCGCATCAGACCCCGCGATCCCGTCGTCCAGCACGTGCACCGCCTTGTCCGCCCCCATCGACAGCGCCTTGCGGATCGACTCCGCCGCCCGCTGCGGCCCCACCGACAAGATCGTCACCTCCCCGCCATGCGCCTCCGCGATCCGCAGCCCCTCCTCGATCGCGTACTCATCCAGCTCATTGATCACCCCGTCAGCCGCCGCCCGGTCCAGCGTGCCAGCACCCGGCACCAGCTGCCGCACCGACTCCGTATCCGGCACCTGCTTGACAAGCACGACGATGTTCATCGGCTACCCCTCACTAGAAGGCATCTCACTAGAAGGCATCATTTGGCTGGTAGGTGCCCCACACCGCACGCAGCGCGTGGGCGACCTCGCCGCCGGTGGCGCGCAGCGCCAGGGCCTCTCGCATTGGCGGCAGGACGTTCTCGCGGCCGGCCGCCGCGGCCTTCAGCCCGTCAAGCGCACGAGTGACGGCCGCGTTGTCCCGGTCCCGGCGCAGCGCCCCCAGGCGCTCGGCCTGGTCCGCCTCGATCTGCGGGTCAACGCGCAGCGGCGCGTACGGCTCTTCCTCCGCCACCGCGTACTTGTTGACCCCGACCACCGTGCGGGAGCCGTCGTCTACCTGCTGGGCGACGCGGTAGGCAGCGGCCTCGATTTCGCTCTTCTGGAAGCCCTGCTCGATCGCGGCGACCGCACCGCCCCGGTCGTCGACCGCGGTGATAAGCGCGACGGCGGCGTCTTCCAGCTCATTGGTCAGCGACTCGATCGCGTAGGACCCGGCGAACGGGTCGATGACCTTGGTGACGTCGCTCTCGTAGGCGATGACCTGCTGGGTCCGCAGCGCCAGCCGGGCTGCCTTCTCCGTCGGCAGCGCGATGGCCTCGTCGAAGGAATTGGTGTGCAGGGACTGCGTGCCGCCGAGGACGGCGGCGAGCGCCTGGATCGCCACCCTGACCAGGTTGACCTCGGGCTGCTGCGCGGTGAGCTGGACCCCGGCGGTCTGCGTGTGGAACCGCAGCATCTGCGACTTGGGATTCTTCGCCCCGAACTCGTCTCGCATGATCCGGGCCCAGATCCGGCGGGCCGCGCGGAACTTCGCGATCTCTTCAAGGATCGTGGTACGGGCGACGAAGAAGAAGGAAAGCCGGGGCGCGAAGTCATCGACATCAAGGCCCGCCGCCAGCGCCGCCTGCACGTAGGCCTTGGCGTTGGCGATCGTGAACGCGACCTCCTGGGCGGGCGTCGCCCCTGCCTCGGCCATGTGGTAGCCCGAGATCGAGATCGTGTTCCACTTGGGGATCTCCGCCTGGCAGTAGGCGAAGATGTCGCTGATCAGCCGCAGGGACTGCGCCGGGGGATAGATGTAGGTGCCGCGGGCGATGTACTCCTTGAGCACGTCGTTCTGGATCGTTCCCGTGAGCTTGCCGCCAGGCACGCCCTGCTCCGCCGCGACCAGCTGGTACATCAGCAGCAACGTCGCCGCCGGGGCGTTGATCGTCATCGAGGTGGAGATCTTGTCCAGGGGCAGCCCGCCGAACAAGACCTTCATGTCATCGATCGAGTCGATCGCGACGCCGACCTTGCCGACCTCCCCGTGCGCGATCGGCTCGTCGGAGTCGTATCCCATCTGAGTCGGCAGGTCGAACGCCACGCTCAGCCCGCCAGTGCCCGCGTTCACCAGCTCGTGGTACCGCGCATTGGACTCCTTTGCGGTGCCGAACCCGGCGTACTGCCGCATCGTCCAGGGCTTGCCGGTGTACATCGTCGGGTACACGCCCCGAGTGAACGGGTACTTACCCGGCTCGCCCAGCATGACATCGGGATCGAAGCCGGCCAGCGCGCTCGCGTCATACACCGGATCGATCGGAAGACCAGACTCGCTGAGTGCCACCCTGCTCACAACCTCACTCGGACCGCCCGCAGGCTCACAGCGCTGTGAGCGGGCCCTGTCCCACACGATTGGAACTTGATACTATCTAGATGGTACTCAGTACCATTCGCCCGGGCAAGAGTGGGCCATCGCAAGAGTGAGTCATCATGAGCAAAGCTTCCGCGCGCGACCGGCTCGCCCAGGCGGCCTTCGCGCTGTTCGATGAGCGCGGGTATGAGCAGGCGACCATCGATGACATCACCGAGCGGGCGGGCCTGGGCCGCACGACGTTCTTCCGGTACTACCGGTCCAAGGAAGACGTGATCTTCCCCGATCATGACCAGCTGCTCGACCAGATCAGGCAGCGGCTCAGGACGTCGAGCCACGCCACCGCCCTGGCCGCCGTCTCCGACGCCGTCCGGCTCGTGCTGCTGCACTACCTCGACGAGGGTGATCTCGCCCGCCGCCGGTACATGCTCACCAGCGCGGTGCCCGCGCTGCGCGACCGCGAGATCGCGACCGTGGCGCGCTACCAGCGGCTGTTTCGCGAGTTCATCGCCGGCTGGCTGGAGGATGCGGCCCAGCCCGCGCCGCTGCGGGCCGAGCTGATGGCGGCCTCCGTCGTCGCTGCCCACAATCACGTCCTGCGCCGCTGGCTGCGCGGCGAGACCCCGGATCCAGCCGGGGAGCTTGACCAGGCGATGCGCGAGGTGATCGGGCTGTTCGCTCCCGCCGCCGACGCGGCGGGAGCGGGCACCACGATCGTGGCCTTCCACGCCAGCGCGGACATCGAGGACGTCGTGCCCGCACTCAGGCGCCTGGCCAGGGACCAGGTAACGCTGCTCACCGACACCGCGCAGGCCCCCTGAGCCTACGGCGCGCTCAGCGTGAGAACCACCTTGCCAATGGCCTTGCCCTCGGCCACCTGCCGCAGCGCGGTGGCCGCCTCAGCCAGGCCGAACGATGCCCCCACGTGCGGGGTCACCCGGCCGGAAGCGAGCAGCTCGCGAAGCTCGGCCTCATCGCGACCGACCGCCTCCGGCGCGTTGGCGGCTAGGTCGCGCATCTGGAAGCCGACGACCTTGCAGCCCTTGAGCATGACCAGGTTGAGCGGGATCCTCGGGATCGAGCCCGCCGCGTAGCCAATAGTGACATAACGGCCGGCCCACCGCAGTGACCGCAACGCCGGCTCGGCGAGGTCGCCCCCCACCGGGTCGATGACCACGTCGGTCCCGTCGGGAAACGCGTCACGCAAGGCCGCGCGCAGGTCGCCCGCCCGATGGTTGATACCGCGGGCGGCGCCGTAGGAGGCCGCCGCGGCCAGCTTGGCGTCGCTGGAGGCGACGGCGGTCACGTCGAGCCCGAGGATGGCACCAAGCTGCACCGCGGCCAGCCCGACGCCACCGCCGGCCCCGAGCACCACCAGCCGCTCGCCCGGTAGCGCGCAGGCGATCGTCCGCAGCGCGTGGTAGGCGGTGCGGTGGGCCACGCCGAACGCGGCGGCCGCCTCGGCCGGGACACCCGGCGGGATCAGGGCGAGCGAGCGAGGGGCGACGACGACCTCCTCGGCGAACGCGCCGACCATGACGGTCCCCATGACCCTCATCCCGACCGCGAAGCCGGCCCGGCCGTCACCGACCTCGCTGATCACGCCCGCGAACTCACTGCCGGGGATGAAGGGGACCGGGACGGTCAGCTGGTACTGATTGGCCGCGAGCAGCACGTCGGGGAAGTTGACCGCGGCGGCCGCCACCCGCACCCGCACCTGGCCGGCGGCCAGGGTGGGTGCCGGGAAGTCGTCCTCGACGCTGATGGACTCCGGCGGGCCGAACTGGCGGCAGACCGCGGCGCGCACCCGCTAGCCCCGGTGGTCGTAGTCGGTTGACGCCGCGAGCTCGGCCGCGCTCTTGAGCAGTTCCACCACGATCGGGCCGAAGGCGGCGCCCTTCTCGGTGTTCCCGGCCCGCTGGTAGGTCTGCTCGAGCACGACGCCGAGCTTCCAGCGCGCCAGCACGTTGTAGTAGTCGATGTCGTCGACCTGACGGCCAGAGACCTTGGAGTAGTGCTCGAGCAGCTCGGTGCGCGACGGCATGCCGGTCAGGTCGACGTAGCCGCCGACGCTGCCGTCGCCGCCGCTGGTGTCTTCCGGCCAGGACTGGATGACCCAGCCAAGGTCGAGCTTCGGGTCGCCGACCGTGCCCATCTCCCAGTCGACGAGCGCCGCCAGCCGGGCCGGGCCGCCGTGCCTGAACATGACGTTGGCGAACTGGTAGTCGCCGTGCATGATGCCAGGAATGTAGTCCAGCGGCTGGTGCGCCCGCAGCCAGGCGGCGGCCTCATGGAAGCCGTCAAGCTCGCGGCCCCTGATCCGGTCGAGGAACGCCGTCCACCGGTCCACCTGGCGCTCATGGAAGCCGTCAGGGCGGCCGAGGCCCGCCAGCCCCCTGGCCTTCCAGTCCACCCTCGACAGCAGCGCGATGCCCTCGATGAGCTGGAAGGACAGGCCGCGCCGCTGCTCGGCGTCGGAATTGAACGGCTCCGGCCAGTTCCGCCGAGTGGACATGGGGGACCAGCCGTCAACGAAGCCCATCAGGTAGAAGATGCGGCCGAGCACGGACTTGTCGGTGCACAAGGCGATCGCCTCCGTGTGCGGGACGTCGGTGCCGTCAAGCGCCTCGATGATCCGGTACTCCCTGGCAATGCCCTCGTCCCGGCTCTCCGCGGCCTCGGCCGGGGGAATGCGCAGCACCGCGTGCAGGTCGCCCCGGCTGATCTCGAAGATCTCGTTCTGTGACCCGCCCGATAGGAACGTGTGCTCAAGCGGGGCGCCGGTGCCTAGGTCGTGGCGGTCCAGCCAGCCGGTGAGCGCCTCCGGGTCCGACAGTTGCGGCGTCGTCACAGATTTCCCACCTCGCTGTCCAGGTAGGCGGCGTACTTCTGGCGGGCGGCCGCCAGCCGGGCGGGCAGGTGCTCGGACGGCCACAGGCCATCGACTGGCTTGTAGTCACGTAGTACCTGCTTGGCCACCGTGACCTTGTGTACCTCGGTCGGGCCGTCGGCCAGGCCCATGACGAACGAGCCGTGCACCATCTGCGCGAAGGGCATCTCGTTGCTCGCGCCGAGCGCCCCGTGCACCTGAAGGGCGCGGGCGGCGATGTCGTGCAGCACACCCGGCATGAGGACCTTGATCGCCGCGATGTCCTTGCGGACCTTCTTGTAGTCGTTGTACTTGTCGATCTCCCAGGCCGTGTAAAGCACGAACAGCCGGAACTGCTGGAGCTGGGCGTAGGAATCGGCGATGTAGCCCTGGACGAACTGCTTCTCCGACAGCTTGCTGCCGGCGGTGAACCGGGAAAGCGCCCGCTCGCACATCAGGTCAAGCGCCCGCTGGGCCTGGCCGATGGTGCGCATCGCGTGGTGGATGCGGCCGCCGCCCAGCCGGGTCTGCGCGATGGCGAACGCCTGGTTCTCCTGGCCGAGCATGGCGCTGGCGGGCACCCGCACGTTGTCGTAGCGGATCAGCGCGTGGCTGCCCTCGCCGAGCCTGTCGCCCGCCAGGCCAATGTTGCGCTCGATAACCAGGCCGGGGGTGCCGGTCGGTATGAGGAACATGGACATGCCCTTGCCGCGGGGCGCGTCCGGGTCGGTCACCACCATCGCGATGATGAACGCGGCGGTCTTCGCGTTAGACGAGAAGAACTTGTGCCCGTTGATGACCCAGTCATCGCCGTCGCGGACGGCCCGGGTCTTGAACTGGGTGGGGTCCGATCCGCCCTCAGGCTCGGTCATCGAGTAAGACGAGAACACCTCGCCGTTCAGCAGCGGCACCAGGTACTTCTCCCGCTGCTCCGGCGTGCCGAACTTCGCGATGATCTCCGCGTTCCCCGTATCGGGCGCCTGGCAGCCGAAGATCACCGGCGCCCACGCTGACCGGCCGAGGATCTCGTTGAGCAGGGAGAGCTTGAGCTGCCCGTGGCCCTGCCCGCCGAGCTCTGGCTCCAGGTGGGTCGCCCAGAGGCCCTGGTCGCGGACCTGCTGCTTGAGCGGGTCGATGATCGCTCGGACCCGCGGCGACGGCGGCGTGAAGACCAGGTCACGGAAGAGGAGGTCAAGCGGCTCCACCTCCTCGCGCACGAATGTCCGGGCCCAGTCCAGCTTGCGCTGGTAGTCGGGGTCGGTCTCGAAATCCCATGCCATCGGGAAGTTCCTTCCTCTGTCAGGCCTGCTCGGATGCGCTCAGATGACCAGCGAGCCGTGCCCGGCCCAGTAGCGCTCCCGCAGCCGCCGCTTGTAGAGCTTGCCGTTCGGCTCCCTGGGAAGCTGGTCAGCGAAGTCGATGGTCCGCGGGCACTTGTAGCTGGCCAGCCGCTCGCGGCAGTAGGCCAGCAGTTCCGCCGTCAGCTCAGGGCCCGCGCAGGCCCGGTCGGCCAGCTGGATGACCGCCTTGACCGATTCGCCCATCTCCGCGTCGGGCACCCCGATGACCGCGACGTCAGCGACGGCCGGGTGCCCGGTCAGCACGTTCTCGGCCTCCTGCGGGTAGATGTTCACGCCGCCGCTGATGATCACGTGTGCCTGCCGGTCTGTGAGGTACAGGTACCCGTCGGAGTCCAGGTAGCCGATGTCGCCGAGGGTCCGCCAGCCACGGGAGTTCGTGATGGAATCGGTCTTTCCCGCGTCGTTGTGGTAGCTGAACGGCCGTCCGCCCGCGAAGTACACCAGGCCAGGCTCACCCGCCGGCAGCTCGGTGCCGTCGGGGCCGACAATGTGGCACTCGTCCGCCGGCTTGCCGACCGAGCCGGGGTGGGCGAGCCACTCGTCCGGGCCGATGCGCGTGGAGCCGATGTCCTCGGTACCCGCGTAGTACTCGTGGATGATCGGCCCCCACCAGTCGAGCATCTGCCGCTTGACGTCGACGGGGCAGGGGGCGGCCCCGTGCATCACGATCCGCAGGCTCGAGACGTCGTGGCGATCTCGCTGCGCCTGGGGCAGCCTGAGCAGGCGGGTGAACATGGTCGGCACGAACTGGGCGATGGTCACCCGGTGCCGCTCGATCAGCTCCAGGCACTGCGCCGGGTCGAAGCTCTCCATGACGACGATCGTCGCGCCGAACCGCTGCAGCGACATCGACCACACCAGCGGCGCCGAGTGATACAGCGGGGCGGGGCACAGGTAGACGGCGCGGTCGCCGCAGTACCGGCTCATGCCGCTGGCGATGATGGCAGGCGCGGACCGCGGGTCACCGAACCAGGTTCCCGGCAGCTGCTTGCGCACGCCCTTCGGGCGGCCGGTGGTTCCCGAGGAGTAGAGCATCTCCCGGCCCTCCCGCTCGCCGTCGAGCGGGCCGGCCGCGACCGAGGACAGGAAGTCCTCGTACCGCCTGAAGCCGGGCACCCGGCCCGTGGCGCTGATGAGCAGGCCGATGACGGAAAGATCCAGGCGGCTCACCACGTCCGCCATCGCCTCGCAGGAGAACAGGGCCACCGCCCCGCAGTCATCGAGAACGTACTGCGCCTCGGCCGGACGCAGATGATTGTTGATGGCGGTGTAGCGCAGCCCCGACCGCTGCGCGGCCCACGCTATCTCGAGGTACTGCCGGTTGTTCTCCATGAGGATGGCGATCGTGTCGCCCTCCTGGACCCCGCCGGCCCGCAGGGCGCGGGCGATCCTGATCGAGCGGTCTTCCAGCTGGGCGTAGGTGGTGAACTCGCCCGAGGCGCCCATGATGATCGCGGGCGCGTCCGGCGTGCGCTCGGCCTGCCAGCTCGGCGTCAGCGGCGCTGCTGCCAACCCGTCGCTCCCTCCTTGAGTCCCCCTGGCAACGATAGCTCCAGTCGCCGCTGACGGAAAGGTCATTCTCAATCTGGCAGAGTACCGTTACCGAGAACGGGGGGAGGTTCCGTTATGCCCGCAGGCGTCAGTGCTTGCCCAGGCTCGGCCGAGAACCTTATTCTCAGGATGGCGGAGAAAGGTTCTCGGCATGGCACGTGAAGCGGTGATCGTCGGGGCGGTGCGGACCGCCATAGGCAAGCGGAACGGCGCGCTTTCCCAGGTGCACGCGGCCGACCTGTCCGCCGGTGCCTATGACCTCGTCGTGGCCGGCGGCGTCGAGGTCAATGAGGCCTTCGCGTCGGTTCCGCTCGCCTGGAACCGCGACATCGGCGCCGACTTCGCCCAGCTGAACCCGCTCGGCGGCGCGATCGCCGTCGGGCACCCGCTTGGGGCCTCGGGGGCGATCTTGATGACCCGCATGATCAACCACATGCGCCGGACGGGGATCCGCTACGGCCTGCAGACCATGTGCGAAGGCGGCGGAACCGCCAACGCGACCTTGATGGAACTGGTGTAGCCGATGGCCTTTGACCGTCGGCCCCTGTTTACCTCAGTGTTTGACTGGGATCGCCGCCGGTGATACCGAACCCGCGGTGCTGCATCCGGCCGTGGGGGAGTGGTGGTGGTGAAGGCTGTTGCGTTGCGGGGCCGGCCCCCCGCGGGGCGCGGGAGGCGTGTCCTCATCGGGTGGGTCGTGGCGGCCGCCGTTGTCGGGGGGTGCTCGAGCGGGAGCATCGCCAGCGACGCGCTGGCCGGGCAGTCGGGAAAGCAGATCCTCGACAAGGCGGTCGGCAACCTCAAGGCGGCACCCAGCTTCACGATGTCGGGTGACGTGATCCAGCCGAGCGGCACCTTCAGCGTGGACCTGGGCTACCAGCCCGCCCGCGGCTGCACGGGCACGGTGTCCCAGGCGGGCAAGGGCAGCTTCACGATGACGGTGATCGGAGCGACCGCGTGGGTGCGGCCCGACGACGCGTTCTGGCGGTCGATCGACGGCCGCCAGGCAGCGTCGGTAATCTCCGCCGTCGGCGGCAAGTTCCTCAAGGGGCCGATCAGCGACAAGAACGTCGCCGGGCTGACCTCGCTGTGCGATGTCAGCGTGCTGGCATCGCAGCTGCAGGCGCCATCGACGGTTGAGCGCGCCCCCGTCAAGCCGTTCGCGGGCACGCTGGCCGTGCCGCTGACCGACCTGGCCAAGGGCGGCACCCTCTACGTGACAGACACGGCCCGGCCGCAGGTCATCCAGTTGCGCAACAGCAGGTCGGGAAAGATGACCTTCCACATCGACGCGCCGGTGACCCTGGCGCCGCCGCCCGCGAGCAAGACGGTCAACGGCAGCCAGTTCGGCCTGTAACCGGCGCGGCGAGGGCGGGGATCAGGCCGGCGGGGCCCAGACGTACGGAGTCGTGGTGCTGATCGCGCGGAAGCCGAGGCGACGCAGGATGGGAGCGCTGTCGTCGGTGGCATCGACCTGCAGGTAGCGGGTGCCGCGCGCGGCCGCGACCTGAGCGCGGGCCGCGATCAGGGCGCGGTAGATGCCGCGCGAGCGCCAGGCGTCCACGGTGGAACCGCCCCATAGGCCTGCGAAGTCGGTGCCCGGGTAGAACACGATCCAGGCCGCGCTGATCACCCGGCCGGACCTGGCCTCGGATGCGGCGAAGACCGCGATGTCCTCAGGGGCGGCGGCGGTCCGATCGATCAGGTCATCGGCGAGGAAGCTCCAGTCCTGGCCCCAGACCTCAGACTCCATCGCGCCGATCGCACGGAAATCGGCCTCGCTTCCCGCCCGGCTCAGGGTCACCCCGGCGGGCAGCACCGGCTCGGCCGCCATGTCCGCGGCCAGGCCGACGAAAATCGTCTCGCGGTCCTCCGGCAGGAAGCCTGCCGCCCGCAGCCTGCCGGGCAGGTCAGCGGGCTGGTCGTGGCCACGTGTCTTCCACTCGACGGCCTCACCCCGGCCATGAAAGTAATCACGCTGGCGGGCGATCAGCGCGTCAAGCTCCTGACCGTCCACGCCGAGGTCGCGCGGGCCGGTGACGAGGCCGCGAAACTGGCCTGCCGCTCGCAGCAGGGGACCGTCCCGCTCGATGATCAGGCCGGGCCGTCCAGAATGGGATATCCCGCGCATCTGCTCGTCATAGGCCCGCAGCAGGTCATCGTCGCTAGTCACCCGCGCGACTGTACGAGGTCACCACGCGCCGATCAACCGATTAAGGGCGTGGGCTTGCCAGCGGCAGCAGGTCTGGTTGAGTAAAGATCATGAGCGAGTTGTTCACGCGGGCGGCCCAGGGGATGCCGTACCGTAGGTGGCAGCGGACAGCGCTTGGCTCGTTGCCGCATGCCGGCCATCCGGGTGGGGTACTCGGAACGGCCATCACGGCGGAAGGCTGGCGAGAGCGGGAGGGCGCGATCGTGGCTGCGGCCCAGTGACCGAGGCCGCCCGGCCAGAGGTACTGGCCCGGCTGATTGACGTGGCGGCGCGGGGCGGCCTGGCTGGCGTGCCGCCGCTGCCGCGGCGTGCCGCGGACCTGTTCGGCGCGGCTGGCTGGCTACGGCTGCTCGTGCCGGCCGCGGGCCTGAGCCGAGAGGCCAGCCATGACCTCCAGGAGCGGCTGGCCAAGGCCGAGGATGCCTGGAACCGTCAGGTGCTCGACCTGCTGGACCGGCTCACCCGGGTTGAGGCGGCGGTCTCGGACCTCGACGAGGCCGATCCCGCGCAAGAGGCCCTCCGTGACGTGCTGCGCGCTCAGATCGCTGTCCTCGCCCAGCAGGTCAGGACGTTCAGCGATCGTGATGCCCGAGGGTTCCTCGCCGAAGCCGGGCTGCTGGAGGAGGAGGTCACCCAGGAGGCTTCCCCGGCCGCGGCCACTCCCGAGGAAGCACTGGCCGAGCCCCTCGCGGGCCTGATCGCCGACCAGGCCGGCCAGCCCGGTGACGAGACGGGAGGCTGGCAGATCGTCGGCCCGGATGCAGCCACGACGCCGGGTGGACAGTCGCCGCCCGGCCTGCTCTTGCGCCAGCCGGCGGCGCCCTCCTCGCTGGTCGCCGTTTACCTTGACGACTACGACGAGCACGCGGCCCCTGGGGCGAACAGGATCGCCAGTGACGCCGCCACGCGAGCCGCGGCCCGGGCCAGCGGGACCGTGGTATTCCAGCTGACCGCCGACGACCTGGCCGGGCCGGGCGTCGGCGCCCTCTACGAGGCCGACGGGCAGGCGGCCGCCAGGAACGCGTACCGCATTCTCGGCGGGGACCCAGCCGAGCTTGACGACCTGATCTGGCGCGGTGGCGCGTGGCTGCTGCGGGCGTTCCTCGCCGACCCATCCCCGGACCGCTGGCAGCGGGTGGCGACCGCGGCGCTGGCCGGCATCCTGGTCCGCCCGGGTGGCTGGCGAGCCACGCTCGACGACGACAACTTCCACGATCGCGTCCTGGCCGCCGTGCAGGCCGAGCGCCTGCCGGCCAGCGGCGGCCACGCGAGAACCCTCGCCCGCTTCCTCGACGCGCGTGGCTGTCCGCTGACGGTGATCGTTGACCAGCGGGACCCAGGCCCTCATGCGCCGCTGGGCTCCTGGACCGGCCTGACCGTGCTCGATGACCGGCTGCCCGTGATCAGGCTGAGCGAGCCCGCCCACCGCAGGCGCTGGGCATCCTGGCTGCACTGGGGGAACCTGCTGCAGTTCCTGACCGGGCCGGCCGGGGACGGCAGGCAGCTGGCGTACTCGGGGCTCGATGAGTTCGACCCGGCGACCCTCGCCGCCGCGACCGCCTCTGGTGCCCCCGTCGCACGGGCGCTGCCAGGGCTGCGATCGCCCGCCTCGCTGTCGTCGCTGTTTTCCGTTGCCGGGCCGGTGCCCGCGGCCTCCGCCGGGCTTAGCCCGCTCCAGCTCGCGATCGCGCAGCGGGCCTACGACGGCCCGGCCCTCGTGACCGGCGGCCCGGGGACGGGAAAGACGACCGTCGCGCTGCACCGGGCCGGCTACCTGGCCCGGCGCCTGCCCGGTGACGGTCAGGACGTTCTCTTCGCGACGTTCAACAAGCACCTGGCCCGGCTGGCCCGGCGCCGGCTCCGCGAGCTGGCCGGGCCGGATGTCGCGGCCCGGGTCGAGGTCGTCACGATCGACGCCCTCGCCGCCCAGGTGACCGCCGAGGCCGGGCCGGCCACCCGGCGGCACTGGCTGGACCACCCCCGTTCCAGCGACCTATGGCGCGGCGTCCTGCGCGAGTCGGTTCGGCTTGAGACCATCAGGGCCACCGAGCAGGGGCCGCGCTACCGGCACGTCGTCGTGGACGAGGTGCAGGACCTGAGCGCCGAGCACCTGATGCTGCTGCGCGCCATGGTGGTGCCCGGGCCGGACGACCTGTTCCTGGTCGGTGACCCCGGGCAGCGGATCTACGCCGACGAGGCGGCGGCGATCGCCCTGGAAATCGACGTGCGGGACCGGACCGGACTGCTAGCGCACCGCTACCGGCCGGCTTGCCCGCCGGGACTGCGGGGCCTGGCCGACTGGACCGGGGAGCTGGAGGAGATCACCCGCCAGGTGATGGACTGGCTGGGCACCTGGCCCGAGGGAGAGGAACTGTCGATCGGCGTCGCCGCGCCGGACCGGCGTCAGGTCGCCGAGATCGTTGGCCACCTGGACAGGAGCGGCATCGTCGTGTCGGCGATCGGTGCAGGCGGCCCCCGGGTCGCCACGTCTGTTCACGTCGGTACCTTGCACCGGTTCAAGGGCCTGGAATACCGGCGCGTGCTCCTGGCCGGGATCCGGGCCGACGCGCCCATCACCGCCCCGCTGCTGCAGATGGCCTCGGCCCGGGCCGGGGAGTCGCTGGTGATCACCTGGCACGGCGCGCCGAGCGCGCTGCTAGGTACCCGCGGCTAGAATGCCGGCTCGACGACGAGGTCCAGGTAGGTGGCGCCGCTGTCGGGGACGCAGGGCTGCTGCCAGACCTCGACCGGGAACGAGACCAGGACCAGCGACATCATGAGCAGCAGCAAGTTGCGCTGCGGCCCGGGGATGGGCCGGCCCAGCGGGTAGTCCTCGAGGTAGCTGGTGGCCTCAGCCAGGCGGGGGAACGCCGCATCGTAGAAGGCCTGCATCTGGTCCATCGGGGTGGCCAGGCGCTTGGCGTAGCGCTCGCGCTCGGTCTCCAGGACCCAGTCGCTGAACGGCTCAAGGTCGGCGAACTCAGCCGGCAACAGTGCCATCGGTGTACTCCCTGACGTAGTCGCGGCCGGCCTGGTGCAGCGCCCGCAGCAGCAGCTCCTGATCGCACAACGGGAAATCGGTGATGACCCGGCCCTTGAGGCTGCGCTGGGTAGCTTCGAGCGTATTGGCGTCCTGCAGGCCGTACTCCTTGAAGGTGACGGCGGCCAGCTCGTGCTGCAGCCGCTCGGCGGCGGTCCTGGCCGGGACGAAGTACAAGCTCGACTCGAAGATATGGCGGTCCACCGCGGTCGGCCAGTAGCTGTAGGTCAGGTACCAGCCGGGCGCCCAGCACAGCAGCATGAAGTTGGGGAAGAAGTGGAACGAGTCCACGCCCCACTTCGGGTGCCTGGACGGGTTGAGCCCCGCTGGCAAGGGGTCAAGTCCCGCAATATCCGGCCGCTGCCACGGGCCGAACAGGCCAGCCCGAAGGACGCGCTCGATTGGCTTGACCATGCTGAGGTCCCGGGGCGGCGACATGCCGCCCCAGGAGGAGACCATGCTGTGCGGGTACTTCAGGTCGTAGTGCAGTCCCTCGAAGCCAATCGCGGCCAGCTTGTCCGCCTCGTCCTTCACGGCCTGCTTCATGTGCAGGATCGGTGCGTGATAGAACTCGGCGAACGCGTCGATGAACAGCTTCCAGTTGGCCCCGACCTCGGCCTTGTAGGTGAAGACCTCGGTCATCTCACCGAACGGGTAGCCCTCCAGGCCCTTGCCCATCTCGCCCAGGTAGTCCACCAGCGGCGCCGGGCTTGGGTCGAGGCTGATGAAGATGAAGCCCTGCCAGACCTCGCAGCACACCGGCCGCAGGCCGTAGGCGCTCTTGTCGAGGCCGAAGAACTCGCCTTCCTGCTGGACGAAGGCCAGCCGGCCGTCAAGCTCGTAGCGCCAGGCGTGGTACTTGCAGGTGAAGGTGCGGCAGGTACCTGAGACCTCCTCGGCCGGGTAGTCGCTCCACACCAGCTTGTTGCCCCGGTGCCTGCAGATGTTGTAGAACGCCCGGATCTCCTTGTCCCTGCCCCGCACCAGGATCACCGAGGTGTCGGCGACGTGCAGTTCTCTGGTGAAGTAGCTGCCGACTCTGGGCAGTTGCTCCACCCGGCCGACCATCAGCCAGGTCCGCTTGAAGATGGCCTCCCGCTCAAGCTCGTAATACGCCGGGTCCACCGAGTCGCTGTAGTCGACGGGGGCCAGGGAGATCTCGGGCCAGTGCTCGGTCCAGCTCCCCTCGGCCGGCTTGGGGAAGTGCGGCATGGAATCAGGTGCCCTTCTGCTCTGGGTTGCCGGTCTGGTACGTGTCGAAGTCCCCCGGGGCAAGCCCCGGGTCCAGCTCCATCTGGAACGCGCCGAACACCACGGAAAGGAGGGAGTACGTCCCGACCAGGAACGCCAGGGAGATCAGCTGCTCGGGGCCGAAGTGCCCGGCTAGCTCGCCGTAGGTGTCATCGCTCAGCGTGGAGTTGTCGGTGAGCTCGTCGACCGCCCGGCTCAGCAGCGCCGCCGTCCCGGTCGCCGCGCCCGCGGCGATCGCGCGGATCTCCTCGTCGCTGATCCCGGCGGCGCGGGCCGCCTTGACGTGCTGCGCCCACTCGTAGCGGCTGCGCTTGCGGATGGCGACTCGCAGGATCACGATCTCCCGGCTGCGCCGGTCCAGCTGGCAGGCCTTGCTGTTGATGAAGCGGTTCCAGGGCAGCCAGCACCGCGCCAGGTCCGGGTGGTGGGCGAAGAACGCCACCACCGACAGGTCCGGCGGCTTCATGCCCGGGGCGATGTCGGCCAGCGCCTCGAAGTCCCACTCGTCGTAGGGCAGGTCGCCGAGCCGCGAGCGCCCAGGCAGCCCGGTCACGTGTTCCGCCCGCCGCTGACCGGCAGGATCTGCCCGGTGATGTACCCGGCCTCCTCGGAGATGAGGAAGGCGCAGGCCGCGGCGATGTCCTCGGGCCGGCCGACTCTCCTGACCGGCGTGCGCTGAGCGTGCTCCTCGATCGTGCCGCCGAGTAGGCCCCGATCTTCAGAACGGCGAAGCATCGGTGTGTCGACGAAGCCTGGCGGCACCGCGTTCACCGTGATGCCACGCGGGCCGTACTCAAGCGCGAGCGACTTGGTCAGCCCGTTGACCGCCGACTTGGCCGCCACGTAGTGCGCCATGTACGGCTGTCCGCCGAGCGTGCTTGACGACGAGATGTTGACGATCCGGCCCCAGCTGGCCCCGAGCATGTCGGGCAGCACCGCCTGGATCATGTGGAAGGTGCCGTTCAGGTTCACGTCGATGACCTTGGACCACTGCTCGAACGTGAGGTTCTCGAACTTGCGGAACCCGTCAAGGCCAGCCGCGTTCACCAGGATCGTGATCGGCCCGAGCTTGTCCCGCACGGCCACCAGCGCGGCGTCGACCTGCTCCCGGCTGGTCACGTCGGCGACGACGCCGTAGCCCTCGCGGGCTGGGCTCAGGTCCAGGGCCGCGACGTTGTAGCCGTCCTTCTCCAGCCGACGGGCGATCCCGGCCCCGATGCCCGAGGCACCGCCGGTCACGACGGCGGTCCTGGTCACGGCAACGCCTCCACCCCGCGGGCGGTCTCAAGCATGGAAAGTCTCCCTCCCGAGCAGGAGAATCATATTCTCTCTTTTTGAGAAGATCAACGGTTCATCAGTACTCGTAGACGAGGCTGACGTCCGGGGTCACGGGGACGCTCTGGCAGGTGAGCACGTAGCCGTCGGTGACCTCGTCGTCGTCAAGCGCGTTGTTGACGCGCATCGTGACCTCGCCCGCCTTCAGGCGGCCCAGGCAGGTCGCGCAGTTTCCCGCCTCGCAGGAGAACGGCGGCTTCAGGCCCGCCCGGCGGGCGTGCTCAAGCAGCGTGATCCCGGGCACATGCGCGGTCGCGGTGGTCTTGCCGTCGAGGGTGATCGTGATCGTGCCGGTGGCCGGGCCGGCCAGGACCTCCTCCCGCGCCCCCGGCTCGGCCGGGCTGAACCGCTCGGTCAAGATCCGGTCGGCGGCGATGCCGCGCGACAGCAGGACGCCCCTGATCAGGTCCATGAACGGCTCGGGACCGCACAGGTAGAAATCGGCGCCCTCGGCCGTGTCGCTCGTGAAGTCCGCGATCTCCGCCGCCGAGACCAGGCCCGCGACGGCGTCGAGGTGATGCCTTACCTCCAGGCGGCCCGGGTGGCGCTCGATGAGCTGACCCAGCGCCGCGGCGAAGATCACCGACCCGGCGTCCCGGTTGGCCAGCAGGATCTTGACCCGTCGGCTCGTCGTGGCCAGCGCGCTCTTGGCCAGCGACATGATCGGGGTCACGCCGCTGCCCCCGGCCAACGCGACGAGCGGGGCCTCGTTGTCCCGCAGCGTGAATACCCCGGCCGGCGCGGTCACCTCGACCACGTCGCCCACCTTGAGGTTGTCGATCAGCCAGTTGGAGACCAGGCCCCCCGGTACCCGCTTGACCGTCGTCGCCAGCTCGGCGTCGCAGTCCGGGCTGCTCGACATCGAGTAGGAGCGCAACTCACCACAGGCACGGAACGTCACGAACTGGCCGGCCAGGTAGCTGAACGGCGCGTGCAGGACGTAAGTGCGCGCGTCCGCGGTCTCCTCGATGACCCGCAGGACCCGGGCCACGTGAAAGCCATGGTCTCGTGCCATGCCTGGAATGTAGCTTCTCTGAATGAGAGAATACAATTACCCTCATGGAAGGGGTGGAGTTACATGCCAGCGCGCATCCCGTGGGAGACCATCCCCGACATGGTGCTGAGCACCGCGGACCGCTTCGGCGACGCTGAGGCGGTGGTCGACGGCGAGCTGCGGCTGACGTTCAGCGAGCTCGCCACCCGCGTCCGCCAGGCCGCCGGTGCCTTCGCCGCGGCCGGGATCGAGCGGGGTGACCGGGTCGCGATCTGGTCGCCGAACTCGGCCGACTGGATCATCGCCGGCTTCGGGCTCCTGACCGCGGGCGCGACCCTGGTCCCGGTGAACACCCGGTTCAAGGAGGCCGAGGCCACCGACATCATCGACAGGTCGGGCGCCCGGCTGGTGCTGGTCCAGCCCGGCTTCCTCGGCCTGGACTTCTCCGCGGGCCGCCACGTGCCGGTGATCGACATCACGTCGGGCTTCCTGGCCAGCGGCCGCCCGCTCGAGCGGAAAGTCAGCGGGGCGGACATCGCCGACATCATCTTCACGTCGGGGACCACCGGGCGGCCCAAGGGCGTCATGATGCCACACGCTCCCACGCTGCGCCTGTACTCGCAGTGGAACGAGCTGGCTGGCACCCGCGAAGGCGACCGCTACCTGATCGTGAACCCGTTCTTCCACATCTTCGGCTGGAAGGCCGGCGTGATCGCGTCCATGATCCGGGGCATGACGGTGTACCCGCTCCCGGTCTTCGACATCGAGCGCGTTCTTGACGTCGTCGAGCGGGAGAAGATCACCGTCCTGCCCGGCGCGCCGACGGTCTACCACGAGCTGCTGGCCGCCCGCAAGCGCGGCGGCCACGACATGTCCTCCCTGCGGGTCGCGGTCACCGGCGCGGCCGACATCCCGGTTGACCTCATCCGCCGCATCGCCCGCGAGCTGCCCTTCCAGTCGATCATGACCGGCTACGGCCTCACCGAGGCCGGCACGATCACGGCGTCCCGCCCGGGCGACTCCCCGCAGGACGTCGCGACCACGGTCGGTCGCCCCTGCGAGGGCTTCGAGATGCGGATCGCCGCCGACGGGGAGGTGCTCGCGCGCGGGTTCGGCGTAATGCGGGGCTACCTCGACGACCCGCAGGCCACGGCCGAGGCGATCGACGCCGGCGGCTGGCTGCACACGGGCGACCTCGGCGTGGTGGATGCCAACGGCCGGCTGAAGATCATCGGCCGCAAGAAGGACATGTTCATCGTCGGAGGCTTCAATGCCTACCCGGCCGAGATCGAGGGCTTCCTCATGCGGCACCCCGCCGTCGCGCAGGCCGCCGTCGTCGGCGTCCCCGACGAGCGGCTTGGCCAGGTCGGCAAGGCGTTCGTCGTCCTCGCCGACGGCGCGTCCCTCACCGAGGGCGACCTCATCGGTTGGGCCCGGCAGCGGATGGCCGGCTTCAAGGTCCCGCGCTCGGTGGCGTTCCTCGCCGCCCTGCCACTGAACGCCACAGGAAAGGTCCGCAAGGACCTGCTGCGGTAGCCGACTTGTCCACCGTTTGGCTGACAACGGCCTGCCTTTATGGGCGACGCGCTGACCCGATGCCATCACCGAGCCTGGATACATGGAGGCAACAGGCTGGGCGGTCCGGGCACGCGGGCTGCGCAAGAGCTACGGCGGCGTCGAGGCGGTCAGCGGCGTCGACCTTGAGATCCCGCCCGGCGAGGTGTTCGCGCTTCTTGGCCCGAACGGCGCGGGCAAGACCACGACGGTGGAGATCCTGGAGGGCTACCGGCGCAGGGACGGCGGCGAGGTCAGCGTGCTCGGCACCGACCCGCAGCGCGCCGACCGGGCCTGGCGGGCCAGGATCGGCATCGTCTTGCAGCTCGCGTCCGATGCGCCCGAGCTGACCGTGGCCGAGATGATCGGCCACTTCGCGACGTTCTACCCGCGGCCGAGACGGCCCGCCGAGGTGATCGACCTGGTGGGACTCGGCGACAAGGCCCGATCGCGGATTGCCACGCTGTCCGGGGGCCAGCAGCGGCGACTCGACGTGGCGCTTGGCCTGATCGGAAGCCCGGAGCTGCTGTTCCTCGACGAGCCGACGACTGGGTTTGACCCGGCCGCCAGGCGGGCGTTCTGGGAGGTGATCCGCATGCTTTCCAGCAGCGGGGTCACGGTCCTGCTCACCACGCACTACCTGGATGAGGCCGCGGCGCTTGCCGACCGGGTCGCGGTGATCAGCGACGGGGACATCGTGGCCGAAGGCGCCCCCGCCGACCTCGGCGGCCAGCTGACTGCCGAGGCGCTGGTGAGCTGGCAGGACGGCGAGGGTCGCCAGTCGCAGCGGACCGCGGAGCCGACCGCGGTGGTCGCCCGCCTTGCCGCCCGCTACGGCGGGGAGGTCCCGGGACTGACCGTGACCCGCCCGTCGCTTGAGGATTTTTACCTGGAACTGATCGGAGGCCGGCCGTGACCGCCAGCACGAACATGGTGACGGGCGCAGGGACGCCCGCTGCGGCAGGCGCGCCGCGACCGCCGTTGCCTAGCGTGTGGCGGGTCGCGCTGGCCCGCGGTCAGGTCGAGCTGAAGTCCTTCTTCCGCGAGCGCCAGTCGGTGGTCTTCATCCTCGCCATGCCCGCCATCATGCTGGTGCTGCTCGGGGCGATCTTCGGCAAGGAGTCCAACGCCCCGGGCGTCACGATCGGTGACCTGTACGTGGCTGGGCTGATCGGCGGCGGTGTGATGGCCACCAGCTACCAGAACCTGGGCATATCGATCGCGTTTGAGCGTGAGCGGTTCACGCTCAAGCGGCTGCGCGGCACGCCCATGCCCGCGGCGGCCTACTTCGCCGGGAAGATCATCCAGGTCATCGTGGCCGCGATCGCCGAGGTCGCCGTGCTGCTGGTCATCGGCCTGGTGTTCTATCACCTGAAGCTGCCAGCGTCGGTGTCGGCCTGGTGGACATTCACCTGGGTGTTCGTGCTCGGCGTGGCCGCCTGCTCGCTGCTCGGCATCGCGGCAAGCAGCGTGCCGCGCTCGGCGGCGCGCAACGGGGTCGCCGTGGTCACCCTGCCGTTCGTGGTCCTCCAGTTCATCTCCGGGGTCTACGTTCCGTTCTTCCTCGTACCGGCGTGGCTGCGAGACATCGCGTCCGTCTTCCCGCTTGAGTGGATGTGCCAGGGCATGCGCTCGGTGTTCGTGCCGCGCGCGGTCACCCTGGAGCCGGGACATTCCTGGCAGCACGGCCAGACCGCGCTGGTGCTGGTGGCCTGGGTCGTTGCAGGATTGGTGCTGTGCCTGACCACCTTCCGCTGGCGCAGCCGCCAGGACACGTGACCACGGACCCGGCACCCTGCGGCCCCGGTCCGGACGGGCGGCACGCCTGGGAGACGGGCACCTTCACCTGGGACGCCTTTTACCTGCTGATCTTCGTCGCCGTCCTGGTCATCGTCTTGATCAGCAAGCCTGCCTCGGTGCTGGCGGTTGGGGCGATGGGCGCGATGATCGCCTGGTATGTGCTGCTCGGCCGGCCGCTATGGACCGGCACCCGGACATTGCTGGCCCGCGCCCGGCCCGGCCGCGCATGGGCGGTGATCTACGTCACCGGGATATTCGCGCTGTTCGGCGTGGTGCAGAGCCAGAACTCCTCGGCGTGGTTCCTCGCGTTCGCGTTCTGCCCGCAGTTCTTCAGCTTCGCCAGTGGCCGGGTGGCCATCTGGCTGGGCATCGCGCTGAACTTCATGGCCGCGGCCCTGCTCGTGTCCGGGGACCCGACGCGGGGGGCAGCGATTGCGGCTTTCTCCGTCGCCACCGCGGGCTGCGGCTTCTCCATCTTCTACAGCGGCTGGGTGACCCGGATCATTCAGCAGAGCGCCGAGCGCGCCCAGATCATTGAGCAGCTGGAGGCGACCAGGGCGGAGCTGGCCGCCGCGCAGCACGCGGCCGGCCGGATGGCCGAGCGGCAGCGGCTGGCCGCCGACATCCACGATACGCTCGCGCAGGGCTTCGCCAGCATCCTCATGCTGATCCAGGCGGCGCAGGCCGACCTGGACGGCTCGCGTCCGCAGGCGGGCAGGCACCTGGACAGCGCGGAGCGGACCGCCCGGGAGAACCTGGCCGAGGCGCGGGCGCTGGTGGCCGGCCTGGCGCCGGTCCAGCTCGAGGGAGGGACGCTGATCGACGCGCTGGGCAGGCTCTCAGCCGCCGCCGGGGTTGACGCGAGCTTCGGCCTAACCGGGCAGGCGCGGCCGCTGCCGATGGCCGCCGAGGTCGTGCTGCTGCGGGTCTGCCAGGAAGCGCTGTCCAACGTGCGCAAGCACGCCCATGCGCGCTCGGTGACCGTGCGGCTCAGCTATGATCCCGGCACCGTCCGGCTGGAGGTTAGCGACGACGGGCAGGGGTTCGACCCGGCCGGCGCCGGCGCCGGCTTCGGCCTGCGTGGCATGCGGGCGCGGGTCGCCGAGGTAGGCGGCACGCTGGCGGTGGACAGCAAGCCAGGCGCGGGCACCAAGGTCAGCGTGGCGATGCGAGCGGAGGACAGCGCGTGACCACCATCCGTGTCCTGCTGGCCGACGATCACCCGGTCGTCCGTGAGGGGCTGCGGGGCATGCTGGCGGCCGAGCCGGACATCGAGGTGGTGGGAGAGGCCTCGTCAGGACCTGAGGCGGTGGCGCTGGCCCGGCGGCTGCGGCCGGACGTGATCCTGATGGACCTGCGCATGCCCGGTGGCGACGGCGTAGCGGCTATCGGCGACCTGCCCGGAGCCACGGTCGTGGTGCTCACCACCTACGACTCCGACGCCGACATCCTGCGCGCGGTCGAGGCCGGCGCGGCCGGGTACCTGCTGAAGGACACGCCGCGGGCCGTGCTCGCCGACAGCGTGCGCGCCGCGGCCCGGGGCGAGACCGTGCTCGCGCCCGCGGTGGCCGGGCGACTGCTCGGCCGGATGCGGGGCGACACCGCCCCCCGGGCCGAGCAATTGTCCGCCCGGGAAACCGAGGTCCTTGCGCTGGTCGCGCGCGGGCTGACGAACGCGGAGATCGGCCGGCGGCTCTACGTCAGCGAGGCCACCGTCAAGACGCACCTGCTGCGTGCCTGCACCAAGCTCGGCGTCTCCGGCCGGACCGCCGCGGTGACCAAGGCGATCGAGACGGGCGCGCTGCCACCGCCTGGCCCGCCGCGCTAGCGGCCGGACTAGCCGCCCTCGCGGCGTTTGCCCACGGCCCGCCCTCTATAGTCAGACCCGTGCCCGAGTCCATCTCACCGGAGCGGAGCCGCCCATGACGGATGCATCAGCTGGCGGCTGGGTGCGCGCGCAGCCGGGCGGCCCGCACGCCCGCATCATGGGCGTCGGTGGCTACCGGCCCCGGCAGGTAGTGACCAACGAGCACTTCGCTCGCACGATGGGCCTGTCGGATGACTGGATCACCCGGCGCACCGGGATCAAGGCCCGGCGGTTCGCGGCGCCCGACGAGACCCTCGCGGTGATGGCCGCGGCCGCGGCCGACAAGGCCCTGGCGCAGGCCGGCCTGTCGGCCGCCAGCGTCGACTGCGTGATCGCCGCGTCCACGTCCTACCTGCTTCAGGCGCCACCGCTGGCCGCGGAGATCACCGGCCTGCTGGGCAGCGCCCCGGCGGCGGCCTTCGACGTGGGTGCGGCCATGGCCGGCTTCTGTCATGCGCTCGCGCTCGCCAGCCACCTCGTCTCGGCTGGCACGGCCGGCCACGTCGTCGTGGTCGGTACCGAGCGGATGTCTGACATTGTCGACCCGGTCGACCGCTCCACCTCGTTCATCTTTGGTGACGGCGCAGGCGCGGTCGTGGTCGGGCCCGCTGACCGGCCAGGGATCGGGCCGGTCGTCTGGGGCAGCCACCCGGCCGGAATCCACTCCATCGAGCAGCAGGCCCCGTGGCGGGCCGCCGGCGACCGGCCTGACGGTCCGCCGTCCTACCTTCGGATGGCAGGCCAGGAGGTCTACCGGTGGGCCATCCAGGCCATGCCCGACGTGGCCCGTCAGGCCATGGCCGCAGCCGGGCTGACGGCCGCGGACCTCGCGGCCTTCATCCCGCACCAGTCCAACCTGCGGATCTGTGATGCGCTGGCCACGGCCCTCGACCTGCCTGAGCACGTCAAGGTGGCCCGGGACCTTATTGACATGGGCAACACCTCGGCCGCATCGATCCCGCTGGCCATGGAGCGCATGCTGGCCAGCGGCGAGGTCGCCAGCGGCGGCCTGGCGCTGCTGGCCGGCTACGGCGCCGGCCTCGGCTACGCGGCCCAGGTCGCCTGGCTTCCCTGACGATCACGTCAGTCGATCGGGCCGGGGAGGCATAACTGGCGATACCGGGGAAGTTGTACCAATATGGTTGTCTTCATCATCGTCTTGCTGATCGTCGGGTTCATCGTCGGCGGCATCGCCCGCCTGCTCATGCCTGGTCGTGACCCGATCGGCGTCTTCGGCACGATCGTGCTCGGCATCGTCGGCTCCTTCGTCGGCGGGTTCCTGCAGAACCTGATCCAGTACCACACGGTCAGCGTCCACGCCTTCCACCCGGTCGGCCTCATCGGGTCGATCATCGGCGCCTGGGTGCTGCTGCTCCTGCTGCGCCTCACCGGGCTTGAGCCCGGGCGTCGCCGCTACTGATGCCGCCGAGCCACCGCCGTCCCCCCGTTGACAGCCCCCCTCACGGGGGGACGCGCGGCCCGGCAGCGGCGCCGAATCACCCGCGATATTCGTGAGTTCTGTGACAAGAATTGCTCACGATAATTCTGTGGCTGGCGAGCTAAGCGAGATGTGCCCGAATAAGGCGCTCCCGTCGGCCGGCAAGCGCGGCATTATGGCAGCATGACTAGAGAAGGCCCGTTCGCACACCTCCGCCGGCGCGATGTATGGGCACAGGTGCTCGCCGACCGCCATGGCGTTACCTTGTCCGGTTCCGCCGGGACGATCATCGACCGGGCTTATGCCACCGACCCGGCCGGGGGTGGCTCACTGGACGACATCGAGCACGTCGTGCTGCTGATGCAGGAGAACCGCTCGTTCGACCACTACTTCGGGACGATGTCGGGGGTGCGCGGGTTCGGCGACGTTTCCGCGGCCTTCAACCAGCGCGGCTACGAGCCGGGCCACGGGCCTTCCCCGGAGGGCTACCTGAACCCGTTCCCGCTGGACGCCACGCACGGTGCGACGCTGGCCGGGCAGGTAATCAACGACCCGAATCATGACTGGAGAACCCAGCACCAGGCCTGGAACGGCGGGGCGATGGACCAGTGGGTCACCGCGCACCTCGCGACCGACGGACCAGACAACGCGGCGGCGGTCATGGGCTACTACACCAGGAACGACATCCCGGTGCACCGGGCGCTGGCCGACGCGTTCACGATCTGCGACCACTACTTCTGCTCGGTGCTCGGGCCGACCAACCCGAACCGGCTGTACTGGATGACCGGCACCATCGACCCGGCTGGTGAGCACGGCGGTCCCGTGCTTGAGACCGCACTCGATCCGAAGCCCGGCGTGTACTCCTGGCGCACCTACCCTGAGCAGCTCGAAGACGCCGGCGCGAGCTGGAAGATCTACCAGAACCAGTGGGTGGCAGGCTTCCTCGAGCGGCCGTTCCTCTCCGGCATGATGCGGCAGTTCAAGTCCTTCGTCCGCGACGAGGACTCACCGCTCGCGGTCAAGGGAATCCGCACGTCCTACCCCGATGACTTCGCCGCTGACGTCGCCAGCGGCAACCTGCCCGCCGTGTCCTGGATCATCCCCTCCCTGCTGTCGTGCGAGCACCCGGCGATGCCGCCTGCCGAGGGCGCCGCCGGCATCCTGCATGTCCTCGATGTCCTCACCTCCCAGCCCGCCATCTGGGAAAAGACCGCGCTGATCGTCAGCTATGACGAGAACGGCGGCTTCTTCGACCACGTGGCTCCGCCCGTCGCCCCCACTGGCACGCCAGGCGAGTACATCACGGCCCCGCTCGACGGCGTCGCGGAGTCCGAGGGCATCGCAGGCCCGATCGGCCTCGGCTTCCGCGTGCCCTGCTTGATCATCTCCCCCTACAGCCGGGGCGGCCTCGTCGCACCGGACGTCTTCGACCATACGTCACAACTGAGGTTCCTTGAGCGCAGATTCGGCGTGCCCGTTCCGAACCTGTCCGCCTGGCGGCGGGACGTGACGGGGGACCTGACGGCCGCCTTCGACTTCGCCCGCCCGGCCCGCGACGCCCTGCCGGCGCTGCCCGCCGCCGGCGTCCGCCTGGAGGCGCTCCTGGAGCGAAGCATCGACATCCTGCGGGCCACCCTCGACCACGGCAAGCCCTTCGTCGTTCCCCCGAATACCCCGCCTGAGCAGGAGAAATTCCCTATTCGCCGGCGGCCAAGCGGGCTGAAGGAATAGCGAGATCAGCCCGATGCGGAGCCGCAGGATAACGTTATCTGGTAATTTTGTCCAATCTTTGCATATTCGTCGTAAGGCGTTTACGCTTCCGAGACGTCAGGCGTTCCGAAGGCTGCCCGCACCCATGCACATCGCGTGCCGTGCGGGCAGCCTTCCTGGTGAGCGCGAACTTCTCGGGAAGGAGCCCTTTGGGCTACCGAGCGAAATCCGCACGAACCCGTTTCACCCGCCGACTGCCGGGCGTTGCCGCGCCCGTCGTGGCCGGCATGGCAGGCATGGCGGCCTTCGCGCTCGCCAACGCACCTGCCACCGCGCTGGCGGCCAAGCAGCTGCCGGCCCATCACTCGGCCGCTGCGCCCACCGCCAACGAGGCGCTGCTGGCCGCCATCCGGCCGGCGGCGCCCAAGGCGACGCACACGGCGAGGCGCGGGGCCGCGCTCCCCGCCACGTACACCGTGAAGTCCGGTGACACGCTGAGCGCCATCGCGCGGCACCTGTATCGGAGCCCGGACTACTGGCCGGTGCTCTACTGGGCCAACCACACCTCGATCAGGTACGCGAACGAGATCGAGGTCGGGCAGGTCCTGAAGGTGCCGGCCAAGCCCGCCAAGGTGCCCGCGCCGCCATCGGCTCTCGGGCCCGCCGCACCAGCGCCGGTGCAGGCGAGCGGCGCGATCGCCCCGGTACAGGCCGCCCCCGCGCCAGCGGAGCCCACGCAGGCCGCGACTACCTACAGCGGCGGCAGCGGATTCCAGGCCTGTGTGATCGCCGCCGAGTCCGGCGGCAACAGCCAGGTCGTGAACTCCTCGGGCCACTACGGCCTGTACCAGTTCAGCTCGTCAACCTGGGCCGAGTACGGCGGTGACCCAGCCGACTTCGGCAATGCCAGCGTGTCCGAGCAGAACCAGGTGTTCAACAACGCGGTCGCGGCCGGCGGTGCGTCCAACTGGGCGCCCTACGACGGCTGCTAATCCGCTCAGGCGAGTGATTCGCTAACCCAACCCCGCCACGCGGGTGTTTCCGCGGGAGCACCCGCGTGGCAGGATCATGCCTTGTGACAGCGTCGAAGGCGCCCTCGGCCCAGGGACTCCCGGATGAACACGCCCGCTGACTGGCAGGATTTCGCCGAGATGACCGGGGCCGCCAGCGGGGCGCTGACCGGGCTGCTCTTCGTCGCGGTCTCGCTGAACGCGACCAGGATCGCCGGGCACCAGGGGCTGCGCGCCAGCGCGGCCCAGACGCTCGTGCTCTTCCTGGTCCCGCTGGCGATGGCGATGGCCCTGCTCACGCCGGGCCAGGCCAACTGGGCACTGGGCGGCGAGCTCATCGCCGCGGGAGTAGTCGCGAGCCTCGTCCTGCTCAGCACGGCTAGCAAGAAGCATGGCCTGGGCGCGGACGACACCCGGCTGATCAGCATGTTCAACCGCAGGAGCGCGAGCCTGTGCGTGATGGTGCTGTTCATCGGGAGCGGTGCCACCCTGGTGTGCGGCCGGGACACCGGCCTGTACCTGCTGCTGCCCGCCGCCCTGGTGGCGTTCATCAGCGGCGTGCTGAACGCCTGGTACTTCCTGCTCCCGCCGCCCGAGGCCTACCGGCGCGGCAAGGGCGGCGAGAACTGATGGTAGCGAGCCGGTCCTAACGTCGCCATTGGCCTTAAGGCGTACGCCTGTGGGCTAATCGGGACACGGAGAATGCCGCCCGGCGGTCGATGCGAAGCGGTTGGCCTTCGGGGCATTGTGCCCTTATGGACGTTACTGCGCGGGTGCGTCGGGTGAGCGCGCCCGCTCTTGGCTCCTGCCCGCCGGCACCGGCCCGGCTGCCGGCCGCGGTGGTGCTTGCCGTGGTCCTGGCGGGCGGCCTGCAGCGCTGGTGGGCGGCGGCCCACCCGGTGGGCACGCTCACCTCCGATGGCGCGGTGATCGGGCTGATGGCGCTAAGGCTGCTGCACCACGGGCAGTTCACCGCCTACATGTGGGGCCAGTCGTACGCGGGCAGCCTGGAGGCGGATGCCACCGCCGCCGTCTTCGCCCTTGCCGGGACCGGGACCAGCCAGCTGGTGGCGACCACCGCGCTGTCGAGCGGGCTGTGCGCGCTCGCGCTCTGGCTGGCCGGGCGGCACATCGTCGGGGAACGGGCGGCCCAGCTCGCGGCCCTCGCCTTCTGGGTCTGGCCCGCGTCTTTCCTGTGGCGGTCGGTCAAGCCAGGCGGGACCTACATGATCGGGCTCGCGATCACCCTGTGCGCGGTCGGGGCACTGGCCAAGATCCGCTCGGGCCGGGCCAGCTGGCGCCAGTGCGGCCTGGCCGGGATCTGGTGCGGCCTGGCCCTGTGGTCAAGCCCGATGTCGCTCGAACTGCTTATCCCGGCGGCGCTCTGGCTGATCCCCGCGGCCAGGCGGGTCGGCTGGCGGGCACTAGCCCTGGCCGGCGGGGCGATCATCGGCGGGCTCCCCGCCGTGGTGTTCGGCGCCACGCACGAGTGGAGCAACCTGCACATGCCCGCCGACCGGGCGGACCTGCTAACCGGGGTGCCTGACCGCCTGCGCCAGTTCTTCCCCGTCGAGGCCCCGATCGCCATGGGGGTTCGCGTGGAGGGCACGCTGGCCTGGCTCGGCGGCCCAATCGGCGAGATCCTGGCCCTGGCCGGAGCCGCCGGCCTGCTCGCGGTGGCCTGCGCCGTCCTGGCCGGCCGGGCGCCGCGCTGCGTGCTGCCCGCCGCGACCCTGGTGCTGCTGCCTGTTCTCTACGCGCTCATCCCGCTCGCCGACCACGCCGGCCAGGGCCGCTACGCGCTGTTCGCCGTCCCGATGGCCGCGCTGCTCCTTGGGGTCGGCTGCGAGCAGGCCGGCCTGCTCGCCCGCCGGCACGCCGCCGCCCGCATGCTCCCGGACCGGCCACCGTCCCGGGTAGCCCGCCTTGAGCTGGGATGCCGGCTCGCCTGGACCACGGGTCTCGCGCTTGCCTGCGCCCTTGGCACGGTCGGCCTCGCCAGCGAGCCGGGCCGTCAGCTGGTGGCCCTGCCCGCACCGGACGTCCCCATGCCGGCCGATGACTCAGCGCTGCGCGCCCTGCTCACCCGCCACCAGGTCACCGATGCCTACGCCCCCTACTGGATGGCCTACCGGATCACGTTCGAGACCGGCGGCCGGACGCTGGTCACCCCCTACGACCTTGACCGGTACCCGCCCATCGCCGCTACCGTCGCGGCCAGCCCGCACCCCGCCTACCTGTTCGTCGCGGCGTCAAGGACTTATCGCTCATTCGAGCGCTGGTGTACCGGCCATCACATCGGCTACCAGGCCTGGCACCAGGGCGCGTTCACTGTCGTGCAGCCGGCCGCCCCGGTCAGCCCGGCCGCGCTGCCTCATGCCGTGCGGCCCTGAGCCTGCTTCCTCGTGACCGCGTCCGCCGCCTCCCAGTGGGCGTCGGAGATCCAGAGGGCGGCGAACTCCCCGGCCGCCGTCGCCGCCAGGTCGGGGTGGTGGTGGGGGGCCGCGGCCGCGATGACCCTCTTGATCTCCCGCGCCGGGCCCTGGGCGGCCGACGCGGCCAGCGCACGCCAGCCGTCCTCGAACGACTCCCGTGGGTAGACGCGGTCAACCAGGCCAATCCGGTGGGCCTCGGCCGCGTCGATGCGCTCGCCCGTGGTGGCAAGCAGCAGGGCCTGCGGGCGTCCGACGATGGCAGCCAGCCGCTCCGCCCCGCCCCAGGCGGGCATGATGGCCAGCCGTGACTGATTGAAGGCGATCGTCGCGTCGGCCGAAGCGAGGCGGATGTCGGCCGCCACGGCGACCTCGGCGCCGCCACCGAGGGCGTGCCCGTTCAGGACGGCAAGGACCGGGGCAGGGAACGTCGCCAGCCGGTCGCACAGGCGGCGCATGCGCAGGGCCATGCCGGCCGCACCGTCATAGTCCCTGATCCCGGCCAGGTCCTTGAGGTCGCCACCGGAGATGAAGGCGCGGTCACCACTGCCGCGGATCACCAGCACGGCGCAGCTCGCCGCGGCGTCCAGGGCGGAATCAAGTGCGTCCATCGTCTCCCGGCTGATCGCGTTGCGCGCCCCGGGGCGGTCAACCGTGATGACAGCAACGTTCTCCTGCACCAGGAGATGAACCGCGCCGCCAGCCACGTCATAGGTCGTCACATCGGCCGCCTTCGTTCTCGTTCTCGATATTGGCATTCTCTTTTTTGGCAAGTAACGTATCGGGCAATGAGCGACCTCGACCAGACGCCGTCCGGGATTCCCGTTCAGGCCGTCTACGGATCACCGGACCGGCCCGGGCACGAGCCCGCGCCGGGACAGTACCCGTTCACCCGGGGCAACTTCGCCACCGGGTACCGAGGGCGGCTGTGGACCTTCCGCCAGTACTCCGGGTTCGGCACGCCCGAGGAGTCCAACCAGCGCTACCGCTACCTCCTTGAGCAGGGCGGTACCGGCCTGTCCGTCGCGCTCGACCTGCCGACGCAGTGCGGCTACGACTCCGACGACCCGGAGGTAACCGACGAGGTCGGCCGGGTGGGCGTCGCCATTGACACCCTTGCCGACGCCGAGATCCTCTTCGCCGAGATCCCGCTGGACAAGATCTCCACCAGCTTCACCATCAACGGCACCGCCGCGATCCTGCTCGCCTTCTACGTCGTGGCGGCCGAGAAGCGGGGGATTGCCCGCCAGGCGCTGACCGGCACGATCCAGAACGACATCCTCAAGGAGTATGCCTCCCGTGGCACCTGGATCTGGCCCCCGGCTCCCTCGCTGCGGCTGATCGCGGACACGATCGAGTTCTGCGCCGCCGAGGTGCCCCGCTTCAACGCGATCTCGGTCGCCGGTGCCCACTTCCGTGACGCCGGCGCCAGCGCCGTGCAGGAGATGGCGTTTACCCTCGCCGACGGCGTCACCTACGTTGACACGGTCCTGGCCCGCGGCCGGATGACGATCGAGCAGTTCGCGCCGCAGGTGTCCTTCTTCTTCTACACCCACGGCGACTTCTTCGAGGAGATCGCCAAGTACCGGGCCGGGCGCCGCCGCTGGGCCACGATCGTCCGCGAGCGCTGGGGCGCCACCTCAGACAAGGCCGCCATGTTCCGCTTCGGCTGCGTGGCCGGCGGTGCCTCCCTCTACGCTCCGCAGGCGCACAACAACATCATCAGGGTCGCCTACGAGGCCATGGCCTCGGCCCTTGGCGGCGTCCAGTCCATGTTCACCGCCGCCTGGGACGAGCCGTTCGCGCTCCCGTCGCGGGAATCGGCCACGCTGGCGCTGCGCACCCAGCAGATCCTCGCCTACGAGACCGGCATCACGCGGGTCGCCGACCCGCTCGGCGGGTCGTACTTCGTCGAGTCGCTCACCGACGCCACCGAGGCCAGGGTCATCGAGATCATGGACGACCTCGACCGGCATGGCGGCATGGTCCGCGCCATTGAGGACGGCTACCTGCAGGGCCTGATCGCCGACGAGGCCTACCGCGGGCACCAGGCGATCGAGAACGGCCAGCGGCCCGTCGTGGGGGTCAACCGCTTCGTCGCCGACGGCGAGCAAGCACCGGACCTGGCCACCTTCGAGCTCGACGGCGGCGGCCGTGACCGCCAGCTGGCCCGGCTGGCCCAGGTCAAGGCCCGCCGTGATAACGGCAACGTACGAGCCGCCCTGGCCGCCCTCGTGGCTGCCGCGCGAACCGAGGAGGCCAACCTCATGTACCACCTCATCGACTGCGCGGCCGCCTACTGCACGGTCGGTGAGATGGTCGCCGCCCTCAAGGGCGTCTGGGGCGAGTTCCAGCAGCCGGTGGTGTTCTAACGTGCCCGATAGCATCGCTGAGGAGGGCGCCGCGGTGCCTGGACTGAGCGGGAGCTCCGAGGAACGAGGAGCGGGAGCGAGGGAAGGCAGCGCACTCGGGTGCCCGGATCGGGGGGTACGGGGGGTCGTCCCCCCGGGAGGCACTGCGCGGATCCTGGTGGCCAAGCCCGGCCTTGACGGGCATGACCGCGGCGCGAAGATCGTCGCCCGCACGCTGCGCGACGCGGGCTTTGAGGTCATCTTCACCGGGATCAGGGCCAGGACCGAGGCCATCGTCACCAGCGCGGTCCAGGAGGATGTCGCCGTCGTGGGGCTGTCGATCCTGTCAGGCGCGCACGTCGCGCTGACCGCCAAGGTCGTCGCGGGCCTGCGCGCGGCCGGCGCCGGCGACATTCCTGTCGTCGTCGGCGGCACCATCCCGGCCGCTGATGTTGCCCGGCTGATCGACGCGGGGGCGACAGCCGTCTTCCCCACCGGCACGCCGCTTGACGACGTGGTCGCCGGCGTCCGCGCGATCACCAGGGAGGCCTCGTGAAGATCGGCGTGATGATCGGCCCGGAGCGAGGGGACACCGCGCGCAAGGTCAGCCGCCTGGCGCAGGAGATCGGCTGGGCCGAGAACGCCGGCCTGCCCACCGCCTGGGTGCCGCAGGTCCCCAGCGACCTGGACGCCCTGCAGATGGTGTCGCTGCTGGGGATGCACACGTCGCGCATCGAGCTGGGCACCGCGGTAGTGCCGCTGCAGGCTCAGCACCCGGTCGCCCTCGCCCGGCAGGCGCTGACCGCGCACGCGATCGCCGGCGGACGGCTGACCCTGGGCGTCGGCCCGTCCCACCACTGGATCGTCACCGACATGCTCGGCCTGCCCTACCATAAGCCGGCCGCCTACACCCGCGACTACCTTGAGGTCCTCCACGCCGCCTGGCACGCCAGCGGCGCAGCCGCGGGCGCGGTCGACGTGGCCAACGGCACGTTCACCGTGCGCAACCCCCTCGACATCGCCCCGGTAACCCCGTTGCCGGTCCTCGTCGCCGCGCTCGGCCCGGTCATGCTGAAGGTCGCGGGCGAGCATTCCGACGGCACGGTCTTGTGGATGGCCGACGAGCGTGCCATCGGCGACCACGTCGTGCCCGCGCTCACCGCCGCCGCGGCGGCCGCGGGGCGGAAGGCACCGCGGGTCGTCGCGGGCATCCCCGTCTGCCTGTGCGCACCGTCCCGCGTCGATGAGGCCAGGGCGCGCGCCAACCGGATCCTCGGCGAGGCCGAGATCTCACCGAACTACCAGCGGATCTTGTCCTATGGCGACGCCCGCGACGTCGGTGACCTGTGCGCGGCCGGCGACGAGGCCGCGATCACGGCCCGGTTCAAGCGCTTCGCCGACGCGGGCGTGACCGACCTGTCGGTTCGGCTGCTGCCCCTGGGAACGGGCCGCGAGGAGCTGATCGCGTCGAAGAACCGCACCCGTGAGCTCGTCGCTGCCCTCAGCGCCGAATTCGGCGCGGCCAGCCCTCACCGGGCGGACTAGATGAGGGCACCGCTCGCGGGCATCGAGATCCTGGAGGTCGGCCACGTCCTGGCCGGCCCCTACGCGACCATGCTGCTGGCTGACCTGGGCGCCAACGTCACCAAGCTGGAGCCGCCAGGCGGCGACATCTCGCGGCAGGTCAGCGACTCCTATTTCGCCAGCGTCAACCGGGGCAAGCGCTCGATACGGCTTGACCTCGGCACCGAGGCCGGCCAGCGGAAGCTCCACGACCTGGCGCGCGGCGCGCACGCCCTGCTCGTCAACCTCAAGCCCTCGGCGATTCGCGGCCTCGGCCTGACCTACGAGGCGCTGCGCGCCTGCAACGACAAGCTCGTCTGCGTCGCGCTCACCGGCTTCGGCCTCGACGGCGGCGACGAGCCGGCCTTCGACTACCTGATCCAGGCGGCCACCGGGGTCGCGAGCCTGACCGGCGACCCGGACGGGCCGCCGGCCCTGCCCGGCTACTCATCGGCCGACAACTCATCGGGGCTGGCCGCCGCCCTGGGCCTGCTCGCCCTGATCGTCTCCGGCCGCGGCGGCCAGGTCGATGTGTCCATGCGT
>Ga0335072_10001780_pt1 | contig 34251 bp, 32 predicted proteins | sample Lox_Sample_21_FD_206725 | JGI IMG/M metagenome (GOLD analysis project Ga0335072, IMG submission 206725) | Soil microbial communities from Loxahatchee National Wildlife Refuge, Florida, United States - Lox_Sample_2.1 | ecosystem: Environmental > Terrestrial > Soil > Wetlands | place: USA... | reverse complement strand
CTGCTGACCGACGCGCTGCGCGCCGTCGACGAAAGCGCGACGGCACGCAGCTGAGATGCCGTTCCATGATCTGGGTAGCTGAGCGGGCGTATTTGCATCACATCTACCCAGATCATGAGGAACGCGTAGCCAGAGCCGGGTTTTCCGGCCGAGGCCGGACTTGGATTCCCGCGGCGGCGGACGGCAGACTTGCTGTCAGCGGGGCGAACAGGACATCGGAGGGGATGCGGCAATGAAGCACGTATCACACTGGATCGGCGGCAAGCCGTGGGCGGGCGAGGCGGCGAGCCGGGGAGACATCTACAACCCGGCGACCGGCCAGGTCAGCGGCATCGTGGACTTCGCCACCGCGGCCGAGGTCAACGCCGCGGTCCAGGCGGCGGCCGGCGCCTGGCCGGCCTGGTCGGAGACGTCGCTGACCAAGCGGGCCGACGTGCTGTTCTCGTTCCGCGAGCTGCTCAAGCAGCACAAGGGCGACCTGGCCGCGCTGATCAGCTCCGAGCACGGCAAGGTCGCATCGGACGCGGCCGGCGAGGTGTCGCGCGGGCTCGAGGTGGTCGAGTTCGCCTGCGGCATCCCGCACCTGCTCAAGGGCGGGTTCTCGGAGAACGTCTCGACCGGGGTCGACGCCTACTCGATCCGGCAGCCGCTGGGCGTGGTGGCCGGGATCACCCCGTTCAACTTCCCGGCCATGGTGCCGATGTGGATGTTCCCAATCGCGCTGGCCTGCGGCAACGCGTTCGTGCTCAAGCCATCAGAGAAGGACCCGAGCGCCTCGGTGATGCTCGCCGAGCTGCTGGCCGAGGCCGGGCTGCCGGACGGTGTCTTCAACGTCGTGCACGGGGCCAAGGAAGCGGTCGACGCCCTGCTGACCCACCAGGACGTCAAGGCGGTCAGCTTCGTGGGCTCGACCCCGATCGCCCGCTACATCTACGAGACCGGGACCGCGACGGGCAAGCGGGTCCAGGCGCTGGGCGGGGCCAAGAACCACATGGTCGTGCTGCCCGACGCCGACCTCGACCTGGCCGCGGACGCCGCGGTGTCGGCCGGCTTCGGCTCGGCGGGCGAGCGGTGCATGGCGATCTCGGTCGTGGTCGCGGTCGACCCGGTCGGCGACGAGCTGGTCGAGAAGATCGCCAGCCGGATCCCCGGCCTGCGGGTCGGCCCCGGCGACGACGAGCGGTCCGAGATGGGCCCGCTGGTCACCGGGCCGCACCGGGACAAGGTCGCGTCCTACCTGGACTCCGGCGTGGCCGAGGGCGCGGTGCTGGCCGTGGACGGCCGCCAGCACCCGGTGACCGGCGGAGCGGCCGACGGCTTCTGGCTCGGCCCGTCGGTGCTCGACCACGTGACGCCCGGGATGGGTTGCTACCGCGACGAGATCTTCGGGCCGGTGCTGTCGGTGGTCCGCGCCCCGGGTTACGCCGAGGCGATGGACGTCATCAACGGCAACCCGTACGGCAACGGCACCGCGATCTTCACCAACGACGGCGGCGCGGCCCGGCGGTTCACCCACGAGGTCGAGGTCGGCATGGTCGGCATCAACGTGCCGATCCCGGTGCCGATGGCGTTCTACTCGTTCGGCGGCTGGAAGTCCTCCCTGTTCGGAGACACCCACGTCCATGGAACCGAAGGAGTCCACTTCTACACCCGGGGCAAGGCGGTCACGTCGCGCTGGCTCGACCCCAGCCACGGCGGAGTGAGCCTCGGTTTCCCGGTCAACCGCTAGGGATTGAGAAGAGCAGTTTTTTACGCCCCGTCTCGGGCCGGATCATCGAGCCCAGAGCCGGCCGAGACGGGGCGTAATAAAAACTAGCCAGCGTTGGCGGTGAAGACCGGCAGGTATCCGTCGGCCTGGCCGGACGCGGTCGGGTGGTAGGAATCGCCGAGGTCAAGCCAGTCCACCGAGTTCAGCCACGAGCTCGAGTCGCAGATCTCGTGCCCGGCGAAGGCCGGCCGGACGTCGGCGAACACGTCGCCGTAGCGGGCCGCGGCGGCCTGGATCGCGGCGTCGAGCTCGTTGGCGCCCTGGTTCAGGTCGGTGCGATCGGTCGTGCTCAGCCCGATGCAGCCGGAGGACTTGGACAGGTCGTAGAGGTCGGGATAGTCGAGCACCACGACGCGCGCGTTCGGCGCGTCGGCGGCGATGTCGCCCAGCACGCTGTTGAGCGCGGCGGGCAGGCTGTTGGCGATCTCGTTTTCCGCGGTGTCGACCGCGGAGACGCAGGAGCTGGTCGAGAAGATCACGCAGGTCTCCATGACCGAGCTGAAGCCGACGTCGTTGCCGCCGACCGTGATCGAGACCAGCGTGGTGCTGGCGCTGAGCGCGGAGAGCTGGCTGGAGATGACCGAGCCGGTGGTGGCGCCGCTGCAGGCTTCCGTCACGTACGAGCCCGGAGCGTTGGCCTTGGCCCACAGCGCCGAGTACGCGTTGGCGCTCTGGTCGCAGGATCCGTCGGAGTAGTCTCCGGCCCCCACGCCCGAGGAGTAGGAGTCACCGAGAGCGACGTAGTTGACCGATGATTGCGCGGCGGCCGGTGCGGCGACGGACAGCGCCGATGCGACGGCGGCCGCGGCCACGACAGGGATCAGGATCAGCCGGTGACGGAGTAAGCGGGCAGGCAGCAACGGGCACGCTCCTTCGGGGGTCACGCATCACTAAATAACGCGATCTATTACCACTAAGTAACATTCGCTCGAAGGGCGGTCAATAGCGCGTTGCGGCAGGCCGGGAGAATAATCGTCGTGTTTGCCGAGTAACATCGGCCGGCGCGGCGGTGACGGCGCCGCCCGGCCCGACCTGCGGGAGGGATTCATGAGCGCACCCACGCCCGACCCGGCGCGGGGCGCCGAGGTCTACGAGATGGACCGGGCGCACGTCTTTCATTCCTGGTCGGCGCAGCGGACGCTGCGGCCGCTGACGATCGCGGGCGGCGAGGGTTCGTACGTCTGGGACTACGACGGCAAGCGGTACCTGGACTTCTCCTCCCAGATGGTGAACACCAACATCGGCCACCAGCACCCGAAGGTCACCGCGGCCATCGCCGAGCAGGCGGCCAAGCTGGCCACGATCGCGCCGCAGCACGCCAACGAGGCGCGGGGCGAGGCGGCGCGCCGGATCGCCGAGCTGGCCCCGGACGGCATGGACAAGGTGTTCTTCACCAACGGCGGCGCGGACGCGATCGAGAACGCGATCCGGATGGCCCGGCTGCACACCGGCCGGAACAAGGTGCTCAGCTTCTACCGCTCCTACCACGGCAACACCGGGGCGGCGATCACCTCCACCGGCGACCCGCGGCGCTGGCCGAACGAGTACGCCACCGGGCACGTGCACTTCTTCGGCCCGTACCTGTACCGGACGCCGTTCTGGGCCACGACCGAGCAGGAGGAGTGCGAGCGCGCCCTGGAGCACCTCGAGCAGGTGATCATCTTCGAGGGCGCGGGCACGATCGCCGCGATCCTGATCGAGACCATCGTGGGGACGGCCGGGGTGTTGGTTCCGCCGCCCGGATACCTGGCCGGGGTCCGGGCGCTGTGCGACAAGTACGGGATCGTGTACATCGCGGACGAGGTCATGTGCGGGTTCGGCCGGGCCGGCGCGTGGTTCGCGTTCTCACAGCACGGCGTCGTGCCGGACCTGATCACGTTCGCCAAGGGGTCGAACTCGGGGTACGTGCCGGTCGGCGGGGTGATCCTCTCCTCCGAGATCGCGGCCACGTTCGACGACCGGGTGTTCCCGGGCGGGCTGACCTACTCGGGTCACCCGCTGGCCTGCGCCTCGATCGTGGCGTCGATCGACGCGATGAAGGACGAGGGGATCCTGGAGAACGCGAACCTGGTCGGGGAGTCGGTGCTGGGTCCCGGCCTGCGTGAGCTGGCCGCCCGGCACCCGGTGATCGGCGAGGTCCGCGGGCTGGCCGTGTTCTGGGCGCTGGACCTGGTCTCGAACCGCACCACCCGGGCTCCGCTGGCCCCGTACGGCGGGTCATCCGAGGCGATGACCGAGATCATGTCCGGGTGCCGGGCCCGGGGGCTGCTGCCGTTCATCAACTACAACCGGCTGCACGTGGTGCCGCCCTGCACCGTGTCCGAGGCCGAGGCCAAGGAGGGCCTGGCCATCCTGGACGAGGTGTTCACGGAGGCGGACCGCCACTACGACGGGTAGCCCCGGCCCCGGCCCGGCCCCCCCTGATCAACGCACGGCTGGCTGAGTCGGCGCGGAGCAGGCGGTGGCGAGCTGCTGGAGCGCGAGTTCCAGCAGCGGCCGCAGCGCGAGCGGCGGATCGGCGGCGTACCAGCGCCTGAGCGCCACCTGCGTGGCCGCGGTGACCGCGCCCGCGAGGATCTGCGGGTACATGTCGGCGCTGAGGTCGGTTCCGGTCCGCTCGGCGATCGCCTCGGCGAGCGCGTTCTGCATCTCGAAGTTGACCTTCAGGAACTCGCCGCGCATGGCCGGCGTCTGCAGCACCTGCCCGATCGAGGTCATCATCTCCGGGCTGAACGGCCGATCCGTGCCCTCGTAGTGCTGGAGCACGGCGTGGGTGAGCGCCTCCCAGAGCTGCTCCTTCGCCGGCCGCTCCAGCAGGGACGCGCCGATCCGCCGCGCCCGGTCCGCCCCGATGCTGGCCACCGCCTCGTACTTGCTGGCGAAGTAGTTGCGGAAGGTGCGCAGCGCCACGTTCGCGTCCGCGGTGATGTCCTCGATCGTGACGTTCTCCAGCCCGCGCTCGACGGCGAGCCGTAGCGCGGCGGAGCTGAGCGCCTGGCGCGTGGCGAGCTTCTTGCGCTCCCGCAGGCCGGTCATCGGCCCAGCCTAAATCGATCTTGCCTATAAAGCAAACTTGCTGTTTAGGCAAGAATTTGCGACAGTGGCGGGCATGGAGAGCTCGACGATGGAGACGGCGGATGTGGTGATCGCGGGCGGCGGCCCGACCGGGCTGATGCTCGCGGCCGAGCTGCGGCTGGGCGGCGCCGATCCGGTGGTGCTCGAGCGGATGCCGGAGATCAGCGAGATCCCGAAGGGCAACGGGCTGGTCGGCCAGATCGTGCCGACGCTGGACTACCGGGGGCTGACGGAGCGCTTCGCGGCGGAGACCACGTTCACGGGGGCGGTGCCGCAGTTCCCGTTCGGGCCGCTGCGGCTTGACTTCTCCCGGCTCGGTCCGGGTATGGGGCCGCTGCACATCCTGGCGATACCGCAGCGGCGGCTCGAGCAGCTGCTCGACGAATGGCTGCGCGAGCTCGGCGGCGGCGTCCGGCGCGGGCACGAGGTGCTGGCCATGTCGTTGCGCCCGGACGGGTCGCGTTCAGGGTATGAGTCGCCGGTCACGCTGGACGTGCGCGGGCCGTCCGGCGACTACCGGCTGCATGCGCGGTACGTCGTCGGCTGCGACGGCGCGCACAGCCTGGTGCGCAAGCAGGCCGGCATCGGCTTCCCCGGTGTCACCTCTTCGGAGACGTCCCGGATCGGCCGGGTGCTGCTCCCGACGGTCCGGCTGGTGCCGAACGCGGTGGCGGGGGCGGCCGGGGCCGGCGCGGCCGAGGTGCCCGGCGTCGGCCGGGTGCCGCTGATGCAGACGACGCAGACGCCCCGCGGCGCCTATTCGCTCGGGCCGCTGACCGCGCTCGATAAGAACGCCCGGCCGGGCATGTTCATCGTGTTCACCCGGGAGGATGATTCGCCGGTCGACCGCGACGACCCGATGACCCTGGACGAGCTGCGCGAGAGCGTCGGCCGGGTGCTCGGCGCCGACGTGCCGATGAGCGACCCGCAGTGGCTGAGCCGGATCGTGGGCAACAGCCGGCAGGCCGAGCGCTACCGGGCGGGTCCGGTCCTGCTGGCGGGCGACGCGGCGCACCTCCTCGGCGCCGGCGGCTCGCTGAACGTCGGCATGCTGGACGCGATCAACCTCGGCTGGAAGCTCGCCGCGCAGGTCGCCGGCTGGGCCCCCGACGGCCTGCTGGACTCCTACCACGCCGAGCGTCACCTGGCCGGGCAGCGGGCTCTGTTGCAGACCAGGGCGGCGAAGGCGCTGTCGGCCGGCGACGAGTACGCGTTGGCGCTGCGCGAGCTGTTTGGCGAGCTGATGCAGCAACCCGACGCGGTGCGGCACGTCGGCTCGATCATGGAGGGCTCCGAGGTCCGGTACCCGGTGCCCGGGGCCGGCGGGGCTGACGTCGCCCGCCCGCACCCGCTGGCCGGGCGGTTCGCGCCGGACCTCCGCCTGGTGCGCCCCGACGGCGGCGCCACCCGGGTCGCCGAGCTGGTCCGGCCCGCGCGCGGCGTGCTGCTCGAGTTCACCGGTTCCGGTTCCGGTTCCGGTTCCGGCGGCGTCGCGGAGGGCGCGCTGGCCGGCGTCGCCTCGCCCTGGCGTGACCGGGTGGACGTCGTTGCCTGCCGTCCGGTGGCCGAGGTGCCGCCCGCCGCCGCGATGCTGATCCGGCCGGACGGGTACGTCGCCTGGGCGGCGGGCCCAGGCCGGGCCGACGTGGCCGAAGGGCTGGCCGGGGGACTGGCCGAGGCGCTGCGCACGTGGTTTGGGACGCCGGGCTAGGCGGAATGTGGCGTCGCGGGTACCTGCTGCGGCTGGCGCTGGCACGGCACGACGGGCCGGTGATCGCTCCCGGGACGCTGGTCGACCACGGCCACTTCCAGGAGATCATCGGCGGCCTGCGCGCCGACGGCGTCGACGTGCACCACTTCGCGTTGCTGGCCGAGCCCGCGACCGTGGTGCGGCGGCTGCGCGCCCGCAGCCTCGGCCGGGAGCCGAGAACCCAGCCCTGGGAAACCGAGGTCCTGGACGGGTGGCTGGAGCAGTTGCGCCGGCCGGAGTTCGCGCGGCACGTGCACACCGATGACCGCACCGTCGCGCAGGTGGCGGACGTCATCTCCCGGTTGGCGGGCCTGGCTATCAAGCCCTCCACCGACGGCCCGGTGCGCACCCTGGTCCACCGGTACGCGACAACCGTGCGTCACATCCACTGGGGTTAGCGCACGTCTCCGGCCGGATGCCGGAACCTGTCGGGACGAGCGGACAGGAAGGTATGTGGAGCCGAATCTGCGCGCACGCATCCGCGCCGGGGATCCGGACGCGTTCAGCTTGATCTTCGACGAGCACTCCCGCGCGGTGTACAACCTCGGCCTGCGGCTGACCGCGAACTGGTCCGCCGCCGAGGACGTGGTCTCGCTCACGTTCCTTGAAGCATGGCGGCTGAGGACCAGGATTGACCCGGGCGGCGAGTCACTGCAGCCGTGGCTGCTGGGCATCGCCGTTAACGTGTGCCGCAACCTGGCCCGGGCGTCGCGCCGTCACCAGGCGGCCTTGAGCCGGATCCCGCCGCCGCCCGCGGTACCGGACTTCGCCGAGGAACTGGCCGGGCGCCTCGATGACACGGCCCAGCTTCGCCAGGTCGCGAACGCGCTGGGCGGGCTTCGCGGCAGCGAACGTGAGGTCATCGCCCTGTGCGTCTGGTCGGGCCTGGACTATGCGACGGCCGCGCGGGCTCTGGGTGTGCCGGTCGGCACCGTGCGGTCCCGGCTGTCCCGCGCCCGCCGGAGGCTGAGGAAGCTGGCGCCCGCCGACGGGGAACCCGTCGGCGGCTGTGAACAGGTACCGGGTGACCGCGAGAACGCGGTCTGGCCGAACTGGGAGAGGTAACGATGAACGCCGACGATGCCCGTCGCGGGGACCTGGCCGAACTGGCCCGGCTGCTGCCGGACCCGGCCGGAAGCGAACTCCCGGCCAGCCGTCAGCACGCCCTCAAGGAGCACCTGATGAGTGAGGTCCGCATGGCCGTCCGGGCAGCGGCGGGCACGCCGCCCAGGCACCGGCGCCGCAAGCTGGCGGCCGTCGCCGTGGCGGCGGCCGCCGCGGCCGCCGCCTGCGCCGTCGCACTTGCCTTGCTGCCCGGGAACACGCCAGGCGCGTCACCGGCCGCCGTGCGACTGCTGGCCCGGATCGCCACCGCCGCCGCCGCGCAGCCGAGCCCGCCGGTGCGCGACGGTCAGTTCTGGTACATCCAGAGCTGGGTTTCCTACCAGGTCTGTGACGGCGGAAGCGGCAGCAACTGCACCATGGAAAAGCCGCACGAGCGGCAGATCTGGCAGTCGGTTTCGAATCTGTGCGTGACCGGTCTGCTGCGTGAATATGGTCAGTACACTCCGCTCGCCTTCTCCACCAACTACTTGCACTGCCCGTACCGGGGCGGCGTGAACGACCCCACCTACCGGTTCCTGCAGTCGCTCCCCACCGACCCGCATGCCCTGCTCAGCCTCATCGAGCGGGAGATGCAAGGGCAGCTGCCGCGCCCGGAGGAAGCCTTCACCACGATCGGCGACCTGCTGCGCGAGTCGATCGCGCCGCCCAAGGTCAGCGCGGCCCTCTACCGGGCTGCGGCCCTGATCCCGGGGGTTACCGTGGTCGCCAGCGCGAAAGACGCGATCGGCCGAAGCGGTGTGGCCGTCGCCTTCACCTACCAGGGCACGCGAAGCGAGTGGATCTTCAGCAGGCAGACGCTCCAGTACCTCGGCGAGCGTGACATCAATGTGGCGAACGGCTCGACGAACGGCGAGGCGGCGGTCCTGCAGCGCGCCTTTGTCGACCACACACGACAGCTCCCCAGCTAGCCATACCGCTGCTTACCGGACGCATGCGCGGGTAATAACACAGGTGTGATCACTACCGACGCTTCGGTCTGGGATGACTCGGTCTGGGATGACGGCCAGCGCCGGCGCGTGCCGGTGGCCGCCTCGCTGGGCGAGCTGTGCGGCCCGCTGGAGGGCGTGGCCAGCCTGCCCGCCCGTCTGTTCTGGTCGGGGCCCGACCCGCGGAGCGTGCGGTGGGACCTGTCCGACCGGCTCCGCCGCCGCGACCTCTACGAGATCGTGCTGGTCAAGGGCACGCTGGCCGACGTCTGCGCGCTCGTCAACGGGCCCGAGTTGGTGCGGCTGTGGGAGGAGATGTACCTCCCGCCGTGGGTCCGCGAGGCCTGGAGCCCGCTGGTCGAGCCGGGCGACGTCGCCGCCTGACGCGCCGCGCTCGGGTCGTTTACTGGAGGCCGGCGCGGACCGATGTGATGCGCGTGGTGTTGAAGCCGAGCCAGTGCATCCGGCCCAGGTAGCGCGCGTGCTCGACCTTGAGGCAGCGGTCCATGATCACCGTCATGCCGCCCTCCTCCGCGATCCGCGCGCCCTCGGCGTTGATCACGCCGAACTGGCACCAGAGGACGTCGGCGCCGATCTCCAGCGCCTCGCGGGCGATCCCGGGCAGCGCGTCCGGGGCGCGGAACACGTCCACCAGGTCCACCGGCACCGGCACGTCCTTGAGGCTCGCGTAGCACGTCTCCCCGAGGATCTCGGTCTCGCGAGGATTCACCGGGATCACCCGGTAGCCGTGCCGCTTGAGGTAGTAGCCAACGAAGTTGCTGGCGCGCAGCGGGTTGGCCGACAGGCCGACGATCGCGATCGTCCGGGCGGTGTGGAGCACGCGCTGGATCGTCAGCGGATCCTGGTATCGCGCCAGATCGGTCATGCTTCGCCGTCACCTTCCGCCGTCGCGGCCACGCGTGCGAACCCCTGCTCCAGGTCCCAGATCAGATCCTGGACGGACTCGGTGCCGACCGACAGCCGGACCGTTCCCGGCCCGACGCCGGCCGCCCGCAGTTCGTCGTCGCTGAGCTGGCGGTGCGTCGTGCTGGCCGGGTGGATGATCAGGCTCTTCGCGTCGCCGACGTTCGCGAGATGGGACCAGAGCGTCATGGCGCGGATGAGGTTCTGCCCGCCGTCCCGCCCGCCGGCGCAATCGAACGAGAACACCGCGCCCGCGCCGCCCGGCAGGTATTTCTCCACCAGCGGCCGGTACTTGCTGGACGGCAGGCCGGGGTAGGTCACGTTCGACGCCAGCTCGTGCGACTCCAGGAACGCCGCGACCACCCGCGCGTTGTCCACGTGGCGTTCCATCCGCAGCGACAGCGTCTCGAGCCCCTGCAGGAACAGGAACGCGTTGAACGGCGACAACGCGGCGCCGAGATCGCGCAGGGTCTCCGCGCGCAGCTTCATCAGGTAGCCGTACGTCCCGAACGTCTCGTGGAACTGCAGCCCGTGATAGGCCGGCGACGGGTCCGCGACCACCGGAAAGCGTCCGTTGGACCAGTCGAACGTGCCGGCCTCGACGACGACGCCGCCGATGCTCGTGCCGTGACCGCCGATGAACTTGGTCGCCGAGTGGATCACGATGTCGGCGCCCCATTCGATCGGGCGGCACAGGTACGGCGTGGCGAACGTATTGTCCACGATCAGCGGCAGCTCGTGCTCGTGCGCGATGGCCGCCACGGCCTCGATGTCAAGCACGTTCCCGCCCGGGTTGCCGATCGTCTCGCCGAAGAACGCCTTCGTGTTATCGCGCACCGCCTTGCGCCACGCCTCGGGGTCGTCGGGATCGACCCAGGTGAGCTCCACGTTCATCTTGCGCAGCATGTGCTTGAACTGGTTCACCGTGCCGCCGTACAGCGCCTGGGACGAGACCACGTGGTCGCCCGGCTCTAGCAGCGTGAACAGCGCGCCGGCCTGCGCGGCGATCCCGCTGGCGAACGCCACCGCGCCACAGCCGCCCTCGAGGTTGGCCACCCGCTCCTCGAACACCGCGACGGTGGGGTTCATGATGCGCGAGTAGGTGTTCCCGTACTCCTGCAGATTGAAGTACGCCGCCGCCGATTCCGGGTCCTCGAACACGTAGCTGGTGGTCTGGAAGATCGGCACCGCCCGCGCGCCCGTATTCGGGTCGGGCCGCTGACCGGCGTGCAGCTGCCGAGTTTCGAATCCGAACGCCCGGTCTTCCTCGGATCTGGCTGGTTGGTCGGTCATGCGGGTATCTTCCTCCACGTCATCTGCCACTCCCGTTTCCCAGGAAGCTGCGGATAATCGGCGTCTGGCGCGCTTCCTCGAGCAGGAAGCAGTCATGGCCGTACGGCGCGTCGATCACGTGGAACTCGACCGGCTTGCCGAGACCGCTCAGCGCCGCCTCGATCTCGGCGGATGCGATCGGCGGGTACAGCCAGTCGGAACTGAAGGCGATCAGCAGCGTCCGCGCCTGAACGTCTTCGAGCGCGCGCGAGAGCGACCCGCCGCCGTGCTCGCGGGCGAGATCGAAGTAGGTCAGCGCGCGCGAGGTGTAGAGATAGGTGTTGGCGTCGAAGCGCTTGACGAACGAGTCGGCCTGGTGGCGCAGGTAGCTCTCGACCTGGAACTCTGGCTCGGTGATCGTGTAGCGGATGTCGTCGCTGAACTGCAGCCGGCGGCCGAACTTCTCGTCCAGCGCCTGGCCGGACAGGTACGTGACGTGGCCGACCATGCGCGCCACGCCCATGCCGGCATCGGGCGAGCGGCCCGTGCCGTAGTAGTGCCCGCCCTGCCAGGCCGGGTCACGCATGATCGCGTCCCGCGCGATCGAGTTCCAGGCCATGCCCTGCGGGTGCAGGGCATGCGTGCTGGCGATCGACACGACGGTGTCGACCTGATCGGGGAACAGGATCGCCCACTCGAAGGCCTGCATCCCGCCGAGCGAGCCGCCGGATACCGCGGCCAGCCGTTCGATGCCGAGCATGTCCAGGAACGCGCGCTCGGTCCGCACCATGTCCGCGACCGTGATCACCGGAAAGTCCGAGCCGTACGGCCGGCCCGCGGCCGGGTCGGTCGACGAGGGCCCGGTCGTCCCGCGGCAGCCGCCGAGCAGGTTCGTGGAGACGACGAAGAAGCGGTCGGTGTCGAACGCCTTGCCGGGGCCGATCATCCCGTCCCACCAGCCGAGTCCCTTGCCGGCCGTGCCGTCGCGATCTTCGGCCGCGAAGCCGTCGCGCGTGCTCTCATCGGACGGCGTCTTCGCGAAGCCGGCCGCATGGGCGTCGCCGCTCAGCGCATGGCACACCAGGATGACGTTGTCGCGCCGGGGCGATAGGACGCCGTAGGTCTCATAGGCCACGCGAATCGGGTGCAGCTCGCGCCCGCAATCGAGGCGTACCGGCTCCGGCAGGTCTACATACTGGGTTTCGACCGTGCCGACCGAGCCGGCCGCGAGCGTCGAGGCTGGCTCCGCCATAGGGGCTATCGTAGCTTGCCCTGATCAGGGTATTGTCAAGCATCTTGGTGGGGAATTCCGGAAATACGCGAAGGGACATCAAACGGTCATGACTACCGTCACCAACGGCGTTAACGTGCAGGCACTGCTGGACGCGCGCGAGGCGCTCAAGGGCGCGCCGGAAGCCGCCGCGTTCACCTGGCGCGCCTCGGCGAAGTGGCAGAGCGGCGTGCACAGCCAGATCAAGGTGCAGAGCTACTTCGGCCTCGGGCAGGAGCAGAACCACAAGGAAGAGTGGACGTTCGAAGCCGACCACCCCGAGGTCTTCGCGGCGACCGACAACGGGATCACGCCGATCGAGTACCTGCTCGTCGGCCTGGCCAGCTGCCTGACCGGTGGCATAGCGTCGGTCGCCGAGAACCGCGGCATCCAGCTGCGCTCGGTCGAATCCACGGTCGAGGGCGGGCACGACATCCGCGGGATCCTTGGCGCCGACAGCGACGTCCGCAACGGGTACAACGACATAAAGGTGACGTTCACCATCGACGCCGACGCGTCAAGGCAGGAGATCGAGGCGCTGGTGGCTCAGTCGCAGAAGCGCTCGGCGGTGTTCGACGCCCTGACGAACCCGACCAACGTGACCGTCGAAGTCGCCTGAGGGGCCCAGCCATCGAGCGCGTCTCCACGGTCGTCATCGGCGCGGGCCACGCGGGCCTGGCCGCCAGCCACTTCCTCAGCGACCGGTCGATCGATCATGTCGTGCTCGAGCGCGGCGAGGTGGCCAACTCCTGGCGGCACGAACGCTGGGACTCCCTGCGGCTGCTCACGCCCAACTGGCAGAGCCGCCTGCCGGGCCATCGCTACGAGGGCCCGGAGCCGGACGGCTACATGACCATGGCGGAAGTGACCGAGTTCATCGACCGCTTCGCCAAGCTCTCCGGCGCTCCGGTCCGGGACGGCGCGAACGTCACTTCGGTGCGCCGCACCGATGAGGGATACCGCCTGGCGACGAGCCGCGGCGAGATCAGCGGCCGGGCGGTGGTCATCGCGAGCGGTGCCTGCAATCGGCCGGTGGTGCCGGGCCTGCGTGACGGCGTGCCCGCGTCCGTCGAGCAGATCACGCCGTTTGACTACCGCGGCCCCGAGCAGCTGCCCGATGGCGGCGTGCTCGTCGTGGGGGCGTCGGCGACCGGCGTGCAGCTCGCCGCCGAGCTGCAGCGGTCTGGCCGGCCGGTCACCCTGTCGGTGGGGGAGCACGTGCGGTTGCCGCGCACGTACCGAGGACGCGATGTGCTGTGGTGGATGGACGCCTCGGGCGTGTGGGACCAGCGCTACGACGAGGTCGAGGATCTCACCCGGGCCCGGCGGCTGCCCTCGCCCCAGCTCGTCGGGACCCCTGAGCGGGCGACGCTCGATTTCAACGCGCTCACCGCGATGGGCGTCGAGCTGGTGGGCCGCTGGGCCGCGGTGCGGGACGGCCGCGCGCTGTTCTCCGGCGGCCTGCGCAGCCTGTTCTCGCTGGCCGACCTCAAGATGCAGCGCCTGCTGGACACGTTTGACGAGTGGGCCCGGACGTGCGGGCACGACGTCGAGGCCGGTCCGCCCGAGCGGTTCGCGCCGACCCGCCCACCCGAGTCGACGCGGCTTCAGCTCGACCTGGGAAGCGGCGAGATCCGCGCGATCGTGTGGGCAACGGGGTTCCGGCCCGAGTACGGATGGCTCGACGTGCCGGTCGTCGACGCGAAGGGCCACCTGCGCCACGAGGCCGGCGTGGTCGACAGCCCCGGCCTGTACGCGCTCGGGCTGCCCGTGCTGCGGCGGCGCAAGTCCTCGTTCATTTACGGCATCGAGGACGACGCCCGCGCGGTGGTCGGTCACCTCGCCCGGTACCTGGCCGCGGGCGCAGGTTCCTGACCGCGCCGGCTAAACCACCAGGTCGCCGCCGTTGATGTCGACGGCGGCGCCGGTGATGTAGCCGGACCGCTCGCCGGCCAGGAAGGCGACCAGGTCGGCGACCTCGCCGGGCTCGCCCAGCCGGCCCGCCGGGAACGTGGCCGCGATCTCGGCCGCGCGGCCCGGCGAGATGGACGAGCGCACCATCTCGGTGTCGATCAGGCCCGGGCAGACCGCGTTCACGGTGACGCCGCGCGGGGCGAACTCGATGGCCATCGACCGGACGATCCCGAGCACGCCGTGCTTGGAGGCGGTGTAGTGCGCGCCGCCCAGCGTGCTGTTGGTCTTGCCCGCCGTGGACGAGAAGTGCACGATCCGGCCCCAGCCCTGCTCGAGCATGGGCCGGGCCGCGCACTGGCTGATCAGGAACGCGCCCTTCAGGTTGATCCCCAGGACCCGGTCCCACTCGTCCTCGCTGATGTCCAGGGCCGAGCCGCCGTACAGGATCCCCGCCGCGTTGACCAGGATGTCCAGCCGGCCGAAGGACTTCAGGGCGGCGTCGACGCCGGGCCGAGGGGACCGGACGTCGCCGCGGACCGTGACGACCTCGGCCCCGGCCGCCGACAGTTCGGCGGCCAGCGCGTCGAGCGGCTCCTGGTGCAGGTCGAACAGCACCAGCCGCCGGCCGTCGGCGGCCAGCCGGCGGGCGCAGGCGGCCCCCATTCCCTGGCCCGCCCCCGAGATCAGGGCGACGCGATTGACGAGGTCAGGCATGCCCGCACCACCCGGCGATCGTGTTGGCCAGTACCGTGCCGACCCGGCGCACGCTGGCCAGGTCGACCCATTCGTCGGGGGCGTGCATGCCACCCCCGGCCGGTCCGTAGTAGACGGCCGGGATCTTCCGGTCGGCGAAGTAGCGGGCGTCCGCGGTGCCGAACATCGGGCTCGTGCGCGCGGGCGCGCCGGTGATGTCCTCGATCACCGACCTGAGCAGCGAGACGATCGGCGCGCCGGCGGCGATCTCGAAGCCGTGAGCGCGGAACCCGTGCCACCGGATCGCGGGCGGGTGCTCGGCGAGCCAGGGGTGTCCCGCGGCGAAGCGCGCGATGCGGTCGGTGACGAAGTGCTGCGCGTCCTCGACCGGCCAGTCCAGCGGGAAGGCCATGCGGAAGCCCACCACGCACTCGAGCGGCACGTTCGACGGCCAGTCGCCGCCGCGGATCGTGCCGGCGTTCAGGGTCAGCGGCTTGTCGTAGGCGCGGTAGACCGGGTGGTCGAACCCGAAGTTCAGCTCCTCGGGCCAGGCCCGCATCGCGGCCAGCAGGTCGACGGCCACGTCGATCGCGTTGACCGAGGCGCCGGCCAGGCCGACGTAGGCGGGCTTGCCGGTCACGGTGACCTCGAACCACAGCACGCCCGGGTTGGCGATCTGCACGTCCTCGCCGCTGACCTCGGGGATGAGCGCGGCGTCGACGTCCGGGCCGTGCCGCCGCGCGGCCAGCGTGCCGTTGCCGGTGCACTCCTCCTCGATCACCGATTCGAAGACGATGTCGCCCGGCAGCGGGCCGTAGGTTTCGCGCACGGCGTGGATCGCGAACAGGCCCGCGACCAGGCCGCCCTTCATGTCCAGGGTGCCGCGGCCGTACATCCGCCCGTCCTGCACGCTCGCGCCCCACGGGTCGCGGGTCCACATCCGGGCCGGCCCGAGGGGGACCACGTCCACGTGGCCGGAGACAGCGATCGACCGCCCGCCTCCGGTGCCGGGCAGCACCGCGGTCACGTTGGGGCGTACCACGGCGCCGCCGTCGGCCGCGGCGTAGTCGGGGTCGGCGCTCAGCTCGGCCGGGTCGACGTCCCAGAGTTCGGCGTCCATTCCCGCGTCGGCCGCGGCCGCGGCCAGGTACCGCTGCGCCCCGGCCTCGTCGCCGAGCAGGCTGGGAATGCGGATCAGCCCGGCCAGCACCGACTGGTAATCCGGCCACAGCCGGTCCAGGGCGCCGGCCAGCTCCGGCCGGCCTGTGGTCACCGCCATGTCCTCTCCTCGGTTTGAGTGTCACTGCATGCTCGGCGTCACTGGATGCTCAGCCCGCCGTCGATCGCCAGCACCTGACCGGTGATGAAGCCGGACGCGGCCGGGTCGGTGAAGAACCTGACCGCGGACACCACGTCGTCCAGGCTCGCGATCCGGCCGAGCGGGATCCGGCCCTCGATCTGCTCCCGCCGCCCCGGCTGGGACAGGGTCTGGCGGCCGAGGTCGGTGTCGACGAAGGTGGGAGCGATCGCGTTCACCCGGACGTTGCGCGGCGCCCACTCGAGCGCCAGCACCCGGGTCAGCATGACCAGCCCGGCCTTGCTCGCCGCGTAGGCGGCGCGGTCGGCGACGGCGACCAGCGCCGCCGCCGACGCCACGTTGACGATCACGCCCCGGCCGCGCGGGACCATGGCGCGGCCGGCCGCCTGCGCGCAGAAGAACGCGCCCTTCAGGTTGGTGTCGAGCACGTCGTCCCAGTCGTCCTCGGTGACCTCCAGCGCGGGCGACAGCCGCTGCACGCCGGCGTTGTTGACCAGGGCGTCGAGCGGGCCCAGTCGCCGCTCGGCCTCGGCCATCGCGTCCGCGATCTTTCCCGGATCGCGGACGTCGGCGGCCACGACGACGGCGCGCCCGGTCAGCTGGTCGCGGGTGGCCGTCAGCGCGTCGCGGGACCGGCCCACCAGGGCCAGATCCCAGCCGTCGCCGCCGAGGGCCAGCGCGACCGCCCGCCCGATGCCGCCGCCCGCGCCGGTCACCATCGCGACCCGGCGCGCGGCCTCCGGCTCAGGCACTGGCCGCCTGGGCGGACGGGGCCGTCTTGGCCGCGTAGGCCCCGATGGCCGCGGGCAGCCGAGCCAGGCACGCGTCCACCGCGGCGAGCATGGCCGGCAGCGCCTGCCGGTGCTGCTCGAGGTCGACGGACGGCACCAGGCCGGCCGCGCCGGCCCGCTCCAGCGTGCCGGTGATGTCGGTGAGCTGCGCGGCGATCCACGCCCGCGGGTTGGCGGTCAGCTCGTCCAGCTCGAACCGGTGCCCGACGTCGCCCCGCTCGAACTTCGGGTGGTAATGGAAGCACGGCGTCCCCGGTTCGGACAGCACCATGAACAGGTCCGCCCGCCAGAGTCCGCCGTCGCTGACCGGCGCGACCGTGAACCCGGCCGCTCCGGGGCGGTGGTTCTCGCCCTCCACCTGCTCGACCCGGCGGATCTCCACCCGGGCGCCACCGTCCACGACCGGGCCGTGCTGCTCCCAGTAGCGCACGATGACCGCCACCCGACCGTTGACGAAGACGTACTTCATTCCGACCACCCTTCCTTCGGAGGCTGCACGGCAGCCTGGCCTGGCTGCCCGCTCTGAAAAGTCTCGCTGACCGCCGCCTCGAACCCGTCCTGGCGGGCCACCTCGCCGGGATGCCAGGCGAAGGCCAGCCCCAGGCACTTGTCCGGGTGGTCACGGTGCAGCGCCATCGCCCGCGGGGCGTCTTGCGCCGGCAGCACCCAGCTGCACAGCCGGCCCAGGTCCAGCCGGCCGCGGCCGATCATGTCGAACACGGCGGGCAGGTAGGTTCGCCGCAGGCTCTGGCCCAGGCCCGGCCCGGGATCCTGCGCGCCGGGCGGACGGTGAATGGGCACCACCCGCGCCCCGGACCATTGCATCGGCCAGAACAGGTCGAACCCCTCCAGCTTCGGCAGCGTGCCGACGTTCACCACCACGCCCTCGCCGCGCACGATGCGCAGCGCGAGGTCGAGCGCGCCGGGGGCGCCGGCCGCCTGGATCACCACGGCCGGGCGGTCCGGCGAGACCCGCTCGACCCCGGCCGTCACCTCGGCCGGGCTTCCGTGCACCGCGACGGCGCCGCAGGCCTCGGCCTGGCCGCACCGGGCGGGCAGGGGGTCGATCGCGATCACGCGCCGGCAGAACGGGCCGAGCATCTGCACGGCGGCCAGCCCGAGCGGGCCCAGCCCGACCACGGCCACGTCGTCGTAGAACGCGGGCCGGCCGGCCAGGATGCCGCACAGCGGCGGCACGGCCCAGTAGGCGCAGGCGCCGTCGAGATAGCTCAGGCCGGGCGGCAGAACGTGGACGCTGGCCGCGTCGGCGACCAGCAGCTCGCGGTGCGCGCCCCAGGCCGTGCCGCAGGTGACCCGGGCCCCCGCCGACAGCCCCGTCACGCCGGCGCCGGTCTCGAGCACGTCACCGGCGGCCAGATAGCCGAACGCCCCGACCGCGGGCCAGCCGGGACCGGCCGCGCCCTCGGCCTGCCCCTGGTAGAGCATCCGCAGCTCGGTCCCGGCGCTCACCGCGGTCACCCGGGTGCGGATCAGCACCTGGCCCGGCCCCGGCGCGGGATCGGGCACCTCGTCCATGACCAGGCGGCCCGGCCCGGGCGCGACCAGCGCCTTCATGACGGGAAGACGATCAGCCCGCGGGCGACCTCGCCACGGGCCAGGTCGGTGAACGCCTGGTCGGCCTCGTCGAGGCGGTACCGCCGGGTGATCAGCTCGTCCAGCCGCAGCCGCCCGGCCAGGTACAGGTCGACGAGCTTGGGGAAGTCGGCTTCGGGACGGACGGAGCCGTAGACCGAGCCGCTCATCCGGCGTTCCCCGGCGAGCAGCGTCTGCGGGTCGAAGTCGATCCGGGTGCCGTCCGGCGGCTTGCCGACCAGCACGCAGATGCCGCCGCGGCCGGTGGCGGCCCAGGCCGACTCGAAGGCCGGACCGCTGCCCGCGGCGACCACGGTCACGTCGAACCCGCCTGGCGCCAGTCCCTGCAGCTGTCCGGGCGCGTCCGCGGCCGCCGCGTCCACGGCCGCCGTCGCGCCGAGCGCCACGGCGAGGTCGGTGCGGGAACGGCGGACGTCGACGGCGACGATGGGATGGGCCCCGGCCAGGACCGCGCCCTGGATCGCGTTCAGCCCGACGCCGCCGCAGCCGAAGACGGCCACCGACGACCCCAGGCCTGCGTTCGCGGTGTTGACCACCGCGCCGACGCCGGTCGCGACCGAGCATCCGATGAGCGCGGCCCGGTCCAGCGGCATGCGCGCGGTGATGGAGATCGCCGCGCTCTCGGCCACCACGGCCAGCGGGGCGTAGCTGGCCGGCCCGAAGTGGTGCACGGGGCGGCCGGCCACCGAGAACCGCGTGGTGCCGTCGGCCAGGAAGCCCACCGGAGCACCGTTGACGCACAGGGCGGGCCGGCCCAGGGCGCAGAAACGGCACTGGCCGCACGACGGCGCCCAGGACACGATGACCGGGTCGCCGACCTGGTGGCGGCGGCAGCCGTCGCCGACCGCCTCGACGACCCCGGCCCCCTCGTCGCCCAGGACGACCGGGAACGGGATGCCGCCGTGGGATCCGTCGACCACGTGCAGGCAGCTGTGGCACACCCCGCTGGCCGCCATCCGGATCCGCACCTCGCCCGGGCCCGGCGGGGCGACGACCAGGTCCTCCATGACCATCGGCTCGCCCGCCCGCCACAGGACCGGAGCCCGCACCGTGATCGCTTCGCCGCTCGGCATGTCGCGCCTCCGCCGGCCGGGTCAGCTCGGCGAGGCGGCCGGCGACGCCACCCCGTCGGTCGGCAGGGCGGCGAAATGGCAGGCGCTCGGATGGTCGAACCCGTCGCGCGGGATGAGCTCCGGCACCTCGTCGCGGCAGCGCTGCTCGGCCCGCCAGCACCGGGTGTGGAAGGTGCACCCGCTCGGCGGGGCGTCCGGCCGGGGCAGGTCGCCCTGCAGGATGATCCGCCGGCTGCGGCCGCGCAGGGCCGGATCCGGCTGCGGGACGGCCGACAGCAGCGCCTGAGTGTAGGGATGGGTCGGCCGGGTGTACACGTCCTCGCACTTGCCGGTCTCGACGATCTTGCCCAGGTACATGACCGCGATCCGGTCGCTGACTTGCCGGACCACGGCCAGGTCGTGCGAGATCAGGATGTAGGAGACGTGCAGCTCGCGCTGAAGCCGCTTGAGCAGATTCACGATCTGGGCCTGAATCGAGACGTCCAGGGCCGAGAGCGGCTCGTCCAGGACGAGCAGCCGCGGCTCGAGCGCCAGGGCCCGCGCGATCGCGATGCGCTGCCGTTGTCCGCCGGAGAACTCGTGCGGGAACCGCTTGGCGTGCTCGGGCTGCAGTCCGACCAGGTCGAGCAGCTCATCGACCCGGGCCCGGTGGGTGGCGGCCGGGACGCCGTGGACCTGCAGCGGCTCGGCGATGATGGCCCGCACGGTCAGCCGCGGATCGAGCGAGGAGTACGGGTCCTGGAGCACGATCTGCATGTCCCGCCGGTACGGCAGCATGGCCCGCTTGCTCAGCGTGGTCAGCTCTTGGCCGTTGAGCCGGACGCTGCCCGCCGTCGGCCGGATCAGCTGCAGGATCGCCTTGCCCGTGGTCGACTTGCCGCACCCGGTCTCGCCCACCAGGCCCAGCGTCTCGCCCGTGTCCAGGCTCAGGTCGACGTGGTTGACCGCGTGGATGTGGCCGAGCGTCCGCCGCATGACCCGCGACCGGATCGGGAAGTCCACGCTGAGGCCCTCGACGCGCAGCAGTTCCTGGCCGGCCTCGGGGCGGCCGCGCTCGGCCGGGGCGTCTGGCTTGGACTTCATCGTGCGTACCCCCGGTCCATATCGGTGGCGGCGGGCTCCCCGGCCGCGCCGGGCGGTGCGGAGTCACGCAGCTCGGCAAAGAAGTGGCAGGCCACGTGGTGCTGCCCGCCAGCATCGGCCAGGTCAGGCAGCTCGGTCCGGCAGCGCTCCCGCCCGGCGGACAGCGAGCACCGGGGATGGAACGCGCACCCGGACGGCGGGGGATTGAGGCTGGGCGGCTGGCCGGGAATCGAGGGCAGGTCGCCGCCCGGCGCGTCGAGCCTGGGCAAGCTGGCCAGCAGCCCGCGGGTGTAGGGGTGCAGCGGCGTCTCGAACAGCGGCCCGACGCCGGCGGTTTCTACGACCTTGCCCGCGTACATGACCAGCACGCGGTCGGCGACCTCGGCGATGATGCCGATGTCGTGCGTGATCAGGATGATCGAGACCTGTTCCTCACGCTGGATGTCCTGCAGCAGGTCAAGGATCTGGGCCTGGACGGTCACGTCCAGCGCCGTGGTGGGCTCGTCCGCGATCAGCAGCTTCGGCCGGTTGGACAACGCCATGGCGATCATCGCGCGCTGCCGCATCCCGCCGGAGAACTCGTGCGGGTACTGCGAGTAGCGGACCGTCGGGGCGGGCACGCCGACCAGGTCCAGCAGCTCGATCGCGCGGGCCCGCGCGTCCCGGCGGGACAGCCCGCGATCGTGCACCTGCATGGCCTCGGTGATCTGGCTGCCGACGGTCTGGACCGGGTTCAGTGACATGGCCGGATCCTGGAACACCATGGCGATCTCGCGGCCGCGGAACCGGCGCAGCTGCCGCTCGGACAGCGCGAGCAGGTCGGTGCCCTGGAACAGCACCGACCCGCCGGTGATCCGCGCGGGCGGGGACGGGTTCAGCCGTAGCAGCGAGCTCATCGAGACGCTCTTGCCGGATCCGGACTCGCCCACCAGGCCGAGGATCTCGCCGGGGCGCAGGTCGAAGCTGATGTCGCGGACCGCCTGCACCTGGCCGCCTTCGACCTGGAACTCCACGCTCAGGTTGCGCACGGACAGCAGCGGGGCCGCGCCGCCGGCGGCGTCGGCGGGTGTCGGGACTGAAGCGCCCATCACGTCCTTCACGTCTGCTGCCTGGTGTCGAGCGCGTCGCGCAGCCCGTCGCCCACGAAGTTGATGGCGAGCACGGCCACGGCGATGATGATGCCCGGCGGGAGCCAGAGCCAGGGCAAGGTGGACAGCGTGGTCAGCGACTGCGCGGCCTGCATCATGCCGCCCCAGCTCGACTCGGGCACGTTCACGCCGAGCCCGAGGAAGGAGAGAGCGGCCTCCAGCAGGATGGCCTCGGCGCTGAGCAGGGTCAAGACCACGGTCAGCGGCGGCATCACGCCGGAAAGTATGTGCCGCGTCATGATCCGCAGGTTGCTGCACCCGGTGGCCCGCGCCGCCGTGATGAAGTCCATCTCCTTCAGCGAGCGCGTGGCCTGCCGGACGATGCGGCACGCGGTCGGCCACTGGGTGAGCGCGATCACGACGACGATCGCGGTCACGCTCGGTCCGATGATCGCGACGATCAGGATGATCACCACCAGGGCCGGGAACGACAGGATGATCTCGGTGAGCCGCATGACGACCGAGTCGACCCAGCCGCCCAGGAAGCCGCCGAGCAGCCCCAGGATCAGGCCGATCAGGCCGGCCGATATCGCCGAGGTCACCGCCACGGTGAGCGATACCCGGGCGCCGAAGATGAGCCGGCTCAGCACGTCCCGGCCGGCCTGGTCGGTGCCAAGCCAGTGCGCCGCGCTCGGTGCCTGCTGGTATAGCGAGATGTTGACCGCGTTCGGGGGATCCGGCGCGAGCAGCGGGGCGAAGATCGCCATCACGGCCAGCAGGACCAGGGTGATCAAGCTGGCCAGGGCCAGCCGGTGGCGGCAGAACCGCCGGATCGAGATCCGCAGCGGCGACTCGTGCCAGGAGGGGCGGCGCTCGGAGGCCGGGGGACCGGTCACCCCGGTGTCCGCGATCACCACATCCGGCGGGGGAGACGCGCTCATATGCGGATCCTCGGATCGAGTACGGCGGCGACGATGTCGGCGATCAGGTTGAAGACGACGACCAGGGCCGCGCTGAGCATCACGACCGCGAGGATGACCGGGTAGTCGCGGTCGTTGATCGCCTGGTAGACCATCTGCCCGAGGCCCGGCCAGGCGAACACGGTCTCGATGACCAGGGTCCCGGCCAGCAGAGCCGGGATCTGGATGGCCAGCACCGTCGTCAGCGGGATCAGCGCGTTGCGCAGCGCATGCTTGAACACGATCCGCATCCGCGGCACGCCCTTGGCGATCGCGGTCCTGATGTAGTCCATGTGCAGCACCTCGAGCATGCTCTGCCGGACGTACCGGACGTACGGGCCGATCAGCACCGAGGCCAGCACGCAGCCCGGCAGGGCCAGGTGGGAGATGGTGTCCGAGAGCGAGTCCTCGACGCCCAGGGTGTTGCGGCCACCCGGCGGGAACCAGCCCAGGTGCAGCGAGAAGAAGTAGATCGCCATCAGGCCCAGGAAGAAGACCGGGATCGAGATCGCCACCATGCTCAGCCCGACCGACACGTAGTCGAACCACGACCGCTGCTTGAACGCGGCCACCACGCCGACCGGCACCGCGATGACCAGGGCCAGCAGCAGCGCGGTCAGGCTCAGCGTCACGGTGGCCCCGACGCGCTGCGAGATCAGCGTCGTGACCGGGACGTTTTCCTGGTAGGAGTAGCCCAGGTTGCCGCGGAACACCTGGACCATCCAGTCGAACCACTGCACCGGCAGCGGCTTGTCCAGCCCGAGCTCAGACTTCAGGCTGGCCAGGTACTTCGTCGAGTCCGGCCCGCTGAGCTGGTTGGGGTTGATCATCATCTGGATCGGCGAGCCGGGCAGCAGGTGCACGAAGAAGAACGCGATCAGCAGGATGCCCAGCAGAACCGGCACGGCGATGGCCAGCCGGCGCGCGATGAACGCCACCATGGGCTACTACCTCCCTCCTTGGCGGCCGAATGCCGTTCCCTGCGGCACCGTGGTGCCGCAGGGAACGGCTCGGGCTAACTCACGCGCGCGCTGACTAGTTCTGCCAGTGCCACGTTCCGATGTTCCAGTAGGCGCCGCTCACGTACCCGAACGGGACCGGGCCCTTGATGTGCGAGTCGTACGCGGCGATCGAGTTGACGTTGTACAGGTAGATCTCCGACGGATCGTGGTTGAGCATCGTGAAGATCTGCTGGTAGGTGGCGCCGCGCTGGCTCTGGTCGGTCTGGGTGAGCCCCTTGGCGAACAGCGCGTCGATGGCCGGGTTGCAGAACTGGCTGGTGTTCGGGCCGTTCGGGTAGCGCTCCGAGCACTGCATGTACCCCGCCATCTCGGACGGGTCCACCGCGAAGTTGGCCCCGCTGACCCAGAAGCCGTCCCAGCCGGTCTTCTTGCCGATGACGTTGAGCAGGCCGGCGGTCGACACGTTCTCCAGCTTGATCTTGATCCCGACGGCCGCCTCCTCGCCCTGCAGGATCGTCATGGCCTGCTCGACATAGGTCGGGGCGTCAGCGGTCCGGGTCAGGAACACCAGCTGGGTGTTGGGGTTCCAGCCCGCCTGCTTGAGCAGGGCCTTCGCCTTTGACGGGTCGTAGGTGTACTCGTTCAGCCCGGTGGTGGGTATCGACCAGGACGGGCCGATCTCGCGGATGTTGGGGATGGAGATCGTGCAGTGGCCGGCCAGCGCCGTCTTGCAGATCGCCTCCCGGTTGATCGCGTAGATCAGCGCCTCCCGGACCAGCGGGCTCTTGAGCTCGGGCGCGGCGTAGTTGAGGCCGATCGTGTCCGGCGCGACGCCCTCGTGCTCGATCACGGTGACGCCCTTGATCGCCTTGACGGTGGCCACCTGGGTGGGGTCGAGCGGGTAGACGAACTGGAGCTGGCCGGTCTGCAGCTGGGCCTGCATCTGGTCGTTGTTCACGATCTCGAAGACCACTTTGTCGAACCCGGTCTTGCCGCCGATCCAGTGCGGGTTCCGCTGGACCTCGACGTACTGCTCGTTGACCCACTTCTCCAGCGTGAACGGCCCGCTGGAGACCGGCCACGTCGAGAAGTACTTGTCCTTCGCGACGTTGGCCAGCGTGTCCTGCCCGAGAATGTGCTCGGGCAGGATCGGCCAGTAGTCGCCGTTGAGCGCCATCTGGGCGATCCAGGCCACGTCCGGGGTGGCCAGCTGGATCCGCAGCGTCTCCTTGTTCGGGGTGGTCAGGCCCGCGACCGAGAGCTGGCTCAGCGGGGTCGTGGTGTCCTGGCCGATCGTGGTCTGGCCCTGCACCGCGCCGACCCGGCCGGCGTTCGCGCTGATCGTGGCGTCGAGGTAGGCGATCATGGACATCTTCATGTCCGCCGAGGTCATCGGCTGGCCGTCGCTCCACTTCATGCCGGGCTTCAGCGTGAAGGTGATGGTCTGGTCGTTGTTCGAGACCTTCCAGCTGCTGAGGCTCTGGGAGGCGATCTGGTTCTTTTGGTTCACGTACAGCATCGGGGTGCCGATGGCCGACAGGACCTGGGTCTTGCCCTGCAGCGAGCCGGTGAACGGGTTGAGGTCGCTCATCTCCTCGGACGCAGTGGCGTAGAGAATGCTGTGGCCGCCCGATGACGAGGACGACGCGTTGGTATTACCGCTGGAGCATGCGGCGACCGGAAGGCCCACCGCCAAAAGAAGTGCTCCCCACCGGAGGCAAGCTCGGGACCTCATAGTGCTCCTCTTGTGTCTAAGCTCCCCATGTTGTTCAGGCACGCTTGGCGTCGAATGATCGCTGGACACCGACACTGATTCAGCTGTGTCCGTCGTCGATCTTCGGTGATCGAACGTTCCGGTCCTGGGGACGACGGCAACGAAAGGGCTCGGCCGAGCTATGCATACGCAACACCAGTCCGAGTCGGCCGGTCAAGGCTCCGTTTGTTACGTTCTCGTAACGTTGACGCCACTTCGCAAGCCGTCTACCTGGTCATCTTGACCGTCTTGTCCGCCCGGGGCACCTGCTGTACGCTCCGGCGTTGTGCATAAGTATGCTCACCGAAACTGATCGCCAGGTGAATGCGATGCTCACGCCGACCCAGACCTACCGCTACCGCGCCGAGGGCTATCTGGCCATCGAGGGCGTGCTGACCGCGGACGAGGTCGCGGCCGGCCGCGCGATCATCGACGAGTTCGTGGACCGCTCGCGCTCCGTCTCGGCCAGCGACGCCGTGTTCGATCTCGAGGATGACCACTCGGCGGCCGCCCCGCACATCCGCCGGATCAAGAGCCCGGCCCGGGCCCATCCGTTCTTCGATGCGCTGCTGCGCAGCGACCGGATCCTGGACATCGTCGAGTCGCTGATCGGGCCCGACGTCCGCGCGCTGGGCAGCAAGCTGAACCTCAAGTCGGGCCAGGGCGGCTCGGCGGTGGAATGGCACCAGGACTTCGCGTTCCATCCGCACACCAACGACGACGTGCTCGCGATCGGGATCGCGTTCGACCCCTGCACGCTCGCCAACGGGTGCCTGATGGTGGTGCCCGGCTCGCACACCGGCCCGGTGCTCGACCATCACCAGGACGGGGCGTTCATCGGCGCCATCGACCCGGCGCGAGCTCCGGTCGACCTGAGCCGCGCGGTCCCGGTCGAGCTGGACGCGGGCGGCGTGTCCGTGCACCACGGGCGCATGCTGCACGGATCGGCGTCCAACACCTCGGCGCAACCGCGCCGCCTGCTCCTGTGGGACCTGGCCGCGGTCGACGCCTGGCCGCTGTTCCGGACGGTGACCGATCTCGACGCGTTCAACGCGGACATCGTGCGCGGAGGTCCGACCCTGGAGCCGCGGCTGGCGCCGGTCCCGGTCCGGCTCCCGCTGCCGCTCCCGGCCGGTACCATCTTCGAACTGCAGGCGGGCGCCGCGCACCGCGCGTTCGCGGGGGCGGAGGCCTCGTGACCGCGGAAGACGATCCGGCCTACTCCTCGCGGCTCGGGAACCGGTATCCCAGCCACACGATCATCGAGCCGGTCGCGGCGAACACCCGCTACTTCGACGCGGGCCCGGTCCGCATCGGCGTGGAGTACCGCCTGATCACCAGCGACATCGTGAACGCCAACCTCGAGGCGGCCCGGCGCGAGCACGGCGCCGACTACGTCGCGGTCACCGTGCCCGAGGACGGCGGAGTGTCCGTGCACGTGGTCGACGCGAGCACCAACGCCGAGTACCTGCGCTTCGACATGTTCGACGACAGCCCGCACTATCACTACATCCATCCGGGCGAGTACCAGCTGAACATCCCGTTCGACCGGGCCGCGTTCGGCGACATGTTCCCCTGGGTACGCGACGGCCTGCGCTACCGGCTTCGCGACATGCTCGAGTTCTGCGGCGCCACGGCGGTCGCGGCCGGCCTCGACCCCGCGGTGCTGGAATCGGTCCTGCCCGAGGTGGTCGAGGCCGTCCGGGCCGGGACTTCGCCGGTCGCTCCGGCATGACCCTGCCGTCCAGGGGAGACGCCCCCCCTGTGCCCGCCGCGCCGCCCGGCGGCGGCCAGATTGGAGCGCTCGACAACCTGATCGGCCAGCCGGCCGAGGGCGCGGACACCCCCGCGCCCCTGCTCGACCTCGACGCGTTCGAGCGCAACGCCGGCTTCATCGCCGGCTTCCTGCGCGAGCACGGGCTCGCGTGGCGGCCGCACGCGAAGGCGCACAAGTCCCCGCAGCTCGCGCGGTTGCAGCAGCGCCACGGCGCGATCGGGATCACCTGTGCCAAGCTCAGCGAGGCCGAGGTGATGGCGGCCCACGGGATCGGGGACATCCTGGTCGCCAACTACCTGTCCACGCCGGCCAAGTGGGCCCGGGCGGCGGCCGTGCAGCGGCAGGCGCGGGTCGCGGTGGACGTCGACGACCTCGAGCACGTCCGGATGGCCTCGGCCGCCGCGGCCGCGGCCGGAACCCAGATTCCGCTGTTCATCGAGGTGGACATCGGCATGCGCCGGGCCGGCGTGCGGACCAGCGCGGCGGCGCTGGGCCTGGCCGGCGACATCGCCGAGTCGCCCGGGGTCTTCCTGGCCGGGGTGATGGGATACGAGGGGCACCTGCTGCGGACCTGGCCCGAGGCGGACAAGCGCGCCCAGTGCGCGCAGGCGCTGGCCGGACTGACCGACATCGCCGACGACCTTCGTTCGGCGGGCCACGACGTCGCCGTGGTCAGCTCGGGCGGGACCGGCAGCTTCCAGCTCACCGCGGAACTGCCCGGGCTGACCGAGTGCCAGGCCGGCGGCGGCTGCCTGATGGACCGCTTCTATGTCGAGGACTGCCACGTCGACCTCGAGCAGGCCCTCACCGTGCAGACCTCGGTGGTGAGCGCCCGTCCCGGCGGAGCGGTGGTCGACGCGGGCTTCAAGACCTGCGGCAACCTGGCCGACTTCTCGCTCCCGCTGGTGCTCGGCCGCCCCGGCATCACCGTGCGGGCGCTGTCCGCCGAGCACGGCATCCTCGACGTCGCCGGCCCGCCGCTGCGGATCGGGGAGCAGGTCCGGCTGGTCCCGGCCTACAGCGACGCCATGCTGGTCCTGCACGACAACCTCATCGGTTACCGCGGCGGCGTGGTCACCGAGATCATCGCGATGCCCGGCCGGGGGCGGCTGACGTGACCCGGCCGCAACGGGCGGACGCCGCCGACGACCACGTCGCCGACCTGTTGTTGGTCGGCGGCACGGTGGTCGACGGCAGCGGCGGGCCCCGCCGGGCCGCGGACGTCGCCGTGCGCGGCGATCGCATCGTGGCCGTGGGCGACGTCGCGGGCCGGTCCGCGGCCGAGGTCCTGGACGTGTCCGGGCTGATCGTCGCGCCGGGCTTCGTCGACGCTCACGGGCACTCGGACATCGCGGTGCTGAGCGCGCCGGGTGCTCCGAGCAAGATCCATCAGGGCGTGACCACCGAGGTGATGGGCAACTGCGGTCTCGGCGTCGCGCCGGTCGGCCCGCGCGCTGACCCGCTCGCGGTGCGCTCGCTGCTGTCGATCGTGGACGTCGACCCGGGCGTGACCTGGCGCTGGCGGACCATGGGGGAGTACCTCGACACCGTCCAAGCGCGGGGCACGGCCATGAACGTCGCCGCCCTGGCCGGGCACCTGGCCATCCGCGCGAGCTGCGTCGGGTTCGACGACCGCGCCGCCGCCCCGGCCGAGCTCGATGAGATGTGCCAGCTCGCCGGCCAGGCCCTGGCCGACGGCGCGGCGGGCCTGTCCACCGGGCTGATGTACCCGCCGAACGCCTACGCCCGCGCGGATGAGCTCCTCGCCCTCGGCGAGGTGGTCGCCCGCCACGGCGCCCTGTTCACCTTCCACATGCGCGACTACGGGGACCGGCTGCTCGAGTCGGTGGCCGAGGCACTGGCCGTGGCCGAGGGCTCCGGCTGTCGGGTCCAGCTCTCCCACCTCGCGGTGGTCGGCCGGCGCAACTGGGGCACGGTGGCCCGGGCGTTCGAGATGATCACCGCGGCGGCGCAGCGGGGCACCGACGTCGGCGTCGACATCTACCCCTACCTGGCCGGCAGCACCAACCTGACCCAGCTGCTGCCGCGCTGGGCGCTCGAGGGCGGCACCGGCCCGATGCTCGAGCGGCTGGCCGACCCGGGCGGCCGGCGCCGGATCAGCGATGAGATCGAGCGGCACCGGCTGCAGGAGTGGCCGGACATCCTGCTGGCCAGCGGCGAGTTCGCCGATGACGCGTATCCGGTCGGGCGCTCGGTGGCCGAGCTGGCCGCGGCCCACGGCCGCCCGCCCGCCGAGCTGCTGCTCGACCTGGTCACCGCGTCGGGCGGCACGGCGGTGATCGTCGCGTTCGGCCGCTCCGAGGACGACCTGCGCGCCGCGCTCACCCACCGGCTATCGATGATCGGCTCGGATGGCCTGGGCCTGGACCCGGCCGGGCCGAGCGGCGCCGGCCAGCCGCACCCGCGCTCCTACGGCTGCTATCCGCGGCTGCTCGGCTGCTACGTGCGAGACGAGCACGTGCTCACGCTGGAGGCCGCCGTGCACAAGTCGACCCTGCAGGTGGCCGAGAGGTTCGCCATCCCCGACCGCGGCCTGGTCGCGCCCGGCCGCGTCGCCGACCTGGTGGCCTTCGATCCGGCCCGGATCGCCGACCGCGCCACCTACGAGGACCCGCACCAGATGGCGGAAGGCATCGTCGCCGTGGTCGTGGGCGGACGGCCCGTGCTGCGCGACGGCCGGGCGACCGGCGAGCTCCCGGGCGTCGTGCTGCGCCGCACGCCGTCCAGGTGAGGCACCAGATGTGCATACGAATGCCAAATGACTTTTGCCAGCTTGGGCCGGATATCTTGACAGTCTGCCGACTTTGTCAGAGATTACGTATGCACATATAAGGTCGCCCGCAGCGCCTCCCGGGAGAGATCAGGAAACGGGAGACGGCGCTGATCGTGGTGGGAGAACCGATGGGAACGGCGCCGCCCGTGACGGGCGGGCGACGGCGCCCGTGGTGGGGAGAAGATCGTGGACGTTCTGGTGACCGGGGCCGGCGGGCGGATCGGCTCGAACCTGACCCGGCTGCTGCTCGCCCAGGGCCACACCGTCCGGGCGTTCGGGCTGCCCGGCGACCCGGGCCTGGCCCGGGCCGGCGAGGCCGGGGCCGAGGTCCACGACGGCGACCTCGAGGTGCCGGCCGACCTGCCGCCCGCCGTCGAGGGCGTGGACGCGGTCTGCCACCTGGCCGCCGCGCTGACCACCCACGACGTGCCCGACGACCGGTTCGTCGACGTTAACCTGCGCGGCACGTTCAACATCCTGGAGGCCGTCCGCCAGCACGCGCCGAAGGTCCAGCGCTTCGTCTACGTCAGCAGCGACGCGGTCTACCTGTCCCTTGACGAGAACTCCACCGAGGGCGAAAGCGGGGGCGAGCGAGCCGGGGTCATCGACGAGACCACGCCGCAGCGCCCGGGCACCGTGTACGGGGCGACCAAGGTCGGGGCCGAGCTGCTCTGCCGGTCGTACTGGAGGACCTACGGCATTCCTTACTCGGTCATGCGCCCGACCGCGACCGCCGCGCCCGCCGAGTTCATCAGCCCGTCCAGCGTCTTCGGCCGGCGCTGGTTCGTCGCCGCCGCCCTCGCCTGGTACGAGTCCCGTCCCGCGCTCAGCGAGGAAGAGCGGACGATCCTGGCTAGCCTGCGCGAGATCGGCGACCCGGAAAACACGCTGTACCTGCCCACCGGCCCGGACGGGCTGGCCGGCACCGTGACCTACGGCGACTCCCGCGACGCCGCGGCCGGCCTGCGCGCCATGATCGACGCCGAAGCGGCGGTCGGCGAGGCGTTCAACATCGGCCCGGCCGCGCCCTGTTCGGAGCGCGACTTCGCCGAGCACCTCGCGGCCCGGCTCGGCCTGCGACTGACCGGGATCAGGCTGCCGCGGCCGCGCCGCCAGTGGCGCGTGAGCAGCGACAAGGCCCGCCGGGTGCTCGGCTACCGCCCCGAGCACGACCCGCTCGGCATGATCGACGAAGCGGTCGCGCAGCGATCGGTAACAGAACGGAGGCCGATGTGACCGGCATCATGACCGCCCCGCCCGCGACCGTTGACGTCTACGAGATACTCGGCGAGCTGAACGCCACGTCCCGGCGCGCGGTGAGCTGGCTGAAGGACAAGCTCAACCCGGACGGCTCGCTCGGCGACGTCAAGGACGGCTTCAAGTACTACCGCGGGCCGTGGACGTTCACGCTCTACGGGGAGCCGGACGTCGCCCACGCGCTCTGCGGCTGGATCCGGCGTAACCTGCTCACCGCCGAGGGATCCCTGGCCGGCCCGGCCCGGATCCTCGACGACGGCTGGGCCTACCGCGACGCGACGCTGATCGTCGGCGCCCAGATGCTGCAGCAGAACGACCTGTCGCTCGCGCTCATGCCCGGCCTGCTGCGCTGGCAGGACCCGGCCTCCGGCGGCTTCGCCAACGACCGGATGCCCGACGGCTCCATGAGCGACGACGGGGACATCCCCTACGCGTGCGGGCCGGGATTCGCCTGCCTGATGACCGGGCGGCTGGACGCGGCGCGGCGGGTGGCCGACTTCCTGCAGACCATTTACGACGCGCAGGCCGAGCTCCCGGACCGGTTCTTCTGCTTCTGGTCGCGGAGCCGCCAGGCCCCCATCCGCTACGGCGACGCGGACTTCAAGCCGCGGTGCGTGGTCGAGAACCAGCAGGACGTCATGCAGCGCTGGACGATCGGCGGCATCGCCGCCGGGTTCCTCGGCCGGCTCTACCTGGCCGACCCGCAGCCGCGCTACCTGGAGCTGGCCCGCAAGTACCAGGCCTTCTCGATGGCCGCGACCGACCACCAGTTCTCCTACCCGTCGGCCTGCAAGAGCAGCTGGGGCGCCTCCCTGCTGTACCAGATCACCGGTGAGCCGCAGTACCTGGCGTGGCTGGGCCGGTTCGGGCGCTGGTACATCGAGTCCATGGAACCCGAGGGCTACTGGCATCCCTGGGTCGAGAAGAGCCTGGGCGACGTCATCGAGATCACCCTCGAGTACGCCATGCACATCGCCACGCTGACCGGGGCCGTGAGCTCCCGTCCCCGGCCGGCCTCGGCCGCCTGACGCAGGAAGGACAGTTGATGACGCTCGGGTCCGGCGGCGCGGCAGGCCAGCCCGCCATGTGGAACGCGTTCGCGAACATGGCCAGCCTGGTCGGCTCGGGCGGGCCGATCACCATCGTCCGGGGCGAGGGCGCCACGGTCTTCGACGACTCGGGCCGGGCCTATCTCGACGCGCTGGGCGGGCTCTGGTACTGCAACGTCGGCTACGGGCGCCAGGAGCTGGCCGAGGCGGCCGCCACCCAGATGCGCCAGCTCGCCGTTGCCCAGACCTTCGAGTTCTGGTCGAACCCGCCCGCGGAGGCGCTGGCCCGCCGGGTGGCCGGCCTGGCCCCGGTACCGGACGCGAAGGTGTTCTTCACCCCGGGCGGCGGGTCCGACGCCATCGACACCGCGGCCAAGATGGCCCGGGCCTACTGGCGCGCGACCGGCCAGCCGGACAAGCAGGTGGTCATCTCGCGCTCCCAGGCCTACCACGGCATGAACGCCTACGGCACCACGCTGGGCGGCATCGCGGCCAACGCCGAGCCGTTCGGCCCGCTGGTCAGCCTGGTCGAGCACGTGCCCTGGGACGACGCGGAGGCCCTGGACGAGCTGATCGAGCGGCTCGGCCCGGGCCGGGTGGCGGCCTTCTTCTGCGAGCCGGTCATGGGCGCGGGCGGGGTCTACGCGCCGCCCGAGGGATACCTCCAGCGGGTCGCCGAGATCTGCCGGCAGCGGGACGTCCTGCTGGTGGCCGACGAGGTCATCAACGGCTTCGGCCGGCTCGGCGCGTGGTTCGGCAGCATCCGGTTCGGCCTGCAGCCGGACATGATCGTCGCGGCCAAGGGCCTGACCTCGGGCTACCTCCCGCTGGGCGCGGTCGTGATCGACGGCCGGATCGCCGAACCGTTCTGGCGTCCCGGATCCGACCAGGTCTTCCGGCACGGCTACACCTACTCGGCCCACCCCACGGCCTGCGCGGTCGGGCTGGCCAATCTCGACATCATCGAGGGCGAGGACCTGATCGAGCGGGTCAACGAGCTCGAGCCGATCCTCGCCGACCGGCTCAAGCCGCTGGCCGATCACGAGCTCGTCGCCGAGGTACGGGCCGGCACCGGGCTGCTCGCCGCGGTCGAGTTCTCCGGGCCCGCCCTGGCCGCCGACCCCGGACTCGGCGCGCGCCTGGTGACCGCGATCCGCGAGCGCGGGGTGATCACCCGGCAGCTGCGCGGGCTCTCCCTGCAGATCTCGCCGCCGTTCACCGTGACCGTGGCCGAGATCGAGCGGATCGCCGAAACCTTTATCGCGGCCTTTGACGCGGCCAGGGACTAACCCGTCTGCGGCCTTCGACGCCGCCAAGGGCTAACCCGTCTGCGGCCTTCCGCGCCGCCAAGGCGTAACCCATCGCGGCCTTCCGCGCCGCCAAGGCGTAACCCATCGCGGCCTTCCGCGCCGCCAAGGCGCAACCCATCGCGGCCTTCCGCGCCGCCAAGGCGCAACCCATCGCGGCCTTCCGCGCCGCCAAGGCGCAACCGGACTTTGTATTTTACGCCCCGGCCCGGGGCCGGACCGGACTACACGACGGCGGTCTTAGACGGCGCGGGAACCTGGTAGTAATCGGCCCGGGGCCGGGCGAATACCCGCCGCACCATCGGCTCGAAGAACTCGATCGGCAGATTCTCATAGGCCGGGTCGAAGCTCTCCTGGTCGTACTGCTCGCAGAACTCGGCGCACGAGTCGAACCACTCGTGCCCGCGATAGGCCTCGCGGGCATTGCGGTCGCCGCCGGCGTGGTGGGCGTAATAGTAGAGCTGGAAAATGCCGTGGTGCTGGGCGATCCAGCACACCTCGGGCCGGACGAACGGCCGCAGCACCGCGCCGATCATTTCGCTGTGACTAAATGGTGCGAGGCCGTCGCCGATGTCGTGGACGAGCGCCATCACGACGTATTCTTCGTCTCGGCCGTCGCGGTGCGCCCGCGTGGCGGTCTGGACGGAGTGATCGAAGCGGGAGACTTGATAGCCCTCGTTCGAGCCCTTCAGCTCATCGAGCGCCCGCA
>Ga0335072_10001779_pt1 | contig 34252 bp, 29 predicted proteins | sample Lox_Sample_21_FD_206725 | JGI IMG/M metagenome (GOLD analysis project Ga0335072, IMG submission 206725) | Soil microbial communities from Loxahatchee National Wildlife Refuge, Florida, United States - Lox_Sample_2.1 | ecosystem: Environmental > Terrestrial > Soil > Wetlands | place: USA... | reverse complement strand
GCTGAGCCCGCTCCTGCCGGTGATCTACGTCGTCCTGTTCTTCGTGCGGACGGGCATCGAGACCGCGATCCTGAACGAGTCGCCGTTCTCCTTCCCGACGGCGTCGATGTTCCTCGGCGTCTCGACCCTCGCCCTCGCGCTCCTGTTCTCGGTCGACGCGCTGTGGGGATTCTCGACGGGCCTCCTGGTCGGACGCAGCGCCGCGGTGTACCACCTCTGGCAGCAGAAGCTCGCCGCGCCGCCCGCGCCGCTCGCCTCGGAGAAGCCGGCGTAGCCGGCCGCGGGGCTCACGCCGGCCGCGGCGCCGGGGCGAGACGGGCCTCGCCGCTCAGCACGTCCCGCGCATCCTCCGTCGCGGCGCGCGGCGGGATCGCGCCGTGCGTGGCCCGTCGGTCGAGCTCCTGGCATTGCTGCGCCAGCCACTCGAAGTTGGCAAAGATCAGCGGGTCGCGACTCTCCTGCCGCCACCGCTCGAAGAGGTTCACCGGCTCCCGGGAGAAGACGTAGTACGCGGTGACCCAGGTGCCGAACGCCTCCCAGACCATCCGGCGCTCGAGCACCCCCTCCCGCGTCAGCGACCCGAGCAGCTCGAAGAAGATCCCGACCTCCCAGTTGTCGACCTCCTCGCCCCGGTCCGTCCGGAGCAGCCAGGTGCTCAGCTCGCGCCGGGCCTCCTGCATACGGGGACCGAAGAACCGCTCTCTCAGGTCGAGGACCGTCGACGCCGAATGGAGCCGTTGGGTCTGCCGGAGCTGCCAGTAGGCGAACCCGAGCGTCCCGACAACGAGGACCCAGGTGCCGACCAGGGCGGCGAAGGTCACCGGGTCGATCGATACCACGTCCCGCGAATCCCGGGGCGCCCCTTAAGGCCGGTCTCGCACACGATAGATAGGGGACCCCTCCTCGACCTCCGGGATGGCCGTCCCGGGGGCGCTGCCACCGAGCATCGTGCGGGAGGCGTTCCGGATCGCCGATCGCCCGCTCAGCGCGGAGGAAGGTCGCGCGATCGCGGAGTTCGGCCGATTCTGCCGGGAGGAGCTCGAGCCGGCCGCGGTCGAGATCGACCGGTCCGCCCGGCCGGGGCTCCGGGCCCCCTCGCGGGGGGCGTCCGGCGTCCCCGAGGTCCGGCTCTCGGCGTCCCACCGGCGGATGCTCGACCGCCTCTACGCGAGCGGGCTCGCGCTCGGGCCGACGCGCTCGGCGCGCGACTGGCCGGTGGCGTTCGCCCTGATGCACGAGGCGGCGGAGATCGGGTTCCTCTGCTCGTCTACCGTCACGCTGGCCACGGTCTACGCCCTCGCGAAATGGGGCTCGTCGGACCTGCGGGAGCGGTACCTGACCGAGCTCGTCGCGACGCGGGGCCGGGCGCAGGGGGCCACGTGGGCGACCGAGGAGCAGGGGGGCTCGGACCTCGGCGCGAACGCGACGCACGCCACGCCGATCGCGCAGGGGCGATGGGCGCTCAGCGGGGAGAAGTTCTTCTGCAGCAACGTCGGCGCCTCGTGTGCGGTCGTCACCGCGCGCCCGGACGGCGCCTCCGAGGGGATCCACGGGATCCGTCTCTTCTTCGTCCCGGCGCGGCGCGCCGACGGGACGCCGAACTGGCGCGTGCGACGCCTGAAGGAGAAACTGGGCACGATCGCGGTCCCGACCGGCGAGGTCGGGTTCGATCGGGCGGAGGCGTACGCCCTCGGCCCCGAGAGTGCGGGCGTCCTGCCGGCGATGGAGATGCTCAACGTCTCGCGCGTCGCGAACGCCGTCGGGTCCGCGGGAGTGCTCCAGCGGGCGTCCGAATGGTCGATCGCCTTCGCGCGGCGGCGGCAGGCGTTCGGGAAGCCGTTGATCGAGCACCCGCTCCTCGCCCTCGACGTCGCGACCCTCGCCACCGAGTCGGATGCGGCGTCGCTCCTCGCCTTCGATGCGGTCTTCTCGCTCGCGAAGAGCGCCGGCGAGATGCCGCCGTACTCGCCCGACGCCCAGGTGATGCGCTTCACCACGCACATCGCGAAGCTCGTCACCGCCGAGCAGGCGGTGCGCGGGACCGCGCTCGCGATGGAGGTCCGAGGCGGGATGGGATACCTCGAGGAGGAGCCGCTCGCGAAGCTCGCCCGCGACGCGCTCGTGACCCCGATCTGGGAGGGGGGCGCCAATCTCCAGGCGCTCGACGCGCGCGAGGTGATGCGGCGCCATCGGTCCCACAAGGCCTGGGAGGCCGCCGCCGGCCGCGCGGCCGGCCACTCGGGTTCGGCCGAGGTCCGTCGCTTCATCGCGACCCGGGTCGCCCTGACCGGCGCCCAGTCCGAGGAGATCGACGCGAAGCACGTCGCGCGCACGTGGGGAAGCCTCCGCCAGCTCACGCTCCTGGTGGAGCGCTCGCACCGCGCTCCCGAGAACCCGTGCTTCGAAGCGCGGGCGGAGCTCTTCGCGCGCCTGCGCGCCGACCGGCCCGGGGTCGATTTCCCGAGAGGTCTCGTCGAGCGGGCCCTCGGGGCGGTCTGACCCGTTACATATCCGACCCGATATCCGGCCCCCGGGCGTGGAGCCGGCTCCGCGCGAGGGAACGGAGATGGAAGGGAAGATCACCCAGGTGACGCTCGTCGTGAAGGACCAGGCGAAGTCGCTCGCGTTCTACCTGGACCAGGTCGGATTCGAGACGAAGACCGACGTCGCCCTCCCCGGGGGCCATCGCTGGGTCTCGGTCGGCCCGAAGGGGCAGGAGCTCGAACTCGCGCTGTTCCCGATCGGGGGGCCGGTCGACCCGCAGCAGCAGGCGCGCGCGAAAGACTGGGCCCCGGCCCGGATGCCGCCGATCGTCGTGCGCGTCGCGGACTGCCGGAAGGTCTATGCGGAGCTCCACGGCCGCGGGGTGCCGTTCTTCCAGCCTCCGGCCGACCTGCCGTGGGGCACGGCCGCCACGTTCGAGGACCCCGACGGGAACCTCTTCTCCCTCGTGCAGCCTCCCAGCTATCCGAAGCCCGGGTGATCCCGGCACGCCGGCAGCTCCCGCCGCGTCCGGTGCGCGCTGACCCGAGGAGAGATACGCGCGCTGGGACTCGACCCGGCGCCGGAGGAAGCGCGTGACCGCCTCTCTGCCGCGCCCGCGACCTCGCGGGCTGATCCTGGGAATCGTGGTGGCGATCGGGATCGTAGTGGTGGTCGCGGGATTTTCCCTGTACGGGAACGTGGGCCTGTTTCAGAACGGTTCGCCGTATCCGCCACCCCCGTCCGGCTGGGCGACGTTCGACACCGCGTGGACTGCCGTGGCGAGCGACCTTGCGTACCTCGGCGGGCACCCGTGGACCGTGGATTTCGCGGAAGGCGCCGCCGCGGACTCTCCGTGGTCGCCCCCCCTCGCCCTGTGGGCCCTCTTCACCCCGAACGACTGGACGCCGTGCGAGCAACAGCTGAACGGGGTCAGCACGCTCACGTTCTGGAACGCAAGCGAGTACCCGTATTCGACGGCGTCCGACGTCTACACGAGCGGATCGGCACCGTTGTGGACGTTCGTCTTCAACGGGACGTACACCCCCACGTTCGTCGCGAGCTGGGTGGCCGGCAATATCACCTTGAACGGCGTACTCGGGTCGGACAGCCCCTGCCGGCAACTCTCCCCGTTCTACGCCTACCCGTACAGCGCCATCCAGCCGTGGCAGGAGATCGACTCGAACGACGCGGTGCACCACCTTCAGCAGCAGATCGCGAACTGGAATGCGATACCGCCGTTCCCCGGCGAGCTCCAACCGATCGAGATGCCCACCCCCCCGGCCGCCGTCTTCGCGCTCTATTTCCCGGGCCAGGAGTTCCTGCCCGCCGAGATCTTCGGAGCCCCGGAGTGGAGCGTCGCGTACGGGTCCTGCGGATTCCCCGGCGACTATGGTCCCTTGTTCAACTTCACGACCTGGCTGCTCAATGCGACGAGCGGCTACGGCGATTCGTGGTTCGAGGGTTCGATCTCGTGCTATAATTCGGAGTACCAGTTAGGGCTTCTGCCCACCCCGCTCTCCGGGAACTCCACGTCTCCCGGATTGTATCGGGAGTGGTCCGTCCAACCATCCTTCTACACGTCCGCGGTGCCGGCCAATGTGTCCCTGACCTCGTTGACAACGTCCTGGGTCCGGTGGCAGCTCCAGAACGGCTCGCTCTACGAGCCGCCGATCGCGCCCGCGGCGGCCGGATGCGGCCCCGCCGACCCGGAGCTCTCGAACTGCCCCGCCCCGCCCCAGGGTTGGTACGCGGTCCTGCTCAGCTCCACGGGGGTCTGGCTCGACAGCTACCCGTCCGTCGCGAACGGGACGGCATGGACGGTGGCGGACGTGCCCATCGGGGCGGGGGATCGCGTGGTCTTCGTCGGGGCGGCGGGGCTCTCGACGAGCGACGTGCTCTCCACGGCTTTCAACGGAGATCCCATCGTGTGGGGCGTCGCCGGCAACCTCACCGCCCCCTGACCCGAGGGGGCGGGGGCGACCCGCCCTCCAGGGACCGCAGCACGTATCCCCGCGCCCATTCGGCCGCCCGGACCGCTCGCCAGTGCCGGAGTTGTGCCGGACGTCGACCGGACCATTGGGCCGTCCAGCGCAGCGGATACTCGACGTCCCAGAGGACGAGCGGATCGGACTCGGCCATCGGGAGGGAAAGCCGGACCCGCCCCGCCAGGGCGTCGCGCAACTGCGCGACGTCGAGGCGGCCTGCTTCGGCCGCGCGCACCGATCCTACGATCTTCCGGACCATCCCCCAGACGAACGAGGGGGCGCGGACCTCGAACATGCTTCCCCGGCCGAGCGGTCGCACCGTGACGGACTCGACCCACCGCCGCACCGGCGACGAGCCCGGGATCCCGCGGCCCAGAGACCGGACATCGATCGATCCTGCGAAGAACGCGGCGACTTCCCGTCGCCGGGCGAGATCCGGGTCCGGAGTGGGGTCGAAGTACCGGTAGATGCGGCGGCGGGCGGCGCGAACGCGGAAGGTCGAGTCGACCTCGACCGTGGCCGAGAAGAAAATCTCGGGGTCGATCGCGTTCATCCGCTCGAGCAGGGACCCGGCGTCCAGCTCCGACGGAACGACGAGCGCGTTCGCCCGCGCGCTGACCCCCCGATCCGTACGGCTGGCGACTTCCACCGCTGCGAGATCGGCGGGGCGAATGGCGTCGAGCTGCACCAGACCGCGGCGGATCTCGCCCTCGACGGTCCGCTGACCCGGCTGACGGGCCCACCCTCGGAACCCGGCCCCGTCGTATCCGAAGCGCACCAGCCAGCGAGACGTGGCGCGGCCGAGGCAGCGGGCGCCCTTATCGGTACCCTCGAAGCCCTCCGGAGATGGATGTGACGACGTACCATATGTCGAACTATTGTGGAATATACATTCTAAATTGAATTCCTATATATGGCCCGCCGTCGTGCCTCGCATTGATGTCGGCTCTTCCCGGCGGCCGGGACTGGTACCGCGGGAGCGAGGGCCGAAGCGATTGACGGACCTGGTGAGAAAAAAATGAGTGCGCAGAACACGGGTGGAACGACACAGACCGAACAACTCTCGACGCCCATGAAGCGCCGCTCCGGCGGCATGTCGGTGGGCGTTGCGGTCGCGATCGCGATCGTCCTCTTGATCGTGGGCATCGCCGGGGGATACTTCCTCGGGAAGTCCACGAACTCGAGCACGAGCTCGAGCACGATCAACTTGACGGAGACGGGCTCGAGCCTGCTCTACCCGCTCTTCAAGAACTACTGGTTCCCGAACTACACGGCCTCGGGCGTCGTCCTTAGCGCGGCGTCCACGGGCAGTGGTACGGGCCAAAGCAGCGCCGAACTGGGTCTCGTCAATATCGGGGCCTCGGACGGCTACCTGACGAACGCGAGCACCACGAACCTGATCAACTTCCCCGTCGCGATCTCCGCGCAGTTGATCTACTACAACCTGCCGGCGCCGCTCAACGCCGTGCACCTGAACCTGAACGGCTCGATCCTCGCGGGGATCTACAGCGGATCGATCACAACGTGGAACAACCCGGAGATCCTGGCGGCTCAGTCGTCGACGGTCGCGGGCGAGCTCAGCGCGATGTCGGCCCAGACGATCTACCCGGTCAAGCGATCCGACTCGAGCGGGGATACGTTCCTGTTCACGTCGCTTTGCTACATGTCCGATGCGGCGTTCCCGTACCCGGTTTCGACGAGCGGCCTATCGGGCTTCACCGGCACGAACGTCCTGACCGGCACCGGTAACTCGGGCATGGTCTCGACCGCGCAGGGCCAGGTCGGCTCGATCGCGTACATTGGGATCAGCTACGAAGCGAGCGCCGCGGCGGCCGGACTCGAGTATGCGGCCGTCGGGAACAACGCGACGATCGCGAACGGGACCTACGCAGCGGCGGCGGACGACTACATCCTGCCCACGACCACCACGATCTCGAACGACGCGAACCTGGGTCTGACCCGCCTCGACTTCGCGACCTACGGACTCGCGGTCAGCCTGATCCTCGGCGGCAGCTACGCGGGCGCGGTCACCCTCGTGCACGGTGGCGGCGGCTCGAACGCCGCGGCGGGCGTGGACGCCTACCCGATCGTCAACCTCGAGTACGCGCTGATCAAGACCCTGCCCGGTGGCACGGTCGTGACGGCCGCCGCGCTCGCGGCCACGGTCGCGTTCATGCACTGGGCCCTGACGTACGGGAACTACAACTCCGCGGGGTCGGCCTCGGCGTGGATCAATGGGGTCAACTTCGTGCCCCTGACCCCCGAGGTCATCGGTTACGACAATGTGGAGCTGGCGAGCGTCTCGGGCATCAGCTGAGGCGGGCGAAGTTCCGGGAGTATCGTGCGTGACCCCTCGGCCCCGGTAGCGTCCGCGGACCGGGAACCCCTTCCTTCCCTTCTTCCCCCAGCATGAACGCAACCCCGACCGCTCCGCGACACCGGGCCTACGGCGCGACGATCGGACGGATCGTCCCGTTCGTCCCGGCGCTCATCCCGATGGCGATCCTCGTGGGGATCGTCGTCGAGCTGCTCATCTCGAGCAAGCTCACGAATTTCGGTTGGGGCTTTTGGGGGAGCATCTGGGATCCGCCCTCGCAGTGGGGGATCGCGGTGTTCATCGCCGGATCGTTCCTGACCGCCCTCCCGGCGCTCTTCTTCGCCATGGCGATCGGTCTCGGCATCGCGATCGCTTCGACCACGTACCTGCCGGGATGGATCACCCGGTGGCTCGACCCGTTCGTCGACCTCCTCGCCGGGATCCCGAGCATCGTCTACGGGATCTGGGGGTACCTGCTCGTCGCCCCGTTCTTCGGGAGCGTGATCAATCCCGCGTTGTACGCCCACATCGGGTTCATCCCGGGGTTCGGTGGGCTCGCGCCCCGCGCGGATGGGCTCGGCCTGCCCGTCGGGGTCTTCATCCTCACGCTGATGGCGCTCCCGATCACGACCCTCCTGATCCGGGACGCGCTCCGGAGCGTCCCCCGGGACCTCTGGGAAGCCGGCCTCGGCCTCGGGGCGACCCGCTGGGAGACGGTCCGCCACGTGGCGATCCCGTATGGGAGCCGCGGGATCCTCAGCGCCGCCTTTCTCGGTTTCGGCCGGGCGTTCGGGGAGACCGTTGCGATCGCGATGGTGCTGAACGTCGTCGCCTCGTACCCCACCAACGTCTACGGATCGACCGGCACGATGGCCGCGGAGATGTTCCTCTCGCTGGACTCTGCCTTCGGCAACACCCAGTGGCTCGCCGCGCTGTCGGAGATGGCGCTCGTGCTCCTCGCGATCTCGCTCGCGGTCAACATCATCGGCCGCCGGCTCGTCGCCCGCATCGTCACCTACGAAGTCCCGGGGTTGTGAGGGTCGATGGCGAGCGCGGTGAACCACCTCCGGGCCGAGACCGCCGAGGAGCTGCTCTTCGACCGGTCGTTCCGCACGCGCTGGCGACTCGGCTTCGACAAGGCCATCGGCTGGGTGCTGCCGCTGCTCTTCCTTGTCGCGATCATCCCGATCCTCGACCTCGTCTACTACATCGCGTCGCAGGCGCTTCCGACGTTCACCTGGACCGTGCTCACGAGCACGAACCCCTACGACCCGGACGCGCTCGGTGTTCCGATCGAGACGACCGCCGCGATCATGCTGTTCGCGATCGCCCTCGCGGTGCTGCTCGGCCTCTTCGGCGGGGTCGCGACCGCCGAGTTCCTGCCCGAGCGGGCCGCCGGCTGGGTCCGGATGGCGGCGAACATGCTCGTCGGAACGCCGTCGGTCGTCCTTGGGTACTTCGGCTACTTCCTCTTCGTCATCACGTTCGGCTGGGGGCTTTCGTTCATCGCGGGGTCGGTCACGCTGGCGTTCTTCATGACCCCCTACATCTTCCGGATCTCCGATCTCGCCTATTCGTCGATCCCCCGCCCGATCCGGGAGGCCGCCTACGGCTCGGGGGCCCGGCCGTACCAATACGTGCTCCGGGTCGGCGCGCCGATCGCCTTCCCCCAGATCCTGAACGGGGTCTTCCTCGCGCTCGCCATCGGTGTCGGCGAAACGGCCCCGATCGTCCTCACGACGACCCAGTCGGTGATCTTCCCGCCCACGATCTATTCCCCGGTCACGTTCCTGACCGGGACGATCTGGGAGAACTTCTCCCAGCCCGCGGGATCGCCGAGCCTCTCGCTCGCGTTCCAGGCCGCGCTCCTCTTGATGGTCGTCGTCGTCGCCCTCAACATCCTCGTGCGCGTCATCTCGGCCCGATACCAGAAGCGATTGGAGGGACTCTACCAGTGAACGCGACCGCGAACGACGGGAGCGCCGTCGTGTCGGTGCAGCACCTGACCGTGCGCACGAAGCAGAAGAAGCTCATCGACGACCTCTCCCTCGACTTTGGGCCGTCGAGCCTCACCGCGGTCGTCGGCCCGTCCGGCTGCGGGAAGACCACGTTCGTGCGCAGCCTGAACCGCATGGTGGAACTCACGCCCGGTCTGAAGGTGGAGGGGGCGATCCTCTACCTCGGCCAGAACATCTACGATCCTCGCGTCAACCCGGTGATGGTCCGGCGCCGCATCGGGATGGTCTTCCAGCGCCCGACCGTCTTCCCGACGTCGATCTTCGAGAACGCGGCGTTTGGCCTCCGCCTGGTCGGCGAGGAGATCCGTGAGATCGAGCGGCAGGTCGAGGAGGGGCTCCGCCGCTCCGGCCTGTGGGACGAGGTCAAGGATGACCTGGACCGTCCCGCGCTCTCGCTCTCGGGAGGACAACAGCAGCGCCTGTGCATCGCCCGCGCGCTCGCGACCCAGCCCCGGGTCCTGCTGCTGGACGAGCCGACGTCGGCGCTCGATCCCGCGGCGACGCAGCGCGTCGAGGCGACGATGCAACGGCTCAAGGAGGACTACGTGCTCGTCCTCGTCACGCACAACGTCAGCCAGGCGGCGCGGGTCTCCGACCGCATCGCCGTTCTCCACACCGGCCACCTCATCGAGGTCGGGCCGACCGCCGAGGTCCTCGAGCGGCCCCGGAACCCGCTCACGGCGGAGTTCATCACTGGACGGTTCTCATGAACGCGACCCCCGAACCTCCGAAACCGAACCCCCCCGACGACCCGATCGTGGTCCTGAAAGCCCATGTCGGCGCGATGAGCGAACTCGCCGTCGGCATGGTCGCCGACGGGACCCGGGCGCTGATCACCGGCGACGCGGCCCTCGCGAAGAGCGTGACCGACCGCGATTCGCCCCTCGACCGCTTCGACATCGCCATCGAGACCGAGGCGATCCGCCTGATCGCGATCCTCCAGCCTGAAGGGCCGGATCTCCGGACGATCGGCGCCGTGCTCAAGATCGCGAACTGCGTCGACCGCGTCGGGCGGCTCGGCTACGACCTCGCGAAGAACCTGACGAGCTCGCCCGACACCTCCGACCAAACCCCCAGCGAGCTGTTGCGAAAGATGGACGAGCAGTCCCGCCTGATGGTCCAGCGATCCGTGCGGGCGTTCCTCAAAGAGGACGCCGATGAAGCGCGGGCCATCTTCGCCATGGACGACGATGTCGATGAGCTGTACGACCAACTGCAGAACCGGGTCTTCGAGCTTTTGCAAAAGGGCGGACCCTCCACCGAACGTCTCGGCCGCTTTCTTCTGGCCGGCCGCCACCTGGAGCGGGTCGGGGACAACGCCTGCAAGATCGCCGAGAAGGCCATCTATGCGATCACCGGCGAGCGCCGACCTGAGTATTTCCCAGCCCTCGCCCATCGGGCGACCTCGGGCGTCTGGTCGCCCAGCCCGAAACGGTAGAACGCCCGCTTGGGATCTGGTCGACGAAGCGGGCTCACGAGGGCTCGAGGATCAAATCGGAGTAGAACCCGATCAGCGTGGTGATGAAGGTGGACGGATCGTTCGGATTCGCCCAGACCAACTCCCACTGCCCGGCGGGGACGGTGAGATTCAGTTGATAGACGGTGTTGTTACCGATCGGTCCGGAGGTCCATTCGTAGCCGGCCGAGAAATTCAGGGTATTGACGAGATGCTCGTACTGGGCGGGGGTCATCTGATAAAGCGTCATTCCGAACGCCGTGTACATCGTCCCCTTCACCGTCGCATTCCCGTCGACGATGAAGGCGACGGCGTCGTACTGGCCGGCCGGGATCGAGTAGGCGGTTCCGTTCGGCACGAGCACATGCGTCGTGGAGGACGCCGCCCCACGGTGGAACGTGATCGACACGAGATACACCGAACCGACCGCGACCGCGATCACCAGCACGATAACGATCAGATAAACCCCGGGCCGGCGTCCGTCGGTCGAAGGTGGCCGGTGCTCGACGGGGGGGAGGTCGGCGGACGAGGGATCGACTTCCTCGAACCGAAGCCCCTCGGCCGGTACCTCAGGCATGCTCCGTATCGACGCGAATCAAGTAATCAACGTTGCTTCGAACTGCGGACTTTACCTCGGAGCACTCAGGCTTTCTTCGAAGGCTACGCGGGTCTCGTAAACTTCGTAGCATAGCCCTATTGTTTCTATTTATTTCACGCTTAAGCCTACGTAGAGCCTCGGGGGATGGTGCTGCGCATGGAGGGCCGTAAGCTTCAGCTGGCCGGCGGCTCAACGTATCTCGTTTCCTTGCCCAAGCGCTGGGTGCTGGATGCCGGGCTGAAGGCCGGTGACACGCTGTTCGTGGATTCCGAGCTTGACGGCTCCGTATCCGTGCGCCATAAGCGCGAGGAGCGCCCCCCGCTCCGCCGGAAGGTCTTCGAGGAGAAGGGTGAGGAGGCACGAGAACACCTTCTGCGGAAACTGATCGGGGCGTACATCTCAGGATACGGTCTCATCGAGGTGCGTTTTCCGGCTGACCGCGGCCCCTTCGTCCGGCGATCTGCACGCGACTTTTGCCGGCTCGTGATCGGCCCTGAGGTGATCGAGGAGAACCGGAACCAGCTCATCATCCAAGACCTCTCCGACCCGTCGGAACTGAGCGCGGAGAAGTGCTTGCGCCGAATGCATCTCATCACCCGCGCCATGCTCGAGGATTCGATCCTCGCGTTGCAGAGCCGGAACCCGACTTTGGCTCATGACGTAACGCAACGCAGCCAGGATGTCGACCGCCTCTACTGGATGGTCGCGAAGAGATACCTCACCCCGGGCCAGTTCCCATCAGGCCCCAACGGACAGGGGATGGGAGCCATCCTCGTCCATGGGCTCGTCGCGAAGATCATGGAGCGGATCGGCTACCACGCAGTCCGCATCGCGGGGGCCTACGCCACGCTCTCCGACAAGAAACCGCTCGAACCGAAGCTCGCAGCGGACCTTGTGATCGCCAAGACCTCGGCCATCGCGATGCTGGATCGGGCCTTCCACGCCTTGATGGCCGGGGACATCGAGGAGGCGAACGCAGCGATCGACGCACGACCGCAACATCAGCGACTCATCGACGATCTGTTCCACCGCGTCGCGACGCGCAAGGGCGAGGAGCTCCTCGCGCTCGGAGTCGTGGTCGATAGCCTGGGACGGATCGCGAGCTACGCCGCCGACATCGCCGAACAGGCGATCAATCTGGCCGTCATGGGGGAGCCGGCCCCGGCCCACCACTAGTAGTCCGGTCGGAACTGCGCTGAGCGGTCGGGGTGATCGCTGTGGGGATCGTTGCTCCGGCGGGCGCCCTCCCTTCAATGTAAACGGTGTCGTTGGGTAGGGGCTCGATCCCTCCCGCCGGGGGGTCCTCCTTCCACCCGTCCGATCGCGCCTCGACCTCCGACTTCAGGTCCTGGACTTGACGTTCGAGGAGCGCACTGCGCACGATCTCCGTGTCGATGCGGTAGGAGCGGTGGGCTACCGCGAATTCGATGCAAACGTCCGCGAGCTCGAGCAGCCTTCGGGGGTTGCCGTACGCGTATTGGTTCAGTCGCGACACGGACTCTTGATCGAATGGGTAGAGCGGATCCAGTCCTTCGACCAGTCGTTTGGCCAATAGTTTCTTCGCCAGCAGCAACGAAGCTTCCTCCGGGGTCAGGCGGGGGAGAATTAGGGTTCGGTTGATCCGGCTCGACAGGGGAGCCTGATGCGTAGCGAGTTGCAGCATGAAGCTCGGAAAGCACCCGAACATGACGAGAACCCCCGGCTTGATTTTGTCGACCATCTCTTGGAGGACCTTCGCGAAGATTCCCAGTTCATCCGACGCGGCGAGGTTGTGCAGGTCGTTCAGCAGTAGAAACGCGGGCGCGTGCGCGTTCAGGGCCTCGGCGAGAGCGCGGCCGGCTTTCAACGGATCGTAGTTTCGGTCCTTCATCCGCTCGAGGGCAGCGATGTCCCGGTACCACCGCGGGGCGCTGAAGATCTGGGCGAATCCACCGAGATTCGCCGACTTGCGGAACGACGCGGCCAGCCCTCGTGTTACCCACGTGGTCTTGGTGGTGATGTCGAAGTAGACGCTGAAGGCTCCTCGATCCCTCGCCTCTTCCTGAGCCATCAGGAGCCGTTCCGTCTTGCCGGCTCCGTGCAGGCCCACGAGCGCGATCAGCGCGCGATTTTCCTTCGCGTAGATCTCCTCTCGGATCGTATCGAGGGTTCGGTCGATGTCGAGATTGACGTGGTAGATCTCCACATCCTCCAAGCTCTCGCTGGCGAGGTCCCGGAAGGGATTGCTCGTGAGACCGAATCGATCGTAGGAAGATCCGGGCATGAGCGAGCCTCCTTACAACACTCGGCGCCGAAGGTCAATGGCAAGGCGCTTACCGTCATACTCGTAGTAGATGTTGCGGTCGACGAGTGTTCCGTCCGACCATTTCGGTACGCGTAGATAGCGAATCAGGCCCTCGGGCCCTTCCTTCGAAAGGAATTGAATCCAGCCATCGGAGAGGTGTCCGAGGATCGATTCCGACCTCTCGTCCGCCATCCCGCGGTCGGTGGCAAGGATCACCGTGAGCCCCTGGGCGTGGCCCAACCGCCGCAGTCGGCGCAGGAGCTCGGAGAGCTGGCTTGGCGGCAGATTCAGCGCAAGGAATGAGAACGAATCGACGACGAGAACCCCGCGCAGCGAGTCGACGTCTTGCCAACCGACCAGCGAGTCCCGTTCCTCAACACGCAACCCGTCCCCCCGCGTGGGTGGCAGGTCGTTGCCGATCAGAAGCGATTGGGAAAGTTCCGGCCCGTCCCGGGACGCGATGAAAGTTACCGAACGGCCAGCGCGCAGGGCCGTCTTCGCGAGTCGTCGGGAGAGGAAGCTCTTGACGCCGTCCGCCCCGCTCTCGATTACCACGATGTGACCGTCCGGAATCACAGGAACGATCGTGTCGAGGCCCGGAACCTCGACCGGAATACCCATGGTACTCGTTACGGAGGTATTCGCTTAACGATGCCATTGGGAGTGTGCGAAGAACTTCGGTCGATTACGCAATTTTCGTAAGGAACTCCTATCAGCGACCTTCCGGCTCCCGCGGGCGTGCGGCGCCGGTCGCCCTCACTCACACGCGGCTCCCGGGGTCTTGCCGAGATCGTCGGGACACTGATGCTCATTCTCATCGTCATCGCCGCCGCGGTCACCCTCGCCGCGTTCGTCGCGTCGTACGAGCAGCAATACAACGCCGAGCAGGCCCACATTCACCTCGTCCAGCTCGAATCAATCCGCGTTGTCGGGATTGCATCCTCGCTCGATACAGCGGGAACCGGATTCGCGACCTTCGAGTTCTCGATCGCGAGTTCGGACGTGAACTCGATCGCTGTGACCGACCTTACGATCAACGGCTTCCCTCTCGTGTACTATCAAGTCACCGACCTCGTCAACCATAGCATGTATCTCGTGACGGCGGGATCTCAGCTCATTTTGACACCCGACGAAGAGGCGACAATCTCGTTGATCCTGACTTCTGGCCCCACCTACTCGTTCGTGAATCCCGACCAAGCCCCGGTTCCCACCAGCTACGCGACGATCGCGATCTCCACCTTCCTCGGAAACCAGTTCGAGCAATCATTCCTGCCACCCACCGCCGTGGCGCTCGTGTCGGTGCTGACGACCTACTCCGGGGGCGAGCCGGAGCAAATCCCGCTCCTCGACGGTTCGGACTCATTTCAGCCAGGAGGGAATGCGACGATCGTGTCTTGGGCGTGGACGGTGACGCAGGGCTCCTCCGTCATCGCTACGCTCTACGGGGAGGAAGCGGAACTGACTAGCACCCTTACCGCTGGGGACACCTACAATATCCAACTCGTCGTCACAAGCAGCGACGGACTCCTCGGTTCCGCAACGATTCAGTACATGGCTCCATCGTAGTCTGCGGGCTCGTCCCGGATGAAGCTTCAGCCCCCCTTGTCAGGGGAAGATGAAGAGAAACAACACCGTGGTCGCCGCGACCAGCCCTAGTGAGTGCACGATTCCATAGCGGGCGCGACCCTCGGTAAACGCTCCGATAATCGCACCGGTGCCAAGAGAGTTGATGATGGTAAGCTCGAAAAAGCGCTCATGGAGTGTGCTCAGGGCGAGGGTTGGCACCGAGCTCGCGGTAGGGCCTTTCAAGGGATTGGCTGCCGACGTGAGGAAACCGATGTTGAGCGTGCCGAGATCCGGCGCGATGTAAAGCAGAGCGACCAAGACCGCCACGAGCACTGCGAACGCAATGTAAATGACCGCGACGGGAAGAGTGAGCTGGGCGGATCGCTCCTCTTCGATCTTCACAAAATCATCCATGTCCTTGGCGGCCCGATGGATGACGACCGCGGTCTCCCCGCCGACCGTCGTCGCCTCGGCGATCAGGTCGGCGTACCGAGAAATCAGGGGGCTCTTCAGGCCGCGCGCCATGTCGCGTAGGACGGCTTCGAACGGGCGGCCGATCCGGATGCCATCCGAGGCGACGCGAAGGGGGCGTTGAAGGATGTTCGTCTGGGTCTTCGCGAGTTCGGTGATCGCTTTCGCGGGGTCGAGCCCTCCCCGCATCGCGTCGGACATTTCGAATAGGAATTGCGCGAACGCCCGCTCGTACGCCCGGTTGCGCGCCAACTGAGTGCGCGCGTCGATGCCAAACGCGGTGAGCGCAATGAATATTGCACCGATGAAGACGAGATCGAGGGAGTACGCGGGAAGATTGGGGGTCCCCGTGACGTACGAGAGGCCGACGAGGAGGAAGAGAAAGGCGGCGGCGCACGGGATGTAGAGGACGAGATACGACCGTTGGATCGGGTGCGTGGCGAAGTACTTTCGAAACGCAAATCGGGTGGTCTGTTTCAGGTAGGCGATGTACGCGAAGAACGTCGCGCCGGCGACCGCGGTCGCGATGCCGATGTAGAGGAGAAGCTTCCCGGCACTGATCGAGAAGATCGGCTGACCCGAGATGGAAGCATTCGGGTTCACCGTGAAATTCCAGGTGTAGTTGAGCGAGTTTCCCGAGCCATCGCCGAGGACCAGGCTCGCATTTTGGAGTCCGGGCTTGAGCGCGAGGATCGAAGGGACGGGACACGTGACGCTGGTCGAGGTGAACTCGTACCCGGTGAATCCCGTGAAATTGATCTGATTGATGTATACCGCGGCATAGTTGATGTCGCCGCCGGAATCGGAGTAGGTCACGTAGAGCGTAGGAGTGGTCGACGGAGTGACGCTCCCGGGGGCCGGCGATACATCGATCACGCCGATCGGGCTGGGCTGTCCGGCCGCACCCGGAGCGAGCGCCGCGGAGAGGGGTGCGAGGGCGAGGACCAGCACGATCGCGAGAAGCAGCGCGCTTCGCATCGGGTCACTCGGCCCTCGCGTACGCGATCGAGATCATGATCACGGTCATGACGACCGCGAGCGGAACGAGCCCGAACGTGAGCACGAGCAACAGCTCGTTCGCGTCGAGCCCCGCCACGGTCTGGCCGAGGGCGTTGATCAAGAACGCCCCCACGGCGATCATCAGTACGCCGACGAGCACGAGCGAGACGTACATGTCGAGGAATGTCGAGAGACGCTCGATGAATTGCTTCTGAATCATCCGCTTTAGCTTCAGCACGTCGTCGGCCTTCGTCCGAAGGTACTCGTCCAGGCTGCCGCCCTGGTGGATCATGTTCGCGAGATCCCAGAACGCTTCCCGGACCGAGCTCGACGCGGAGGCCTTACCGGTCTCGGCGAGCGCCGAAATCAGATCCTTGCCCTCGAGATCGATCTTGTAGACGACGCGCTTGAACTCGCCGGTCATCGCCAGGTCGTGATCGCGGTCCGCCATCCTGCGGACGAGCTGAACGGGAGACGTGCCCGTGCTGGCGAGCACCGAGAGCTCGCTCAAGGTGAAGGGCAACTCGCGGTCGAGCTGGTCCTTTCGGTTGGCGATCCGTGTGCTGACGAGGGAGCTGAACCCGAGAAACACGGCCCCTACGGTCACGGCGAGGACCAGGACCACGTAGCCGTACCAAAACCCGACGTGGATCAGAAGCAGGAACAGGATCAACGTGAACGGCAAGGTGACCGCGACCGCGATGATCGCCGTCAGGATGGTGACCCCGCGAAACATCCCCGGGCTCACGTCGTAGCCCGCCCGCTTCAGCCTCTCGGAGAGAAGTGGGTCCCCCTCGCCTCGGTCGAACCGTTCCCCAAACAGGCCGTACGCGAAACTACGGTAGCTCTCCGCGATCGAACCGACCCTCTTCTTCCCCGCCGACGTCCCGGGGGAGCGCGTCCTCTGCGTCGGGGTGGGCGCTGGCTCGAACATGGCTCAGCGGGCGGTGATCCGTCGCTCCAATTCGCGGATCGCGTCGTCGGGCGCCACGTAATACGACCCGATCGCCCGGCTCACGTCTCGGAAGTACGTGAGCCCAAGGCGGGTCATCAGATCGAGATACGTCGCCTTGCGTTGGAGTTCCGCCGTCAGGGCGTCGATGCTCTTCCCAGTCCGCTCTCCTACCTCTTCGAGGACGAAGCTCCGGCCGAGGAATTGGAAGGAGTCGGTGCTGGGACTCCAGTGGAAGACGTCGTTCGTGAGGAGCTCGTTGGTGGATGGATCCACCCCGAGAATCTCGGTAACGCCGACGACCCTACGCACCCGGTTGCGTCCCACGACGACCTGCGTCGGAAAGGCGACCGCATCGAGCGCCTGAAACAGCACCCGCGGAATGTTCATCGGCTCATTCTCCACGCGGTGGACGAGCTCCGCGATGGATCCGGCGTGAATCGTGGACATCGAGGCGTGCCCGACCGAAATCGCCTGGAACAGCGTGAACGCCTCCACGCCCCGCACCTCCCCGACAATCACGTACTCTGGTCTCTGGCGGAGCGCCGCCACCAGCAAGTCGAAGAGGGTCACGCTCCCGGCCGTCTTGCCCGCCGTTGACGAGAGGCCCGAGACTCCCGATGCCCCCGACGACACTCCCGAAGCGGCGCCGTAGCCGGTTCGTGCCACGGACTGGATCCAGTTCTCGTGGTCGATCTGGATCTCGGGTGTGTCCTCGATCGAGACGATCTTGTCCTCGGGTCGGATGAACATCGAGATCGCGTTGAGGAACGTCGTCTTCCCGGCCGCCGTTCCGCCCGAGATGAGAATCGACCGGTGGTGCTCGATCAGGCTCCAGAAATAGGCGAGCACGTGCGGAGACACCGAGCCGAACTGCAGCAGGTCGATGGGGGATACCGGATCGGCCGAGAATTTTCGGATGCTGAACGTCGAGCCCTTCCGGGTGACTTCGGTCCCGAGCGTGAGATTGATCCGGCTCCCGTCCTGGAGGGTGGCGTCCAGGATCGGCTGGTAGACGGAGATGTGCTTCCCGGCGATCTGCGCGAGCCGGAAAACGTACTTGTTGAGCTCCATCTCGCTCGAGTAGAGCACGTTGGTCCGCAGGGAGCCGAACACGCGGTGGAACACGTACATGTAGACGCGCGGCCCGAGGCAGCTGATGTCCTCGAGGAAGGGGTCGCGGAGGATCGGGTCGGTCTGCCCGAATCCGAGAAACTCCCGGAAGAGGTAGTACAGCATCACCGGCTGGCGCTTCGGGGCGACGTCGATATTGTAGAGATCCAGCACCGTCAGGAACTTTTCTTGGAGGTAGTCCTTGAGCTCTTGCGACTCCCCGAGGGCCACCCCCTCGGTGATGGGGATCTCCTCCTGCCCCATGATCGTCTCCATCTTCGCCCGGATCTCCGAACCGAGGGATCGTTCCGAGTCCGTCAGCTTCGGCTCGAGGACATCGTAGTCGAACTCACCGGTCGGCGCATTGAAGGAAATGTGAACGAACGCGAACGGGGGGTTCACGCCGTAGGTGATGTCGACCTTCCGCCGATCTCCCTGGAGCTGGCGGCGCATGTAGCCGAGCTCGGCCTGGATCAAAACCTTCTCGGGAACCGCCACGCGACGGACGAGTACGCGCTCGAGATCCTTCCCTTCCCGAAGCAGCGTCTCCCGATCCTTGGGCTTCGCACCCGCCGGGATCCCCTTCCGTAGGGGGAGGGGGAGTTGCTCTCTCAGGCCGGGAACGACGACGGACTCCCCGCTGGGACTCGGCATCCAATCGGGAAGACGAGGTCGCGCGATGAACGGGCCGCCCGGAGTTTCCGTATTCTTCGAAGGTGACCATTCACGACACGACGGACCACGCTCGTACGGAGTTAGCCGGAGGGTTCGACTTCCTACGACTTCTCCTTCGAGGGCGGCTATCAACCCACTCCCCGGTTCGATGCGTGCAGGGAGGGTCCCGCGGCAGCGAGACAGCAACTGCAAGAAAACAAAGAGGGGAAACGAAGAGAAATGAGCGCGAAAACGAAGAGAGTCGAACGCGGCCAGCGGTTCCGACGCGCGTGGCGCGGCCAGAATCGGGCTCGGGCGGTGTCGCCGGTCGTGGCGACGCTGATCCTGATCCTGATCGCGGTCGCGGCGGCGGCGGCGCTCTATCTCTGGCTCGTCGTTTGGCAAGGGAACATCACGGGAGGCATCGGCACGCAACACGCGGAGCCGACGCTGACCATCGGCGGGAGCACGTCCGTGTATCCGTTCAGCTCGCTAGCGGTAAGCTGGTTCGAGCAGAACAATTCGGATGTCGTCGTGAGCGACAACCAAGGCGGAACTGGCGCGGGGATGATCGCTCTCTGCGAGGGGAACATCAACCTCGGCGCTTCTTCCACGCCGCAGACTGTCGCCACACTGGAGTCCAGCTATGGATGCGCTTCGCAGTATGCGTCGACCATTACAATTACGACGGTCGCCTACGACGCAGTCGATGTGGTCATCCAGAGCGGGAACTCCCACGGCATCCGAAGCATGAGTGCAGACACTCTGAATGCGATCTATGAAGCTGGCAGTTCGAGCTCGCCAACGATTCACCAGCTCGGGACCTTCAACGGAGAGCACTTTGCGACGCTTGGTGTGACGGCGACGATTGGGACGCCACTGCTGTGGGACCAGATTCCGGCCGGGGTAAACAACACAATCGTGTCTAACGGCGGGGTAGAGGTAACCGAAGAGCCGACGGGCGTTGGTGCCACCACCGCTGGAGCGATGGGCGCTGATAGTGTGGGCGGCACTGGACAAGCGGCGAACGACATTGTGACACCGTTGACGGACGCTAGTCCGTGCGGGTGGACAATCTGCGCGGGTCCGTACGTCATGACTCCGACGGCGGGCGCTGGACCACTTGCCCCGATTGTTCCGATCGAGCGCTCTGACGCAAGCGGAACCACACAGACGTTCGAGGCCAAGGTCCTCGGGTACGGAAGCGGCCCATCCTCGTCGTCATCCAGCTTTGCGACGACCCAGACTGGCACGGGATTCTCCAACCTTGGGTACGGCGGATGCGGGAGCAACAACCTCCTCTCAGACTGTGGGTTCAGCTACCCGACTGGCCAGCAGGGAAACGGTAATCCCGGAGTCCTGTCCGACGTCGCTGCGAGCGCCAACGCCATTGGCTACGCCTCGGATGGGCTCGCTCGGACGACGGCGAACATCGGAATCGTGCCATTCCTAGGATTGGGACAGAACATCTCTGGAGCAGGCTTGCCGGTTACGACGCCTAGTTCGAGCTTTGTCTACGGTGGTGTGGTACCGACGACCGGAACCTCGGGCACCATCTCTGCCGGCCTAACGGCCAGCGAGACTGTGGATCAGTTTGTGGGCGGACGCCCGTTCGAGCTGATCTCCTTGGAGCCCCTCACCGGCGTCGCGCAAGAGTTCATCACCTTCGTGACGGACCCGGCGAACAACGCGGCGTTGGCGTCGGCGACGGCTGAGGTCGGACTCTACCAGGTCGTCTAAGGGGAACCCGGATCCCCGTGACTAACCCCTTCCTTCCCCTTTTTCCGATGGGTGCAAGTGCGCTTGCAACCTGCCCATGTACGACTGACGAGGGTGGCTCCCTCTGCGCGGTGCGCGAGGGCCGCTCTAGACCCGCCGACGGCGTCGGCCGGGCGCCGTCTTCGCCCGTGGAGGGGACGACGTCCCACCGACCAAGCTGAGGCGCATCTCGTTGGACCCTTCGAATCCCAGATCTCGATAAATCGGTCGACCTTGGGCGGACGCGTGGAGGGTGATCCGGGCGAATCCGCGCCGGCGAGCCCAACGAATCATTTCGGCGACAAGGAGGGTCCCGACGCCTCGGCGACGGAACGCCGGCTCGGTGTACATCGACATGATGTACGGCATTTCGAGCCGGGCGAGTGCGCCAGGGCGCGGCTGGCTCGGCTGGAGCCAAACGGCGCCACTCCCCACGACCTCCCCCTTCGTGCCGACCGCGACGAAGCCGAAGAACCGGCGGGCCCGCGACTCCCGGCCCAACCACCAGCGGTAGCGGGGACCGGCCTTCCGGATCTCGTCGGGGGTGTGGATGCCGATGTCCTTCCACATGCCCTGGCGGTGCCGGACGAGCACCTCGGTGTCGGCCCGACGGCTCGGGCGGACCGAGTAGGTGGGCGGCTTTGCGCGTCGACGGCGGGCGGTCATCGGAGGGGACCTACGACCGCGAACCATCGAAGGCTACAACGATTCCCCCGCAATCGGTCCCGGTCCGACCCGACGGGGGCCCGTCGGCCCGAAACCCTAAGCCCTGCGACCGCTGACCGGGCGCCGATGTCCGAACGGCGTCCGAATCGCTCGATACGGCGCCGGATGGACTTCCACTCGCACTCCTTTCTCACCGACGGTACGACCTCGCCGACCGAGATGTGGAACGAAGCGGAAGCGCTCGATCACCGGGCGCTCGCGTTGACCGACCACCTCGCCCTCGAGGATCCCCGACCGCTCCTGACGCGATTGTTCCAGGAAGCCGCGGCCTGGGACGGCACCTCGTTTATTCCCCTGGTCGGCGTCGAGCTCACCAAGGTGCCGCCGCGCCGCATCGCCGAGACCGCGCGCGCCTGCCGTCGCGCGGGCGCTCAGATTGTCATCGTGCACGGGGAAACGATCGTGGAGCACGTGCCCCGCGGGACCAACCACGCCGCCCTCGAGTCCGGTGAGGTCGATGTCCTCGCGCACCCGGGGCTGCTGGACGCGAAGGACGCCGACCTCGCGAAAGCGAACGGCGTGGCGCTCGAAATCTCGGGACGACGGGGCCACAGCCTCTGCAACGGACTCGTCACCCGGCTCGCCCTGGAGGCGGGAGCGGATCTCGTGGTCGACTCCGACGCGCACAGCGTGCACGATCTGATCCCGATCGAGCAGGCCCGGCGGATCGCGCTCGGGGCGGGCGTTCGGGAGCCGGATCTGGAGAGGGTGCTCTACGCCACCCCGGCCCGCCTCGTACGACGGCTCACGAAGGGCGCCTAGCGCTTCCGCGCGAAACGATTTCCCCGCGCGCCGGTGTGGGGCCACGGATGCCGCTCCCCGTCACGGCCCGGTTGCGGAACGGATCCGTGGTTGTCGTTCGTGCGGCTCGGCCCGACGACGCGGAGGCGTGGGTGGCGAACTTCGACCGCGTCGCCGCAGAGAAGATCTACCTGATGACCGAGAAATTCCCCCGGACGGCTGACGAGATCCGCACCCAGTTCCGGGACAACGATCCCCGCTTCAACCTGTGGCTCGTAGCCGAGGTCGGCGGCCAGGTCGTCGCCGGAGCGAATTTCGCCCGGGGCAAATGGTCGAAGAACGCGCACACGGCCGAGCTCGGCATGGCCGTCCTCCCGGAGCACCGGGGGAGCGGGATCGGGCGCATGCTGATGGAGAGCGGACTCGAGTGGGCCCGGAGCCTCGGGGTCCGCAAGGTCAAGCTCGGGGTCTTCGCCTCGAACGAGCGGGCGATCGCCCTGTACCGGAAGATGGGATTCGCGGAAGAGGGCCGGTTGAAGGGCGAGGTCCTGCTCGACGGGCGGCCCGACGACGAGGTCCTGATGGCCCTCTGGATGTAGCCCCGCTGCGACCGGCCGAGGTAGGGGCTCCCCCGCCCTTCGACATCCGGCGTTGGGACTCCCGCGACGGTGTTCGAGGAGACGGTCGACGTCCGGGGACTCCGGTCCCTCGAGGCCGTCTCGCCCGAACAGCCTTTGCGGCGGAAGGGGCCCGATCCGAGAATCGTTCGCGGGGGGATTCCCGCTCGATCGCGTCACCGGGGGAGCCGGGGCGGAGCGTGCTCCACCTCGAGATCCGTAAGGGGCGCCGACTCCTTCGTAGTTTCCGTGTTTTCGGTAGTCGAAGGCCGTCCTCAAGTACGAGGAGCGACCGTCTTTCATCGAGCGGGATCCATTCCGCGACCACCACGTCCTGAGGGGGGCAGGAATCCCACGCCATTCGACCCGGTCCGAGCGGAACTGGCTTCGGCGTGACCCCGACCGATGCACGATGCCGTGGCGACGTTCTACGGGGGCTACGACCAGGCCGGGCTCGGTCGTCTTCCCAGGCTCCGGATCCGCTGGATCCAGCTCGCGATCGGAGTCGCGGCCGTCGTCCTCCTCGCTCTGGTGGCGGCGGACGCCTACGCGATCGCCAGCCCGCCGCCGACCGTCGACATCACGTCCGTCACCTGGTATGCCGCCGGATCGCTCGCCGCCACGAGCGCGGGGTTCACCGTGCACGCGGGGCAGAAGTTCGCGCTGACCGAGACGTGCGAGCTGTTCTGCTACAATTTCAAGGGCGCGAGCGTGGCCGCACCGTTCTCACTGGTCGCCGTCACGATCGTGAACGAGCCCGTTCAGTACACGAACCTCACGATCCAGGCTCCGACGAGCGGTTACTCGGGCGTGTTGAACATCACCCTGGTCGTCGGCCCGCCCGCGGCCCCGTAGCGTCCCCGCCGGGTTCACCGAGGGCTGGGCTCCGTCCGTTCGATCGCGGAGGGCGAGCCCAGTTGTCGGGCCGGGCTTTGGCGGATCTCCACCGTCTCACGTTCGGTGCCGGTCCGCCCGTGCCGCCGCGACGTGACGGCGAGCTCGTGCCGCACCGCGACGCCGCGGAGACGATCGAATGCATCCTCGGTGATCTCCACGGAGGGGATCTTCCCTTCCGTCATCCAGACGAGGAGGAATTCGCGCCCCGCCGGGGCGGGCGCCGGGCGCGCGACCAGGTCGATCGCGAGATCGGGGTCCGTCCAGGAGACCCCTCGAACCTCCCCGTTGTGCAGCACGAGTTCGATTCCCCCGTCCCAGAGGACCGCCCGGTCCGGCCAATGCGCGAGATCGCGACGGTACAGCCGATGCTGCACGTACCCGAGCGTCATCAGCACGGTGCCCAACGCGCCCAGACCGATCGCGAGCGAGGTCGGCGCGAGCAGCCAGGCGATCGCCCCGGTTCCCAGCGTCATCGCCCCGAGTCCCAGCAGCACGTAGAGCCCGATCCTCGGTGGCCGCTCGATCCGTCGGCGAAGGAACTCGGCACCGGCCCCCTCCCGGGCGATGGAGATCCCCCCCTCCTCCGGGTCCGGCTTCGACGACGACGCCGGGATACGCTGTTCCCCCCGTGCCCGATGGAGCACCGGGGGTAACCGTCCTCCCCCTGAACTTCCCGTAGACTTCGAAGGTAATCGGGGATGGGGCGCGGAACTCCCCTCGCCGGGGGGCCGGGCCGCGCCCCGCGACTGGGGGAACTTTCAAGGGAGTCCGCGCCTCGCTCGGTCGGTGCTCCCGTAGTCTAGTCCGGTCAAGGATAGAGGGCCTTCGTGGCCCCCCGAACGGGGCCGGGGAAACCCTCCAACGTGGGTTCGAATCCCGCCGGGAGCACTCCTCCCGTCCAGCCCCGACGGGCCGATCTCGTGAGATTCAGCCCATGTTTGATTCCTGGTCCCACGGTCTGGCTGTTCCTCGGCGCGCAGTACAGCGCACAAGGTGCTATCGAGTCCGCCGTGTCAAAGTCCGTGGTTCATCACTCCGCGGGGACAGAGCCGAGAGTCGAGGCGGTTCGTGGAGAGGCCCTCGTGCTTACCGTTTCCGGCCGAGACCAGGTCACATCTGCCCAGTTGCTCGCCGCCCCCGGACGCGGGGAGCAACTACCAGAGTGAGCGGCGAATCGGAATGGCCCTCACCGCTCTGAAAGTGAGGGGCTGACGCGTCGGGACTGGGATCTTCAAGACGCGTGCCTACGACCTTCGCGCGATGGTACCCGTACCGCCGAACAAGCATACGCACGAGTGTGCCGGATCGAACTTCCGAACCGACTCCACTCTTAGCCCAGCATCGATTGAAACCGGTCCAAGAGGGGACCTAGCTGCGAGACCTCCTTCGACGGTGGTTCATGATTAGGACAGGACTTGCGGACCCCTCCGCGAAAATGACGGTTCCTGCCGGAAGCGGCCGGTCCGGCTGTCGATAGACGCGGGTCATAACACAGGTTTTTTGGCACGGTGCATGTGGCGGGTACTCATGGTTGATAAGTGGCTCTATGCTCTTCCTAAACGCGCGCATGACTCGGTTCTTGCCGGTCGCCGTAGTTGCCGCGATACTATGCTTGGCCGGCCTTGTTCCATGGGGCATGCCTCTATTCAACGTACAGAGAGTGGGCTCGGATGCCCAGCTGCCACTTGCGCCCCTTCAACCTCAGCGCCAAGTCGACACCGCCCCAGGGCATGCCGCAGATTTTCGGAAGTTGGCGATGGAATCGGACGTCTCTGAGTCGACGAGTGTCAACACCGTAATCGCGAATGTCACGGTGGGAGCTAATCCAGAGGCCCCTGTCTTTGACAGGGCGAACGGGAACGTGTACGTTCCTACAGTAGGGGCCATGCGCCTCAGCGTGATTTCTGGCTCGACGGACACTGTTGTCGCCACAATCTCGCTGCTTCGGCCGCCCGGGGGAGTCGTTTACGATGGCGGCAACGGTGATCTGTACGCAATCTCCCCCCTATCGGTTTCGGAGAACGTCACGGTCGTCTCCGGCACAACAGAACTTGTCACGGGCACGATTCCGGTTGGTGGATACCCTCTACTACCCACCTACGTCAGCAGGAACGAAGACCTGTATGTTCCCGTGAGTGCCGTTACCCCGCAGGAGGACGGTCACTTGAGCGTGATCTCTGGATCATCGAACACGGTGATCTCAACCATCGCCGTCGGCGCCTTCCCAGATACTCCGACCTATGACGCCGCCAACAGCGACCTCTACGTGCCGAATATGGACGACGATGACGTCAGCGTGATCTCGGCGACATCGAACACGATCATCGCCACAGTTCCGGTGGGCGGGTCTCCCGATACCCCGGCCTACGACAGCGGGGATGGCGATCTTTATGTTCCGGCGGTTGCAGAAACCTCGGGACAGACCAACCACTTGAGCGTAATCTCTGGGGCGACGAACACCGTCATTGCGACGATTCCGCTTGGAGCTACCGCGCCGGGTATCCCGACCTATGATCCCTCCAATGGAGACCTGTACGTAGCGTCCCAGTCGGGGGGGTTCGCCAGCGGTACCGTTACCGTCATCTCTGGGTCTAACAACTCAGTTGTCGCAGTAGTAACGGTAGGGACGCTCCCGCAGTCCCCCGTCTACGACCCTGATAACGGGAACATCTACATCTCGAACGACAACTCAAGCTCGGGTACCGTGAGCGTAATCTCAGGGGACACCAACACTGTGACTTCGACAATCTCGGTCCTTTCCAGTCCTCTGGCTCCTGCATTCGACCCCTCGAACGGGAACCTCTACGTCCCCGATTTCAATGCGAACACCGTGAGCGTGATCGCGGGTGGTCTTCCTGGAAGTGGAGCTGAGTCAGCTCCTTCCTCTTGGTATCTGGAACTGGTTCTGATTCCTGGAATCTCGACGGGCGTGGTGATCGCGGGGGTGGCGGTTCTCCTTCAGTGGCGACGTGGTCGCATAGACGGAGCGAGTCCTCCGGTAGGACGAGATATTCCGGGGGGATAGCCTCTAGTCGGCTTCACCCCGACTAATCACTCGCGACGACGGTTGAGATGAATGGATAGGCTTCGGCGCGGGGTCTGCCAAGCGTGAGGTAACCATCGCATGTCTGGCGTGTCGCTAGGTCTATCGAAGATTCAGCCTTGCTGGGCCTGCCGGAAGGCGATTCATTTTTACCTAAGCGCCCAACGCGTCAGACCCTCGTCGCCAACTCGCCTTAAGATGGTAGGTTTGAGGTGAAAACGCGACCTGCCTCTAGCCCTTGATGTCCAGCAACACTCCGTTAGCGACGAAATTATTGAAACCACTCGTTACCACATCGTAGACCGTGGCCTTTTGATCAACAAGGACGACGCTCGTCACCGGTATCCAGCCGCCATTCACTGGGTCAAAAATCTTGTCGCCGACTGTAAGATTTTGGGGATCGTGCAGCCATCCGACGAAGGTCTCGTTCTCGATGTAGATTGGTTGCTCGGTTGGAGTCAGCAAGAGCCGGCCATGGTTGATGTCCACCAGCTCCGAAACTCCAGTTGAGTTCCCTGAGACGAAAGCTCCGCGAGTCAGGCTCTGAGTAAGGAAGTCGTACTCCTCAATTTCCTCCCCAGCGGTCAGATCCTGCACCGGCCGGTATCCCTCCGGCGTCAGTATCGGCGTCCCCGACGCGACGCATCCGCCCCCGCCGCTACACCCCGTGACGTAAACATCAAAATCGAAGGTGCCCCAAGCATATCCCCCGGGTTCACTTCCGTCCGTGACGTTCAACCGAATCAGGTTCTCAGCGCAAGCTGCAGAGGACGGAACGCTAATCTTGAGACTGTATGAGACAGGAACCACGTCATCGCTTTGAGGAGGGTACGTCGAAGGATTTTCAATCTGGCTCCCGGTGAAACTACATGTCCAGCCGCTCGATGACGTGGGGCACAAGCAGTCCTCACCGTCTCCCCAACCGAAACAGTCCGCGGCAGTCGTGGGTGCCGTCGGGAACTGAATGATCTCGAACTCGTCGATGTCGGTCGAGCACAACGCGGAATACTCACCGCCCGGTCCCGGACTGCAGGGGGAAGCATCAGTAACAGTCCCGGAAAGCACCGTGTCAGAGCCACGCGCTATCGTAACCTGACACCATCCCTCGTTTGGGACACAGACTGTGGGAGCAGGGTTGTTCACGAACCACTCATTCCAAATCGAGACAACGCTCCCCGAGTTCGAAGAGTAGGCCATTAGATTGGGCCAGACCGCGGGCAGGCCCAATGACATGCACTGTTTATATCCGGGAGGCGAGGCGCCGGTCCACGAGCAGTCAGGCGCGACCGTGCTCCAGGTGGTGACAGACACGCCGTTGGCCTCGTTTTTGTCGAAGAAGAAGTTCCATTCTGGCTGCGCAGTTCCCCCAACACTCAACATCTCTTCGTAGTCCGTGAAACCCTCGTCTGATCCCCCCCAACAGCTCGGTGCCGCGGAGGACTCGTAGAAGTAAGTCGCACCGGTATCGACCGAGGTCGACCAATCGAGCGAAGATGTCGATGCCCCATAGTACACGGCGAAGTCCACGTAACCGCTGGATTGAGCTGACATTTGGAACGTGTATTGGTCATCGGGTGTCAGCGATGTCGCGATAGGATTCCACACGGGCGTTCCGTTAAAGCAGTGCTCGCCCGCAGAGTAGAATACTGTCCAACTTCCGTAGTACGAAGAAGGGTTACCGGGATAATCGCCCCCTTGAGCGTCGGCGACACCTATCTGATCGTAGGAATCTTTTTGGTCCCAGATTGACATCAACTCGAGATAGTATTCATCACCGAACCCAACGGGGGTCCCGTTAGGGATGGTCATGGTGAACTGGACAGACGTGACCGTGGTAGATTCGCCGGAGTAGTCATCTCCGACGTAGACGTGACAGAGATAGCTATAGTCGTACTCACAATAATTGTCGCGCGCGGTCATGTTCTGAGCAGGAGGTCGACTGGCGGCGGTCGAAGCGGGAATCGAACCGGATCCGATTGGAGCGGCCCCCAGGTTCGCCTGACCAACACTAAGCGTCGGAGTGTCTTCCGGGACGGCACTTGGCACCGATGGTTCGAAGTGTTCCAGGGCAGAGGAAGCTTGGTAAAGGAGACCGCCGAGAACCATAACTAGGGCGACAAGAATCGGAAACAGTGTCGATCGATGTCGTTTACGACTGCGCCTTAACCCAATTCCACTCGATTCGGTCGGACCTGCCGCCGAGGGTGAAGAGGACTCCGATGTCCTCCTCTCCATCCTCAACTCGGCTGGCGAGCGAGGCACGACAACGATCGAACGCAACCCCGCCCTGGGACCGCACGTGTCGCACCGGTCCACGAGAGTACCCGGTCCGACTAGGACTGAGCACTCCTCGTGCGCAAACATATGCTGTGTTGGGATTCGAAGGGGGACGTGCCTCTCGCTAGTTAAGCGTCGCTGAATCGGCAGTCGCGGAGCGGAATCATAGCAAAGCTTCGAAGGTATTCATCGGGGTTCTTCTTGTGGAAAGATGGGGATGCAATCCGCTGTGCCGCGGGAGGGACCCGCGTTGCAGTCACGCCGGTGGGGCTGGTCCGGGCGAAGAGAATCGGATGGCTCGGGATGGGGTCCATCTGAACAGGCCGGCCCTCAGTTTGAGTTCATGGACCACAACCCCACGGTTCGAGGCGGCGCGTATGATCGCCTCGAACGCATCATTGGACAGGCAAGTGATCGGTCGATTCCACCGCCGCAGTTCCCAGAGATTGGGACTGTGAGCGCGAATCAGATCCACTCCGCTGTCGTCAAACAAGGTGAACCCTCGAAAGATACCGTTCCAAGGGAGAACCTCCGTCTTCCCGGAAGCCCATGCGAACTCCAAGCCATCAGTCAGAATTGCGACTCCCACAGCCCCTTGGTTGGTTTTCCACATGACGAGAGTGAACTCCCCGATCAGGAAGGAGAGGCAAGATAGGACAACCACGAGTACCACCCACTGAAACCCCAAAACTCCCTGTGCTACTCCGATGGCCACGAACGAGAGTAGGAGGGCAATCACGAGACCCATCAGGAGTGCTACCACCTTTCGAAGACTCCGCACGGTTCGGACACGGTCAGCGGATTGCCGGTGCAGGTCGAACGCGAGTGGGAGCTTGTCAGTCTCCTCGCGTTCCCGCTCGGGCGCTTCGGGTGGACAAGGCACGTGGAGTTACCGGCAGGAATGGCCATAAACGCGAGGGGACCCGCGAGCGGAGCGGGCGAGGGGAGCCCGCAACGGTCCGATTCGGACCCCAGGCGTCCGTTCCGTCGTCGTTTTGAGCGCGAAGCGCTTGCTCGGGCGTCGTGAACGCGGGTCCCGCGCCGACCGCGGACCCCACCTAGTGTTGGACCGGACGCCTCAAGCACCCTCCCGCTGTGGAGAGAGGAACCGACTTCGGCCGGTGCCATAATGACATGTTGGAAGATGACCCCCACTGCGCTGGCGTGGACAAGGTCGAGCATCGGATCGACGCGAGAGATCGCCTGCGCGTCGTCTGGATTTGCTGGCCGATTCTCTAGGGCGGGCAGCGTGGCCCGGATGACGTTCCCGTGCGTTTTGTCTAACTCGCGCTCACTGTGTTCGAAGATTCCCGATCCGGCATTTGGGGCTACAGACGAAATCATCTCTACAGAACGAGCTATGACCATCCCCACGGCGATGGCTATCTCCCCTCGAACGAACACCGTCTCCGATGAGCATCGACCGATTCCCGGTTAAGTTTCGCGAGCCGATCCTCGGTCCCTTCGTCTGACTTCCCTCCGCCGAGCTCGCGGAGACGTGGCGCCAAAACAATCACGTCCACACTCGCCTGGGATCTCGGCGGGGGGCCGCGACTCGGACAGTCCGAGACACTTGGGCTCGCGCCTTCCCCGGTCTTTCACCCGGCCGCCGTCCCCAAACCGCCGGGAGCACTCCTCCCTCCGCCGCGCGTCGAGGTCGAGCTCCGTCAACTGTACCTGACGGGAGGTTCATCCCCCCGTCCTCGGTCGAGCGACTAAGGCGGCGGAAGCCGCAGCAACGGAGTGAGAAAAATGGTGTTCGTCGACGACCTGACCCTGATCCTGGACCTGATGATCCTCGTGACTGTCGTGATCTTCTACACGGCCTTCTGCGTGTGGTACGAATACCGCCGGCAGGACCACGAGCGGGCGACGAGCCACCTCCAAGGCGGCGCCGGATTCCTCGCCCTCCTCGGAGTGGCGATCGGCGCCATCGCCCTCTGGGGCGAGATCACCTGGCCGATCCCCCCGCAGTTCGGCTCGTACGACCTGTTCTTCTTCGACCCGTTGTTCCTGCTCGCGCTGGTCCTCATCGGCTTCGGCGTGATGGTCTGGAAGGGCCTGCCGACCCACCTGGTCGGCATCGTCGCGGCCGTCTCGGGATCCGGGATCATCTACTACGGCGCCCGTGCCTACCAGCTCAGCCTGACCCTCGACCCCCTCGAGACGTTCCTCCTGTACCTCGCCTTCGGCGGCGTGGCGATCCTGGCGTTCCCGGCAACGTTGTTCATCGACTGGTTCATCGTCGGTCCGACGAACGCCAAGGCGTCCCCCCTCCCCTCGAAGGACGTGCCGGACTACCCGTGGCTCTGGCGGATCCTGGTCGGGCTGTTCCTCGTCGCGGTCGTGTTGGCCGGGATCGCCGCGGTCTCCTACGGCTTCACCGCGGCCTGGGCGCACCTCGCGAGCCCGCCGTAGCGCGGACAGGAGCGCAACCCCTTCCCCAGAAAACCGGCCCGTTGTAGCCCGAGTCGCTACACGGGTCGATTTTCGATTATATGACGTTGGCCGGGCGAATTTTCCATAGTCTATAGTGGATTTTCTCTTTCCTCGCTAAAGGTTCCTTCATATACCGGCCGCGGGTCGTAGCCTCGACCATGACCGAGGAGGGAGAGCATGCAGACGTGGCAGATCGTCCAAGCACGTCAGGGCTCGGACTCGTTCCTCGGGGGATTCCACGCTAGGGAGCTCGCGGCCCGCGAGTTCCCGCGCGAGGACTACCGCTGGGTCCTGGCCCAGCTAGCGCCGCCGGTCCCCGCCCGCAAGGGCGGAGGCCTCCGGGCGCGTCTGGCCGGCATCCTGCGACGGTTCGGCACCCCCGGGGAGAGCGAGACGGACCCCGAGGCGAGCGCCGAACGGGCTTCGGCCTAGCGCGGCACGCTTCGAGCCGGGGTCGGGAATCGCCCGACCCCGGCCAACCATTTCGACGACGGCACGCCGCATCGACCATCCATTAAATCCCACCCCTTCGTGGCGCGGTCGGGGCCGAAGTTGGCCGATTTCGACGTCGCGATCGTGGGCGGGGGCCACAACGGGCTCGTCGCCGCGGGCTATCTCGCGAAGGCGGGGGCGAAGGTCGTCGTCCTGGAGCGGCGCCCGTTCGTGGGGGGCGCCGTGATCACCGAGGAGCCGTGGCCCGGCTTCCGGGTCAACACGTTCTCCTATGTCGCGGGCCTCCTGCGGCCCCAGATCGCGGAGGAGCTCGAGCTGGCCCGGTTCGGCTACGAGCCGATCCTGTACGACCCGCAGGCGTTCTGCCCGTTCCCCGACGGTCGAAGCCTCTCGCTCTGGAACGACGTCGAGAAGAGCCAGGCCGAGATCGCGAAGTTCTCGAAGAAGGATGCCCGCGCCTACCCGAAGTACGAGGCGTTCTGGGATGGGGTCCTCGATCTGGTCGAGCCGCTCCTTCTGGCGCCGCCCGTCCCGCTCGCCGACCTCGTCGCGGCGTTCCCGGGCCCCGAGGTCGAGGAACTCGTCCGGAGCCTCTTCCTCCTCTCCGCCCAGGACTTCCTCGACCAGTGGTTCGAATCGGACGAGCTGAAGGTCGCGCTCGCCACGAACGCCGTGATCGGAGAGATGGTCGGCCCTCGAACGCCCGGTACCGCCTACGTGCTCGCCCACCACAGCCTCGGCACGCTGAACGGCCTCCGCCGGGTCTGGGGGTTCTCGAAGGGAGGGATGGGCCGCCTCACGGAGGCGATGGCGAAGGCGGCCACCCACTTCGGCGCGACGATCCGCACCAGTGCCCCCGTCCGCGCCGTCAACGTCCGCGACGGCGCGGCGACGGGCGTGACGCTCGAGAACGGGGAGTTCATCGAGGCCCGGGCGGTCGCCTCGAACCTCGACGCGCAGCACACGTACCTCGAGCTCCTTCCGCGGGATGCCGTCCCTCCGGAGGTCGTGCGCGCGGTCGGACGCATCCGGAGCCGCGGTGCGGCGCTCAAGTTCCACGCGCGGCTCGACGGGCTGCCGAAGTTCACTGCGGCGCCGAAGACCCCCGGCCCCCATCACGCGGGAGCGATCGAGATCTGCCCGTCGATGGAGTACCTGGAGCGGGCGTTCGACGACGCGAAGTACGGCGCCTTCTCGCAGCGCCCGTTCCTGGACTGCGAGATCCAGAGCGTCGTCGACCCGTCGATGGCCCCGGCCGGCAAGCATGTCATGACGTGCTTCGTCCAGTACGCGCCCTACGCGCTCCGGGACACCACGTGGGACGAGTTCAAGCCGGAAGCGGCCGAGCGGATCCTCGACACGTACGCGGAGTACGCCCCCAACGTCCGCAAGGTCGTGAAGGAGTGGCAGATCGTCTCGCCGCTCGACATCGAGCGCACGCTCGGCATGACCGGCGGGAACATCTTCCAGGGGAACCTCGCGCCCGACCAGATCTTCTCGTTCCGTCCGATCCTCGGCTGGTCGGGGTACCGCACCCCGATCCGAGGGATGTACCTCTGCGGATCCGCGGCGCATCCCGGCGGCGGCGTCACCGGCGCACCGGGCCACAACGCGGCCGAAGTGATCCGCGAGGACCTTCGCTCGCTCCCCCGGTGACCGCGCGTCCGAACGGTCCGCGCGGTCAGCCGGGCCCGGCCGTACGGTCCGGGTCGGCGCGCTGGAGTTCGTCCGCGAGGAACTCATCGAAGTCGCGGACGAGCGACTCTCGGTCGCTGTAGACCCCGCCCGTCCACGCGCGCGAGCCCATCCCTTCCTGCGCCAGTTCGCAGACGGTCCAGTCCTGGCGATTGATCTCGTCCCAGAGATCGATCGCGTCGGACGGGTCGAACGCCGGCGCCGCCATCGCCTCGGGGGCGAAGTAGAACTCGTTCTCGATGCGCGAGTGCGTCGGCGAGACCGGCCAGACCCGGTGGATCATGAGGTAGTCCGGGTGCAGGCTGAAGAACAGGTTCGGGAAGACCACGTAGTAGTAGACCCGGCGGGCGTCCTCGTCCGTGGTGCCGGGCAGGCGCGGCCGCTGCGTGTAGCCGGTCCGCGTCATCGATTGGAAGTCCCGGGCGAACTCCATGAAGCCGCCGGCGCACGGCGAGGGAGGGCCGTCCGCCCGGCGGAACGTCGCATCGTTCCCTCCCGAGAGGTACGGCGTCAGCCGGTTCAGGCTGGGATGCACCGGCGCGCAGTGGTAGCACTCGGAGAAGTTCTCGACGACGATCTTCCAGTTCGCCTCGACCTCGTACTCTCGGTGGCCCCCGCGGCGCAGATCGGCCAGCGAAAAGCGGGCGAACCGGTCGAAGAACGGGCCGAGCGCGCCCGCCAGCGGCGGCGCGTCGGGCTCGAGGTTCGC